>Ga0207048_10158_pt1 | contig 21643 bp, 22 predicted proteins | sample Alteio_BWMinCont_65_FD_153301 | JGI IMG/M metagenome (GOLD analysis project Ga0207048, IMG submission 153301) | Enriched cells from forest soil in Barre Woods Harvard Forest LTER site, Petersham, Massachusetts, United States -... | ecosystem: Environmental > Terrestrial > Soil > Temperate forest >...
ACTTACGGGGCGCTTGATGTCCGCGGAAGAGATGTTCCATGCAGGTTTGGTGAATAAAGTTGTCCCCGTTGAATTTTATTTGACGGAAGCAATTGCCTTAGCGATGGAAATTGCCAGCAAGCCGCCGGTTGCCGTCCGATTGGCAAAAGACGCCATTTTAAAGGCATTCGACACAACAATCGAAACCGGGCTTGAATACGAGCGCAAGAACTTTTATCTACTTTTTGCCACCGAAGATATGCGCGAAGGCATGAAAGCCTTTATTGAAAAAAGAAAGCCGGAATGGAAGGGAAAGTGACCTAGATATTCATATCATTAAATAAACATCATAACAGATTTAATATGGCAGAATTTAAGACGATATTATTTTCTATAGAAAATAATGTATGCACTATAACCCTGAATCGCCCGGACGCATATAATGCCTTCAACGAAGAATTGACAACGGAATTGCAGGACGCTCTAAAAAGCGCGGAAAATGATGCGACAATTCGCTGTGTTGTGCTCACCGGCGCCGGCAAGGCATTCTGTTCCGGTCAAGACTTAAAAGATGCGCCGACAGGTGGAGGAAAACGATCGCTTGCAGATTCTCTCAAACGGAGATACAATCCAATCATCCGACGGATCAGAAACATGCCGAAACCTGTGATTGGCTCGCTGAACGGCGTTGTTGCCGGGGCAGGGTGTGGTGTTGCGTTTGCGTGTGATTACCGTCTCGCCGCGGAGCATGTGAAATTCGTCGAGGCGTTTATTAATATCGCGCTTGTGCCTGATTCCGGGGCACTATACACTGTTTTTCAATCGCTTGGTTACGCAAAGGCATTTGAATGGGCGGCGCTGGGTGAGCCAATTCTCGCCGCTCAAGCAGAACACGTTGGACTAATCAATAAATGTGTCCCTGCAACTAACTTGGAAAGCGAAACAAAGGCTGCTGCCTCGAGATTTGCGCAAGGACCGACGAAAACCTACGGACTCGTAAAACGGATGCTTTCACGCTTTGAAACTCGTTCGTTTGATTCAGCACTCGACTATGAAGTGTGGATGCAGCAACTGGCTGGCACGGGAAACGATTATTCGGAAGGGGTGAAAGCCTTTATCGAAAAACGTTCACCACGATTTACGGGAACATAAATGCCGTTTGGGTTGCCTGACATCTGCGCGAACTATTTTGTAATTTAGAACCGATTTATAGAATAAAAAAAATTCTTATTTTACTTTTTCAACGAGATTATACTGATGAATCCATCAACAATTAGCGCTACAGAGCGTGAAAAAAGAATGCAGGAAAAGATCAAGAACGATGAATTGATCGAGAACTGCGATGATATGTCCGACGAATACTACGAGTTGCTGACGAATCTAATGATGCAGCAGGCTGACAGTGAGCTTGCGGGAGCATTCGGATACGTGCCCTGGATAATGAAAGCACCGACAACGGAGGAGATGCTTGTCGTCAGTAACATTACGCGCGATGAAGTGCGCCACGCACGCGCGATGTTTCGGTTGCTTGAGGATTTGCAAATTCCCGTCGAAGAGCACGTCAAGGAGCAGGATTTTTCATTTCGTCTCGATAATCCCGAGGCTGATATAGGCGCGCAACGTGCAGCAAAAGACAGCCGCGTGAATATATTTTACTACCCAATCAACTCATGGGCTGATTTTTGCATGTTCAATTTTTGCATGGATCGCGGCGCGGGGCACCAACTGGAAGACGTGAAAGAATCAACGTACGGTCCCTGGCAGCGTGAGATTGCCAGAATTTTCCGCGAGGAAATGACGCATGTCGGACACGGTGACTTTTGGGTCAAGAAACTTGCACTCGAATCGCCTGAAACTAAAAAGGAAATCCAGAAAGCGCTCGACCTGTGGTATCCCCGCACAATGAATATATTCGGGAAACCACATACGAAGAAAAACGATTTATACCGCAAATACGGAATCAAGCGCAGAACAAATGAAGAGGTGCGTGAGGCATTTGCCGCAGAAATAAAAAAGAATTGCGATGAATGGGGATTGACAGTAACCGAATGGGTTCCAGACTGGGCAACCATTCCCGAAGATGCCGTCATTGTCGGTTAATCCTCTGAATAATAAACTTCGGCTGTTGAATAAATACTTTTAATGACAATCGGTGTAATCGGCGCTGGAACAATGGGAGGGGGCATTGCGCAGTCCGCTGCAGTAAGCGGTTTCGATGTTATATTAAATGATGTTGCTGGGGAATTATTGACGCGGGCACAACTCGCTATTGCGCAAGATTTGCAGCGGAGTGTTGACAAAGGCAGAATCGACAAAGCAGACGCGGACTCTGCACTCACGCGCATTCACACGACGACCGATCTTGAAAGTATGCGCTCCGCAAATTTCGTGATTGAAGCGGTGATTGAGCGACTGGATGTGAAGCACCGTTTATTTGCGGAACTCGACTCGATCTGCACACCGGAGACTATCCTTGCATCGAATACGTCTTCATTATCAATTACTGAGCTTGGCTCGGTAACGCGTTTCCCGCATCGGTTTCTTGGCATCCATTTTTTCAATCCGGTTTCCCGCATGAAATTAGTCGAGATTATTCGGGGGCACCGAACTTCGCAGGAAACATTGGACAAAGCTGCTTCCTTCGTTCATTTACTTGGGAAAGAACCGGTCATTGCAAAAGATACGCCCGGTTTCATCGTAAATCGTGTTGCACGGAATTTTTACGGCGAAGCGTTCCGCATCGTTGATGAATCCACTGCAACATACGAACAGGTAGATAAGATCATGCGTGCCGGCGGTTTTCCGATGGGTCCATTCGAATTGATGGATCTCATTGGAATTGACATTAATCTTGCAGTTACCGAGTCGGTCTATGAACAATTTTTCCATGAAGCAAGATTCAAACCGCATCTGATACAGAAAAAGATGGTACAGGCGAGAATGCTCGGGCGAAAAACAAAACGCGGATTTTATGATTATAACACGTGATGATCTCCGCTCTTGAGATGCAGTCGCTCCATTGTTGACAATGGCTACTCGAGTTACCGGTATAAGCGGAAGCTTGAGCGACGATTCCTATACGCTTAAGGCTCTGCACATCGCTTTAGAAGGAGCGCGCGAATCTGGATCCATTATTGATGTTATTGATCTTCGTGAATTACCACTGCCCTTTTGCGATGGTCGTCCATCTGCGCGATACCCGGAGAACGTGCAAATATTAAAACATAAGATACAAGATTCGCAGGGAATCATTCTTGCATCACCGGAGTATCACAGCAGTTTTTCCGCCGTTTTAAAGAACGCGCTCGATTTGTTGAGCAAAGACGAAATGGAAGGGAAGATGTGCGGACTTATCGGCATTGCAGGCGGAAACATGGCGGCAAATGCCGTGAATAGCCTGCGGATTGTTTGCAGGTCTGTTGGCGCGTGGGTCGTGCCTCATCACGTCGTCATCGGTAATGTTGATAAAGTATTCGACAGTAACGGCGTGATAAGCGATAAACACCTGATAGAGCGTTTGACAAAACTTGGAAATGACGTTGCGAAATATGCCCGGCTTCATTTCCCGAATGATTAAAAAATCTCACTAAAGATTTTGATGAATAGTTGTCAACATTGAAAACGTTTCTATTTTAAAAATCAATTTAAATATTAAAATGTCACTCTTATCCGAAGGAGCACTCGCTCCTACATTCTCAGCAAAGTCAACCTCCGGTGAAATAATTTCTCTCTCCGATTTTGCCGGCAAGAAAAACGTAGTGTTGTATTTTTATCCCGAGGACGATACTTCCGGCTGCACTATTGAAGCCTGCGCGTTTCGGGACGACAGTGAAAAATATTCTGATACAAATACCGTGATTCTCGGGGTCAGTTTGGATGACGTTAACTCTCATAAACGATTCACCGAAAAGTTTAATCTCAATTTTCCATTGCTTGCTGACACCGACAGAAAAATATGCAATGACTATGGCGTCGATATAAATGGGCATCACCCCAAACGGGTTACGTATCTTATCGGTAAGGACGGGATAATTAAAAAGATTTTTTCCACGGTGAACGTCAGAGTCCACAGCCCAGAATTACTTGAGGCAATTAAGGCAATTTAAAATTGAGATATGCACCTAATTATAGGCTTTGCAAGACACCTTTAAATATTTTGGTTAACCGTGGCTCGGCTTCTGTTGCGGCGTGGATAATATCTTCTACGCTTGCCGGTTGTAAATTGTCAGGGTCGCATTCATCCGTTACGATACACATCCCCATAACTTTCATTCCCATTTGACGCGCGGCTAACACTTCCGGTACAGTGCTCATCCCAACGACGTCAGCGCCGATTGTCCGCAACATCCTATATTCTGCACGGGTTTCCAGGCTCGGACCGGTGACCGCAACATACACACCTTTGCGCAAGGTAATATTTTCTTGTGTTGCAACAGATTCCGCGGTTGCAATCAATTCGTTCGCGTAAGGCTCGCTCATATCTATAAATCGAGACCCGAACTCTGGCACGTCTGCGCCGATGAGAGGATTTTGCCCTTGAAGATTAATATGATCTTCAATCAACATTAAATCGCCACGCCTGAAAGAGAGATTGATTCCACCGCTCGCATTGGAGACGAATAAATATTTCGCACCAAGGAAATTCATCACGCGGACGTGAAATGTAACCTGTTGCATGTCATATCCCTCATAAAAATGGAAACGCCCTTGCATTGCAACAATTTTTTTTCCTGAAATCATGCCGAGAATAAGTTTTCCACTATGCGACTCTACGGTGCTGAGAGGAGAATGGGGGATATGTTTGTAATCAATCGAGCAAACAGCTGTAATTTCTTTCGCAAGTGCGCCAAGTCCTGTTCCGAGAATCAGAGCGTACTCGGGGATAAACGATGTTTGTGAACGAATATATCGAACTGCATCATTTACTTGGGAAAGGTGATGTGATATATCATTCATGTTTTGATTCACACTGATTCCAATAAGAGAACGAGTATACTCATTCCAAATTCTTCAAAATATCATCTATCGATGAATTAAGGAAATCTGGCGTTTGGGTATCACCGGAAGGATTCAACTCATCAGAATCGAATGTAATAAGGGCTTGCGCTTGTGATGTGATGAATGATTTAATCCGCGCAACCAGGTTTGTGCGCATTGCGCGGAGGGAATTCATATCATCGGCAAGTTTTGCTGCCTCAGTGCGGTACGTTGCAATCATTTTTTCAGAATCCCGGCGAGCGTCGTCTAATATCTTTTGTGCAGTTAATTCCGTCTCACGGATTTTTACCTGAGATTCGCGGTTGGCGCTTTCGACGGTTTTTGCCGCAGCATCCTGCGCCTGTACAAGTGCAAGTTGAATATTCTTCTCCAATTGCGAATATTGTGCCAACCGCATTTCCATTTCCGAAAAGCGTTGCACTGATTCGCGCTGAGCGGATAAAAAAACTTCCAATTCTTCCGCGATTTGTTCGAGAAATGAGGTTACTTCCGTTTCATCGCACCCGCGAATCACACGGCGGAACCGTTTCTTTTTTATATCAAGCGGGGATAATGTCATTTTTTTTTCGTTCTCCGAATAATGCAGTTCCAAGGCGCACCATCGTTGCGCCTTCGATGATTGCTATTTCAAAATCGTTCGACATCCCCATTGAAAGCTCAGTAGGTTGTACGTTTGGTATTTTTTCATCAATAATGTCATCGCGCAGATGTCGTAATGTCGCAAATTGTTCATGCAATACAGATTCTACTTTGGTATGCTCCGCAACCGTCATTAAGCCAACAACATGAATATTAGAGAGATGGGATGCATACTCTGCCATTTGCCGCGCGTCTACAGGCTTGATACCATATTTTTGAGGTTCTTGCGATACGTTTATTTCAAACATAATATTTATCACTCGATTGTTTTTTACAGCTTCTTTTTGTATTTCATTGAGCAATGTCTTGGAGTCCACAGAATGAATACAATGGATAAAGGGTGCAATATACTTGACTTTGTTGGATTGTACATGACCGATTGCATGCCACCGGACAGGGACATTGACCACATTTCTTTTTGCTATCAATTCTTGCACTTTATTCTCACCAATATCCTCTATATCGTGCCGTGCAGCCGTATATACAGCATCTGCTGGGAATTCTTTCGTTACGGCAATAATGGTAATTTCGGAAATGTTTCGGTGTGCTGATTCGCATGCGCCTGCTATATGTTCGCGCACGGTAGTTACATTTGAATCTATCGAAAACATTACGAAAAATTACGTAAGATTCGGGGAACGCGCAAGAAAAAGACTATCTTGATTGAAAACGATCAGCAAAATATCCCTTATACTGCTGTATTCAATTTGCTATTTTGTTGCGAGTACACACAATTCGAACGGTCATTCATGCTTTTTTCATTTTCATAAAAATAAATTGTACCGTCAAACGTTCAAGAAAATCAGTCCAAACGAAAAGGAATCATTACACACTGCTTTCGATGTTCTTTTTCCTGGCTCTCAAGAGAGGAGAGAGCAATTTTGTGATTATACTCTTCGTATTAATAATCCTCAAACGATCTTAAAGCAATACACGAATGGAACACTATATTTTGAGACAGAATCGGAAGAAATTTATAATCAATTACAGAAAACAATTGCATCTATAGTTGATGATAAAGATTCATGCCAACCCGTTAGAGAAAGACAAAATATTGGATTAGTTGATATGCTACCGGAAGGCGTGAACTCATGGATTGGTTCGGATGAATGTGGTAAAGGCGATTATTTTGGTCCGCTTGTTACTGCTGCGGTGTTAGTTGATCCTAAATCCATTATGCTTTTAAATAAACTTCATGTCCGCGATAGCAAAACTATATCTGACAACCAAATAGAAGTCCTTGCCTCAGATATTCGCGGCATTTGCGACGGCAAATATTCGGTTGTGCTCACAATGTCTGAAGAATATAATGAATTGATGGAAGGAAAATCGATTGGAGGAAACTCGCTTAAATTATTAGGCTGGCAACATGCTAGAGCAATTGAAAATATTTTGGAAAACAATCAGGGTATAAAATATGCTCTTATTGACAAATTTAGCAATGAAAAATTCGTCCGGGATTGTTTGACAGAGAGCGGTAAATCATTGACGCTCATATTCCGTCATAAAGCAGAATCAAACATAGCTGTTGCTGCAGCGTCAATTTTAGCACGGCAGGAATTTTTACAGCGTCTTCAAGAATTGGAAAAACTGGTTGGAATGCCTCTACCTAAAGGAGCATCGGATATTGTCGACAGAGCAGGGATAAAATTAGTTGGTGCACAAGGGGAAGCAGTGTTGCGAAAGGTTGCTAAGGTACACTTTAAGACAACCAATAAAATTCTAAAAGGAAGAAATTGGATACGTTAATCAATTTGCTAGAGAAACTGATCTTATGCCATATCAGCAAGCATAGCTTTATAGCCTTTTTTATCGAGCGTTTTTAACGCCCTCGCAGTTGCACGTATGGTTATCCATTTTTTATCTTCAGGAATCCAAATGCGCTTTGTCTGCAAATTCGGCAGAAAACGGCGATTTTTGCGATTATTCGCATGTGAAACATAATTACCGCTCATCGGCGATACCCCGGTTAATTCACAACGTTTAGACATGATTATTTTTAAAATATACACAAATTTACGAAATTTTATTTATGATTCAAAATGCTTTTTTGAATTTCAAACGCAAACGAAAATATATTTATAAGAAAATAACTACACGTATTTTCCAAAAGAATGGCAATACCCAGAGACTACATCAGTTAATTGACAAATAAATACGTATAATGAATATTATGTTAACTTATCTCAAATAGCAATTTATCCTTTTCAACCGTCTCATACTCTGTGACATAACATTTTGCTATTGTTCCCGTTTGTTTTGATCGTAAAATATTTTCCATTTTCATTGCTTCTAAGATACAGAGGCTGTCTCCGGAGGCAACGTGTTCGCCTTCTCCGACAAATATTTTTGAAATATAACCCGGCATGGGGGCAAATATTTTAAAGCTCTTGTTGTCGGCATTCTTTTTGTTTACGCCAAGTATTTTATAGGCTAGTCGAATATTTTCAGACTCGACTGTAACAGGAATCATCAAATTATGGGTATAAACTTCATAAAACGATTGAAAATTATCTCCTCTCCTGAGCAGAACAGCTTTTTCACATTTTCCACCTATAATAAACTCAAACGACCCATCCCTATAATTTTCAAGTTTGATTTTTTTTCCTTTTATAGTTACAGTTTGTTCTTCAAAATCAACATTATAAGATTTTCCTAATACTTGAACGATAAATCTCATGATTATAGCCAAAAATGGATTTGTATCAAAAATTCGGATAAGGTTGAACTATCGAAGATCGTCGTACTTACATTTGAACTTGAAGTTACCTCTGTCGTTGTTGTGGATTTCATGAAACGTACTTGTGGGATTATTTCGACAAAATTTACTGGGTACCATTCGGCACCGATAGTCCATCGGCTTACTTTATTCGCAGTAGTATTGCTTATATCGGGGGCGAATGAATCATATTTAACGATCCCATACAATCCTTGAGTTGCTTTAACGGCTAATTCAGCCATCAGAGCATTTGCGGTCGTTGAATCAATTATACTTGTACCAGTTACAAGATTTTTTCCCATTTCATAGTCTGCAGTAATAGTAACAATGCTAACCCGAATTCCTGCAAATCCACCGTAAATTCTTGTCGGATTGCTAATAAAGTTGCCTGCAACTGTTGGTGAGGTATTTGCCAATCCTGATGCGCCGAGGAACATTGCGAAATCGTCTGTAAGGAGTTTCGTGTATTCAATTCTGCCTGTAAGCGTTTTATTCGGAGTAAAATTCGGAAATGCAGCGGTTTGTGCAAGCGCTCCATTGGGGAATTCACCATTAGTGATTGAAGCGCAGATAAAGAAATCTGATACATATTCACCTATTTCAACTCCTGTAGATACCGAATTAGGATATAATCCAAAGCCCCAATATTGGCCGTTTTGCGTGTAGTCGCCGCTACGTGTGAACGACGAATGATCGTCAACGTGCAACCCGATTGCTGGTTGGAAGGTACCTGCCTTAATGTAACCACCATTCGGAAGAACGCGGGCTATTCCCCAAAATTCAAAACTCCCTGGTTGTGTAACAAAATCCTCTTTCATGTACAATCCAATATTATCCGTCAAGTTGGCATTCACGTATAATGAAGCCTGCATGGGTTGCAACGCACCACCACCAGAGCCAGGTTTATTAGTGGTATAATTGTATAAAGAATCAGACGCAAGGAATTGGGCACGCGCATCAGCGCCGATAGTAATATTCGGCGTAAGTTGCGTGCTGAATTTGAATTGATCATTTGTCCACATTGGCAGCTCTTCCCTGCTTATTTTTTGCGTTCCATAAAAATTGCGTAGTGCGCCCCCTGTCGGATTAACATGACAAGAGACACAAGATTCGCCGGTAATAAGTGTAAACCGAGGTAACGCACATACTTGTGTGAATAAACCCGAGAGAAAAATAGAAGAAAGAACAGTAAAACAGAATGTATTTTTTTTCATATTGTATTTATTGTATGGATTATATTGGAATCAGTATTTAGTTACAAACCATAATCGCGAAGATGAAGTTTCCATTTATTTGATTTATTTTGAATTATTTTTATGCTTTCATTCGCATATACGTACGATCCAACTGCTGCTGCAATCAAACGGATTTCTTCTGGAATAACGAGCGATTCCGCGGTTACGTATATTTCAACAAATCCTGTATTATATGTGCCGTTACGGAATGATTCATGTTCAATTGCATAATTACAAAATGGAATAGACGTTGAAATCCCGGCAATAAAATATTCATTGAGAGCTCTGATTGTCCTTTGTATCGCGTGTTCACGTGTGTCTCCATGGCATATCAGCTTCCCTATCAAGGAATCATAATACGGCAAGACGTTGTAACCGCTTTCAATCACACTATCATTTCGGACGCCAATACCTTGCGGCAATTCTGTCGTCATTATAGTACCTATGCTTGGCATGAAATTGTTCATCGTATCTTCAGCGATGATGCGGCATTCGATTGCCCACCCATTTTGTACGATATCAGATTGTGATAAACGCAGAGGTACGCCCTCCGCGAGTGCAATCTGCTCTCGTACAAGATCTATTCCAGTTGTCATTTCAGTTACAGGATGCTCGACTTGGAGGCGTGCATTGACTTCCAGAAAATAAAAATTATTATCACTGTCAAGGAGAAATTCTACTGTGCCTGCGTTCGTGTAACCTGCTGTTCGAATGAGATTACACGCTGTTTCACCCATCCGCTGCCGTAGTTCCGGTGTCAATGCCATTGACGGAGATTCTTCGATTATTTTTTGATGCCGGCGCTGAATTGAACACTCTCGTTCGCCAAGATGAACAACGTTACCATAGTTATCAGCAAGAATCTGAAACTCAATGTGTTTAGGATGATGTAGATATTTTTCAATAAATACTCTTCCATCCCCAAATGCGTTTTGTGCTTCGCGTTGCGCGGACAATGCAGCGTTTTGAAATTCTTTTTCAGTTTCAACGACACGCATCCCCTTTCCTCCTCCTCCGGCAGCAGCTTTGATTAAGACTGGAAATCCAATCTCTTGTGCAATATTTTTCGCTTCTAATATGGATAAAATAGAATCAATCGTCCCGGGGACTGTCGGAACGCCGATTTTTTTTGCAAGAGTGCGTGCAGAGGTTTTATCGCCAAGAAGGTGCATCGCTTCAGGTGGCGGTCCAATAAAAATAAATCCTTCATCTTTGACTCGTTTTGCGAATATGGCGTTTTCTGAAAGAAAGCCATATCCCGGATGGATCGCATCAGCATGGGATTCTTTTGCGACATTAATGATTTTATCTTGATCCAAGTAACTTTTAAGAGGTGGTGGTTCACCGATACAATATGCCTCATCTGCCATGCGGACGTGCATCGCCCTAGCATCTGCCTCAGAATAAACCGCGACGCTTCTGATCCCAGATTCTTTACATGCACGAATGATTCGTACTGCTATTTCTCCGCGATTAGCGATGAGTATTTTGTTTATTTGTCGAGTAGAATCACGCGTTTTTGTCCGAGACAGCATGTTATGCTGGATAGTAAAACAATGAATATGAATCCAAATATAATGAAACGGCTTGTAGTTCACTAATATTTTCCTCTCACATAAGAGAAAATATATTTTTACAATCGAATGATAATGCCTGTTTATTGCATGCTTTGCGTATATTGCAATTCCTGATAAAAACAAAATGATAGAAATCAAAAATCTTTCAAAGCAGTTCGAAGAAAAAAAAGATTCATTCTATGCACTGAGAGCTGTAAATCTCATAATCAACGAGAAAGAATTTGTGACGGTCGTAGGACATTCCGGATGCGGAAAGACGACATTACTTCGTCTAATTGCTGGCTTAGAGGAACCTACGGAAGGAAAGATTTATTTTGATGGACAGGATGTTACTTCCCTGCTTCCACAAAAACGGCGCATCGGGATGGTCTTCCAAAATTATGCGCTATTTCCCCACATGACTGTGCGAAAAAATATAGAGTTCGGACTCGAAGAAATGAAATTGACCGAGTCTCAAATTAAAAAAAAGGCAGAAGCCTCCGCTGAACGCGTACATTTAGATCACAAATTGGATGTCAAGATTCCATTCCTTAGCGGCGGCGAGCAACAACGTGTTGCTGTAGCCCGCGCGATTGTTACCGAACCTTCTGTTCTCTTATTCGACGAACCGCTGAGTAATCTTGATCCGTTGCTGCGCGAAGAGTTACGCAAAGAAATTATCCGCGTTCAAAGGGAAACAAACATCACATCCATCTATGTAACACATGATCAATCCGAAGCGCTCTCCCTTGCTGACCGCGTCATTGTAATGAATACCGGACATATTGAACAATATGCAACTCCTAAAGAAATATATTTCTCGCCAGCGTCCCCTTTTGTTGCATCGTTCATAGGAACGGCGCAATTACTCAACGGGGAGATTGTTTCACATTTAGACACGGAATGCACTATACGCATTACTGAAAATTGCGTTTTGACAGTTGCACAAAAAGATGGTGAACGTTTTCAACCTGGCGAAAATGTCATCCTCGCCGTCAAGCCGGAAGCGGTCTTGTTTTCATCAGACGGAGCAAAAGCGGTAATAACAGAGAAAATATTTTACGGGAATGTAACAGAATATTCTCTTAACTCAAATGGTTTTCATCTTCGTGCACGAGTAACTCAACCACGCTCAAATGCGTTACAAGTTGGAGATACGACAACATTTCAATTAGATTCCGGACTTTGTTCTATTTTTCGGAACGTTAGTGTTTAGTACAATTGAATAACAAAGTGTCTGGCAGGAATTGATTCTCACGTCTTTCCGCATTTTATTTCACTTCATAACAGATTATATTTGCAATGCCTATTCAGGCAAAATTCCTTTATGTTCCGAATAATTCACGCGCTTCTTTTTATGGTTGCGGTTGCCTCTGCACAATATGCAGCAGCGCAATCTGTAACTCCACAATCTTCAACGCAGCAATCGTCGTTACCATTGTCAACGAGTGATACTCTTGACAATTATACTTTATATCATTCCCGTTTTTCTCTTTCCATTATTCCAACGTGGACATTCAGCAACCATACATCTGATTTTCTATCGCTTGATGGGATTGATTGCGGTGTGTATACTAATGGTAAAGGCAATGGTCCGGGCATCGGAGTAGGGGGTGAATACGGACTCGGGTCGTTTGCAGTCCTTGGGCTCTCAACCTCTATACTAAACGAAGGCGGTACATTCAGCTATCCACTTCCGTTGTTTCCGGTTCTCTTAGTTCCAGGAACCACGGATACATTATGGGTTGCACGTGACCATTCTCTTATTACAAATATTACTGCATTGGATATTGCTGCTTCAGTAAAGGTATATCCTTTTTCGTTATTTTTTAATCACAATTCACCATTGAATCGTATATTTCTGAATCTTGGAGGCAGTTTCGACATACCAATCAGTTCAAAATTCGATCAAAGAGAGATAATCACGAACACAAATCAGGCTGTTTTTCTTGATGGCACGTCGAATCATAGCATTGCAACGGGGACAATTCCAGGAATGGGACCACATGTGGGTGCCATTTTTGGCGCAGGATATGACATTCCAATTACCCGTACAATAAGTGTAAGTCCGCAAGTATCATACGATCTTGCGCTAACTCCTGTTAATGACATATTGGAAGTTAACGGTACCCAATGGAAGACAAATTATTTAAACTTGGGCGCTGTTGTACGACTCACATTTCCTATCTCCCCTGCTGCCCCACCCGCTCCATCGCCTGTTGCACCTGTTGTTCCGCCTGCTCCACCGATTGTTGAACAACAAAAACCTGTAACGCCTCCAACGTTTCCACCTCCGCCGAAAGAGCCTATTCACCCAGTTCTTAAAGTGAACATAGCTGCACAAACGCCGAATGGACAGCCGCCCCCGCCAATCATTGTTGAGGAGGTGCATGTGCGGGAATCCTTTCCTATATTGAATTACATCTTTTTCGATAGTGCGCACATGGAGATTCCATCGCGTTACGAACAACTCGATTCAAGCACGGTAAAATCATTCAACGAGAGGGATTTGCCAGCTTCAACGCTTGGAGTTTATCATAATATCCTGAATATTATCGGAAGTCGCCTTGCATTGAATCCAGAATCGCACATGACAATCACCGGATGTATTGACGAATTTAGCGAAACGAAAAGCATCGCAAAAGTACGTGCGGAGAATATCCGCAATTATTTTATCAATGTGTGGGGAATTAATCCACGACGGTTAAGAATAGTTGCCCGCGGCACGCCTTCTTCGGAATCGAATCCTGATTATCCTCAAGGAAGGGATGAGAATAGACGGGTTGAACTTTCATCAGACGATAAGGAAGACATATTTGCACCGGTCGTCGTCGTGGAATCAGAACGGCAGTCTACATTGGCAAACAATGAAACGGATTCATCAAGTATTGATTTTACTCCGTCTGTCATTAGCGTCGGCGGAATACATAATTGGAAATTGTCTATCGGAACCGGTTCAAATACGATACGTACGTATGAAGGCGCAGATTCAGTCCCGGAATCTATTCCGTGGGATCTGAAAGATAACAAAGGGCAACCACCAAACGCAGAAGGCACGATTTGGTATTCATTTTCAACAACCGATAATACGGGACAAACGGTTACTACTCCGCAGAAAACGCTTGCAATTGACCAGCACATGCTGACGCGCGAACGAACTGAAGTAACTTCGGAAAAACATACAATCGAAAAATTTTCACTCATTATTTTCGATTACAACTCGAAAGATATTTCGCATGCAAATAAAACGGTTGCCGAAGGAATTGCACAGCGAATTCAGCCTAACTCCGATATGACCGTAATTGGCTACACAGACCAACTCGGTGGTGATGATTATGATAAAGATCTTTCAATGTCGCGTGCACAAAATGTGGCGGATATTCTACAGCGATATTCTCACGTCGCCCCCGCTAATTTCACCATTCGCGGCGAAGGGAAAACAGATATATTTTCTAATGATACACCCGAAGGAAGATTTTTCTGCCGTACTGTGCAAGTGATGATTAATACGCGCTCAAGCGAAGAAACGACTTTACCTGAAAACAGTCCAAAATAAAAATTAGTTAATGATCTAAGATAAATTCATGCCGGATTTCAGGAGATCATCTACTTGCGTTGTTGTTCCACCCTCGGCATAAAAGCGAAGTAGCGGTTCAGTTCCAGAAGCGCGAATAAGCAGCCATCCATTATCCACGATAAATTTATAGCCATCTATCGTTTTTATGCTACGTACAACATACTTTCCAAGAGTCTTCACACCTATCTTTGCCCTTTTCAGAACACGCTGTTTATGTTCCTCCGTTGTGCGGAGGTCAACACGACGGTACCGATGAATGCCAAGTTCATGATGCAGTTCCCGCACCAATTGCGAGAGTGATTTCTTTTTCTTTGCCATCATTTCACATATCAGCAATCCGTTAAAAATACCGTCGCGTTCTGGAATATGGAGTGATGTTGCATAGCCGCCCGATTCTTCCCCGCCGATAAGAATGTTCCGTTCGAGAATGAATTTACATATATATTTAAATCCCACTGGCGTTTCGTGAAGAGTAATTTTATGTTTTTTACAGTAAGCATCTACCATTGAAGTAAGCGACACTGTTTTGACAACGTCGCCACGCAGCCCCTTATCTTCATACAAGTATTTCAACGTCAGCATAAAAAGACGATGCGAATCGACGAAATTTCCCTCTTCATCCACTGCTCCAATGCGGTCTGCATCTCCGTCCGTTGCCAATCCAATATTATAATTTTCATCACCTGATCTGATCGTTTTTATCAAATCGCCAAGATATTCGCCCATTGGTTCAGGATGGTCTATTCCAGTAAATGATGCGTTATGTTCGTTATGCAATTGTGTTGCAACAGGAACTATACGGTCAAGCGTGCATATACCTGAACCGTACATTGGGTCATATATAATTTTCAAACCACTATGACGAATTGCAGGTATATCGAGTTTTGTTGGTAAGTAGTCAAGATACATCTGCTTCGCATCAAACTCGCGAATCAGTTTTTTCGTTACATAGTCATTGAATGATTTTAGTGAAGTTTTAGATACGATGGGTCTCTCTGAGATGTTCTTTTCAACGATTTTTACATCATCTGGGTCTGATGGACCTCCGTAAAACCCTTTTAGTTTGAATCCGTTATATCGAGCAGGATTATGGCTTGCAGTAATGATAACACCGCCTGCAGTACGTTTCTTGACGACCGCGAGCGAAACCATTGGCGTGGAGGAGATGCCGTTCGTCAACCATACTCCAATACCGCGTGAAGCAAATATCGTCGCTGTCGTTTCTGCAAACTCCCGCGAAAGGAAACGCGCGTCATAGCCGACGACTACTCCTCGTTTTATATTTTTACATTTCGCAAAATATTCAGCGGCGGCATGAGAAACACGCTCCAGGTTTTCAAACGTAAAGTCACGTGCTATTTCACCACGCCAGCCGTCAGTGCCAAACTCAATTTTTGTCATGTATTTGCGTTATAGAAAATTATTTGGGAAATAATATCTGAAGGAATGATCAAATCGGAGGAATAGCCAATTACCCACAGTTTTTGAGATTCAAAAGGTTTGATGAGGCGCCGAGCGGATTTGAACCGCTGTATGAGGTTTTGCAGACCTCTGCCTAACCACTCGGCCACAGCGCCATAATTTCAAGAACTCTAAAATTACGGTTTTGCCTGCAGAACTGCAAGCGACAATGCAAAGCATTATACGTGTTTACTCTAAAATGGGTGAGGATTGCTTTAATTTATCAGGTTGTTTTTTGTAAATTTGTTTCTTTTTGTCATTTACACGTCGTGGCTATTAATCCTAACGAAAATACAACTGGTGGGCGCATTCCACCCCAAGCACCTGAGTTAGAAGAGGCATTACTTGGAGCGTTGCTCATAGATAATTCAGCTATAGACAATGTTGCTGATTTAATTGATTCGGATGCATTTTACGTCGATGCACATAAAAAAATATTTCACGCCATAATCACTCTTTTCAAGAGCGGAGCACCGGCAGATATGCTGACAGTTTCAGAAGAATTACGTCGAAGCAGTGAACTTGACATTGTTGGGGGCGTCATTTATCTTTCTCATCTGACTTCAAGCGTTGCATCTTCTGCAAATGTTGAATATTACGCTAAAATAATTGCTGAGAAATCTATTCTACGTTTTCTCATCACTTCCGCTTCTCAGACTGCATCGCGCAGTTTCGATCAAGATGTCGACGCATTTGAAATGCTTGACAAAGCTGAAGAAGCCGTTTTTCAGATTGCGCAGCGTTATCTAAAAAGGAACTACCAACCAATTAACAAGCTTGCTCATGAGACCATGGGCATGCTGGAAGCGATTCATGGAAAACATAGCGGTGTTACGGGGGTACCTTCGAGTTTTATCGATCTGGATAATCTTACGGGAGGATTTCAAAAATCCGACTTGATTATTATAGCGGCACGTCCTTCAATGGGTAAAACTGCATTTGCAATGTCTTTGGCGCGTAATGCTGCTGTCATCCATGAAGTGCCTGTAGCCATGTTCAACCTTGAAATGTCCGCCGAACAGCTTGCGCTCCGTCTGTTGTGCGCCGAAGCGCGCGTAAACATGCAACAGGCACGTACCGGGCGCTTGCCGGATAGCGATTTGCCCCGGCTATCGTCAAATATCGGTAAACTTGCTGATTCGCCCATGTTTTTCGATGATACCCCCGCGCTGACTGTACTCGAATTACGCGCAAAAGCACGGCGTTTACGAGCGGCTGAAAATATCGGATTGATTGTTATTGATTATTTGCAGTTGATGTCCAGTCCAAAAACAATGGAAAGCCGTGAGCGGGAAATTTCTACGATATCACGCTCACTGAAAGCACTTGCAAAAGAATTGAACATACCAATCATTGCGCTCTCACAATTGAACCGGCAAGTTGAGGGTCGAACAGACAAACGCCCAATACTGTCCGACCTGCGTGAATCCGGCGCAATTGAGCAAGATGCTGATGTTGTTATGTTCATACATCGTCCGGAAGTATATGGAATTAACAACGGTTCAACCTTTAATGACGGTACAGAGATGAAAGGTCTAGCAGAAATAATAATAGGCAAGCAACGCAACGGACCTATCGGCGACGTACGACTGAAATTTATCAAGGAATTTGCACGTTTTGAAAATTTAGAGACAAATCATTTCCCTTCTCCAGATGATTACCGACAAATTACACACGAAGCAAATACGCCATTTTGATAAAAAAGATTAAAGGGCTTCATTCGTGATTCCGAAACTTTTTCAAATCGGACCGATCTCTTTTTACAGTTTCGGCATGATGATGGGCATTGCCTTCATCGTCGGCGGCATGCTGCTTTCGAAAGAATTGGGTCGAAAGAAATTAAGCGCCGATATAGGTTCGACGATTACATTGATAGCATTATTCGGCGGACTTCTTGGTGCAAAGCTTTTCGATTTGCTGGAAAACCCCGATGAATTCAAAAGTGGAATTTTTCACGCCTTATTCTCCCCTGCCGGACTAACATATTACGGTGGTTTAATCGTCGCAATCCTGCTTATTTATGTGTACGTTAAATCGAAGAAACTGTCATTTCTTCGAATTGCAGATGCAGCTGCACCCGCTTTGATAATTGCGTATGGCATCGGCAGAATCGGCTGCCAGCTTGCCGGAGACGGGGATTACGGCATCCCGACAAAACTTCCATGGGGAATGACATATGCTAAAGGCACTGCGAAACCGACGGTTGAATTACTGGAATATTTTCAGCGCAACCCAGGCGAAGATTCAGTATATCATTATTCCGAATACCGAATGATTCGCGTCGGACAGGATGAATTCGTTCCAATCACAAAATTCGACGAATCGGTGCATCTTCATCCTGCGCCGTTGTATGAATTATTATATTCCATTCTCATTTTTTTATTTCTATGGTCGAAGCGGAAGGTATGGGATTCGGATGTCGGAAAACTATTCGGTGTGTATCTGATTCTTCAAGGTCTGACTCGATTTCTCATTGAATTTATCCGGCTGAATCCGCTCTATTATTCGCTTTCCCTTTCCCAATGGATAGGTTTAGCCGCAATAATTGTTGGAGGAGTTTTAATTTTACGAAAGAAAAATGTATCGGCAGACAATTCAATCCACATACAACTTCTGACAAAAGAAAATTGTTCGCTTTGCGACGAAATGAAACTCGTTCTCAATGCTCAGCGAGAACAACTCGGATTTGATTATGAAGTAATAAAGATCCATGAACGCGATAAATGGTGGGACGCATATTGGGATAAAGTACCGGTGCTGATGGCAAATGGAAAACTGTTCGCCAAATATAAAATTACCGAAGAGGAACTCCGCACGCGAATCGGAAGTCTTCGAAATCAATCAAGCGCTGAAAATGTTTTTGTAGTCCCTGAGTGATCTATGCCAAAGCGTGAACCAAACAACAAATTCAAAAAACTTCCTCGTAAATTTTACGAACGCGATACATTAACAGTCGCGCGGGAATTGCTCGGGAAAATTTTTGTCCATAATCTGCAGGGAAAATTAATTTCAGGAAAGATTGTGGAAACGGAAGCCTATCTGGGTGAAAAAGACGCTGCGGCACATACGTACCGAGGCAAGACCAAGCGCAATGAAGTCATGTTCAAAGAAGGCGGGCATTTGTACGTCTACTTTACATACGGGATGCACTATTGCGCTAACGTCGTGACAGAGCAAGAAGGCGTAGGTCATGCCGTGCTTCTGCGCGCTGTACAGCCAGTGGAGGGCTTTGAGACAATGAGAGAATTACGCAAACTCGATACAGTGATGGAATTGGCGAATGGTCCTGCAAAACTCTGCCAGGCGTTCGGCATCGCCCGTGCGCAGAATGGCACAGACTTGCTCGGTGACAAGATATTTATTTGCGATGCAGAATGCGTTCCCGCCAGTCGTATCGGCACAAGCGAGCGCGTCGGCATAACAAAAGCAAAAGAATTTCCATGGCGTTTTTTTATAAAAGGAAACCCATTTGTCTCAAATTTATAAACATCTGAATCATGAAATCAACCATTGGACACATCATTCTCAACGTCAGCGATTTCTCTGCGTCGGAAAAGTTTTACGACGCAATCATGTCCGTTATGGGATTTGAAGGAGGGCATAAGGACACGGGCGACGCAGGCACGATAAAATTATACACGCAAGGAGAACATAACCTTTGGATCCGCTGGGACAAAGAGCACGTACATGAAAAATTCGTACGCGATGTCGGTCTCGATCATCTCGCGTTCATGGTAGAGATGGACGCCGACGTGGATAAACTGCACCAGATCGTACAACTGCAAGGAACACTCATCACACGCTTGCCGCGAAAATATCCGGAATATTCGTCGACGTATTATGCGTTTTATTTCCGCGACCCGGATGGAGTACCACTTGAAGTGTATAGAAAATGAATGCGGGCTAAGTGGTCAAAACTGCTTCAGCACCCGTAAATCATTCTCATACAGAATCCGTATATCGTCAATTCCATATTTCAACATGGCGGTGCGCTCGATGCCGATGCCAAAGGCATAGCCGGTATATTTTTCGGGGTCAATGTTGAGATTGCTTAAGACTTTGGGGTGCACCATACCGCAGCCAAGAATCTCAAGCCAGCCAGTCCCTTTGCAAATCCGGCATCCTTTGCCGCCGCATATGTAACAGGTAACGTCCATTTCCGCGCTTGGCTCCGTGAACGGAAAAAACGACGGACGGAAACGTACGACACTCTTTGCTCCGTAGAATTGCTTCGCAAAACTGAGCAGAGTGCCTTGCAGTTCCGAGAATGTCACCCCTTCATCCACAACCAGCCCTTCTATTTGATGAAAGATGCAATATGAGCGCGCCGATATTGCTTCGTTGCGATACACTCTGCCCGGTGCAATAATCCGAATCGGCGGCTTCTGTCGTTCCATCACACGAACCTGGACAGGCGACGTGTGTGTGCGGAGGAGATACTTGCCCACAGGGTCGTTTATATGAAAGGTATCTTGCATGTCCCGCGCGGGATGGTCGGGTGGAAAATTCAACGCTTCAAAATTGTGGTAATCGTCCTCAATCTCCGGACCTTCCTCCACTGTGAACCCCAGCGCGGCAAAGATGCGCGTAATCTCGTCCATCGTCTGGGTGATGATGTGAAGATGCCCCGATTCAGCATTGCGCCCCGGGAGGGTAGTATCTAAGAGTTCTTCAGCAGTCCCCTGGTTATCAAATGTTTCTTTTAATCGTTTGTACTCTCCTTCTGCAAAAGCTTTTAGAGAGTTCAATTCTTTTCCAGCAAGCGGTTTTTCTTCAACAGGAACATCACGGAGCGCTTCCACCATCGCTTGCAACGTGCCTTTGCGGACAAGATGTTTCAGGCGGAATTCCTCCAGCATTTCTGCTGAAGTAATGCCGCCGATAGATGATTGAATTTCTTCGCGGAGAGATAAAATCCGGTCGCGCAGATTCATGGCGGCGAAAAGAAATTATAACAACATCAACTTATTTTGTAACGCCTTCAAAAGCAGTTTTCACAACTGCCGAGAAGGCGTCCGGCTGGTTTGCGGCAAGGTCCGCTAGCAGCCTGCGATTGATGCCAATGTGCTTTTTATTCAGCGCATTGATAAGGCGGGAGTACGTCGTGCCTTGCTCGCGCGCAGCCGCATTGATGCGGACGATCCACAGCGAGCGATACCGGCGTTTTTTCAATTTGCGCCCGACGTACGCATGCGTCAAACCCTTTTCGACGTGGTTCTTCGCAATCGTGTAAACTTTACTTCGCGCACCCCAGTAACCTTTTGCGGCTTTGAGTATGCGTTTGCGCCGCCGATGCGACGCTACTTTATTTTTTGCCCGTGGCATGTATGTTTCCTTTTCAGATGTTTATGAATGAATGAACCCGCAGGGCCTCTGAAATTGAGTCGCCGATTATATTGCCTGAATTTTCAAGCAGCGTTATCAAAATGTGATAACAGCGTCGAGCGCCTGCAAGGTTGTGTAATAGTGCACGGGATAT
>Ga0207048_10159_pt1 | contig 21635 bp, 24 predicted proteins | sample Alteio_BWMinCont_65_FD_153301 | JGI IMG/M metagenome (GOLD analysis project Ga0207048, IMG submission 153301) | Enriched cells from forest soil in Barre Woods Harvard Forest LTER site, Petersham, Massachusetts, United States -... | ecosystem: Environmental > Terrestrial > Soil > Temperate forest >...
AAGCAAACTGATGCGAAATAGTAAACGGTATCCAAGGATGAAAAAAACAAAAACAAACAGGAACGATGCAATGCCGAACCACTCATAAATAAACTGGTTTGAAAGCAATGCGCCAAATTTACCAAGCCAATTTTCAACAACAGGGCTTTTAACGCCGTTTTCCATCAATTCCTGGGTGGTTTTAAACAAATTGCCCCACCCGCCATTGGAAGCCGAAACATAGCTTTGGTCTTCTTGCCACGTAAAAAGGTAAGATGTGAAAGAAACGAGAAAGAAGACTGACATTAATAGTGAAAATAGCCCCAGAATTTTAACAAATCGGCTATTCATCAAATCTTTAGGACGCGAGTATTCCCGCCTTGGTTTTGCTGGCCGTTCCTTTTCACCTTTTGATGAAGATTGACGGGGTTGATTCTCTTGCTTGAAACTATTTGATTTAAACTGATTTCCTTTTACCGGCATCCTGATGTAACCCTGATATTGTACAAACTGATATTGTACAAATATAAAGTTAATAGATTAAACAAATATTCACCTTGATATTTTAATTTTTTAGTAATATTGAGTCCATCATGTTAAAAAAATCATAATTAATTGCAATTGTAACCATGTTAGCAATGTTAATATAACATATTAATGAGTGTAGAACAGTTGGAAACGTGTATTATTAAAGCCGACCTGATCGGCTTGGATGCTTTGTTGAAGGAAGACCCTGCATTGGCAAAAAGCCGTACCAGCCATCACATTTCACCACTCATGCTATCCTGTTATTATAAAAAGCCCGAGGTTACCGCTCTGCTGTTAAAATACCTTGACGAGATCAACCTGTTTGAAGCGTCTGCAGCCGGGAAATTTGATGTGGTGGCGCATTTGGTTTATACAAACCCGGAAGCAGTAAATTTTTATTCTGAAGACGGTTTTACGCCGCTTGGACTGGCCTGTTATTTTGGCCACTATGAAATTGCCCGTTACCTGGTATTAAAAGGGGCCGATGTGAATTTGCCCTCAAATAACGGCTTCGGGGTATACCCGCTACATTCTGCCGCAGCGGGTAACTATACCCAGATTGCCCGGATGTTGATTGAAAATAATGCTCAGGTTAACGTAAAGCAGCAAGCAGGGGTAACCGCCCTGCATTCTGCAGCCCAAAACGGGAATATTGATCTGTTGATATTACTGTTGGAACATGGTGCCGACGTAAATATCCGCATGGAGGGAGGCAAACTCCCAGCCGACCTGGCAAGAGAAAAAGGTTTCGTAGAGATTGCGGAAGCGCTTGTGTGATTTCGGATTTCGGAATTTCGATTTCGGATTTAAAAAAATTTCGAAATTAAAATGAAAAGTAAATCCGAAATCCGGCATAAAAAGCAAAGTAGCCGAAGACTCCTCCCCAGCTACCCAAAATTTAATCCTTATTAACTATAAACTAAAAAAACTGAAACTTAATTATTTATACGGTATTGGTTATTTAAAAGTTATATATTATATTCGTTAATTAAAAAATTCCCCATGCCTCGCGCCGGGGAATTTTTTGATTTGATAAATTATTGATGAGCAGGGCGCTCAATGAATGCTTTTATACGAACGTTGTTTTTTTAAGTTGCGGTTTTTTTTAATTTTTTTTAAAGATTTCGTCCTTAAAATTTAATAAGTTATAAGTCGTATCTGGCAAATTAAAATTGAAAATGTCATCCTGTTTGGCAAGGTAGCCTTCAGGGTCCCATATGGCAATACGCCTGCTCCCAGCATTCAGCCGAAGCAATTCGGCTGAATTGTTTGTGGAGCAAATGGTTGATGTTTTCCGACTGTTTTTACACTAGAGTTATAACATTTCTGTGTGCTTCGCGCATCTCTTTGTGGTAGATATTAACCACAATGAGCACTAAGCAGGCACAAAGACAGAGAAACTAAATACCTATCCGTTAAGACTTTTGAGATAGCCTCTACGCAGATAATGAGCTTACTTTTACTTGCTGCCAAACACATAAAACACCGATAAGGATAACCCACTATTAACGAAATTGAAGGTTATGTTATCGCCGCTATCATGGCCCTGGTTAGCGTTGTTGGCTGTGTAATGATAATATTCTAAAGTGGCAATAGTTGCGGAAACGCCAAGTTTTTTTGAAGGATAGTATACCAGGTCGAGGTTAGTGCCGGCACTGTAATAATCAGTTTCATTATCATAATTATAGCCTGCAAATGACGGTGCATATGTGTTCGTATTATCCTGGTGCGAATAACCAAGGAAGCCTTCTGTTCGAAAACCTATCTTGTTTTGGTACATAAAATATTTCCTGATAAATAATGTAGTACTAAAATTATCCGAGGACTGTTTTGTCGGGTAGCTATCATTCGTAGTAGCATAGGTTCCAGCCATATTTTTTAAGGTTGATGATGAATAAGTTAATGCTGCACCAATATCCAATTTATCTGCAATAAAGTAACTGTAAATCGGGCCGATATTAAAGGTCGTAGTTTTAGTATCCAGTGTAGACGTTGAACCGTTGGCAACGCTAACCGTAAAATCGCTTGCATTTGTATAACTGAATCCAATATTTGCACCGATGGTTTCGGTTCCTTTTTCGGTTTGCGCGTTTGAAACCTGTGATGCGAACATTATCGCAATAATTAAAATAAAAAATTTGTTCATAAATTATATTGTTTGGGTAAGTTGAATGAACGGATAAAATTGTAGGATATTTTAAATATAATGCGCAATAGTATTAATTATTAATCAAATATTAACAACATTGATGCTTTAATAATACAGTTTGTAAAACCACGGTAAATTTTCGCTCCGGGCAATTGTTTCCACAACCGGCATCTTCCAAAGTTATGAACCTGTTCAGTTTAATACCTCCAAATTGACAAAAAAAGAGCCTATATACCCCCTTTTCAGTAGATCATACTAAAAATTTGTTGTGCCATTTATGGAAATGTATGTTTATAAAAATGGTTTTCACGTTAGCACACTTTTTGCTTGAAATATGTTTTGATTTCCTGTGTACATATGAACGGTTTAAAATTGGTTGTGACAAGGCGTTTTTCGGACAGCTTGCTTAAATCGGCAAAAGCCATATTTATACTTTTAATTTTTATACCTTTTTTTGCCTTTTCTCAGGCAAAAAAAACAGGATCGGTTGAATACTTAAAGTCTTCAAATGGGTTTGGCGATATCATTTTAGGGTCTGATGCGAATCAGCTCCCCGGATATAAATTGGCATATTTGGACAACGACAGCCGACCGGATGCCGACAGCTGCTTAAAGTTTCAATACAGGGATGCTAATTTGTTGAAAATGGCTGATGATTTACATCTTGACTTAATCGGCATTCGGACTTATAAAAATAAAGTCGTCAACATTTATCTTTTTTTTAAACTATCTGACGGATATAAAATTTTACGTGTTCTACTAGACAAATATGGGCTATTTACAAATAAACCTTTTGAATTCGCAGATATTTATAATTGGAACTCAAGCACGGTAAATTTATCGTTGAGATATAATGTCAAAGTTGATTTAGGAGTCGCGATTTTCGCTTGTAACCGCCTGGAAAATGAAATTGAAGAAATGAAGGAAAAGCGGTATTATTTAGAAATGGAAAAAAGACAATATTTATCGTATTTAAATATCTATTAGGCTTTAAAGATTGGACTTAGACAAACTCAGTCTTCCTCATATGTCACACCGATTAATTTTAATTAATAGGCGGACGAGGATGAACTAATTTGTACCCTCCCTGGTCGAGATCTCTGTTGTTAATGCCATTTGCATAATGACGCGATGCCAACCCCGCCCTGTTTAAAACACATGAACTTAATGAGGCTAATATTACTAAGAATAGGGTCAAATATATGATAGTTTTCACGGCTGTTTAGTTTATGAAAATAACGTTTATTTAAAGTTTTTGTTGTAAATAATTGGATCATACAATAATATCTCGCGGATGCTCGCTAGGTGGTGATCATCATGCTCGGCAACAAAATAGGCATGGTCAACGATCCGCATTGGTGTTTTTAAACGAGGATGTAAAGAAGAATTTAATAATTGTTCATCATTCAAACTCCAAAGCCTATTCGCAAATTCTTCCCTTTGTTTCCTGAACCCTTGCAGTAATATTTTCATTTCTGTTGCATTATGATTTGCGTTATGCGTTTTTTGATTGGTTAAATCCGCGGCCCTTAATTCAACTATGCCGTTTGCAAGGTCATCCAGCCTGCCGAGCCATAATGGCTCAAGGTCACTGAGGTGTCCAATCTCTTCTTTGATTGACCACTTTCCTTCCCGCTTCATTGTCAATAAGGACGGTTTTAAATGGCTAATCATTTCTTCAATCCGGGCGGGCGTGCCGCTTAAGCGTTCAATAATTGAAGGCAGGATTCCATTGTCTTCAATTACGGGAAATTTTCTATTGAACCATTCAGTTTTTTGCATGGCGGGTTAGTTGTAATTGTGGATATTTAACAAGTAAACATCATATTATGTGAGCCCTAATTTATAAAATCCGGCAAACAAAAAAGTCACAGGGCTTTCAACTTTTGAAAGGTAACCCGCAATACTAAAATCAAACCATTTACCATTTGTTTTAAACATTTTAGTTAATATTATGCTTTGTTTTTTTTTCGCAACGCTATTATAAACATCTTATCATTTTTACCATGAAAATAGCCACATATAACGTAAATAGCATCAACGCGCGGCTGCCGGTGCTGCTCCGCTGGCTCGAAGAAACAGCCCCGGATGTTGTTTGCCTGCAGGAACTAAAAGCCCCCCAGGAAAAATTCCCAGAGAAAGCCATTCAGGACGCCGGTTATAGTGCTATCTGGCACGGACAATTAAGCTGGAACGGCGTAGCTATACTGACACGAAATCACGGAATTCAGGAAATAAGACGGGTGCTCCCCGGCGACCCGGAAGATAGCCACAGCCGCTATATTGAGGCGATAGTAAACGGTATTACTATCGGGTGCCTGTACCTGCCGAATGGCAACCCTGCCCCCGGCCCGAAATTCGATTATAAGCTGAGCTGGTTCGAACGGTTCAAGCTTCACGCAGCCGAACTCCTCGCATCCGGACAGCCTGCGGTGTTAACTGGGGATTATAACGCTATACCGACCGAACTGGATGCTTATAAGGCTGAGCGTTGGGTAAACGATGCGTTATTCCGGCCGGAGACACGCGCGGCTTTCAAAACACTTGTAGAGCAGGGATGGACCGACGCGATAAGAAAACTTTACCCGGATCAAAGAATTTATACGTATTGGGATTTTTTTCGCGATGCTTATAACCGCGATGCTGGTTTGCGTATCGATCATTTCCTGCTTAGTCCAGACCTGAGCGGCCGGCTTACTGCCGGTGGCGTCAACCGTAACGTGCGCGGATGGGAAAAAACAAGCGACCACGCTCCGGTTTGGATAGAACTGGCTGAGGGATAAGAAGGTAAATAATTGGTTCACCAATAATTGTATCGATTTCGTGCGTTTGGTGCTTCAAAACCGTACACCTTTCGTTATTTTATAGCTATAAATAATTGATAATAAGGTATTTAATTATTTGGCATATTATTTATGCAATAAAAATATTCGTATTTATTTTTTTCTGAATCCTAAGGAAAGATGAATGATAAAAGCTACTGATCTCGAAAAGCATTACTGCCTGGAAGAGATGGAAATCACCGCCTTGGAAAAATTATCCATTGAGGTTGAAAAAGGCGAATTTGTGGCCATCATGGGGCCTTCAGGCTGCGGGAAGTCGACACTGCTTAACATTTTAGGCATGCTTGACGAGCCTGATGAGGGAAGCTATTTTTTCAACGGTTTGGAAGTAACCCATGTTAACGAGCGTAAACGGGCCAACCTGCGCAAGAATAATGTCGGCTTTTTATTCCAGAATTTCAACCTTATTGATGACCTGACAGTATTTGAAAACGTGGAGCTGCCATTGATCTACACTGGTTTGCCGAGTCCAGATAGGGCTAAAAGAACTGATGAAGTGCTCGATAAAATGCATATCACTGAGCGCCGTAAAACTTACCCCCGGCAATTGTCGGGTGGCCAGCAGCAGCGTGTGGCAATAGCCAGGGCCGTTGTGAACAAGCCCTCGCTTATACTTGCAGATGAACCTACTGCAAACCTGGATAGCGACAACGCTAAGGAAGTTATGGACTTGCTGACCGATCTGAACAGGGACGGTACCACCATCATAATGGTCACCCATCTGGAGCGCGACGCCAATTATGGCAACCGTATTATTCGCCTGCCTGACATACCGACACCTTATTCTGAATCAAAGAAAGGACTGCAATAGTGAGCAGCTTCTGGATGTCATGGTGAGTTATAAAACCCTGCGGACTCTGAAGGGGGAATGACATGGTTGTTAAGATGTTATGGTGATCTTGTCGAACTGTGAGCGCGCAAAGGCCTTTTTCGTCATCCTGCCTTAGAGTTTCACGAAATTTTATCAGTTGCAACGCCTTCAATATCTTCAATAAAACTGTCAAACCTTTTTAATTAAATTTGTTTTAGCTAAAGAAAACAAATGGAAGCGGAAAACCAGTTGGACAGCGAACACCGTATAGTTCTTCGCGAGCGGACTACCCCGCCAACCTACTGGCTCACGCGCTTTATGATCCTACGCTTGCTGGGCATAGTTTACGCTGTAGGCTTTCTCGTGGCAATTAATCAAATCGTTCCACTAATTGGCGCTAACGGACTTACCCCTCTTGACATTTATCTTAAGCAGGTGAGCGACACATTAGGGTCAGCAGGTGCAGGCTTTGTGCGGCTGCCCTCGGTCTTTTGGTTCTGGCATTCGGATACAGCGCTTTTAACAGTGTCATGGATCGGATTTATACTTTCCTTAGTCGTAGTGGCAGGCTACGCGAACGCGCCGCTGCTCGGTGTGCTCTGGTTTCTCTACATGTCCATTGTTCATGCAGGGCAGGACTGGTATGGATACGGTTGGGAGATACAACTTACCGAAACAGGGTTTTTGGCTATTTTTCTCTGCCCGCTGTTGAATATGCGTCCGTTCCCCCGGCGTGCGCCGCCATTTCCCATCATCGTTTTATTCCGGTGGCTCATCTTCCGCATCATGGTTGGCTCGGGGTTGATCAAGCTGCGCGGGGACGCAATATGGCGCAACGGGACCGCTCTCTATTACCATTTCCAAACGCAGCCCATCCCGGGTCCGTTGAGCAGGTGGTTTCATTTCCTCCCACGTGTAATGCTGAAAATGGGTGTGTGGTTCAATTGGCTGTGCGAACTCGTGGCGCCATGGTTTCTTTTCTGGCCGCGGCTTGGGCGTCACATTGCCGGAACGGTGATCATATTGCTCCAAATCGTACTTATCCTCAGTGGCAACCTCTCGTTTTTAAACTGGCTCACTATTATCCCTGCCCTGGCCTGTTTCGATGATGGCTTTTGGGCCAGGCTGCTTCCGCTTGTGCTAGTTCGTAAAGCGGAAGTCGCTGCTAATAACGCCGAAGAATCCAAACCTATGATAACAACCGCCTGGGTGGTTGCTGCTATAATAGCGCTCCTCAGCATCCAGCCTGTATTGAACATGCTATCGCCGGGGCAGATGATGAACGCCTCATTTGACCCGCTTGACCTGGTAAACACCTATGGCGCATTCGGCACAGTCGGGCAGGAGCGCACCAATGTAATATTCGAAGGGACCAATGACGACACCACCGGCGGCAAAGCCAATTGGAAACCCTATATCTACAAAGACCTGCCGGTATTGCTTAACCAGCGGCCTCCGCAAATAGCTCCATACCAGCCGCATTTAGACTGGCAAATGTGGTTCGCGTCCATGTCGTGGCCCGATCAATATCCATGGACGCTAAACCTCGTATGGAAACTCCTTCATAACGACCCCGGCGCGATAAGCCTGTTTGCCGGCAACCCTTTTCCTGACAAACCGCCGCGATTTATTCGGGCAGAGTTGTATCGTTACAGGTTCACAAAGCCAGGCGATCCGCAAGGGCTTTTTTGGGAGCGTGAGCGGATAGGCGATTGGATATCGCCTGTTTCTGCGGATGATGCAAGGTTGGTTAAGTTTTTGCAAGGAGCGGGGTGGGTGAGGTGAAAATGATGAGCGAATCGAAAAGGATAATGTTGGCAGAACGACTTTATGTTGTTATTCAACTATAACCCCATACGAAACAGCGCAGTAAGATGACTCAGCAACTATTGGGTTATAACGATGTTCTTATCTTGTTCGATATGCTGGATTACTCCGGTCCCAACGATCTTATCGCCTTCAAGGATAGTAAATGCGTCGCCACTTTTTAAGTTTTGACGGATATGCCGGGACGGGAGGAGTTTTACGATTGCAGTCGCAGTGCCGCCTGGTTGCAACTCCTTTAAGTTAATAAAACAGATTTCACCAGAAAAATGTTGCAGTGTACTAAATGAAAAGGAGGGTCTGTAATGGTCATACACAGGTTTCTTCCTTCCTCCGTTTTCCGTTGGAAAAAGTGACAATGTCGCAGTAAAGTTATATGCAATTTTATGTGTTGTCATAGTGTCTCTTGTTCTACAAATTTAATATAATTATTAAAAGTTGGCAAATTATCCTCATGAATACTAATGGCTTCATAACCGTCTAATGGCATATTGGTGTATATCGGATCATCAAACTCCAAATTATTCGTGCTAATAATCAGCAAATATTCGTAAGGGGGATCATATTGCTGTAGTCTGGCGTTTGCAACAAATTCATTAACCGCTTCACGCGATTTAAAAAATTGTTTCGCCTCCAATGTATTTCTTCCTGTCCTGAGTACATGTTGATCGTCGTAGTCATCTTTTTCTGATTTTGATACAGCTCTGTATAATTTTACCATTGCAAGAACAAAAAGTGGATATATTTAATATTTGCTAAAATAGAAAAAATAACCAGTCATGCAGAATCTCTTTCCTTGTCTAAGATAGGCTGCCCTAATCTTAGACAATGGGGGCTAAATGCTTTTAACTGGTCTTAATTTTTTCAATTTTCCGGGCTAAATGCTTTTTGCTGGTCTTAATTTTTACGCTTTTCCGGGCTAAATGCATTTAGGTGGTCTTAATTTTTTCAATTTTCCGGGCTAAATGCATTTAGGTGGTCTTAAAAAATTCAAGACAAATCTGGTTAAAGCGGTGTATGTCAAATAAATACATTAATAATGTCAAAGAACTTCCAAAAAATATTTAAAAAATAGAGCTGAAATTTTTTTTATGCTCCGGGTAAATGAATTCAATAAAGTTTTTGGGATTGATTCAAAGGTACGAAAATTTGAGCGGAATCACAAGAAGGCTAAACACTTGAACAGGTGAGAGGCGACACTTAGTTACTCCTGCATTATAATATATTAAATAAAGCCGAACGACAAGGAATTTTTTACCTAGCTTGCCCATTCTGAACCGCGTAGATGATAAGTGCAGCGACACCTACTAATAAAACAGAAAGTTAAATTAACAAGCAATGACAAATATTTTTAAAAGGGATTTTGAAAACTACGAGGGAGTTCCGCGAATTAACATCTATCTATTAAGAATTCTCTATACTTTAGTGTTTGTGTTTCTTTCCTATGACTCCTGGACACATATTTTAAATCATAAAGGAAATTGGGAAGTGACAGATGCTACTGCCTGGTGTGTATGGTTAGGATACGGTGCTATATCCTGGATAGGAATTATCAATCCGCTGAAAATGTTGCCTATTGTACTGCTTGAAATAGTATATAAAACCGCCTGGCTTTTTATTGTAGCATATCCATTATGGTCAAAAAATGAATTAATTGGTTCGTCCGCTGAAAACACAACGAACGTTTTTTTATTGGTAATTCTTCCAATTGTCGCTATGCCCTGGAGATACTTTTTTACGACTTATATTTTGCAAACTAAAAAGGAAAAAAAATCTAATTAAAAGCAAACCCCGCCCGTTGTGAGCGGAACGCTCACGATTTTAAACGATCTATTTGTAAGTAATGATGTTCAATCATTGTAAACGCAGATGCTTACAATTTTATGTGTTGAAGTGTAACAGTTGAACAAGCGGGGGTACAGTGAGGAAATCAAGTGACCTACGAGGAAGGGGGTGTTACAACAGGGATTTTAAATGTTAGTATAATTTCACAGACAAGATATTGAAAATATTCTAAAATTTCCATTAAAAGTGATTGAAGATCATTTTCCCCACTCGAGAACTTGAAAAAAGCCCTATAATTATGCACTAAATTATTTCTCAATTTATAGATCAGAGAAGCAAGTTCAATTAAATTATCGTTTTCGTTTTCATCGTTTTCTTCGACTGAAGTAGAGATCGCAATTAGGCTGAAAAACGTTTTTAATTTTTCAGAAAAACTTTTACCAAATTCATTATTTATTGAACAATATTTAGTCAATAATTGGTTTATCCGATACCCGTCTGTTGCAATCTTGGAAACTTTTTCTTTCAATTTAAACCCAGGCATTTCAATTGAAATGTTACGTATTTGTATTTTTATCTCATTTTTTAAAACGTCATCAATTAAAATTTCAATTATTTGATAAAACGTATGAAATCGGGTCAGATAATGATTGTCTTCTTCTACAAGCGATTTGATCAGAACACCTAGATAACTCTCGTTGTTTAAATCAAGTATAGTCTTTTTAATTTTTAATGACAAATTCCCCGCTGTCGAATTTACTTTAATTGAATCAAATTTATCATTTATAAGAACTAATTTGTTAGTCAATAATTTTTTTTGCTGGTCGTTTATATAGACAAATCCATATTGGTATAAATTGAATAAATAAGCATCAAAATCGAAATCGGTTTCTCTTTGTGTATTTTCATTGCATAATACTATACAGCTGAGGTTATCTTTATAAAAATCTGTTAACTGGTATTCTTCAGATTTAGCCTTGGGCAGTAAAGGCGTGCAACTCGTTGTACCCTCCACCAACTTTTCGAAACCATAATACGCAAATGAAAAGGAATGTTCATTGAATGGAGAATTCGCCGCATCAATCAAAGATGCTAAAGTAAAAATATAGCCAATGCGCCCGTTTCCGTTTTGCGAGCCGGAAATTCGTAATTCAATTACATCATTTTGGGAAATATATTGATTATCGAATAAATATACGGAAGCCGTATATGGGGATGCAATGTTCTTGGCCTCAAAAGGAAATTTAATTCTTACTTTCTCATCGTAATCATTAGAGTTTGAAAGTATGAAAAAGTTATCTTCCGATAATTCAAATTCTGTTAAAATGAATTCGTCATATTCTTCTGACCCGATGTCTTTTGGAATAAATAAACCCACGGCATCACTTATTTGGTAGTTTATCGTCGCGGGTTACATCAAATGCAGTTTCAACCGCTTTATCAAAAAGAAGATAACAATCGTTGCTCTTATCAAATAATAATTGATAAATCTGTCTAAAGAAATATCGTTGGTCGTTACCGATTTTTTTTGATTTATCTCGGATAATATCTAAATACTTGATAATCTGTTTCATTACGTATTGAAAATCATTTTCAGAAGTACTAATGTTATCAATCATATGCGAAATTTCACTAAACTCAATTTTCTTCCTAAAATGTCCAAGTGCCGCACCAAAGCCAGTTAGCGATTGAGACCTTTTAAAAACTTCTATGGTTGATTTACCAAAGGGAGATGATTTTATAACAAACTCTGTTTGATCAAAATCATCTGAGACAAATTGCCAATCATCTGTTTTATTGATTAGGGTAATCAGTAATTTTTGATATAAGAGAACAAAGCCTCGAAATAGGTCCACATCTTTATTTAAATCGTCTAAATTTTTTAAAGTACGGATGTTATCTAAGATTTCGGTACGTTCAGTTATATTTTCGCTTTTTTCTAAATATGAAGTAAATCCATCAAGAGTGTCTTTAAATACAAATTCCGTTGTATTTAAGCGCACAGGGCTATCGTCTCTATCTAAAACAAATTTTATATTTTCTACTCCCTTAGTCTGATAATCGAAATATAAAATCTCCATAAGGTGTCTGGTTGACATCGTATTTTGTCCCGTGTTAAGGGTGATCATTCGGTATAATATACCCAATCGGTCTAAGCCAACATATACTTCAGCCCTAATTGTTCGCCCAAAAAATGCATTTAAATCTTCCTCCTTATTAGCTTTTAAGAGCTCATCCATCAGCGAAATCATCACATACGTTCTCTGTAAACCATCAATAATTATAAGGGACTTTTCGTCAAACGCCTGTTCGACAATATTTTTCTGGTTAAGATTAAATTTTTCAAAATTAATACCTTGTAAAAGACTTTCGTTCTTGATAGATAAAACTACCGGGGGGATTGAACATCCTTGTAAAAGGTCCTCTCTCAATATCTCTTTTATCTTGGACTTTATAACAATTTTCCTTTGAAAATCATTTTTATCAATGATTTCAGGAGCGATTTTTAAATAGTCGCCAATACTGATTTCTACCATTACATTGGCGGCTTTAATCCTATAATCTATAATTATAGATTTGACATTTAATGAAGTAATATCCATTTGATAGGGTTGATTTTGAATTTGAGGGTATCTTATACAACATTAAATATTTTTTTCGATATTAACGAAGCTATCTATTAGTTCAGAATTTAGTCGAAAAGATAATCAACGTTGTAGCCCTAAATCCCCGTTCCAGGTCTAAGATTAGCTCAGAGTATCTTAGACCTGGAAAGGGAAGATTTGATTTGAAATTATTACGTTAAAAAACTTGGTTCTATTTTATTTTGAATTTCTTAAAAGCTTCGAGAGTTATGGGGGAAAAATCGTGTGTATTTCTAAAATCTTCATCAAAAAAACCCAGTGATTTTGTGATGATATCTGTACTATATTTAAATAGGGCTGGCCGTTCTTGTTTATAGAATTCAATAAATGGTCTAGCATATGATATTGCTATAAAAATATCTCTCAATGTCTTGAAATTATTCTTATCTAAATCCTCAATTAATTTATTTTGCCAAAACTCTGAAATATTCATATCAGGATAAAGAGTTTTCGAGAATAATGATAGTGTATCAAAATTTATTGCTTGGGAAAGCAGTATGTCTTCATTTTTAGCAGATTTTTCAATCATTAACAAATACTCATCTCTTTTTTTATTTGAATCATCAAATACTTTTTGCGCGACTTCCAGGAGAGATGAAACATTATTAATGTCTCTTTGAATTTCTAACGGAATTGCGCTTTCATTCTTATAAACAAGAGTATGATTTATCAGCGCCCACGCTTCTAATAAAACGGTAGTAATTTGAATTTCAGCAATTAGGCCATCGAACTTATTGTACCTGGGTCCTTTGAAATTGACACCAAAACGTACGCAAAAATGCAAACTTTGATACCCCATTTGATTTGGTCCAAGATTTGTCTTTTTGTTTTCTTTCCATGTAACAATAAATACATTTTCAACCAGTTTGGCGAATTTCTCCTTCTCTTCCTCAAAAAGACAGACTATTCTGATGCCCGCATAATCAAAAATGTCTTCCGAAGGGTTTTGAATTTTCTTTCGTTCTATTTTTTCAATAACACTTTCAACAGTTTTGACCCTACCTATTACATTTGCATATGTAAGTCCCTTGGATTTGCTTTCCTCTTGAATAGTATAGATTATTTCGTTTACAAATTCCTGGTAAAGACTTATATTTTTTTTGTAATTTTCAATATAATCCATAATATTTTTTTTGGCAAATTATAAAAATAATGGGTTTGTCTAGTCCCATGTTGTCCGACGTTTCCAACTCTTTGCGGTCTAAGCTAGGCGTATCTTACGCCGGAAAGGGGCAAGGATATAGTTTATCTAAACTATACCCTCATACCAAACCCATTACTTTCCTTAGACACCAAAACCTCAATGTACTTTAAATTGCAATTTTATCAGATTGGTAAATCCGCCTGAGGTTATCTGGAGGCCCATGCAAAAAATTAAAAAAGCCATAAACCGGTTGATTTGCTGAAGCATATAAAGTATAGACAAAACAAAATTAGCACTAAATAATCAAATCAATGCCTGAAAACGTAGCGACATTTTTTGTCCTGGTAAGACAATGGATGAATCAAATAACCCACAGCAATTAGCTAATCAACACCGTCATTAATTTATCCGCCATCTTACCATAAATTCATATAAAACATTTTAAATTAGCAAGATAAATTATGACTGCCCAATCAAAATTAATTTGCTGTATTATCATCCTCCAGGGGTGGTTAAGTTTTTGGAAGGGGCGGGTGATTGAGGTGAGTAGTCATAGATGAATATGGACTCAAAACATATTTCGGTCAAGCTCGCTCGGCCGGGCGTGTTATGTACACGGCCACATGACCCCAATGCCGTTATACAGGCTCCGGTTTTATTATCAATGGCAAAGAATGACAGAATAATGCCGGCCATTATTTGGTAGAAATGTGCATTTTTCGATAATTGTAAATAATCGAAACCGAATGCTATTTGTTATTTTAGCCGCAACGCTCATGAAGATAAAAGAAACAGCCGATAATTTATGGTTAAAGAAAATTCCAATAGCTCACAGGGGCCTGCATTCGAACGATTCAGGAATACCTGAAAACTCTATTAAGGCCTTCGAAAATGCAATAAAACATAACTACGCTATCGAATTGGATGTTTTTGTAATATCAGATCAACAAGTTTTGGTGTTTCACGATGATAATTTAAAGAGGATGTGTGGCGTAGATAAATCTATAAATACACTCGACTCCCATAATTATAAGCGCTATAAATTATTAAAAACAAACGAAAATATTCCGTTGCTTCAAGATGTATTTGATGTTGTTGACGGAAGGGTTCCAATACTCATAGAAATTAAAAAACAAACTGGGGTTAAAAATACAAATTCGATTATCTTAAATACTCTTTTAGGATACAAAGGACCGGTGGCAATTCAGTCTTTTAATCCTTTCACGATAGGCTGGTTTTCAAAGAATGCTCCTTCAATAATTCGCGGACAAATATCTTCAGATTTCAAAAATGAAGAAATGAATTTTGTCCGAAAATATTTGTTAAGGAAACTTAAACTTAATTTCATCAGTAAACCACATTTTATTGCCTATGATGTGAGAGATTTACCCAATAGTTTAATTGAAAGAATAAGAAGAAATGGTACATTGATCCTTGGTTGGACGGTCGATAGTAAGGAATCTTATGATCGAATTAAGATGTTCTGCGATAACATTATTTTCGAGAATTTCAACCCTTAGTGCAGCTGGCAAGGATCTCAGCCAGTTCTTGAATGAATAGTTTTTTACCACCTGGAGCAGTTTCGCTCCCCGCAATGTTTGGTGTTTACTTTGAGTAATCAGTTATACCTATTTTGTTTTTGCCAAAATTCCCTCTTCCAATGTCAGGCGCCCAAAATCATGTTTTATATTATAATCAAGTGTTTTGGCGCTCCAGTAGCCACAGCCTAACAAACGTCTGATGGTCATAATAGGGTCATGCGGGTCACGCGGTTCAGTTAGTTGGAAGGCCGCTTTAAAACCCCGTTTGTGCAGTTCCGGCAGGCCCTGCGAATTCCACTCTCCAAAAGGGAAAGCAAAATATTGTACCGGCTTCCCAGTAATTGCTTCAAGCTTCTTTGTGGGTTTATCGATCTGTGTTTCCCAATCGTTACCTCTATATTTTTTAAAATTGGTATGGTCCTGCGTGTGGCAGGCAATAACATTCCCTTCGTCCGACAGCTGTTTTATTTGTGCCCTGTCCATGTAATGTTTGTTTTTCCCAATATTCGTGGTAACAATAAAATATACACCTTTAAAGCCATATTTTACTAGTTCGGGACGTGCTACTTCGAACTGATCGCCATCAGTATCGTCAAAAGTCAGCATAATGGGTTTGGGAGGTAACGGAGTGCCTTTTGTAAGGTAATCATATAGCTCATCGGGCAAAATGGTATGGTAGCCGCTGTCGGCCAGCATTTTCATATGATCTTTAAAAGTCGTAGGGGGGATAATATAATCTTTATCTACCTGCTTATCACTTGCCCGCCAGTTGCGGATCTGGTGATAGCATAGTATTGGGACTTGTTTACGCGTCAAAATAGCCCCGCTATAAACGGACTGGGCCGACGAAACAAGACAAAAAAAACAAAATGGTAGAGTGATGAGGGCTTTTACCACAACAAGCAATAATTTATCAAACTCAAATATAGGTTATTATTTTGTTGTATATCAAGTGTTTTTATTAAAAACAGTGTTAAAATCACGCTAGCTATAAGAGCACAAAAAAGGACAAGGTGAATTACGAACTTTTCCTCAAGCGCCCTTAGGGAAATCTTCTCGGACCGCTTTTTACCGGATTTGAACCAAGCCAAACGGGTACATTTCAATTCTGTACTTTGGCGCTTTATTATTAGCTGCAAGCCTTATTATTTTAGGGATAGCGCTTATTAACAGTAAATAGACTCAGCCTGTCGGGATGGCGTTGATACGGCGCTTATATCGAACTCACGCTAATTTAGCAGAATATTACGCCATACTCAAACGACAGGGCATCTCCCAAAAATTTGACTAAGCCCTTAACGTAACCAAATAGCCCGCTCAATAAAAATCTCCGGGTCCATATGTTATGAATAAACTTTTCCATTTTTTTCTTTTTTTATAATACTGTGATATAAATCAGACTGATTACTAAAGAACATACAGATCTGCGATCCGTGAAAATCATATGATCTGTCGCGGATCGCAGATCCCGGCCAACGGGTTATAACTCAATTCAAAGAAGGCTCGTGAGCACCCGGCTGGGGAACAAAGCGCAGGTATGGCTTGAGTGTTTTCCAGCCGCCTGGGAATTTCTCTTTTGCCTCATCATCCGATACCGCAGGGACGATAATAACGTCTTCGCCGCTTTTCCAGTTCACGGGCGTGGCAACCTTGTAACCGGCGGTTAACTGCATCGAATCGAGCACACGCAATATCTCGTCAAAGTTGCGGCCGGTCGTCATGGGGTAGGTTAGCGTCAGCTTGATCTTTTTGTCGGGACCTACAATAAACACCGAGCGCACAGTCTGATTGGTAGCTGCAGTCCTACCTTCAAAGGTACCTTCCTCTTGGGCGGGCAGCATGTCATACAATTTTGCGACAGCCAGGTTGCGGTCGCCGATCATCGGGTAATTTACGGCATAGCCCTGCGTTTCAAGGATGTCTTTTGCCCATTCGGCATGCCTTTCAACAGGGTCAACGCTCAACCCGATAACCTTGCAGTTTCTTTTGTGAAACTCAGGTGCGAGTTTTGCCATGTAGCCCAGTTCGGTGGTGCACACCGGCGTAAAGTCTTTGGGGTGCGAAAATAGAATTCCCCAGCTATCACCCAACCATTCGTGGAAGCTGATAGTGCCCTCAGTGGTTTCCGCCTGGAAATCAGGGGCGATGTCTCCTAATCTGATACTCATTTTTTTAAAGTTTAAAGGGTTTTACAATATGGTTTTCATTTTGATTTTTATGCGATAACGACAGCGCTGCTGGCTTCTTTTTTGCAGGCCATGCCCACTTTTTCGGCAGCTTCTAAGGCCTGGTCTACCGTAAGTGAATCGGCATAGTCTTTCCCGTAATGCACGTAGCGGATGATGCCGTTCTTATCTACCAGTATGTCCGCGGGGTGGCCGAACATACCGCCGTCGTGCGAGAACATCCCTGTAGAAAAGCCTGCTCTGAGCGCCAGGTAATAATCGCGCCATACGGCAAAGGAGAACATGCCCATCATCGACTTTTCAACACCATAGCGTTTGAATATTTTCTTGTCAGGATCCGAAAGGATCTCGAAGGGCAGGTGTTCCTGCATATTTTTCTCTGTCCTCCATTTTGGAGAATGGAAGATAACTACTACTGACAGCCCGGCTTTGGCCAGTTCATCATATTGCCTCACAAAACTGCGCAGGTGCAGGTTGCAGACAGGGCATGTTGCGAACCTGTAGAATTTGATCAATACGTTTTGATTTTTGTAATCCTCCAGGGAAACTGTTTCCCCGTATAAGGATTCAGCCCCGAATGAAGGGGCCTTGTTGCCGATTTCTAGTCTCATTGTTTTTTGCTTTGGTATAACAAATATGCAATGAAGACCAAGGCATTGTCGGTAACAAAAGTTACACAGGTGAGTAACTTTTGTTACATATCGCTAAGGAGCTTGATCTGGTGACGGTAAAGCAGTAATTTTTTGTCGGTCTCCAATTTTTTAAGCAGCCGCGAGACCACCACGCGGTTGGTCCCGAGTTCATCCCCGATCTGCTGATGGGTAAGGTTGATCAGCGAGGAGCCGGTCGCCTTCGACTTTTCCTTCAGGTAATTAACAAGCCGTTCATCCAGTTTCTTAAAAGCAATATCGTCAATACTTTTAAGTATCTCGGTAAAGCGGCTTAAAATGGTAGTCATTACAAATCGCTTCCAGGTTGAATATTTTGCCATCCATTCGTCCATTACATTTACCGGCACACAAAGCAATTCGCTATCCTCCTCGGCCGATCCCCTTACCACGCTGAAATGCGCCATCATGCAGCAAGTAAAAGTCATAGCGCAGCTTTCACCTTCGTTTACGTAATATAACAATATTTCATGGCCTTCGTCATCAACGCGGCTTACCTTAAAGTTACCGCTCAGTACGAGCGGAACAGCACGGATAGTTTGCCCCGGATTTAGCATGGTTTCGCCGCCTTTCACACTCATCAGCATTGATGTGGTTTCCAGTTCGGCCAGCAAAGCTGGTTCAAAAACCGAATAGAATTTGGCAATTGCAGATTTTATTTCGGACATAAGATCGGTTGGAAAAGTGAAGATAAAGATAAAATAATTTATTATACTTCAAAACACTCACCCTCAATAAAATACAGAGCTCTGCCTGTTCAAAAGTGGTCGCCCGTCAAACGTCATACTGTGTAAGAAAGCCAAAATAAACCTAGTAGCGTTACATGTTGCCGGCCTGCAGTTTAAAATAGGATTTATAATCGGCAAGCCGTTTTAGCAAGTCCTTATTTTCGCTATTTATTTTCGCCCTTTCGGTCGCTCCCGCAGGTAAAATTATAAACCCATAAGGGCCTTTTCTTTGTCCAAGCCACGTGGCGCCCGGATTAATTACCACCGGCCCGTCAGCCTGCCCGTCGGGTATATTACCTATGTCGGTATTGGTTACATAAGGGGCATAAAACATGTAGTGAGGCATGTTCATGGTCATAACATCATGATGGTCCGGCTTTCCTGGGTATGTACGCATTACCGGGGCCAGCATGTATGAAATGCCTGCCCTCGCCGGAGCTTTGTATATCCCCTTCCTGATCCTGTCCATTACTATGTTTTTTATCTGTAAGGGTGTGAATTTTCCTGTAGCCCTCATAGCAGCAACGTCCATGGTAACAGGGAAAATTGTCCTGGCGCCTTCAGCATCGTAGCTGATCGCGGCAGCATTGTCTTTCCTGAACTCCGCCCATTCCCACTCAGTGCGGGTAACAAAACATATGAAGCCGTTGGTTCCTTTGCGGGCAATGTAATAGCCCTTTTTAGGGTCTAACAAGTAAACAGTAGCGTCGTGGCGCAGTTGCGGAGGAAGGCAGCTTAGTGCGAAATCAGTCTCCAGGCTTACCGGCATTTTTTCAAGCTCCCAATCCGCGGGCTTTTGAGCAAAGCATTGAACAGAAATAGATACGGTGATAAGGACCAACACAGCTGTAAGGAGTCTTGTTGCTACTTTAATTGAGGTATTCATATTTACGGTTTAATTTCCATACGTTATTGTATGTATACACTTCCATAAAGCTATCGACTGGAGTTAGATTTGACAGGGGGCATGAACGCCATTTTAAGGGGGCTTTTGCGCCAGCTTAAACTCGTTTGGGCAACCTACACCGCCTGGGACTGACCTAAAAGCTTCTTACTTTTTGCCTGCAGGGGGAGTGAGAGTAATCTGTTACCGGTCATAAGCTATCAACATAAACTTCCGCACTTCATCATTTACGTCTTCCTCGTGCAGCATCCTGAAATGATGATATACAACATGCCGTCCAGGCACCTCCTGTATTCGTTGAAAACAAAGGTTATCATCATACCTATGTTTAAAAGGGAAAACCACATGAATAAAATTTTTGCCTGCTTGTGTAATGTAGGCTATCTGTTTATTCTCATTGGCAATACTGAGCATTGTTTTGTGTGGATGGACGCTAATAGGGCCTATCTTTTGAAATTCTGCCATAAAATGATCGAATAACACTAAAGCGTGTTCGGACTTAATGATGGAAAACGCGGATGAGTGCCTGGGATCGTCCATGTCTTGTTTATATAATATCAAGGCTAAATATAAGTGCTCAAATGGTTGACATCAAAATCTTATCATCCCCGCGCCCGAACGAGTCCTGACTTGTGGGAACGAGAGTAATTCAAGCTCCTCAAAGTAAAAAACCGCCTCATATTAATTATGAGACGGCCTCCAGGTACTTAGCTTCTTTTATTTTTAAAAATCGTCTGAACGCTTACTCATGGTTGTGGTAAGCAACTCTATTTTTTTCAGGAACGAAGCATCCATTGCCTTCAGCATACGTTTGCCCTTTCCCACGCCTATAATACCGCCTTTTTTCTCCTTGTCCATGTCGTAAAGGCTGAGCGACTGCATTTTACCATTATCAGTATAGCTTACCTCAATGCTATCAATAGTATAACGGTAGCGGCCTTTTTTCAATTCCAGTTTAATATTATATTTAAGGGTCATAGGGTCATCGCTGATGCCGGTTTCCGTTTTATAGGTCGTCGGTTCTTCAATATTAGCTATAATAGTTCCGCCCTTAGAGTCGTCGGTTGTAATTTTGGTGTTTGACAGCGCCAATTTGGTGATAAATATTTTGGCATCCTTATACAGGTCCATAACAGTGAAAGATGTATCCACCTTTACAACATCACCATAATAAAGATACCTGTCCTGGGCTTTGTAATTAAATGGGTCTTGTTTAGCCTGGGCGTTTACAAGTAAGGGTATCATGAAAGCAGCGAAAAGGAATAATTTTTTCATATCTGTAACGGTTTTGTGTAATCAAATTTAAATAAATATATCCATAGTTCCTGTCTCAGCAAGGTGTCAAAAAGTACGTGATTCGCACCGTTCTTGCTATGCCAGTACCAACCCCTCCTTTAACGCATTCTCATAGGTCTCTTCATTAAACCTATAGTAAGCAGGCGAGCGGTGAGCACCTATATTCCTTTTTTCGTCAAGCTTAACTATAAGCCTGAGCGAGATCAGCTTGTTGGGGAAATTGGAAGCATTCAGTTGCTTGCCCGACATTACCTCATAAAATTGCCTGATCTCCTTCAGTGTAAATTTTTGCTGCAAAAGATTTTTACCTATCGGGAAATGATACAAATTCATCCGCATCGCCGAAAGGGCCTCCTGAGCCATTTCATCATGGTCGAACCCTAATGGGGGCAATTTGTTTACCGAAAACCATTCGCATTCGCTCGAAAGGAAGTCAGCGCTGGGCTTGGCATTGATGATATCGGTGATGGCATAATACCCTACCGAAACCGTTTCGCCGGTTAGCCAGGTACCTTCCTCAAGAGTGATCCCGGTCAATTCAAAAAGCTTTTCAGGTTCAAACGCGCCGCGCGGGTCGTTCCGCCCCGGGTCGCCAAAAGCCTTG
>Ga0207048_10161_pt1 | contig 21555 bp, 15 predicted proteins | sample Alteio_BWMinCont_65_FD_153301 | JGI IMG/M metagenome (GOLD analysis project Ga0207048, IMG submission 153301) | Enriched cells from forest soil in Barre Woods Harvard Forest LTER site, Petersham, Massachusetts, United States -... | ecosystem: Environmental > Terrestrial > Soil > Temperate forest >...
TCGAGGTGAGGAAGTCACTTGGGGTTTCGACCAAGATTGTGATTCGCCGGGGCGAAATGATGCAAGTGATTTCCAACTTGATTGTGAACTCGATCTACGCCATGTCCGGCGGGGGGACCCTATCCGTTTCGGTTCAAGATGCCACAGAGGTGGGAGGCGGTCTTGTTCTGACGATTGAAGACGATGGAGTGGGTATTGCGGCGAAGGATTTGCCGAAGGTATTCGACGCTTTCTTTACCACGCGAACCACGGTGGGCACAGGGATCGGACTGTTCGTCGCGAAGCAGTTTGTCGAAGGCCATGGGGGGCGGATCACGATTGAAAGCGGGAGTGACCAGAAAAAACGTGGCACTACCGTTCGCGTTTTTTTGCCAATTGTTACTTCCTATGATGTCGCGGCGGTTCAATAGGGCGGAGGCGAGGGCGAAATGCGGGGGTCTCTCCACTGCGCGCTTCGCGCTCCGGTCGAGATGACGCTTCATGGCGTCGGTGAAGCCGTAACTACTCGTAGTAGCGAGCGAAGCTGGTGTCTGTTTCGAAGAGGGTGCAGTCCTTCACGCGAACGCGGCCGGCTGTCATTTCATGGAGGTGACGGCTGGTCTCCTGATAAAAATAGCGGGCGAGATTTTCGGCGGACGGGTTGAGTTCGGTGAAGGGCTCGAGGTCGTTGATCATCTTGTGGTCGAGGTAGTCGACGACTGGGCGGAGGAGCGTTTTGAGGAGTTTGAAGTCGAGCAGGAGGCCCGTTTCGTCCAACTCCGCGCCGACTAGAGTGATGAGGACGCGGTAGTTGTGGCCATGCGGATTCTCGCACTTGCCCTGGTAGTTGCGGAGGTAGTGTCCGGAGGAGAACCCGGCTTCTACTGTGACCTCAAACATTTGGCGCTTCCCTTCCCTTTGATTGTATCGTCGGCGCTGGCAGATCAGGAGCGCTTGCGGCGGCGTGCCTCTTCGCTGCGACGCTCGGCCTGTTGGAAAAGTGAGGAGAGGATTCCAGCCAGCGCGACTACGAGTGCGATGAGGAAGAGCACCAGGCCCATGGTGCGCCACAGAGAGGCGTCGCCGGGTGAGCCGGGCTGCTGCGCGATATTGGTGTAGGCGATGCCGCAGGAGATCAGCGCGAACAGGGTTAGCGATGTGGCGAGAATGTAGAGATTGCGGCCCATGGAATCTGACTAAGGATACGACATGGGGTGACGGACGCTCGCATCTACTGGGATATCGGTAGTGGGTCAATTTGAAGTGAATGGCGGAACCGTCCGAAAACGACATTAGGGGCATATACTGTTCGTTCCGTCGCACTATTATTCGCTTGGACAACTCTATGGCCGATGACGACTTGATCGATCTCCTGAAAACGCCAAGAAGTCCACAACGCGACTCCGGTGAATCGAACACACAGCCGGATCGGAGTGACGCCTTCGATCCAGAACTGATAGCCAGTTGGAATCCGAGTCGGAGAGACTACCCCAATGTGATTTTCATCACTTTTGCGGGCTTCGCGCTCATTTGCGTCGTCCTTGTGAATCTGAGAAGCCGTCCAGGCGGAATGCAAATCGCGGCCTTGGTGATCTATACCCTCCTCATTCCCTACATCCTCTCGGACCGTTTTCTTCGCTTTGTCCCCTGGGCTCTTCTAAACCGGTTCCGCAAGAAGTTCCTGCTTGTGCATTGCCTGGCGCTGGCAATCGTCTATGGGATTACGACTTTGGCTTTCGCTGCCAAGCCGAGTCTGCCCGATTGGTTTATTACTTCGGGACGAAAGCCGGCCTTGTTCTATTACTGTCTTGGAGGCATTCTTCTTGCGCTGGCTTTTTGGGAATGTTCCTGGATTTCCGGGCATAAGGGCAGAGAAACTTCTGACGCGGAGCAATAATGATCGATGGTGGGTCAGCCTAGCGTCATGAATGGTTGGCTCGACGCTCCCGAAATACGGGGTTATAGCGACTTCGTTCGCCTAGACTTCAAACTGACTCACTGCCGGGATATCCTTAGTTAGAGGCACTTCCCCGGAGATGGCTGAAATTACCCAGGCGGCAAGCGGGCATTGGTGGAGAATCTCGCTGCTCGATCGCATGGCAGGGTTGAGGCCGCGGGAGAGCCAGATCTTTCTCGGCCTTTCCCTGGTGATTGGCGCGGTGACCGGGCTGGTGGTCGTCGCATTCATCGTCCTGACGGAGCGGCTGGGAATGCGGCTCTACCCGGTGAGCGGCGCGCCCTGGCGGCGTCTGCTGTTTCCCGTCGTGGGATCGCTCACAATCGGATACCTGCTGTATCGCTTTTTCCCGAACGCGCGTGGCAGCGGCGTACCGCAGACCAAGGCCGCGATGTTCGCCAGTGGAGGGCGCATCACGCTGCGCACCGTGTTGGGTAAGTTCTTCTGCACGTCGGTGACGCTGGCCAGCGGGATTCCACTGGGTCGCGAAGGTCCTTCGGTTCAGGTTGGCGCGGGCATTGGTTCGGTGCTTGGGCGGATGCTCGGACTGAGCCCCGAGCAAGTGAAGAAACTGATCCCGGTGGGAGCTGCGGCGGCGATTGCTGCCGCATTCAACACACCCCTTGCTGCTGTCGTGTTTTCGCTCGAAGAGATCATGGGCGATTTGAACGCGCCGATGATGGGCGGCGTCGTGCTGGCCTCCGCGACTGCGTGGGTGGTGCTGCGACTTTCGCTCGGCGATCATCCGCTGTTCAAGGTTCCGCAGTATCACCTGGTGAGCGCGGCGGAGTTTGCTGTGTATGCAGTGCTGGGCGTGGCTGGCGGTGTCGTTTCAGCTATCTTCGCGAAGCTGCTGCTGAGCATCCGTGCGCGATTTCTGCGCTTTCCGCAGAATACGGTGTGGTTTCAGCCGCTGGCTGGCGGCCTGATTGTGGGCGGGATGGGCTGGTTTGTGCCGCAGGTGCTGGGCGTCGGCTACGGGTTTGTCGGCGACGCGCTAAACGGAAACATGGCGGTCCGACTGATGTTGATCCTGCTGGTGCTGAAGCTGATCGCGGTTACGACGAGTTATGCTTCGGGGAATGCTGGCGGTATCTTCGGCCCGTCTCTCTTCCTTGGCGCGATGTTGGGGGGCGTGGTGGGGACCGTCGCGCATCATTTCTTTCCGGCTTACACCGCTCTGCCGGGCGCCTACGCATTGGTTGGAATGGGCGCGGTGTTCGCTGGCGTAGTGCGCGCGCCGATGACCTCGGTGCTGATCATCTTCGAGATGACGCAGGACTATGCCGTCATCGTCCCATTGATGCTCGCGAATCTTGTGAGCCTGTTCGTCGCCTCTCTCTTGCAGCATGAGGCGATCTACGAGGCACTGGCGGTGCAGGATGGTATCCACCTGCCAACCGCGAAGGGGCGTCAGCGGCTTGGCCAGCGTCAGGCGGGAAGCATCATGCGCGCCGCCAGCCAGCTACTTCCCGCCGAGATGACGCTGCGTGAGGCACTGGATCGGGTGTGCGCCAGTGAGTTCAGGACGTGGCCGGTGACTGACCGGCGAGGCGTTATTGGCGTCATCGACCTCTCGCGGCTGGAGAATGAACTCGCGGAAGGCGCGGATAAAAAGCTCGGCGAGTTGCTGGATGGGCAGATATTCCCACACATCCATGCCGATCAGGGGCTTGATCTCGCGCTCGAACGCATGGGGGCGAACCATATCGACATCCTTCCAGTGGTGAACCGCGCGAATGTTCATAAGTTGGAAGGCATCGTGACTCTGCGGGATGTTTTGGATGCATACGGCGTGAACCACGCCTGGTGGTAGGCGCTCTTATTCCCTATGGGAGAAGTGCTGTATCGGACCCGCGAAGGGAGACCCCGGTGAGGCCGAGGCGGCGGCCCTCGGTGATGTACCAGGTTATCTTCCGGGCGGCTGACGCGTAGTCGAGACCTTCCGTGCGGATGTTGGAGACGCAGTTGCGCTCGGCATCGGTGCGGCCAGGGCGTGGGGACCAGGTGATGTATGCGCCGAGTGAGTCGGGCGAACTGAGGCCGGGGCGCTCGCCGATGAGCATGATGGTTGCGTCGGCGCGGAGGGCTTCGCCGATCTGATCTCCCAGAGCGACGCGGGCTTGCTCGGCGATGACGATTGGGGTGAGTTGCCATGTGTTGTCGAGGAGCGGGAGGAGCGCATCGAGCAACGGCAACGCGTGGCGCTCGATCGCTAGTGCGGAAAGGCCGTCGGCGAGGATGATGCTGAGGGTGGCGGGATCCGGGGGAGGAGAAGCGGTTCGCGCGTCGCGCGAATACCCCACCCTATCCGATGAAGCCGGAAAGGATGGGGCACCCGGATTTGTGGCGAGGTTGCGGCCCAGGTCGGGGCGGCGGAGATATTCGGTGCGGTTGGCGGCGGCGCTGCGGACGGCGAGTGCGGTGAGGTTTCGCCGCTGGAGAGCGTGAAGTAGCGAGGGTATGGCGAGTACGGCGTGGACAGCGTCGCGAGCCTGTGCATGAGCCAGCAAAAACTCAAGCGCGTGGCGCGTCGTGATGCTCGATCCAGTGCGATCCAGAGCCACCCTCGCCGAAGTAAGTGCGCCCAGATCCAACGGCGAGTTGGATCGAGCGATAGGCGCGGAGCCTGTAGTGGAGACGGGGTGATCTGAGCCGCTCATGCCTTCAGTAACCTCGAAACTGAGAGTTCATGCAGTGGGCCTTGTGCGAGCCACGCTTCGAACTCCGGCGCGGGGCGGAGGTTGAGGACGCGGCGGAGGTAGAGGGCGTCGTGGAAGGAGGTGCTCTGGTAGTTGAGCATGATGTCGTCGGCTCCGGGGACGCCCATGATGTAGTTCACGCCGGCTGCGCCGAGCATGGTGAGCAGCGCATCCATGTCGTCCTGATCGGCCTCTGCGTGATTGGTGTAGCAGACGTCGCATCCCATGGGCAAACCGAGCAGCTTGCCGCAGAAATGATCTTCGAGACCCGCACGCAGAATCTGCTTGCCATCGTGGAGATACTCCGGCCCGATGAAGCCGACGACAGTGTTGACCAGCATGGGCCGATAGCGGCGCGCCACAGCGTAGGCGCGAGCCTCGAGCGTTTGCTGATCCACTCCGTGGTGCGCGTTGGCTGAGAGTGAACTGCCCTGGCCGGTCTCGAAGTACATGATGTTCCGCTCGAAGGACTCGCCGGCGATGCCGCCGCGCCCAAGTTCGCGGGCCATCTGATGCGCCGCGTCGAGTAGAGCTATGCTGACGCCGAATGATTTGTTGGTCGCCTCAGTTCCGCCGATCGACTGGAAGACGAGATCGACCGGCGCGCCGAGCCGCATCGCTTCCATCTGCGTGGTGATGTGGGCGAGCACGCAACTCTGCGTGGGAATTGAGAATCGCTCGCGGGCGCGATCGATGAGCCGCAACAGTTCGACGACCGTGCGGAGGCTGTCGGAGACAGGGTTGATGCCGATGACGGCGTCACCCGAGCCAAGCATCAACCCGTCGACGATCGACGCGGCAATGCCCGCAGGATCATCCGTAGGGTGATTCGGCTGGAGACGTGTTGAGAGCCGCCCAGGCAGGCCGACCGTAGTGCGGAACCGCGTGACAACCGAAATCTTGCGCGCCACCAGCACGAAGTCCTGCAGCCGCATCAGCTTTGAGACGGCAGCAGCCATCTCTGGAGTGATGCCGTGAGCCAGCGCGGCGAGTCGCTCACCCGTAGCGTCGTCCGAGAGCAGCCAGTCGCGCAGGTCGCCGACGGTAAAGCTCGAGATTAGAGCGAAGGCTGCGGTGTCGTGGGTGTCGAGGATGAGACGGGTGACTTCGTCGGCCTCGTAGGGGATGACCGCCTCGCCCAGAAAACGCTTCAGCGGTAAATCGGCGAGGGCCATCTGCGCCGCAACTCGCTCCTGAGCTGTCGCGGCGCAAATCCCGGCGAGTTGGTCGCCTGAGCGCGCAGGCGTTGCACGAGCCAGCAATTGCGCGAGGGAGTCGAAGGTGAAGCGGGCTCCGCCGATGGTGTGCGTGTAGGCCATTGTGGCTAAGGGTAAATCAACGAGGTGGATGTCGGAGAGAACCCAGATTTGTGGCTCGTTAGAGCTTCGGCAGTTGCGCCGTGGTCCAGCCGCCGCCGAGAGCTTTGATCAACAGGACGCTGGCGTCGAGGCGACGCTGCGTTATCTCAATCTCGTTACGCTGATTTTGCAGCGCCGTGGTTTGCGAGGTAACGACTTGCAGATATGTATCGACGCCGCCCTCATAGCGAGTCTTGAAAAGGTCCAGCGATTGCTGGGCGGATTCCGTCGCAGCGCGCTGCTGTTCGGCCTCGGTCTCAAGCACGCGCAGCGCGACGAGCGAGTCTTCCACCTGCTGGAAAGCAGTGAGCGTGGTCTGGCGATAGTTGGCAACGGTAGCGTCGTACTGGGCGAGCGCAATGTCCGACCCTGCGCGGCGGCGGCCATGGTCGTAGAGCGTCTGGTTGAGCGTAGGACCGACGGCGAAGAATCGGGCGGGCAGCGTGAAGAGATTGAGCAGCGAGGAACTGTTCAATCCGACCGAGGCCGAGAGGTCGAGCGCAGGATAGAACGCCGCCTGCGCAATTCCGATCTGCTCGTTGGCCGAGGCCATCTGGCGTTCGTCGCTGGCGATGTCGGGACGGCGCTCCAGCAATTGCGAGGGCAGGGCGCCGGGAATTGCGGGGATAGTCGGCGGATCGACGGTAACTGGCGTCGCCGCAAGTGTGAGCGTCGCCGGAGCCTGCCCCGTCAGCACGGCGATAGCATGCTCATACTGCGCACGCTGAACGGTCACGTCGGAGTCCTGCACCTCGGCGGTTTGCAACTGGGTGCGCGCTTGCGTCACGTCGGAGAGCGGCGCCGCACCACCGTCGTACCTGTCCTGCGTCAGTTGCGAAGCCTCGCGGTAGGTCGCTACCGTATCGTCGAGCAGTTTTTCCTGCGCATCGTCAGCGCGCAATCCAAAGTAGTCGAGCGCGAGTTCGGCATGCAGGCTGAGCCGCGCGGTTTCGAGGTCGGCGTCGACCGCCTGCGCCCGCTCCTTCGCGGCGACAACGCTACGGTGAATGCGGCCCCAGAGATCGACTTCATAGCTGATGTCGAGCGGGAGAAGGAAATCGCCCTGACCCGCACCACCTGCCGCCGCGGCCGAGCCGACATAAGGCTCGTTGGCGGATTGGCGTACCACACCGACCGACGGCCCGATGCTCAGCGTCGGCGCCTCGTTCGCTCGATAAAGGCCGATGGCCGCGCGCGCAGCACGGAAATCTGCGTCCGCTGCCTTGAGCGTCTGGTTCGCCGGATCAACCTTCTCCTCGAGCGCGTTCAACTGCGGATCGTCAAAACTCTCCCACCATTTGCCATGCAGGGTCTGGTCACTCGGCTGCGCGGCCTTCCAGCCATCGCTCTCCTTGAACGTCGTGGGGCCGGCCTCCTTGAACTCCGGCGCAATTCCGGCAGCGGGCGGCTTGCTGTAGTTGGGGCCAACGACACGGCATCCACCTAACAGCATTGTGCCAAGTGCGAGGGAGGTGAGAAGGGCGGTTCGCGTGCAGCGCGAATAACCCACCCTTTCGATGGGGCCGAAAGGATGGGGCACCCGAATTGGTGGCGCGACTGGTCTCATCATTCGGCTGGACCGCTCCCCGGTACCGAGGCCACCTGAACCGGCATACCGCTGATCAGCGAGTCGGAGGGATCGAGGACAACTGCATCCAGCGGCGTGATCCCGGACGTAACCTCGACCGTACTGCCAAAGTCGTGGCCGATAGTGATGGGCACCAATTGGACACGCCCGCCGCGTACAACGCCAACCTGTAAACCTTGCGACCGGAAGATCAGCGTGTTCGAAGGAATGGTGACTGCGTTCGAGCCGGAGGGCAGCTTCATATGAACGAACACATAGGCGCCGGGCAGCAACTCGCCGCCAGCGTTGTCCACATCCACCTCCACGTTGAGCGTGCGCGACGTCTGGCTGATGGCGTTCGAATTGCGCGTGACCGTGCCCCTGATGATGTGGACGGGGTCGGCGTCCTGGGTAATGTCGACCTGTTCGCCGTCGCGAACGCTCACGGCATAGAGTTCGGGAACGGCGACGAAGACGCGCAGCTTGCCCACCTGGTCGAGATGGAATAGCTCGTGCGGCTCGGCGGACGACCCGGCGTCGATCAGCGAACCAACATCGGTATCGCGCGCGGTGATCACTCCGTCGAAAGGCGCTGTGACGCGCTCATAGCTCTGGAGTTGTTCCAGCCGGCGGACATTAGCTTCTTGCGCAGCCGTCGCGGCCTGCTTGGCTGCGAGGTCGCTCGCCACCTGGTCGGCCTCCTGCTGCGAGACGGCGTGCTTGGCGACGAGCCCCTGCCAACGCACATTCGTAGTCTCCGCAAGCTGCTGGTTCGCCTGCGCGCTCTTCAGGGCGGCCTCTCCCTGCTGCAATTGCTGGTCGACCTCGGGCGCGTCGATGATCGCCAGCAACTGGCCCCGCTTTACGTGTGAGCCAATATCCACAAACCACTGCTTCAGGTAGCCGTTGGTGCGGGCGTAGATCGACGTATCCATAAACGCCTGAGTATTGCCAGGGAGCACAACCTCCTGCGCCTTTGAGCCCACAGTGGGATGTACCACGCTGACCGTGGGAACCGCTGCGCTCCGGGTCGCCTGCTGCAGTTTCCGCTCCGCAGTCGAACGTGAGTGAATGCCGAAGAAGATCGCCAGTCCGACCAGGACAGCGACCACCAACGAGCCGATCAGCATGCCGCCGCGGCCAGAACTTGGCGGGTCGGGACTCTGCCCGCCAGGACCCGGTTCGCCCGGGCGCCCCTCTTTCGCGGAGTGGTGAGGCTCAGGCGTTGTCGCCGTCGCGGTCCACTGCCCTGGATCTTGTGATGCCGTGCTATCAATCACTTTTGACCTCGATCTCTGCTCCATCTCTAGCGCCCTGTCATTATTATCGTTGTCCGTCACATCCGACCTGGCACCTGGCCAACACGAATTTCATCATGCGAAGTGGGTCTCCAGGCTTGCCTTCTCGCGTGCAGCCCGGCGCGATTCCGTTCCATGGATCAGCGCGAATACCGCGGGCACAAAAATCAGGGTTGCGACGGTCGCGCACAGCAGTCCGCCAATCACAGCACGGCCCAGTGGCGCATTCTGTTCGCCGCCTTCTCCGGCGCCCAGCGCCATTGGCACCATGCCGATGATCATCGCCAGAGCCGTCATGAGTACCGGGCGAAATCGAGTTGTACCCGCCTCAATCGCCGCGCGAATCGCATTGCCGTGCTTGGCCAGCCGCTCGGTAGCGAACGCCACCACAAGGATGCTGTTGGCAGTAGCGACGCCCATGCACATAATCGCGCCCATCAGCGCCGGCACGCTGAGCGTAGTCTGCGTAAAGAAGAGGAAAACCACGATGCCCGCAAGTGCCGCAGGCAGCGCCGTGATGATGATGAACGGATCGACCCAGCTTTGAAAATTCACTACGATCAGCAGGTAGACAAGGATGATCGAGAACACCAGGCCGCCGAGCAGCCCGACATACGCGTTGTGCATTGTGTCGACCTGTCCCTTCAGCGAGACGAACGTGCCGGCCGGCAGGCCTTTGTTGTTTTCGCTGAGAATGCGTCCTACGTCACGGCTCACAGCGCCTAGATCGCGTCCCTGCACATTGCCGTAAATATCTATGACGCGGCGGACGTTCGAGTGGTTGACGACACCCATCTCATGGCCGCGGGTAACCGTTGCAAGATCGCTGAGAATCTCAGTCGACGGACCAGCCTGCTGCCTTCCGCCCTGTGCCGGCGCCGCTGGCGGTGGACCGGTGGCGCGGTTGATAGGAATATTCTCCAACTCCTGTTTGGAATCCATGTTGTACTGCGGCGTCTGGGCAACGACGTTGTAGTTCACGTGATTGTTCCAGTTGAGAAAGAAAATGGGCGTGAGTTGAAAGCTGCCGCTCAAGGTATTCAGAACGCTACTGGTGACGTCGCGCACGGTGTAGCCGCCCTGCAGCGCCTTGGTGCGATCGATATCGACCTGCAGAGTCGGATAGTCGAATGGCTGCTGAATGCGGAGATCGACGAGGCCCGGAACCTGGTGGAGTTGCGCCAGCAGCTTATCCGCGATGTCTTTGCTGGAGTCGATATCGTTGCCCTCGATCTGCACGTCCATCGGCGCCGGTATACCAAAGTTCAGAATCTGCGTCGTGATGTCGGCGGGCAGAAAGTAGAACGTCGCCGTAGGAAACTCGCGCGGCAGTTCGCGGCGCAGCGCAGCAATGTAGTCGGCCGTAGGATGATGATCCGGCTTTAGCGAGACCTCGATGTCGGCGTCGTATGGCCCGATGGCGCCGTTGGTCAGGTGCTGAGTGTTCGAGGTGCTGTTGGGCAGACCGATATTATCCAGAATGTTGTCGAGTTCGGCGGCAGGAATTTCCTTGCGAATGCCGTCTTCGACCAGATCGCATAGCTTTGCCGTGTCCTCGATGCGCAGTCCGGTATTGCCGCGAACGTGCAAAATGAATTGGCCACTGTCAGTGTCCGGGAAGAAATTCTGCCCGAGAAACGGCACTAACAGGAAGCCGAGCAGGACCAGGACCAGAAAGCAGGGGACGAAGAGCGCTCGATGAAAGACAAGCTTGTCGAGCAGAATATGGTAGGAGCTGCGCACCCGCTCAAACTGCCGCTCGAAGCCATACTGGAAGCGGCTAAGGAAGCCTCTGGACGACGCGCTATGGTGGGCCTTTGGCCTGAGCAGGAACATCGCAAGCGTAGGGACCAGCGTCAGGGAATAAATATAGGAAGCAATTACGGCCAGAACGACCGCTTCGGCGAGCGGCACAAACAGAAAGCGCGAAACACCGGCCAGGAAGAACATCGGCAGGAAGACGATGCTGATGCACAGCGTGGACACCATCGTGGGGACCGCGATCTGCGCGGTGCCTTCGAGAATGGCGCGGCGCAGAGGCTGGCCCTCTTCCAGGTAGCGCTCGATATTCTCAATGGTGACGGTAGCGTTGTCGACCAGAATGCCGACCGCGAGGGCGAGGCCGCCAAGGGTCATCGTGTTGATGGTCTCGCCCAACATGCTGAGAACGATGACAGAAGTAAGAATCGACAGCGGGATGGTTACGGCGATCACAATCGTCGAGCGCCAGCTTCCGAGAAACAGCAGGATCATCAGTGCCGTAAGCGCGGCGGCGATGACACCCTCGCGAATAACGCCCTGAACCGCGGCCCGCACGAACACCGACTGGTCCGCCAGCGGAGTGAGCCGTATATTCGGATCGTTCACGATGGAGCGGACTTGCGGCAGCAGCGCGCGTACTCCCTTCACCACGTCCAGCGTGGACGCGTTGCCGTTCTTCAGCACGCTGATGAGCACACCGCGATGGCCATCCTGACGCACGATGTTCGTCTGCACGCCGAAGCCATCAGAGACGCTGGCCACGTCGCGCAGATAGATAGTCGTGCCATTGACCTGCTTCAGCGGAACGTTGCCGAGATCGGCGACCGTGCGCGCCGTACCGTTGGTGCGCACGTCATATTCCGTGGGGCCAATCTTGATTGTTCCCGACGGCGTAACCACGTTCTCTTGCGCCAGCGCCGCCAGCAGGTCCCCTGGTGCGATGCCCTTGGCCTGCATCGCTGCCTGGTCCATGCTGATCAGAATCTCGCGCTGCTTGCCTCCGTAAGGGAGAGGCATCACGGCGCCGGGTACGGTGATCAACTGCGGACGGATGAAATTCGCCGCGGCATCGTTCAGCGCCTGTTCGGTCATGCCATTGCCGGAGACGCCGATCTGCAGAATAGGCACGCTGGACGCAGAGAAGTTAAGTATCTGCGGAGGCAGAATGCCGGGCGGAAGTTGCCGCAATAGATACTGCGAGGCAGCAGTGATCTGTGCGTTCGCGGTATCCAGACTCGCCCCCGGCTGCAGGAATATCTTCACCACAACCGCGCCGTTGTAGGTGGTCGACTCGATGTGCTGAATGTTGTCTACAAGCGTCGATAGAGACTTCTCGTAGGGCGTGGTCAGCCGTCCCTCAAGCTCCTCAGGGTTCAGACCCGCATACGTCCAACCCACGGAGATCACGGGAATATTGATATTGGGGAAGATGTCTGTCGGCGTGCGCAGAATAATGACTGGGCTCAACAACAGAATCAGCAGCGCAAGAACGATGAAGGTGTAGGGACGATTCAGCGCAAGTTTGACAATCCCCACTTCTGTCGTCCCTCCAGCTTGCCGATTGCGGCGGAGCCCGCGCGCTCAACCTATTCTACGGCGTTTTTTCCCTATTCATTAGACGCGGCAAAGCTGGCGAGGCTGCCTCGACTTCCGGAATTCACTGATCGAAATAGGCTAATCAACGCTCGGGAATGCGGATTTACCCATACGGAAGCAGATATCTCGTCTCGGTCCACAAAACACCTCACAATGGGGTCGAACATCGCGCTGCAAACGCAGCCAATTGAAGCGATTGTAAGTGCGCGGAAGCTAATAACTCAGTCGATTCCCCATGGCCCCATCCGAGCGATAATTTGTAACACTTAGGGCGAGGAAACGATGATGGACTTGCGCTCTCTAAAGGTCTTCCCAACCCTTCTGCTGATCGCCGCTACCTGCGTTATCCCGCGACTGTGCGGGGCCCAGGCTGCAGCCGCAGGCTCACGTTCACCCGGCCCGTCAAAGGTTGATATTTATGGCGGCTATGGCTATCTGCGTCCATTCAACAGCGATATTTACAACCAGGATTACACGTCGCTCCCTGCAGGCGTTGTCGCGGGTGTCACGGGATACTTCAACAACTCATTCGGACTCCAGGGCGAATACAGCAAATTCTTCAACGATCCCGATTACTGCTTTGGCGCCATACAGGGCGGCCCCGTTTATCGGCACCAGGTGGGACGCCTGGTCCCCTTCCTGCACATCGTTGGCGGCGCCGCACAGGTTGGCCCCTCATATAACCACAGCGGGTCCTCGATCTCCTGCAACTGGGGATGGACGGCAATGGGAGGCGGCGGCATCGATTACATCCTGCCTGCATTTCACAACCACCTCGCCCTGCGACTCGCCGAGGCCGACTTCGAGTACTCCGACGTCAACTATGGAGCGAGGACCGGTGGGCCCAACTCGCTGACGGGCGGCGAGGGTATGATCACCGCCCTTCGTCTGAGTGCGGGCTTTGTGCTGCGGTTCGGCGAGAAGACTCCCGAGCTGCCCGCGTCCTTCGGCTGCGAAGTGCAGCCAGTCAGCGTCTACCCGGGCGACCCAATCACCGTCACCGGTAGGGTCATCAACCTGCAAGAGAAAAAGAATGTGGTTCCCACCTACACCTGGACCACAACTGGCGGCACCCTCTCAAGAAACGGCGAGAACACCACTATCGCTACCGCCGGTCTGGCGGCGGGCGACTACACAGTGGTCGGCAAGGTCAGCGAAGGAAGCCTGCCGACCCAGCACGCAGAATGTTCCGCATCCTTCCGCGTCGTGGGCTACGAGCCGCCCACCATCGCTTGCTCGGCTGACCCAACCAGCATCCTGCCCGGCGGGTTCGCGACAATCACATCGGTAGGCAGAAGTCCGCAGAACCGCGCGCTCAACTACTCCTACGGAACCAGCGCTGGCCAGATCACCGGCACCGGCGCTACCGGCACACTGTCCGCAGCCGACGTTGGAAGCGGGGTCATCAACATCACCTGCAATGTCGTCGACGATCTGGGCAAGTCGGCCTCCTCGACCACCAGCGTGACTGTGGTCGCACCGCCACCGCCGCCCGTGAAAGCCGCGCCCGTCGCGCAGAATCTCTGCAGCATCTCCTTCGAGCGCGACAAGAAACGCCCGGTACGTGTCGATAACGAGGCCAAGGGTTGCCTGGACGACATCGCACTCGAGTTGAATCGCGAGTCCACCGCTGTCCTGGTAGTTGTCGGCAAGCACGATCCTGCGGAGAAGCCTGAAGCAGCAGCGGAACGCACGCTCAACGTCAAGCAATATCTGACCGACGAGAAGGGCATCGACCCCAGCCGCATTCAGGTACGTACCGGAGAAACCACCGGCCGTACCGCCGACAACGTGCTGGTCCCGCCCGGAGCAACATGGGACCCCGGCGCGACGACTAGCTTCGATCCAGCCAGCGTGAAGCGCCACGGCCAGCCATACTCGCCAACGCCGCGCTAAAGTGATGGTAGATGAGACGGCCCGGGTGCGGTGATACTTCGCACTCGGGCTGTTTTGTTTACTTTGGTTGGGGGGCAGGCATCTTATTCGGTTGCCAAGAACCGTCGGTGAATTGTGCGGCGATCGGAGGCATCGCATCCCATTTGTCCGTGCGGAACGGCGCAGCTTGAAGCCCGGCGGCGTTGTATAGGTTCGCGGTGTTGGGATAGTTGTCCCACGCGTAGCGAACTGCAACCGGCGTTGTTACACTTGCGTTGCTGACCACGATTGAGTCGCCCTCGATCATCGCATCAGCATCCACAAATTTCTGGTCTGCTCCCGCAATCTGGAACCATGTGAGTGGGCCATCCTTCGCAGTCATCCCCGCGCTATGCGTGAACTTGACGCGAATCGCGCCGCCCTCGACTTTCATCGACGCGTACGTTGGGCCGGAGAACTCCATCTTCTTGCCGTAGGCGTTGGTCAGGGCTATCTTCGTCAGGCGGTCGCCCAGCGGCTCCTTGTTTTTGGGATGGACATTCTTCGCCTCACTGGTGTCCATCACCACGGCCAGGCCTGTGTTCGGCAGCGAGAGAATCTTCGCTTGCTCCTCGCGGATCAACGGATTGTTGCTGACGTTCTGCTGGCCCGGTAGCTGCACGGCATAGAACGGGAAATTGCCTTCGCCCCAGAGCTTGCGCCACTGCGTTACCAGCGTGTCCATCACGTGTCCGTAGAGCATGAGGCCGGCCGGACCGCCGGTGACGGATTCGCCCTGATACCAGATCGCACCGCGAATGGCGTAGGGAAGAATCGGATTGATCATGGCGTTGAACAGGACTGTGGGCTGGTGCTGATCGCGGGCAGGATCGCGCAGAGGGCCGGGGCGACCGGGGCGTGAGTTGATGGTCGCAGGGGCTGGAGGAGCGTCAGCATCCGTTACGCTTGGATGCGCTTTGAAGTAGTTCTCGCGAGCGTCGAGTTTGTCTACCATCGGCTTCAGCAGCGTGTCCGCGAGCAGGGCGTCGCGCGGAATCCACGCCTCCGCGGTGCTGGCTCCGAAGGCCGACAGGACGATGCCTACGGGCAGTTTGAGCGCTTGATTCAGGTCGCGTGCGAAGAGATAGCCGACGGCTGAGAAGTTCGAGACTGTCTGCGGCGTGCAGACCTGCCATTCGCCCGCGGCGTCCGTTTGCGGCTCGATGGTCGTTGCCATCTTTACGGTGAACATGCGTACCTGGGAATAGTTCGCCGCAGCGATTTCCTTATTCTCGTCGAGGAGGCCGTATGGGGCATGCCCTGGTCCTTTGTTTGAGACGTAGAACTGCATGTTCGACTGGCCGGAGCCGAGCCAGACTTCGCCCACCAGAACGTCCTTCACGATGATCGGCATGTCGCCTGCATTCTTGCCAGAGATCGTCATTTCGAATGGGCCTCCAGCTTTGAGTTTGGTGAGGCGGACGGTCCACTTGCCGTCGGCTGCGGCAGTGGCTATCTTTGTCTGACCCTCGATGGTCACTGCAACTTTCTCGCCCGGCGTTGCCGTGCCCCACACCGGCACCGGCATCCCGCTCTGGAGCACGGCGTGGTCGCTGAAGAGCGCGGAGGGCTTGACCTGGGCCGATGCGCTTGCGGCGAAACAGAGGGAGGCGGCGAGTATGTAGGTGTTGATTAATTTCATGAGAATCCTCGAGTGTGCGTTCGGAAATTCGGTCGAATCCGATAGGGAAACTATTTGCTGGACGGAGACGACGATAGACGAGCGCTCGCACGGCGGTCAAGATGCGGGCCTTCCCGAGGCTCCACGCGGGCGATGCTGCCTATAGTAGAGTGGTGCCGAGCCGAATGCGGGCGGGAGACTTTCGTTGAATCAATCTGAAGTAGATGCGCGGATGCCGACCCGCCGTAATGTACTGAAGGCGGTTGCGGCCTGCGCGGGGATTGCAGCGTTCGCTCTATTGCGCGGATTCGCGTTCCAAAGGCCTGGCCCGCAGGTCAAGATTTTCGACGTGCTGAAGTATGGCGCAACCGGAAACGGTAAGACGCTGGATAGCGCGGGCTTCCAGCGAGCCATCGACGAGGCTGCCGCCTACTCGGGCAAGGCACAGGTTCTGGTGCGTGGCGGGCACAAATACGTAGTTGGGACGATTGAACTCAAGGGCTCGATCGACTTCCATCTGGCGGACGACGCAGAACTGCTTGCCAGCACGAAGAGCGAGGACTATCGCGGGGGCCTTACGGGTACGTTGAAGGGAGACACCATGGCGGCGGCGCTGGGTGCGGTGATTATGGCTACCGGCGCGCAAGGCTTGAAGATCACTGGGACCGGCACGCTGCAGGGCCGCGCGCGCGAGTTCATGACCCTCTACGACGAGCCCAATGAGTGGTGGATACCCGGCCCGTTCCGGCCCAAGATGTTTGTGCTGACGGGCTGCAAGGATCTCGAGGTACGCGACATTACGTTTGCGGAGGCGCCCAACTGGGGGCTGCACATGCTTGGCTGCGATGGCGTGCTGGTGGATAACGTGAAGGTGCACAACCTGCTCGACGTGCCCAACTGCGATGGCATCGATCCGGATCACTCGCGGAATGTGGAGATCAAGAACTGCAACCTGATTTGCGGCGACGATGGCGTGGTCATCAAGTGCAGCCGCCAGCCCATCGACTACGGCGAATGCAACAACATTTACGTCCACGACTGCGTGATTGAGACACAGGACGCAGGGCTGAAGATCGGGACGGAGACTACTTCGGATATTCACGACATTCGATTTGAACGGTGCCAGATCAAGACCAGTTCGCGCGGGCTTTGCATCCAACTGCGCGATGAGGGGAATATCTACAACATTGACTATCGCGACATCACGTTCACGTCGCGCTTCTACTCCGACCCGTGGTGGGGACGTGGCGAGGCCATCTCCTTCACCGCTATTCCGCGCAATGCGACGAGCAAACCCGGCGCGCTGCACCACGTCAACGTGCAGAATGTGACGGGCCATGCGGAGAACTCCGTGCGCATTTGCGGGAGCGCGCAGTCGCGGGTGCACGACGTTACGCTGGATCGCGTCTCGGTTGCGCTGGATCGGACTACGCACTACAAGGGTGCGCTGTACGACAATCGCCCGACGACCGCTATCACCGCGATTGAGCCACACGACACGCCGGGCTTCTCCATCGAACATGCCGACAACGTCACCCTGCGTAACTGCAGCGTCGCATGGGGCGCGAACGTCCCGGACTCCTTCAGCTATGCGGTTGAGGCGAAGGACACAACTGGCCTGAAGATTGAGGGACTCCAGGGCGAGGCCGCGCACGCTTCTCTCGGAAAGGCGGTCTCGATCTCATGAGAGCAATTCATGCCGCAATGATGGCGTCGTTCATGGTCTTCGCAAGCTTCACCGCAATCGCGCAGCAGGCGACTCCACCCGTTCCTGCTCCCGCACCGCTATCCTTTGCAGCGCCGAAGCCCACAGCTCCGCCGCCACCTGCGCTGCCCATATTCAAAGTTTTCCAGTTCCCTGCCGATCAGATTCCGCGCATCGACGGCAAGGATGACGACTGGGCGATCGTGCCTGAGAGCTACACCATCACGCTCGCTGATATGCACGACGATCAGCATATTCATGACAAGCCCGACCCCAAAGACCTCGACATCCATGTGAAAGTCGGCTGGGTGAAGGGGTTGAACCGGCTCTACTTTCTGTATGAGGCTTACGACAACTATTGGGACTTCGCCGATCCGGGCCTGCACAACGATACCTTCGAGGTCATCGTCGATGGTGACCGCTCGGGCGGGCCTCTGCTTCCGCGCTTCCGCAACATGATCGATACCACCGACGACTGGGACGCTCACTTTTCCATGCATGGCGTGCAGGCGCAGAACTACCACATTATGACGCCGGCGGAGGGCAAGGACTGGGCGATGGCATGGGGTTGCCAGCCCTGGGACAAGGAACTGCCCTGGGCAAATCATGCGCAGAACTATCACTTCCGACCGGGCGAATCGGGCAAATACATTCTGGAGTTCTACATCACGCCCTTCGACTACGCCGGATGCGAAGGCCCGCAGCGCGCGGTTGAGTCCGAGCTTTACGAGAACAAGATCATCGGCCTCTCCTGGGCCGTAATTGACTACGACGGCTCGCCCGACAAGAAGAACAACGGCTTCTGGAACCTGTCGCCACAGCACACTATGTATGGGCAGGCGGACTACCTGCGCGAGTTCCGCCTGATGCCGCTCGAACCTGAATTGCGCAAGCCGATTGAAGCTCACTGGAGCTTCAAGGTCGTCGACCCGAAACGCCGCATGGTTGCTTTTCAGGATGAGTCGGAAGGCAAGATCACAGGTTGGAAGTGGGACTTCGGCGACGGCACTGAATCCACCGAACAATCCCCTGTCCATGAGTACAAGGACGGCGGTGAGTACGTGGTCGTCCTCTACATTGAAGGCCCGGCCGGCAAGTCGCGCTTCTCCAGGATCTGGGACGTCACCCTCCGCTAGCCCCAGAGATATCACGGGCCGGCCAGTGATCGGGTAACTGCCTATTGGTCCAACCACGGTCGCGCGAGTCACCCCAAACGATGTAGACTTTCCGTCGCCACGAACTCCGCTGTTTCTCGGATCGTGGACAAGACCTGGAGACCCTAATTATGCCGACTCTCGACACCAACCGAAGAGACTTCGTAAAGCTGGGCGGAGCCGCCCTCGCTGTCGCCGCAACCACCTCAGCCCGAAGCGCGAGTGCCGCAAGCTACGCCAAGATTCCCGGTGCCAACGATCGCGTTCGCACTGGCATCATCGGCTGCGGCGACCGGATGCGCGGCGGTGACGTCCCTGCGTTTGTCTCCAACCAGAAAGACATGAACTTCGAGTTGGTCGCCGTCTCCGATATCTGGAAACACGCCCGCGAGGAAGGCGCCGCCTACGTGGAGAAGGTGAGCGGAAGCAAGATCGACGTCGTGCGCAACAACGAGGCACTGTACGCCCGCAACGATATCGACGCAGTGTTAATTGCCACCGCCGACTTCCAGCACGCGCGCCACGGCATCGAGGCCGTCAAGGCCGGACGCGACGCCTACGTGGAAAAGCCGACCGCGCACAGGATGGACGACGCACGGAACTTCCTGAAGGCGGTGGAAGATTCCAAGCAGGTCATCGCCGTTGGCACGCAGCGCCGCTCGACACCGGCTTACATGAAGGCTGCCGAGTATATTCAGTCCGGCAAGTTCGGCGACATCGTGATGGTGGAGATGAGTTGGAACGTCAACCAGCCGGGACGCTGGCGCCGGCCGGATGTCGTTCCGCTGCTGAAAGAGGAAGACACCGACTGGAACCGGTACTGCCTGGGCGTCATCAAGGACAAGTTTGACGCGCGCAAGTACCTCGAGTTCCGGCTGTTCTGGCCGTACTCCTCGGGTATTCCCGACCAATGGCTCGTCCATCAGATCGACACCGTGCACTGGTTCACCGGCCTGCCGCATCCGCGCTCGGTGGTTGCTAACGGCGGCACTTATCTATGGAAGGACGGTCGCACCAACTGGGACACCATGACTGCCGTCTTTGACTACGGCCCACTCGACGATCCCTCGAAGGGCTTCCAGGTACAGTACACCTCACGTTTCACCAACTCCGCGGGCGGCGTCAAGGAACTCTACTACTCCAATGCCGGCATGATCGATATGGACAAGCAGACCGTCACGCCCAGCGGCGGCCTGAACGCCAAGATGGCGGCCGAAATGAAGATGCAGCCCAACCTGCTAACCAGCTTCAACCTAATGGACAAGGTTGAGAAGATGTCGACCGATGCCGAGCCGACCGCCGCCCATGGCGACCCCCAGACCGCCGCCAACATGCGCAACTGGATGGAATGCGTGCGCTCGCGCAAGACGCCGAACGCCAGCATCCGCGCGGGCTACAGTCACTCCATAGCGCTGTGCATGAACGTGGCCGCGATACAGAGCGGAGAGAAGGTCACCTTCGACGAAAAGACCCAGCAAGTGATCGTTGGAGGCAAGCCGTATGAGCATGTTTAGACTGATGGCGATGGGCCTGGTGGCGGGAGTCGCACTGGGCTGCTCTGGCGAGAAACTTCTTCCAACACCCTATATGTTCGCGATTCTGGCCGGACCCGGCGCAGTCGCCACAGCGCCCGGCGTGAGCGTCACCGTCAAGGATGCCGAGCGCCGCGTCGACATCACGATTGACGGCAAGCCGTTCACCTCTTACCTGTGGCGGGCCGGCCAGCGCAAACCCATCCTCTACCCGCTGCTTGCTCCGGATGGCACGACTCTCACCCGCGGCAATCCGCCGCTGCCCGGCGAACGCACAGATCATCCCCACCACACGGGCCTCTGGTTCAATTACTCCAACGTCAACAACATCGACTACTGGAATAACTCCGACGCCATCAAGCCCGAGGCACGCGCCAAATACGGCTCCATCGACCACGACCGCATCGTCTCTTCCAAGAGCGGTGCCACCTCCGGCGAACTGGTCACCGAGTCCACCTGGTATCCGGCCTCCGACGTCCCATCCGTCGGAAGCAACCAGACGGCGCACGTTCTCCACCAGACCACGCGCTACGTCTTCTCGAAGCTTACGATCGACGGCAAACCCGCCCGCTCGATTGACATGACCGTCACGCTCAAGGCCCTGCAAACGTCCGTCTTCCACGACGACAAGGACGGTATGCTGGGCATGCGGGTTGCGCACTTTATGGAGTCTGCGACCGCTAAGCCGGAGGTGCTGCGCGACGCCAACGGCATCGCAACCCCGGTCGCAGCTCCCACGGCCGGCGCTACCGGCGTCTATCGGACCAGCGAAGGCAAGGTCGGCGATGATGCCTGGGGCACGCGCGGTAAGTGGTGCGAACTCTCCGGCAGCACGGCCGACGGCAAGGCTGAAACCATCGCGGTCCTCGACCATAGCGGAAACCCCAACTATCCGACTTACTGGCACGCGCGCGACTATGGGCTGTTTGCGGTCAACCCGCTTGGCGCGCACGGGTTCGAACCCAAGGGGCCAGCCCTGAACTTCACCCTTGACCAGGGCAAGTCCGCGACCTTCCACTATCGCGTCATCCTCATCAGCGGCACCGTTACTCCGGAAGCCCTCAACCATCAGTCCGACGTCTTCGACAGCGAAAAATAATGAATACTACCCGCCGCAGTTTCCTCGCTACCGCATCCTGCGCTGCATTCGCTGCGCCCATCCGTGCCTTCGCCCAGAAGAACTCACCCTTCAAACTCAGCGTCATCACTGACGAAATCTCCGACGACTTCGATCATGCTTGCTCCGTCGCCGCGAAAGACTTCGGCCTCGGATGGGTCGAGATTCGCGCGCTGTGGCACAAGACCATCCACGAACTCGACTCCGACGAAGTCGCGCGCGCCCAAGCCATCCTCGCCAAGTACAACCTGCGCGTCACCGACATTGGCAGCCCGCTCTTCAAGGTCCACTGGC
>Ga0207048_10163_pt1 | contig 21470 bp, 17 predicted proteins | sample Alteio_BWMinCont_65_FD_153301 | JGI IMG/M metagenome (GOLD analysis project Ga0207048, IMG submission 153301) | Enriched cells from forest soil in Barre Woods Harvard Forest LTER site, Petersham, Massachusetts, United States -... | ecosystem: Environmental > Terrestrial > Soil > Temperate forest >...
GTAGAACAGGCTCGGAGTGCGATCTCCGAGGCCGAGGCCAAGACGGCTGGTTATGAAGACAGTCTGCGACGGGCCAAGGCGGAGATATTCGGGGCGCGGGAAAAGCGGCTGAAGCAGTGGAGTGCGGAGCGCGATCAGGCGCTGGCTGAGGCACGTGCAGCAACCGCGGAGAAGGTGCAGACGGCGAAGGTCGAGATCGAACAGAGCGTGGCCGTCGCGCAACTGCAGATCGAGGGGATGAGCGCCGAGTTGAGCGAAAAGATATTGCGAGCGGTGATGCCGGCCGGGACTCGACCGGAGGCGGCGCAGTGAAGAGGGATTTGAAGAGGAATTTGCTGGCTGGGCTGACGTTGGTGGTGGTGCTTGGGGCAGGTTTCCATGTGCGGCAGACGCCGGTACGGGCGCAGACCGCCGAAGTTGGAAGTGTGCCCGAGGCGCAGTTGCCGGAAAAGACCAAGCCGGAAGCGGACGAGAATGACGCGTATCGCAAGTCGCCTAATGTGACAGGACTGGGCGCGAAGCTTGGGCTGAACCCTGAGCAGTCGGCGACCGCGTTCGAAGTCACCAACTTCTTGCTGCTGACGACGCTGGTTGGCTGGGGCTTGGTGAAGGTCCTGCCCAAGGTACTCCGCAACCGGAATACTACGATCCAGAAACACCTGGTGGATGCACGCACAGCGACTGAAGAGGCGCGCGCGCGTTTGAGTAACGTGGAAGATCGGCTGTCGAAGTTAGATGGTGAGATTGCCGCGATGCGGGCCCAGGCAGAGCAGGATTCCTCGAAAGAAGAACAGCGCATCCGGGCTTCGGTTGAGGACGAGAAGAAGAAAATCCTGGCGTCGGCGGAGCAGGAAATTGCCGCGGCGACAATGCATGCGCAGAAGCAGTTACAGCAGCATGCGGCTGAGCTCGCGATCGAACAGGCAGCCCGGAAGCTGGTGGTATCGGCCGAGACCGACCGGCTGCTGGTGCAGAGTTTCGCGCAGCGATTGGCTGGCGATGAGTCGAAGAAGGGGCAAAACTAGTGGCCAGCTCTGCTCCACGATATGCGCGCGCATTCGCCGAAGTTGCGGAATCGGCGAAGCTGGACGCGGCTGCGGCGCAGCAGCAGATGCATGATTTCGCGGACACGCTCACAGGCAGCGGCGAGTTGCGAGAGTTCCTCGAAAACCCTTCGATCGAAATTGCCAAGAAGTTGAAAGTTGTGGATGCGATTGCTGCGCGCATCGGGATGTATGCCCAGGTGCGGAACTTTATCGCGGTCATTCTGGAACATCACCGCCTGCCTGAGTTAGGGGAGATTCTGACCGAGTACGGAGATGTAGTCGACGCGCATGCAGGCGCAGTTGAGGCTCGGATCACGAGTTCGCGTCCGCTGAACCCTGTAGATCGCGCGCAACTTGAGGCGCAGATCACAAAGCTTGCTGGTGCTCGCGTTCGCGCCAGCTACGCAGAAGATGCGACGCTGCTGGGCGGGGCAGTGGTCGAGATCGGATCCACGATCTATGACGGATCAGTGCGGGCGCAATTGCAGCAGTTGAAGCAGAAGCTGGTGAACGCATAGGGTTGCAGATTTCGGTGGTGGTCGCCCACAGTAGTTCGGAGTCACGGGCTTTAGGGTTGGATTGAGGTAAAGGAAGAATGGCAAAGATTAACGCGGATGAGATAACCCAGCTGCTCCGCCAGCAGATTGAAAACTACGAGCAGCGCATCCAGGTGGACGAGGTCGGGACGGTGATCTCCCTAGGCGACGGTATTGCGCGCCTGCATGGGCTGGACAAGGTTATGGCGGGCGAGATGCTCCAGTTTCCTCACGGCATCTCCGGGCTCGCGATGAACCTGGATGAGTCCGAAGTGGGCGCCGTGCTGCTTGGCGATTACACGGAGATCAAAGAGGGTGACGAAGTAAAGCGTACGGGCACGATCATGTCGGTGCCGGTGGGCGAGGCGCTGATCGGTCGCGTGGTGGATGCGCTCGGCGCGCCCATCGACGACAAGGGGCCGATTGTCACCGAGCACAGGCTTCCGGTGGAGCGGCTTGCGCCAGGCGTAGTCGATCGCCAGGGTGTGCGCGAGACAATGGCGACGGGAATCAAGGCGATTGATACGATGATTCCGATTGGCCGCGGGCAGCGCGAGTTGCTGATCGGCGACCGCCAGACCGGCAAGACCGCGATCGCACTCGACACCATCATCAATTCGGCGAAGAACAATCTGATCTGCATCTATTGCGCGATTGGGCAGAAGCGATCTTCCGTGGCGCAGATTGTGAAGACGCTGGAAGAGTACGGCGCGATGGCTTACACGATCATCGTGGCGGCAACTGCTTCTGAGCCTGCTCCCATGCAGTACATCGCTCCGTTTGCTGCGACCGCGATGGGCGAGTACTTCCGCGATTCGGGACGTCACGCACTGGTGATCTACGACGATCTTTCGAAGCATGCGGTGAGCTATCGCGAGATTTCTCTGCTGCTGCGCCGGCCGCCAGGTCGCGAGGCGTATCCGGGCGATGTGTTCTACCTTCACTCGCGTCTTCTGGAGCGCTCGTCTAAGGTCAGCGACAAGTTAGGTGGAGGAAGCCTGACAGCGCTGCCCATCATCGAGACACAGGCGGGCGACGTGTCAGCGTACATTCCGACGAATGTGATTTCGATTACAGACGGCCAGATATTCCTGGAGACTGACCTGTTCAACTCCGGCGTACGGCCGGCCGTGAACGTGGGTCTGTCGGTATCGCGCGTAGGTTTTGCGGCGGCAATCAAGGCAACCAAGCAAGTGGGTTCCACGCTGAAACTGGACCTCGCGCAGTATCGCGAACTGGCGGCGTTCTCGCAGTTCGGATCCGATCTCGACAAGGTCACGCTGCAGCAGTTGAATCGCGGCGTGAGATTGACCGAGTTGCTGAAGCAGCCGCAGTTCCAGCCACTTTCGGTGGAGAAGCAGGTTGTCATTCTGTATGCGGGTGTGAATGGCCTGCTCGACGATGTTGAGGTGTCGGATCTGCGCGCGTTTGAAGATGGGTTCTACCCCTATTTGGAAGCGTCTGCGGCTTCGATTCTGACCGATATTGCGACCAAGAAGGCGCTCGATGACGACCTGAAGTCGCGTCTGACCGCGGCCGTGAAGGATTACAAAGCATCGTTCCTTGCAGATCTGAAGGACAAGAGGGAAGCGGCGGCGAAGCAGGCTTCATCACCACAAGCCGCACCGGTGGCGGCAAAGTAAACGATGGCAAACGTTCTCGATCTTCGGCGTCGCATCCGCAGTGTGAAGAACACGCGGCAGATCACCAAGGCCATGAAGATGGTCTCGGCGGCGAAACTGCGGCGCGCGCAAGACCGTGCGATGCGGGCCAGACCGTATGCGCGGATGCTGACCAGCGTGCTGGTGTCGATGGTGCGCCGAACCGATCTCTATAACGGGGAGACGGGCGAAGTAATGCATCCGCTGCTGGTCGAGCGTGAAGAGAAAAATGTGCTGGTGATCGTCATCGCGGGCGACAAGGGATTCGCTGGCGCATTCAACTCGAACATCGGCAAAGCGGCGCAGCGGTTTATCGACGAGCGTCGCGGGTTGGGTCAGACCATTGATCTTGAGCCGGTTGGCAAGAAGGCAATCGCGCTTTACAAGAAGAAGATTGCCGCAGCTAATTACGAGAAGACCGAGCAGCACTACGACAACGATCTCTCGACCCATTACGACACCGTGCGGCATCGAGCACAGCCCATCGAGGTCGTTGCAGAGCATCCTGGGTTGCTGTTGCGAGTCGAGTTCGGCGATGTGTCAGAGATGGCGCGGTCGATCATCGAACGCTATGAGCGGTGCGAGATAGATTCGGTGTATATCGTCTATAACGAATTCAAGTCGGTCATTTCTCAGCGCGTGGTGGTGGAGAAGTTGCTGCCCATTCGGAAGCTTGGTTCGCAAGAGATTACCGCCTCCGAGGAAATGACCGAGGAGCAGAAAGAAGCCTTAGCGCGTGCTGCGAGTACCTCGGGCGTGCCGATTGAAGTGCCTGAGGATGAAGCGGCCGAGGAAGAGCAAGAGAAGTTCGGCACGGCGGACGTTGATTATATCTTCGATCAGCCGCCGGACCAGTTGTTTCGCAGCCTGATGCCACGATACGTCACGACCCAGATATTTCACGCGTTGTTGGAATCGGCGGCGGCGGAACACGCAGCGCGCATGACCGCGACCGATGCAGCGACCAAGAATGCAGGAGACCTGATCGATTCGCTGAGCTTGACGATGAATCGTGTCCGTCAGGCAGCGATTACGAAGGAAATTATCGAGATTGTAAGCGGCGCCGCGGCGCTTTAATTAGCAGTAGAACTTAGGAACGAAGAGACTATGGCAGAAAATATTGGACGAGTAATATCGATCAGCGGACCGGCCGTTGATGTGCAGTTTGAAGAGAAGACAATGCCGCCGATCTACCAGGCGCTGCGGATTGTCAGCGATGGCTTCGATGTGCCACAGCCGCTGTCCGTCGTCGTGGAAGTGCAGCAGCATCTGGGCGAGGGCCGCGTCCGTTGCATCGCGATGGTAGCGACCGAGGGCATGGTGCGCGGGATGAAGGCGATCGATACCGGCGCTGTCATCACCGTCCCCGTGGGTCGGGCGACGCTGGGGCGCGTGCTGAACGTGCTCGGCGAGCCTGTGGATGAGCTTGGGCCGATCAACTCGACCGAGTTCATGCCGATTCATCGTCAGGCGCCTGCGTTCGATGAGCAGTCGACGTCGGAAGAGATGTTCGAGACCGGGATCAAGGTTATCGATCTAATCCAGCCGTTCCTCAAGGGCGGAAAGATCGGCTTATTTGGCGGCGCGGGCGTGGGCAAGACCGTCATCATTCAGGAACTGATCAACAACGTTGCGACCAACCATGGCGGCTTTTCGGTGTTCGCTGGAGTCGGCGAGCGGACTCGTGAAGGCAACGACCTTTGGATCGAGTTTCAGGAGTCAGGCGTTATCGACTTGAAGGATTTTCCGAAGAGCAAAGCGACGCTGATCTACGGACAGATGACCGAGCCTCCGGGGGCGCGTCTTCGCGTCGCGTTGACGGGGCTGACCGTGGCCGAGCACTTCCGTGATAGCGAGGGTGCGGACACGCTGCTCTTCATCGACAACATCTTTCGCTTCACGCAGGCCGGTTCTGAGGTTTCGACGCTGCTTGGCCGTATGCCCTCGGCCGTCGGCTACCAGCCGAACCTCGCGACTGAGATGGGAGAGTTGCAGGAACGCATCACTTCGACGAAGAAGGGCTCGGTAACCTCGGTGCAGGCTGTGTACGTGCCTGCTGATGACTTGACCGATCCGGCGCCGGCGACGACGTTTGCCCACCTGGACGCTACGACCGTGCTTTCGCGGCCGCTGTCTGAGTTGGGTATCTATCCGGCGGTCGATCCGCTGGCTTCGACTTCGCGAATTCTTTCGCCGCGCATCGTTGGACAGGAGCATTACGACGTAGCGCAGGGCGTGAAAAAGATTCTGCAGCGCTACAAGGACTTGCAGGACATCATCGCGATTCTGGGTATCGACGAACTCTCCGAAGAGGACAAAACGACCGTGGCGCGTGCGCGCAAGGTCCAGCGTTTCCTGTCACAGCCGTTCCATGTCGCGGAGGTCTTTACCGGCATCCCCGGCGCTTATGTGAAGGTTGCAGACACGGTGCGCAGCTTCAAGGAGATCATCGACGGCAAGCATGATGCGATTCCAGAGCAGGCGTTCTATCTCAAGGGCGGCATCGAAGATGTGCTGAAGGCTGCAGAGAAGATGCAGCAGACGGCGTAAGAGCGAGCTGTTGGCTTCTAGCTTTTAGCTAAAGGCTAAGAGCTAGTGGCCAAAAGCTGGAGTTGAGAATGGCTGAAGCTGGTACAAATTCGGGGCTGTTGACGGTTCGGCTGGTGAGTCCGGACCGGCTACTGCTGGATGCTACGGCGGAGGCGGTGGAACTGCCGTCGAGTTCGGGGTATCTGGAGGCACTGTATGGCGCTGCGCCGCTGTTGGCGGAGCTTGGTGCGGGCGAGGTGCGGCTGCATGGCGGCACTTCGGGCGACCAGAAGTTCTTCGTCGCCTGGGGATTCGTCGAGGTGCTCCCGGAGCGGGTTACGATTCTGGCTGAGACTGCGCTGCGTCCGGAAGAGATCGACAAGGCCGAGGCTCAGCAGGAGATTGAAACGGGTGAAAAGATGTGGCAAGAAGCTGGTGACGACGCTGCGAAGTACGATTACGCCAATGCAATGACGCGGCAGGCTGAGGAAAAACTTGCTTCGGCCGAGGGGAAGAGCTTGTAGTTCGCTGACCGTAATATGGCAGTGAGAAGCCCGGCGATTGCCGGGCTTCTTATTTTTCGCGTGTTCGGAAGAATGAGGCCGAGATCCTTTGCTAGTCGTTTTTGTCGAGCAGGCGCATCAGGCCGGTTGGAGGTAGGTCCGGGGTGAGAAAGCGGGTGCGGTTGCCGACCAGTTCGCCGGCGGCGAGGCGGCCGCTGCGGGCGGCGCCTTCCATGGTCGCAGGCCAGTCCGTTGCGGTCCAGTCTCCGGCGAGGTATAGGCCGGGATGAGCGGTGCGCTGCAAGGGGCGGAAGGCGTCGAGGCCGGGTGTCACGGAGAACGTGGCGCGTGCCTCCTTCAGGATGCCGGACTTGAGGAGCTTGGCGCGGGCAACGTCGGGGAAGAAGCGTTCGAGTTCGGCGAGTGCGGGCGTGAGAATCTGCTCGCGGGTCATCGGGAGCTCGGTCTTCGATCCGGCGATGACGAGTTCGACGTAGCTGCCGCGGTCCGTCGGGTAGCTGCGAATGCGCGACTTGTGGAAGAACCACTGGATGGTGGAGTCGAGCAGCCACGCGTGGTCGAGGTCGGTGATCTGGCGGTCATACCAGAGCAGGATGGAGATGAAGGGCGAGTGTGTGAAGTGGTCCATCTTCGCCAGCAGGTCCGCTCTCATACCTTCGCTGTCCGCATTGCGTAGGGACATTGTGGAGATGAGGCGCTGGGTCTGCTCGAAAGGCAGCGCAAGGATGACATCGTCGGCGATCCAGGGCTGATCACCGCATTGCAGTTGCCAACGACCGTCCGACTGCTGCGTGAGTTGGTCAACGCTTGACCGCAGTTCCACGCGACCGCCATTTGCGCGGACGAGGTCTGCTCCGGCGGCGTAAAACTCGCTGAGCGGGACGGTGGGAATGCCGAGGCGACCGCCTGTCTCATTCTTGAGAAAAAGTTCGTAGAAGACTTTGCCGGCGTACTTCATCGAGCAGTTTTCGGCGCTGTCGTTGAGCGTGGCGATGATGAGCGGCTCCCAGAGATGGCGGATGGCGCGTTCGGTTTGGCCGGTACGGCGGTACCACCGGGCGACGCTCTCATCGTCGCGGCCGGAATCGCCACGCGCGAAGCCGAGCAGGCCGCGGGCGATGGCGAGTTTGTCCGCCGCACTCAGCATGGGAGCGCCTAGGAAGCTGCTGGCGTACTGCATCGGCGCGGGCAGGGAACTGATCTCGATGGAACTGGCGCGGACGGCGCGGTTGGTCGTGGCGGGTTCGAGGTAGGTCTGGCGATCGTACCAGCGAATCTTTTCGGCGAGGCCAGCGGTGTTGCAGAAGTCCATGAGGTTGGTGCAACAGCCGACCACAACATGCTGCGAGTCGACGACTTCGTCGAGCGCGGGATGCGGGTAAGAGTAGGCGCGGCCGCCAACGTAAGGGCGGCGTTCGAGCACGGTGACTTGTGCGCCGTCCTTGGCAAGCGCGACGGCTGCGTTCAGCCCGGCCACGCCCGCGCCTACTACCACGACGCTGCGGTCAGGCGCGCTCATCCTGCTACTCGATTCCAGGCGGCCATGACGAAGCCACGCGCGAGGACGGTGAGTTTTTCGGTGGTAGAGAGAGCGACGCGCTCGCGGAAGACTTCCATCTTGCGATCGGCGATGCGGCTGAGCAGGCGGTGATAGATGGTGACGAGGACCCACATGGCTGCGCGGCTGTCGCGGTCGAGCAGCGGGATCAACTTGTTTGCGGCGAGGTAGTATTTCTCCGCGCGGATGGCGAGGGTTGCGAGCATCGCGCGCTCGCGCTCGGTCATGGCGCGGCCGTCGGAATGGGCTAGCTCGTGCAACTCGGTTACGGTCTCGCCGAATTCGTCGAGGAGGTTGATGGGGAGATAGACGCGGTCACGTTCGACATCTTCCTTGACGTCACGCAGGATGTTGGTGAGTTGAAAGGCAATGCCAGTCTCTTCGGCAAACTGCTCGGCGCGCGGATCGGTATAGCCGAAGATCTTGATGCAGACGAGGCCGACGACCGAGGCGACGAGATAGCAATACCGGTAGAGGTCTTCGAATGTGGCGTAAGTCTGGACAGGTTCCAGGTCCGAGGTTCTGGGTTCGAGGTCCATGGTGGTTCCGGCGACCAACTCTTCGAGCAACTCGTCGGGAATACTGAAGCGGCGTTGCGTGTCGGCGACGGCGACGAAGACCAGGTCGGTGGTAGCTGCCTGGTTAGCGGGATTGCGGGAGGCGCGCCAGTCTTCAAGCCACTGATGCATCTCTGCGCGACGGGCTTCGATGGATTTCGATTCGTCGTCGGCGATGTCGTCGGCGCGGCGCATGAAGGCGTAGACGGCGCACATGGCATCGCTCTTGTATCGCGGAAGGACGCGAAAGGCCCAGTAGAAGTTCTGCGCCTCGCGACGGGCAACCTCGCGGCAGAAGAGGTAGGCTGCAGCGGTTTGCGCATCCATGTTCCCGGCTTCGCTCACTCCGGGCTTGCTCCAGCGGTGCGTCCGGTGCGGACCTTACCCAGCAGTGCGCCGAACAGCAGCATCAACTTCTTGCGCCGCGTGACGACTGGACGGCCGCGGAGCACGTCGTAATCCTGCGCGGCGATGCCGTCGAGGATGGCTTCGCCGCCTTTGCGGAAGAGGTCGAGCGTGACGCGGAGTTCATCGTCGACCAGGCTGCTGATCGGCGCGCCTTCGCGAAGCATGTCGCGGGTGCGATCGACCAGCGCGCGCATCATTGCGCCGAACTCGGGCGTGAAGACTCGGCCTTCGATTTGGCCCTCTGCTACGCCGAATCGCTCCATGTATTCGGCGGGGATGTAGCGCCGCGGGATTTCGGAATCGCGCACGCAATCCTGCCAGAAGTTAGCCAGTTGCAGGCCAGTGCAGATCTTGTCGGAGAGCAGCGCGCGCTGCTCGTCGCGGTATCCGCAGACCATCAGAACGAGGCGGCCAACGGGATTGGCGGAGTAGCGTGAGTAGTCGACGGCCTCATCCCAGGATTGGTAGTGGGTCTTGATCTGGTCCTGAATGAAGGCGCGGAGGAGATCGTGAAACAAGGTGCGTGGCAGGTCGCAGGCGACGATGGTTTCGTGGAGCGCCACGAAAACGGGGTGGCGAGATTGCTCGGGCGCGTCGTAGCACTGGTCGAGCATTTGACCCCAGGTTTGCAGCAGCCTCAGAGCGGTTGTTGTGTCGGCAACCTCATCGCCGAGGTCGTCGGAGACGCGGCAGAATGCGTAGACGCTTTCGAAGTGCGGGCGAACGCGCTTGGGCAGAAAGAAAGTGGCGACGTGGAAATTCTCGTAATGCGAGGTGGCCAGTTCGTGGCACCACCTGCGGGCTTCGTCGAGCGTGGGACGAGCGTCAGAATCCGACGCGAGGTACTCGGGCGGTGCGCCCGCTAAGGAGTCGGCCAGTGGATCGGTCGCTTTGGTTTCGCGGGCGTCGAGTTCAGCGTGGCCGGTCATTGTCCGCTCCCGTTGGGGCGATAGCCGTTGGGGAAGACGGCGGTTTTGATGTCGGCGCGATTGTCTGCGCTGCGGGTCATCATGCGGGTGAAGACGGCAGGGATTTCCTCGAGCCTCGCTGTCCGCGTGATGAACTCGACGGATTTGAAGTCGCTGGTTTTGACGAGATCGAACGCCTCCGCGCAGGCAGTTGGCGTGTGATGGAAGCTAGCCTTGAGGGTGATGTCGCCGTAGTGGAGGCGGTTGGTATCGAGCGCGACGACGGTGCCCTTGGGCGGGCCGCCGAAGAAGTTGACTACGCCGCCTTTGCGCACCATGGCGACGGCCGACTCCCAGGTGGCGGGCGTGGCTACTGCCTCGATGACGATGTCGGCCCCGCGCGATTTACAGGTTAGGGCGCGGACGGCGGCGACTGTGTCTACTCCGTCGGCGATCTGCACTACTTCGGATGCGCCAAGCAGTCGCGCGGTGGCTACCTGGTCGTCGCGCTTGACCACGGCGATGACTTTGAGTCCGCGAAGTTGCGCTACATGGATGAACATCAGGCCGATGGGTCCGGCTCCGATGACGACCATGGTGTCGCCTGGCTGCGGGTTGGTCTCGCTGAACCCGTGGACTACGCAGGCCAGCGGCTCGGTGAGTGCGGCGTATTCGAGCGGTAGGGTATCCGGAATCAGGAGCGTGTTTTTCTCGACGATGCGCGCTGGGATGCGCATATATTCGGCGTAGGCTCCGTTGTTGAAAAGGATGTCATCGCAGAGATTCTGTTGTCCGTGGCGGCAAAAGTAACAGGCGTCGCAGGGGGCAGAATTCATGGGAACGACGCGGTCACCGACGGCGAACTTTGTCACTCCGGAGCCTGCTTCGACGACCACTCCGGCGAGTTCGTGGCCGAAGACGATCGGCGGCTTCAGCATCAGCGCGTGGTAGCCGCGGCGATAGACTTTGAGGTCGGTTCCGCAGGTCAGCGCTGCGCCGATCTGGAGGAGGATTTCGCCTTCGCCAACGTGCGGAACGGGAATCCGCTCCATGCGCAGATCTTCCTTGCCGTGTAAAACGGCGGCCAACATCGTCTCCGCCGGACGTTCCGCAATCATGCATCTATCTTCTCACTTTCACGTGCCTGTGAGCCAAGGAAGCAGAGGTCGGTGGCGGGCGACTTGCCTGGCTGGGCTGGTTCCTGGAACCTGGACACGGACTTCATTCGCGAGTTAAGTTCGTGCATCTGATAACCTGAGCCTCAGAAGAATATGGCCTTAGCATCCCCAGACGTTTACATCAAGCAGTGGGTCGCTGCCCTGCAGGAGTACTCCATCCTGTCCGGCACTGCCATCATGGACGTGTTCACCGGGCCGCATTACTGGGCTGATGTGTTCACGCAGATGGACTCGATTGGCGTGGGTTCGATGCCTATCATCGTGCTGACCGGCTTCTTCACGGGCTGCGTGCTGGCGCTGCAATCGGTCACTGCGCTGCAGCAGTTTGGCGCTGTTTCGAAGACTGGCTCGCTCGTCTCACTTTCGATGGTCAAGGAACTGGGACCGGTGCTGACCGGGCTGATGGTCTCGGGGCGGAATGCCGCGGGAATGGCGTCTGAGCTGGGTTCGATGAAAGTGACCGAGCAGATTGACGCGATGCGCGCTCTGGGAACTGACCCGATCCGGAAGTTGGTTGCTCCGCGCCTGATGGCTACGGTGTTCATGCTGTTCTTCCTGACCATCATCGCTGATGCGTTCGGCATTTTAGGCGGAGCGCTGGTGGCTATTTATCTGCTCGGACTGAATGGGACTTCCTATATTCATAGCTCGTATCAAAGTCTGATTCATGGAGACATTGTGCAGGGGCTGACCAAGCCGCTATTCTCCGGGTTCATCATTGCGACTGTGGGTTGTTACTTCGGAATGAAGACCTCTGGAGGAACGCAAGGTGTGGGCCGTGCGACTACGCAGGCGGTGGTTGTGTCGTCGGTGTTCATCATTATTGTCGACCTGCTGGTCACCCGCGCCATGATCGGCATCTTTGGTAGTTGAGCGGCCTATGAGCGAAGCTATCCCAGGTACCAGCGCCGCAGCAATGGAACCGTCCGACGACAAGATTCCTGTCGTTGAATTCAAGGACGTGTCGATCAAGTTTGACGTAAAGCCGGTTTTGCAGAATATTTCCTTTGCGGTGGAACGTGGGCAGACGCTGATTCTGCTGGGGCCTGCGGGCTGCGGAAAGTCGGTGCTGCTGAAGCTTGCGAATGGCTTGCTGGGGCCGGATTCCGGCTCGATTCGCATCTTCGGCAAAGAGATTACGACTATGCCCGAGCGCGACCTGTATGCGTTGCGCGCGCATATTGGCATGGTGTTCCAGGAGTCTGCGCTGTTCGACTCGCTGGACGTCGAGGACAATGTTGCCTATCGCTTGAACGAAGAGCATGTACCCGAGGACGAGGCGCATGCGCGGGTGGTGGAAGCGCTGAAGTTCGTGGAACTGGAGCACGCGATCAGCAAGTTTCCGTCGGAACTCTCGGGCGGCATGCGGCGACGCGTCTCGATTGCCCGGGCGATTATCTCCGGGCCGGATTTGATCCTGTACGACTCGCCGACAGGTGGGCTGGACCCGATTACGTCGCACACAATTATCGAGTTGGTGATGAAGCAGCGGGACGTTTCGCATACGACTTCGCTGCTGGTGACGCATCGGCTGCAGGATGCGTTTACCTTGGCGACTCACCGCTACGATGGGGCTAAAGGTATGGTGGCGCTGCCTAAGGATGGGCCGAATCGAGGGATCGACGAGGGCACCAAGTTCCTGATGCTGAACGAGGGGAGCGTCGTTTTCCATGGGACGACCGAGGAGTTGATTCACTCGACTGATCCGTGGATCAGGGAATACCTGGAGTAAGGGACTGAGTGGTAAGTGGTCAGTGGCAAGTGGTAAGTCGTCAGCCAGACTGGTGGCTTGAACTGCGGCGAGGATGAGGACAGTCGCAGGTTGCGGGTTGTCCGTTGCAGGTTGTGGCGCTACGGGCGAAATACGGGGATCCTTCACTCCGTTCAGGATGACAGCTTCCCCTGGGAGTTCGGTAAGAGGGGCGAGAATGTCATCGGATTCGTCGAGTTTGGTGGGTTCTTCGATTTCGCAGGTTCGGCCGGGCGGGGCGATGTCGGGGTTGGCTTCGGGGATGGTGACCCAGGGCTCTTTGTAGACGTCGCGGACGATTTCGGTGGGGCGGCGGACGATGCGGAGGCCGCGAGCGTTGGTGGAGGCTAGCTGAAGTCCGTAGAAGAGTGCCATGGCGTCCTTGCGGTCGATGCAGCTTGTGGCGAGCGCATTGATGACGCAGGAGATGGCGAGCTGGACGGACTCGCGATCTTCCATGGCGGGGAGTTCTAGGAAGAGCGGGTGCTTCATCTGGGCGGACTGGAAGTGGGCCTTGTCGCGGTAAAGGTCGTGACTGCGGTGGAGGCGGTTGTGGAAGTAGCAGAAGACTGAGCCGGCGAGTGCTGCTCCGTGGCATTGGAGGCCGTTGGTCTTGATGTGGCGGCAGAGATCGACTGTCATATGGTGCTCCTTTTGGGTGGTACCCCCGGGGGGGTGGTGGTCTTAAGTGTCTGCGGTAGAGCGAGTTACGATTTTCGCCTTCTGTAAATATTTGATTCCAAGGTGGTTATAGTTAAATATTAAGAAACAAACGAGTTATGAGTGTGGCGAAGTGATTTTGGCAAAATATGACGTTCGACGGCCTATTTTCCCAAGCGTCTAAGAATTGATTTGCAACGCCTCCCCAAGGCGTTGTTCGGTTGAGAGGACAGGGCCAGGCACGAGGCCGCGCTCCTGTTTCTCCTACTTTATAAGTATATCGTGCGTGTCAAGGAATTGGCGGTGCAAAAGGGGGTTGCGGGGTGTGGTGGAGCGGGTTTGCGTGAGTGTCTGAGCGGCGACTGGCTCGTGGTGTTTTGGTAGTTGCCGAAAACGTGACTTCGCAGGCACGAGGAGGACAGTTGACGCAGGGCAGTCTACTCGCCGCTATGCAAACGGTGCGGGCGATCGGTATACAACAACTGGTGGCGTTCGCGTGCCTCTGCCCACGATTGGGGCGGGGTGTAGCCATCAAGCAGGAAGTCATCTATCGCAGCCCTTACCTGATTCGCACACGTAATCGGCCCGAGTTGACCTACTCCGGTACCCAGACCCGGGAGTGCGAGCCGATGGATTTTATCTGCAATCGGCCTTCCTTGTTCCGAACCGGATTGAAATCTGCCGTGTTTGACCAGCAACAGGGCGGCTCTCGCAGCGAGATAGGCATTCACCGAGTCAGTCAAGACCATCGGCACGCGCATCGTCGGAGCTATGACCATATAGGGGATAATATCGTCGCCTGTTTCAACTAACTCTGCCGCTCCGACCACCAACTCACCGTGGTGGCGCTCCCCTATCAATTGCTGGACTCGCACTTGAATTTCTTTCCCGAAGTGGCTTCGATAGAGCGCATCAATCCCTCCATCCATAAATCCAAAGCTATTGGCGGGGCTGACGATGGCATCGCAACGTACATCAAGGATGGAACCGCGATGGACCTCAACGAAATCTAAATCACCGCAGAATCGGTGCCAAGCCGAGGCGAGTGCTTCGTCGACCGCTGAAAGGATCAATTTCATAAGAGCTAATCGTAACTGTTCCTTGCCCATGTGCGATGTCAGAACTTGAAGGTATCCGCAGTAGTTCCCGTGATACGGGATTGTCGGTAAAGTCGCCCCGGCAGGTGTCATTTACCGAAATGGCGACTTCTCAGGCGGTGCGCAAGATAGTCTTGTTGTTCGATCTCGCTTAGCCTACTCAGTACAAATAAAACCGAGCAGTTCCATATCCCACACGTCAAAAAGGTGAACCCAAGACTTTCAACGAAGAGGTACACCTCCGATGCTCCTCCGCAGAACCCTCCTGCTTACCGCCGCGGCCGCGGCCGTGTCGATCCCATCGCTAGCGCAAACGATGGATATGCCGGCGTGGCAGAAATCTGCCGGCGGCAGGATGGAATTTGATGTTGCATCGGTGCGGCCATACACCGGCGACTTCAAGCCGCCCAGCATCGCGATGAGCAACGACGATGGATCGCAGCCAAGGGACGGCCTGTTCCACAGCGGCTTTCCGCTCTCCGTCGACATCGAGTTTGCGTACAAGATCTCGCTCGCGCCCGAGCAGGAGCAGGCCATGCTTGCGCCCCTGCCGAAATGGGTGACGACGGACCGCTACCAGATCGAGGCGCGCTCGCCCGGCAGGCCGACCAAAGACCAAGTTCGGCTGATGATGCAGTCGCTGCTCGAGGAGCGGTTCGGCCTGAAGGTCCACGTTGAAACACGTACCGTCCCCGTATTCGGCGTGATGTTGGCCAAGCCGGGCAAGTTGGGGCCAAAGCTCCTCCCTCACTCGGAAGCTGTGCCGTGCCCCGGACCAGTGCAGCCGGGCACACCTCAACCGGAGCCGCCCCCTAACCCGCCATTCCCATACCAGTGCGGAGTCTATTCCATGAACCGTGCCGCTGACGGCGCCACTAGGTGGGGATCGCGCAATACGACCATGGCCCTGGTCGCCGCGATGCTTCCGACGCTCGGCGGCCTGGGCAAGCCCGTCGTCGACCAGACCGGCCTGACCGGAAACTACGACGTCACGGTGGAGTTCTCTATGGAGGCAACCCGGAACGCGATGCGGCCGCCCACTGCGCCTGCCAGTGCCGACCCTGCTGAACCTCCGCCCGGAATCACCTTCATGGACGCAGTGCGCGAGCAGCTCGGCCTCAAGCTCGAACCCACGAAAGCGCCAGTCCAAATGCTGGTGATCGACCACATCGAAAGGCCCTCGGAGAATTAGCAACTATCGAAGCTGCCGAAAAACGGGGTTTCTATGAGAAGGTCGCTTGTGTCAAGGGTTGATCTCCGTTTTTCTTTCATAGGGTTTTTGCCTTTGCTGATGGTTGCGACGCATGTTGTTTCTCCACCGTGTTTCTATACGCACTTTGTATGAGCCCTTGGCTCTGTGCAGGTTGAGGTCCAGTAGGAGAAGAGATGCTGCCAGTTTTCGGTCGGCCTCGTTGAGGGCCCAACCCCGTGCGCAGTCATCGGGACTCGGGGTCGTCGCAACAGTCGAACGTCATTCAGGCTGCTACTTCGTAAAACGGCACGTAGACCTCCTGTGTGATCCAGATTCGATGGAGCAGAACGGCGAGCTTCCGAGCAACGGCCACCACGGCTCGCCTTCGCGCATGGCTTCCGCCACGGGCACCCAGGCTGAGACCCCATCTTCGCAAGGCGGAGTCTTTTCCGTGTGGCCCGATGACGTGGTTGGCACACTCGACCAGCAACTGTCGCAGGTACCCGTTGCCGGCTTTGGTGATTCCAAGTTGTGGGTCGCTATCACCAGACTGGCTGCGTCTCGGCCGCAGGCCGAGGTAGCAGCCTACATCGCGACTTCTCTGGAAGCGCTGCTTGTTGCCCAGTGTCAGCACGAAGGTCAGCGCCGTCAGATGGCCCACTCCATAGACCTTGATCAGCGCCTGGGTTTCCGAGTACGTGGTCTCCGTCAGCTTCTGGATCTCGCGGTCGTACTGCTTGATCTTCACCGTCATATCGGCGATCTGCTGGAGCAGCGGGCCAAGTGCCTGAACGAGGCCCGGCGGCATCACGGCCAGGCAACGCTTCGCGAAGGTGAGCGTGGATGACGCGGGAAGCCGATACCCGCAAGGCTTAGCCAGGCCGCGTACCGAGTTCACCGCACCCGTTCGGAGACGCACCAGAACGTCGCGGGCGCGGATCAACGTCAGCGTCTCCTGCTGGGCCACCGTGCGATGCGAGATCGGCCGCAGGATCTCCGGATCGAGCCGCGCATAGCGGGCGATCTTCTCGGCGTCGACCTTGTCGCTCTTGCGGTCGCTGTGCGAGATCGCCCGCAGCTCGCGCACGTTGGCCACGATCACCTCATGGCCAAGCTCTTGGATCTGTTCGCTGATCCAGATCGAGTGGGTTCCGGTCTCCATGGCTACCCGGGCTGGTTCGAGATCCCGGAACCGTTTGTCCACCCCTGACGGGTTGGTTCGGAAGCGGCCCCGGTCTACGACCTCGCCGTCTTCGTTGAGCGTGCAGTAATGGCTCCAGATGTCCCCAAGGTCGATCCCGATAGTCACCCCGGCCTCGGAACTTCTGCGTGGTTTTGAGATGAAGTACTGCGGATGAGTTTTCATGCCCATAGTCTCTCGCACCTCCGAAAGACCTTCTCCCTCGAAAATAGTGACTAGACGGGACGGGGTTGTAGGGTGACGGTGAGCCCGAAGCTTTCCAATCGCTTCACAAGATGTCGTTTGAGCCCTTCTGCGTGGAGGTGGTCGAAGTAGTTGCCACCAAGCTCCTGGTATTCGCTGCGGTTGGTCTGCAGATGATAGCCAATGACCAGTAAACTGTGTGCCACGGCGATGATGGCGCGTTTACTACCTCGACGCGAAGCTAGTCTCTTGAACTGAGCTGAGAGATAAGTGTTCTTGGTTCTTGCAGCAGCCCATGCCGTTTGACAGGCCATGCGGCGCAACCATGGACTGCCTTTGCGGCTCTTGCCGCTGAGCCGTTTGCCTGCGCTCTCATGGTTGCCAGGACAGACTCCTGCCCAACTCGCCAAGTGTGCCGCACTCGGAAACTGAGCCATATCGGGCCCGATCTCGGCCACGAAGGCCCACGCAGCAACTCGCTCCACCCCCGGCACTGTGATCCAGCGAGCGACAGCATCGGCAAGCTCCTTGTGTTGCTCTCCGAGCTGCTCCAGACGGAGGTCAAGCGACTTGATCTCGGCTTCGAGAAAGCGAAACTGACGAAGCAGGCTGTCGAGCAGGAAGCGATGATGATCGCGGATGCAGCCATCCAATGCCAGTTGCAGTTGTGGGATCTTGCTTCGCAACTTGCCGAGTGCGAGGTCGGCTAATCTCTCGGCACTATCTTCGCCGCTGACGATGGCGTCTAATATCGCTCGCCCACTCTTTCCCATCGTGTTGCTCGCGGTGCTGGACAGCTTGATATTCGCACTCTCGAGGACCTTTTGGATGCGACTCCCAACGCTTGATTGCTCCTGCGAAAGCGTGGCCCGTGTTCGAGTCAGATCGCGCAAGTCGCGGACAAGCACTGTCGGAACATAGCTGCCGTGCAAAAGACCATGCTTGAGCAACTCTGCAATCCACTGACAGTCCTTCATGTCGGTCTTACGGCCTGGAACCCCCTTGACGTGCTGCGCGTTCGCCAAAAGCATCTGAAAGTGCTCTTCAAGTACGTTCCACACGGGCTTCCAATAAACTCCGATCGATTCCATGGCAACATGTTGGACTTCGAAACTCTTTAGCCAGCCGACAAGCTCAAGCAGGTCCCGAGTCGTGCAGCCAAATCTCTGAAGATGTTTCTGGGGCTTGTGTCCTTGTTCGTGCAACACGCAGGCTGTGATCGACGACTTGTGAACATCTAAACCACAGCACGTCTCGTAGAGTACTTCCATCGCCGCCTCCCTCGCCGTGCGACGCAAGGATGCATAGATAGCGAGAGTCTCCCTCGCGTGCTCTTCTGAAAAAGGCAACAGTCCGTTGTTCCTAAACGCATCCAGGGCCAAACTCATCTGCGGGCTCGCGGCGCCGTTGAAGGTCACAACCTCGTGCGTGCACGACTCACCCAGCCTAACCCCATTTTCATCCGCCGTTGTGTCCAAACGACATGAACAACTCATCTCACTTTGCGGTAAAGACGCACTCGGCGGATTCTCAGTTACCGCAAAAGCGGGCGGTCTCAACCGACCGGTTGAGCCCGCCTGACATCGCGGGCAGTTCCAGTATTTCTTCCGGAGTGCCTGTGGTCCATGGCAATTAATTCGCTCGAATGGCGGAGGTCAAGTGATGACCGATTGTGAACGATTGTAATAGACTGACTCTTGTGCGCTGTCCTCGATCGGACGTGGGCACTATCGGCCTCCCAATTTGGCTTCGGACGAGTGCAAAATCATGAACAGACGAACCTTCAGTAAACTGGCCGGCCTGGCCACGTTAGCCGCACTGGCTGACATCGATATGAGCGCCGAGCAGGCTGCCGCCGTCTCCGGCGAAGTCGTCCTGCAGGACAACGAATTCCTGGTGGCCTTCGATCCGGCCTCCGGCGCGCTGACGCGCATGGAGCACAAGCCGAGGAATTGGGTTGTCCAGCGGCGCCCTGCTTTGGGTGTCTCTTTCCGGATGCTCGTTCCGATTCCTGGCCGGCGCGCGAATTTTGTCCTCGGTCAGAAGCAGCGAGCAGCCAGCGTCGAAAAGATTTCGGACAACCAGGTGCGCATCGTCTGGAAAGATCTGGCCAGCGAACACGGTGGCGTCCTGCCGATCACCTTTACTGCAAACGTCACGTTGAAAGAGGGCAGACTCAGCTTTGACGGCACAGTCGAGAACAAATCCGCCTGCCCCATCGAGACCATTGACTTCCCGTATTTCGGCGACCTCAATCCACCCTCGGCGGACTCCTCCATCGCTGCCAGAACCATGAACTACGGCAATCTGGACGACGCTGAGTTGTATCCGAACTTCGGCAATGCAAAGGGCTACTGGGGCGTCGATGTCCCTACCAAGACCTTCGGCTCAAATCACAGCCTCTTCTGCCTGCTCCAGGCGCCGCATCAGGGACTTTATGTTGAGATGTCCGATCCTACGCTGCCCTACTACCTCGAATACACATTCGAACAGCATCCCGGCGTGGTGCACGGAGCCGTGGTGCCCAAAACGGATGAGTTCTCCGGTTTCCCGGTGCATCTGGAGTTCCGCACCTGCCACTTCGTGTTCGTCCAGCCCAACGCGACCAAGACGCTGGCGCCGATCGTGTTCCGCGGCTACAAAGGCGACTGGCACGCGGGCGTCGACGTCTATCGCGAATGGCGCAACACTTGGTTCAAAAAGCCGCACCTGCCCGCGTGGGCGCGCGACGTCCACTCCTGGACCATGCTGCGCATGAATACGCCGGAAGAGGACTACACCATCTCCTACAAGCAGTTCGTGGAGTATGGCGAGGAGTATGCGAAGTACGGAGTGAAAGCAGTACAGCTCATCGGCTGGAACATCGGCGGCCAGGATCGCGACGATCCCTCGCAGGATACCGACCCGCATCTAGGCACGTGGCAGGAGTTCCGCGACGCCATCGCCAAGGTGCAGTCGCTAGGCGTGAACGTCATTCTGTTTGGCAAGTTGAACTGGGCGGACCTGACCACGGAGTGGTATAAGACCGAACTCTACAAGTACGAAGCCAAAGATCCCTACGGCATCCACTACTGGCAGGGGGGCTACAACTACGTCACCCCCACGCAACTTGCCGGCATCAATACGCGCCCCCGTGCGGTCATGGACTTTGCCGACCCCGGCTATCGCGCGATTGCCGAAAAGGAGTTCAAGAAGGTTCTCGCGCTTGGTTCCACGGGATGGCTCTGGGATGAGATCTGCCACCATTCCGGAGCGCTCTACAACTTTGCGCCTGGGCACGGATACAATCCGCCCGGGTATATCTATGGCGGCGATCTGCTGCTCTCCGCGGCGCTTCGCGAGGCGGCCGACAAGGTCAGCCCCGACTTCCTCTTCGCCGGGGAGGGACCGCAGGACTGGCTGATGCAATACTTCCCGGTCTCCGAAGCGGGCGTGAATACTAATCCAATCTGCCAATACCTCGACACGCAGAACTCGCTGATGATCGCAGGCGTCAGCGGCTTCGACGATCGCGAGGGGTTGAACGACATGTTGCTCAAACGTTGCGTCATTCAGTATGAGCCTTTTCTTTACAAGGGCCATCTGCACGACTTCCCGCTGACCATGGCGTACGGCAAGAAGATTGACGATCTACGCCGCAGGTACAAGGCGTATCTCTGGGATGGCGCCTTCCGCGATAATATGGGCGCCGAAGTCAGCGCTGGTGGTCCGGTTCGTTACTCGGTGTTTCTGGCGGAAAACGGCAAGCGCGCGGTTGTGGTGACCAATCCCAGTTCCGATAGCGCCATCACCGCCAAGGTAAGCCTGCCCAATCCGGGCAGCCTCAAAGTAGCGACACCGGAACAACCCGAAGGCAAGCCCACGAATGGCACGCTGGAAATTCCTGCGCGTTCGGCCGCCGTGCTGATCGAAGTCTGAGAGCAGAGTGCCGAGCCTTCCAAGTCGGAAGTGTGAATCTTGATGATTGCAAAACGGGGTTACTGAGATGTTTACTCAAATGGCTCTGTCACGGCCGAGGGGTTTCGAAGGACAGGTACGCGGCGTATCTCATCATGGCCAGGAGAACAACTCTCCACAAACAGGCCGGATACATTGACGCAGACTTTCTTCATCCAACAACTTTTCCCTTGCAGTCAGACGGCGGACCATACATTCCGGTAAAGACCGGTTCCGAGGGGGCGGGACTTTGCAGGACATTCGGTCTTAGCCAGTGGAGTATCGTTTGAGCAAATGCAACTCTCAAAACTCACGTGGTCGGGGATCGTTGCGATCATTCTCGCAGTTGCAATATTCGGTGGATGGGACATCTGGCTTCAGACGCGCAATACCCGCCCCGTCTATATGCCCATTCAAATGTTGGTTGGAGGGGTGCGCACGCCAGAGTTCAGGGTAAACTTGACAGGCCCCTACACGATTGAAGTCGAGGCGAGGAAACGAATCCAGTTCCAAACACTAAACTGTTTGCTTGGCATGTCGGATATG
>Ga0207048_10164_pt1 | contig 21389 bp, 20 predicted proteins | sample Alteio_BWMinCont_65_FD_153301 | JGI IMG/M metagenome (GOLD analysis project Ga0207048, IMG submission 153301) | Enriched cells from forest soil in Barre Woods Harvard Forest LTER site, Petersham, Massachusetts, United States -... | ecosystem: Environmental > Terrestrial > Soil > Temperate forest >...
CCTCTTCGAACCCATAGAAGAACCAAGCGACGACGTTTGGACCAAGATCCAAAGCAAGCTCCGCGAAGAATCCGCCTTTGTCCCGATGGATTCCGAGCCCGACGGCATCAGGGAAATCGACTAAATTCTCTTGCAGACTATTCCTCTCTTGTGCAATCCTTTTATCAGGATGAATCTGCGCTCGTTCCAGTCCAGCTACTTTACCTATCCCTGCTTTTGGTGGCAGGGAGCGGGTCAGTCGGGCGTGCGCGCAACTCTGAATAGATAAGAGATCGTTCTTCAGAGCATCCGCAACTTCCACTGAGCCGCGACCCCAAAGGTTGCGGCTCTTGTTTTGTGCCTTGGTTGTCATTCCCGAAGGGAATCTGCTGTTCGCACCAGTATCAACGTTGTACCTTCTAAAGGAGCCGTAATGAACGTCCAGACCATCGAACCCAGCGCAAACCAGACCGCCCAACCTGCCGATATCGTGAGCCCACCCGCAAACATTCGCCGCCTCGTCCTCACCGGCTTCATGGGAGCCGGCAAGACCACCGTCGGCCGCCTGCTGGCAGACCGCCTCGGCTGGGAGTTCGTGGATCTCGACGCCGCGATCGAAGAGCAGGCCGGCCGCACAATCCCCGAAATCTTCGCCGCTGATGGCGAAGCGCACTTCCGCAAGCTTGAGTCGCAGGCGCTGGCTGGCACACTGGGCCGCAACAAGATCGTCCTCGCGCTTGGCGGCGGAGCGCCTGAATCCCTCACCAACCGCCTGCTGCTCGAACAAACACCGGCCACCACAACCATCTTTCTGGACGCACCCTTCTCCACCCTCTTCGACCGCTGCGTGATGCAGGCGCTTAACCCCGGCGCAACCCACCGTCCCAATCTGGCCGACCCCGCGGCCGCCGAAGCACGCTTCCACACCCGCCAACCTATCTACCGTCGCCTGGCGCAACACACTATCGAAACCGGTAGCCTCACCACCGAGGAGACCGTCGCAACCCTGCTCACCCGTCTGCACCTGCCCCGACCCCGGCGTCGATAGCTCATGATTCACGCGAAGCTGGCACTACGCTGGGTGTAAAGTGAGGCGAACGCATCTGAATCCTCAGGAGATAGCCCTGCCGCAATCAACGACGCCCACCTGGAAGCAGCGCGAGCCCAACATCGTCCGCGGTCACATCCTCTTCGCCTTCGGTGTGATGCTGGCGCTGGCGCTGGCCTGGCGTCTCCGCGAGGTACTCACGCTCGTCTATGTCAGCGCGATGTTCGCCGTCGTACTCACGCCCGTCATCAACGCCATCATGCGGTTCGAAGTGCGCGGCGGCCGCCGTATCTCACGAGCAATCGCGATCTTGCTTCTGCTCACCTTCGTATTCCTCGCTTTCGCCGTGTTCTTCACCGTTGGGCTTCCGCCCGTTATCCGCGACCTCCACCAGTTCGCCAGCGACTTGCCCTCGCGCATCGCAACCATGGTCGCCAGGATCAAACGCATTCCCTACGCAGACAAGTTCGGAGTAGACGCCATCGCCGGTAAGATTGAGGACTCCGGTAAGATTGAGAACGCGCTCTCCGCCACCGCCGAATATCTGCTCGCCTCGTTCCCGAACTGGGTCGGGCGTATCTTCGACCTGCTGACTGCCTTCGTCCTCTGCGTCTACTTCATGCTCGAGGGCGACAAAGCATATCAGTGGTTCATGTCCCTCTTTTCGATAGAAAACCGCCTCCGCCTCGCCGTCACCCTGCAGAAGGCCGAGTTCCGCATGAGCCGGTGGCTGATCGGACAGGGCCTTCTAATGCTCATCCTGGGAGTCTGCAGCACCATCGTCTTCGGCCTGCTGGGCGTCCGCTACTTCTTCCTGCTAGGCGTCCTCATGGGCCTCATGAACATCATCCCCATTGCCGGCGGAGTCATCACCATCCTGCTCGTCGGCCTGGTGGCAGCGATCGATTCCTGGACGAAGATGACCTTCGTATTCGTCTTCTACCTCATCTACGTCAACATCGAGAACGCCTATCTCACACCGCGCATCATGCGCTCCAGCGTCAACCTGATGGGCCTCACCGTCCTCATCGCCCTCATCGCCGGCACCGAACTCGCAGGAGTCGTCGGAGCCCTCGTCGCCGTCCCCACCGCGGCCCTCATCGCCGTCCTCATGGAAGAGTACCTGGTCCAGAAGGACCAGTCTTAGCCTTCACTCACCACTGACCACTTACTACTGTCCTTCACTGCTATTCTTTACTCCCATGTCCGAACTCACCTTCTCCCAATCCGAACGCCGCAACTTTGTCGTGCCAATCCTGATCGCACTCGCCGTGCTCGTCATCGTCTTCGTGGGAATTTATCTTTACATGCCCCACCGCGTAGCCGACCTCACCGTCACCCACACCGCCATCCTGCCCGAACACACCGTATTCAAAACCGAATCCAAACTCGTCGGCGCGCAGGAAGATGCGCAGGACGACCTCTACGTTCTCACCACCGTCCGCGTCGACGACAAACTCCACGATCCGCTCTTCATCAGCGACCTTGGTGGAACTCTTACCACGCAGGACGACGAGGTCGTCACCAGCAGCGCCATTCAGAAGGGTGACCTCGACAACATCTACGTCACCTTCCCCGCGCTCAAGCCACTCGCCAGCGCACCGCTCGCCCGCGAGTCCGCCATCCAGCCCGGCGGCAGCGCCGAAGGCATGGTCCTCCTCCACTTCCACCTCCTGCTAGCCATCTTCAAGTTTGATCACTTCGAGTGGGCCATCGAGAAAGCCACCGAACTCGGCGTCGCGCGCATCACGCCCATCCTCGCGCGCCGCACCGAGAAACACCTCGCCCTCTCCTCCACCAAGAGAGTAGAACGCTGGCGCCGGATCGCACTCGAATCCGCCAAGCAATCCCGCCGCACCGACGTCCCCGACATCGCCGAGCCCACCCACCTCGCCCTCGCCCTTGAAACCGAGGCCGCCCCCATCCGCATCCTCCTCAGCGAAACCGAATCCTCACACAGCCTCGCCGCTGCGCTTCAGACCCAGGTACCTCTCTCGCAGCAACTCCATCACGACGGCTGGGACGTCAACTCGCCACCCGTCACCTTCCACCTCGCCCTCGCCATCGGCCCCGAAGGCGGCTGGACCCCCGAAGAAATGTCCTCATTCACCACCCACAACTGGACCCACGTAACCCTCGGCCCCCGCATCCTCCGCGCCGAAACCGCCGCCATCGCAGCCATCGCCATCGTCAGCGCATATCTCAACCCTTGAAGCATTCCCTGAAATACAAAAGGGCGGTCGAGCAATCGCCCAACCGCCCTTCTACATGATCTCAACTATCTGCCATTCATCGGCAACAAATGCAGCCGGCAGCGAACGTGAGGCACAGAACGCCAGCGTCAACCCAAGCCACAATCCAAAACGTTCGAGAGTCCATTCCCGCACCTCGAACCTAGCTAAAAATATCCTTCATCTTCGCAAACAAGCTTCTGCTGGTCGGCGTATTCTCCACCTGCATCGTCTCCCCCAACTGTCGCAGCAATTCCTTCTGCTGCTTGTTCAACTTCGACGGCGTAGCCACGCGAATCTCGGCAATCAAGTCGCCCTTGCCATGCTCATTCAAGTGCGGCACGCCTTTGCCTCGCAGCTTGAACTCGCGCCCACTCTGCGTGCCCTCAGGAATCTTGATCGTTGCCGGCCCTTCCATCGTCTCGATCTGCAACTCCGTCCCCAGAGCCGCTTGGGGAAATGAAATCGGAATCACGCAGTGCAGGTCATCGCCATCGCGCTCGAAGAACTTGTGCGCCTTCACGCTCAGCACCACGTAAAGATCGCCCGACGGCCCGCCGAAACGCCCAGCCTCGCCTTCGCCCTGGTAGCGAATCCGCGTGTCCTGCTCCACGCCCGCCGGAACCTTCACCAGGATCTCGTGCTTCTTCGCCTGCAAGCCTTCGCCGCGGCATGCCGTACATGGATCGGAGATCGTCGACCCCGTCCCGCCGCAGCGCACGCAAGTCTTCGCCACCGAGAAGAATCCCTGCTGGAACCGCACCTGTCCGCGCCCACCGCATCCCGAACAGGTCGTCGGAGCCTTGCCATTCGCACTACCTGTCCCACTGCAGGTGTCGCATGCTTCCTGCCGCCGGATGCTGATCTCCTTCTCAACGCCGAACACTGCCTGCTCGAACTCGAGCGTCAGGTCATAGCGCAGATCGCGACCACGCTGAACCCGCGAAGCCCGCCGCGTGCCGCCCATGTTGAACATCTCGCCGAAAAGATCGCCGAAGATGTCCCCCAGATCCTGCGCACCGCCAAACGGACTACCTCCCGCAGGCGCGCCGCCCTGAAACGCCGCATGCCCATACCGATCGTAAGCAGCCCGTTTCTCCGGATCGCTCAACACCTGGTACGCCTCGCTGCAAATCTTGAACTGCTCCTCAGCCTCAGGATTGTTCGGGTTGCGATCCGGATGATACTGCATAGCAAGCTTCCGGTAGCTGGTCTTCAGCTCCTGGTCATTCGCATCGCGCGAAACTTGCAACACCTCATAAAAATCAACCTTGGTCACGTTTGCCGTCGCACTCATCTCTTAGGAAATCTCCGCCCTTGCATGTCCCCTTTGTTTGTCAATTCCCGCAGGGAATCTGCTTTTGTACTCGCCTTTGTTCTTGCTTACCACTGACCACTAATCACTGACCACTGCACTATTCACTGCAATTCTCACCAGCGCCGGCCGCAGCAGCTTCTCGCGGATCTTGTACCCACGCCGAATCTCTTCCAACACCTGGTGGTCCGGAAACTCCGTGGTTTCGATGCTTCCCAGCGCCTCGTGGATTCGCGGGTCGAACTGCGCCCCCACCGTCTCCACCGGCTGCACGTTCAGCCCCTTCAGAGCCTCTTCCATCTGCTTCAGAATCAGTTCCACGCCCGCGCGCAGTTGCTCCAGCGTGCCATCCGACTTCAGCGCCAGTTGGAAATTATCCATCACTCCAAGAAACGGCTCGATAGCACTCTGCGTCGCATAATCCCGCTGATCCGCGCGCTCCTTCACCTCACGCCGCCGCGAATTCTCGAACTCCGCCTGCAAGCGCGCCAGCCGATCCAGCAACTGCTCCCGCTCTCCACGCACCTGGTCCAACTCGGCCCTCAACGCCGCAACCGCGTCGATGCTGCCCTCGCCACCAAGATCTGTGACCTCCGGCACGTCCCGACCCTCCAACTCCTTCTCCTCAGTTCCCTGCACCGCTGTCTCCTCTACCATCTCGTCCCCACTCCTCGTCGAATTGCTCTCTTTACCATTGTTGCCGATTCCAGCCCATCGCGCGACCCGCTCCCACTCCCCAGCCATACGTTTACCCCGTTCCTGCTCACCGCTCGTCTTCTTGTTTGTCATTCTCGAAGGAACCCTGTTTCCCTTTGCTTGTCATTCCCGAAGGGAATCTGCTTCTTCCTTTGCGCTTGTCTTTACTCTTGCTTGTACCATCCGCACGACCGGTCTCAAGCCGTAGGATGCAGCATCCGCTCAAACACCTGAGCAATATAACTCACCGCATTCATCGTGTTCTCGTAGTGAATCCGCTTCGGCCCAATCACTCCCACGGTTCCCCGCCCATCTCCCGCCATCCTCGCCGGCGCCGCAATCAGCACCAACCCAGCCATTTCCGGAGCATGCTCCTCCAGGTCGAAAATCACCCGCACCGACTCCTGCTTCGCATCGATATAAGCATCCAGCAACTCCACCAGCCTCTGCTTCGCCTCCAACGCCGCCAGCACCTCGCGCAGCCGAGCCATTTCCTCCACACTTCCCACTCCGCCGCCCAGCAAGTTCGCCACACCTTCCACGTAGACCGTCTGCACACCCACGCCGCCATCCGGAATCGCACCCACCCACAGCTGCTCCACCGAAGTCAGCAGCCGCTGGTACTCGCTGCGCTCCCGCTCCACCAACCGGCCAATCTCTGCTCGCACCCGCTCAATGCTCCATCCGCGAAAGTGCTCATTCAGAAAATTCGACGCCACCTCCAACTCCTGCGCCGAAACATCCACATCCAGCGCCAGCATCCGATCCCGCACCAGGCCCGAGTTGGTCACCACGACCGCAAGCACACGCCCGTTCCCCAGCCGCGAAAAATGCACATGCTCCAGCGTGTCTCCGCCTGCCACCAAAGCCACCGCCACACCCACCCCGCTCGAAACGGTAGCCAGCACATGGCTCGTCCGCTCCAGCATCGCGTGCGTCCCCGTAACTCCGGCAAAGCTCGAATCGATCTGCAACTGAATCCGGCCCCGTTCTCCACCGCCCAGCAACCCGCCTCCGGCCATGCCACTATCGCCGCTCAACCGCTCCACATACATCCGAAACGCCCGCGCCGTCGGTACTCGACCCGCCGAGGTGTGCGGTTGCTCCAACAACCCCTCGTTAGCCAACTCGGCCATCTCGTTCCGCACTGTAGCCGAACTCAGTCCCACCCCAGCATGCCCACCACGCGCTTGCACCCGCGCAATCGTCCCAGCAATCGTACCCGAGCCCACCGGCTCGCCCGTCTCGATATAGTTCTCGACGATGGCCGTCAGGATCGCCCGCTGCCGCGCCGTTATCCGCTCCGCCTCCGCCATCCCGTACCACCTCTCTATCCAGTTTATTCCATCCGTCAAGATCTGGGGGATGTTCCTCTGGATCAGAAAGGGCGTAAGTCACCAGATTATGGTGGCTTACGTCGTTCCAAAATGGCCGGACTCGCTCACGATATCTCCAGAATTGGCTCGCTCGCCCCGGCAATCTCCTGCGCCCGTGCCGCCACCTTCCGAGCCACCTCGAAGAACGGCTTGGCAATTTCGCTGTCCGGCCCGGCAAGCGTCACCGGAAGACCGCGGTCGCCGCCCGACCGAATCGCCGGATCGAGTTCCAGCGACCCCAGAAACTCGAGCCCATACTGCTGCGCGGTCCGCTCCGCCCCGCCGCTGGAAAAGATGTCAATCACCTGCTGGCAGTGCGGGCAGGTGAAGTGGCTCATGTTCTCGACCAGTCCAATCACCTCGACCTTAACTTGGCCGAACATTTCAATCGCCTTGCGCGCGTCCTGCAGGCTCACATCGCTCGGCGTCGACACGACGACCGCGCCTGTCAGCGGAACTGTCTGCACCAGCGAGATCACCACATCGCCCGTCCCCGGAGGCAGATCGACGATCAGGAAATCCAGCTCGCCCCACTCCACCTGCTGAATGAACTGCTTGATGATCTGATGCAGCATCGGTCCGCGCATCACCATCGGCTTGTCGCCCGGCGAGATCAGTCCGACAGAAATGAACTTCACGCCATGCGCCAACAGCGGCCCAATGCGGTTGTCGCCAACGATGCTCGGCTGGCGCGTCTGCCCCATCATCATCGGCACGTTCGGCCCGTAGATGTCCGCGTCGATCAGCCCCACACGATAGCCGAGTTTGCCCAGCGCAACCGCCAGGTTCACCGCGACCGTTGTCTTGCCAACGCCGCCCTTGCCGCTGCCCACCGCCACTACGTGCGCCACGCCCGGCAAAGGCTGCGGGCCCTGCGGCGCTCCTGCTCCCATATGTGCCATTCAAATCTCCTCTACATAATCGCAGTTATGCCGTTACTGACCACTTACCGCTACTTTAAACGTGCCACCCGGCCCCAAGCGACGCCCGAATTTCCTTCTTCCGCTGCGTCTCCTCGCCGCGCATCTCGCGCCTGCGCAGTGCGTCCTCGAACCTGCGCTTCTGATGCTCAGTCTCCGGAATCACGCATGGAACGGGAATGCGATTCCCCTCGCGGTCGACCGCAACGTAAGTCACGTAGGCAGAAGACACATGCCGCAGCGTCTGCCCGCGCGCGTCCTCAACCATGGCGCGAACGCCGACTTCCATACTGGTGCGGAACGCCCGATTCACGCTGGCCTTCAGAATCAGCAGATCGCCCACATGTACCGGAGCCACAAAGTCCAGATGATCCATAGAAGCCGTCACCACGATCGCCCGGCAGTGACGAACCGCCGCCACCGCTCCCACCAGGTCGATAAACTGCATCAGCCGTCCGCCAAACAGGTTCCCCAGCGCATTCGAGTCGGCCGGAAAGATGATCTCGCTCCGCTCTGCCTGCGATTCAGCCACCGTCCGCGACCCGATCTTCTCGTCACTCATGCTTCCATTCTAAATGGCGCATAACGCGAAAGGCTTAACACCGATCAACACCGACAAGCACCGATCAGAAACATGCCCTCAGGCCCCCGGCCATTTCCTGGGAATGTCTTATTGTTCTTAATCGGTTCCATCGGTGTTCATCGGTGTTAAGCCTTTCGACCGCCACACCACTAGAATCAAGGCATGGACAAGCTAGCCGCGCTCAACGAAATCCTGCAACTCGATCCCGCCAACGCATTCGCCCGCTACGGCATCGCCATGGAACACATCTCACGCGGCAACCCGAAAGTCGCTCTCACCGAGTTCTCCACGCTCATCGGCCACAATCCGGACTACGTGCCTGCATATCAGATGGCCGCGCAAACGCTCGTCACGCTTGGCCGCACCGAAGAGGCCCTCGCTCGCCTGCACGAAGGCATCGCCGCCGCCAATCGCACCGGCAACCAGCATGCTCTCGCCGAAATGGAAGCCATGCGCGAAGAACTAGCCAGCCGCTAAGCTCCTCGCCCTACTGCTGCAAGCCCAGGTCCGAAAGCTGCTTCGGATTCGCCTCATCGCTCGCAAGCAGGTTGTGGCACACCGAGCAGTCATTGGTAATCGTTTTGCCGTCCTTCGACGTATGGTTCCCGTCGTGGCATCGGAAGCATCCCGGCGACGGATTATGTCCTGGCGCGCTATGCCCCATGCCATTGGGATAGGTCCCCCAGGTCACCTTCATATCCGGAAAAATGTTCCGCTTGTAGATGGCCACCAGGCTCTTCGCAGCAGCGTCAACGGCACCGCGTTGTCCAGTCCACACCGCCGGATACTGTGATTGGTAAAAGCTTGCCAGCCCGGCCGCTATCTTCTGGGCAGCCTCATCCTGCGACTTATAGTCTGCCTGAATCAGCTCCAGCCCTTTCTTGTGTACAAACGGAAGCGCCGGATTGGGGCTACCAACCTGCATCGCCTCGTCGATCGCGTCCTCAGCGGTCTGGAAGGTATGCGTCGCCTGGTTGTGGCAATCCATGCAGTCCATCTGCCGCGTCACGCCCTTGACCGGTCCCTTCCAGTCCGAGCTGACAAACTGTGTAGTCGAACCGTCGGGATTATGCTTGTTTACCGCAACGATCGTCTGGTAGGTCGAGTCGGTGGCAACGTACTCGTAATGATCCAGATGATGTCCGTGGATGCCGCTCGACCGCGACAGCGAGTCCACTCCACCCAAGTGCAGCGCCAGCACGTTGTGCGTCACCGAGTTCTTCTCGTCGTCGCCGTACATCGTCTCCACCAGCAGCTTCTCGCCGATGAAGCGCGTCGGAGAGTGGCACTCCTCGCAGGTCGCCCGAGCCGGCCTCAGCTCCGACAGCGGAGCCAGAATCGGACTCGGATAGTTCTTGAGCGTCACCTCGATGAGTTGCTTGGTGCCGTTAACCTTGGCATGCACTTCCGCAGCGACTCCCGCGCCGATGTGGCATTGCACGCAGGCCACGTGGGAGTGCGGAGACACCTGGTATGCGGTCCATTGCGGCGCCATCACGTGACATGTCTGCCCACAGAAGTTGGGTGAATCCATATACGTGATGCCACGATAACTTGCCGTGCCCACGATGACGAAGTTGATGAACGTGGCTGCAAGAACAATCTCAATCCCGCGACGGAAAATCGGGTCCTTGAGATCGATCTCCGGAAACACGGAAGGCACTGCGCCCTGCGACTGGAGATTCTTGTGTCGTAGCCAGATGCCAAAAGGAATGAGAATGAGCCCAAGGACAAACAGGCCGGGAAGGCACAACTCGACGACGATGCCAACATACGGGTTGTTCGAGCCGGCATGCCCAAAGGAGGCCACCACCCAGAAGCCGATGAGGACGAAAGCCGACGCGCTCGTTAGAGCTCCGCCGATCAGGCTGATCCAGTTGTTTCCATAGAACAGAACTGGCCGAAGGGCTTTCCCTAACTTACTGAATTGAGACATGTGAACCTCTGGAATCTGTTACGCGGTGCCGAAGTAGCCGATTAGGGTGAATACGAGGAGGGCCAGCCCAATCACAATCGCTGTAAATCCGATGACCTTGGCGAAGTTCACCCACCAATATACTGGCTTGTCCCCGACTCTGGTCTCAAGCTTACCTTCAGCAGCAAGGCGCTCATATTCCAACGTGCGCTTTTTCTTGAACTCTTCTTCCGTCTCTTTGCCGGTGAATATCACCATGTCCATCGGGAAGCTGTCCGGACGTAAATGTGTGTTGACAAAGTGAATGGAGAAGATGAACAGGATGGCCAGCAGCGCTTCCTCGCCGTGGACCACGAGAACAGCATTCAACGCCCAGCCGGGCAGGAATCGAGCGAAAAATGGCGCAAACCACATCGCATACCCTGAAAAACCGATGACGATCATCCCCCAGAAGACCGCCCAATAATCGAATTTCTCCCAGTAGGCAAACCGGTCGAACTTCGGCTTGGGCCCCAATCCCACGAACCAGCGAAGGTGGCCGATCAGATCCTGCACGTCCTTCCAGTTCGCCACCATCGAATTCGGCCCCCAGAAGATTCCCTTCTCCTTGTGGACCAGAACGCGGGTCGCTAGATCCTTGAGGTGATAGAGAAACGCGAAGGTCAGAACAATCGCGCAGAACTTGTGAAAGAAGAGGATGGCACCGAAGCCGCCCACGGCCTTCGCGAAGAGGCGTGCCCATGCGTTGTCGCTGAAGCGCATCGGCAGACCCGTTGCCGCCAGCCCCAGAAACGAAGTGAACAAGATCGCATGGAGATATCGCTGTGCCAAGGTGAAGCGCACAAAGAACTTCTCTTTGCCATTACTAGTCGGCGGCTCTGGAGTCACGGCCCCTGTCTCGTCAGTCATGTTTTTCCTCCGCTGCCGGCTCGCTCTTTCGTTGCTCTCTCTTCGCGCGAATGAACCACAGCAGTGTGTGCAGCGTGAAGAAACTCAGCGTGCTCCACAGCAACAAGTTCATGAACAAACGTACGAAGTACAGCGCCGGATTCAACTTTCGATCGTGTGGATTCGCATGCGGCTGATACTGAACGAAACTGGCATTCGCATCCTTATGGCACCGTCCACAAGTCTTGATCAGATTCGCCTTATTGACCGGCGACGCAGGATCCGACGCGGGTAGATTGCCGTGCGCGCCGTGGCAATCCCAGCATCGCGCCGTCTCCACATAGCCGCCGAGCAGCCCCAACTGCGAGTGGAAGGTGTCCCGATACGTCGCCAACTGCTCCTTGTGGCACGAGCCGCAGATCGGCGTCGACTGCATACGAAACGATGCCTCAGTCGGCTGCAGAATTGCGTGTGCGGTGTGGCAGTCTGTGCATACCGGTGCCGTGAGATTGCCAGCCGCTACGGCCTTCCCGTGGACACCGGCGGAGTATTCGTCCTTGACTCCGCCATGGCAAGTTCCGCAGGTGTTTGGGACATTCACCCGCGCAGTCGTGCTCTTCGCGTCCTTGTGGCTAAGGATGTTGTGCGATCCGTGGCAGCTCTGGCAGTTTGCCGCAACCAGCAAGCCTTCCTTGCTCACGGCATACCCATGGATCGAATCCATGTAGGTCGCATAAACATTTTGCAGACCGTACTTCTTCGCCAACGCCTCGCTCGCGTGACATGTGCCGCAAGTGCGCGGTATGTTCAGCGGGTACACTGCGGATTTCGGGTTGTCTTTGGGGAAGATCGAGTGGGCATCCCCATGGCAACTGGTGCAAGGATGCGGGCTGGTCCCATCGTGGACGCTGCCGCCGATCGCCTTCGCCTGGTCGGCATGGCACGTGGCGCACTGCACCGGCGCCGGTTGGTCAGGGTGTGGATATTCCTTGATGGATGTGTGGCAGTCGGTGCAATTCAGGACGCCGTGGATGCTCGAGTGGAACTTTTCCGAATCAACTCCAACGCCATGCCCGGATGCATCCTGAAGAGTTTTATCGGCGTGGCAGGAGAGACAGTCCGTCTGAGCGCGAAGAAAAATGGTAGAGACGCTTAGCAATAGAACTACAAATGTCGCCGCCAACGTTCTTAAGCCCAAAACAACTCTGGATGGCCCGGTCTTTCCTAAATCCGCTTTCATAACACAACACTTCCCCACGGGCGCAACGAACAGCCCGGCTGTGCCACAACTTCGCGTACCAAGATTCAGTTGCAGACGTTCGTGAAACTGGGGAGGACCCGCGCGGATCACCGGAAGGGACTGCCCGCGGAGGCGAAGATAATCTCGCCCCCGTCGTCAGCCAGATGTAATTGTTCAGGAGAGTGGATCGTTTTCACGCTCCCCTGAACCTCATCGATCAAGCCACAGACAATTCAACCCGCTACTACTTCTGCAAGGTGTGAACGAAAGCGACCACTTCCTTGATCTGCGGGTCGGTCAACTTGCCCGTGAAGGCCGGCATCTTTCCTTTTCCAGCCTTCGTTTCCGCAGTCATGTCGGCTTCCGACATCTTGCTCGTGTTGAATGGCGGAACCTTCATTGCCTTGCCGGCTGGGCCGCTGGCCAATCCATCCGCGCCATGGCACATCGCGCACTTGGCCTTGTAGTTGTCTGCGCCCTGTGCAAAGGCAGTTGTCATCGTCGAGGCCGCCATCAGGGCGACAAGTGCAATTCCGGTCTGAATTCTCACTGTCAATCTCCTTTTTCTTTCTGTTCTTCTAATCTCATTCGTTTGATGCATTGCCGTTGCCTTACGGTCAGAACTCGTAATGCAATGCGAGGGTTACGTTGTTCGCATGGAAGTTCCGGGGTGCTGTCAAACCGGAAGATGGTTCGGTGAGACCGGTTGGGCCGGTCAGAGTGGGAGAGTTACAAGGAACGACGACTGCAGTCGCGGATGTAGACGTACTGCAGAACGGTGCGCCGGAAGGGCCGCCCTCGCCGTAGCCAAAGTAGTTGTATTCAGCCCTCCAGATCAATCCAGGATGGACCGTCCATGCAACCTTCACAAACGGTGACTGATACGCAGACTGCAGGGAACCGTTGACCTCTTGCGCATCGTTGAAGAACTGATTCCCGCTCACAGAGCTGATGCGATAGCCAATATCGGAGTGGAACCGCTTGGTGGGCGTGAGGGCGAGAGCGACGGACGCATATTGCGTGGGAGCATCCATGAAGTCCTTGACCGGGCCCCAGTCCCCGGCCGTGTTCGGGCAAATATTCGGTCCGCCCGAGCTGTTTGTCGAGGCCGCGCCGGGCAGAGCGGTGGTGGCGCCATTCAGGTAGCAGGCGTTGGTGGATGTATAGACGTCGCTGTAGGAGTAGTTGAGATCGAACCCGACGCGGTCAGTCGGCGCCAGCGCAGCTCCCAGACTCACGATCCGGCTGTGATCGACGTGCTGAAGCGGGCCGTCTACGGATGCTGTCCCAGTGTTGTTGGTGTTGTTATGCCGTTCCAGGTCGTTGAAGGCACCGGACAGTGTGGCCCAGGGCTTCGGCCGGTACATGGTGTGAATCCGGTAGTGCTGCAATTGTCGTGGAGCGACCGGCGTGAAGGCGTTGTCGTCATAGGATACTTCGGCTGTGCCATTGATGTCCCAGTGATTCGTGGGACGCAATGCAGCGTTAAAGATTCCGGCATTCTGATTGACGTCAACCTCAAAACTTCCGGGAGTGGTTACATTGCCCTGCACGATACCGCGCGTGCGATAGCGATAGCTGAGCGATAGCGTGGCGCGAGTCGTGGCGTCCCAGGTCGCGGTCGCCGTATTCGTCAGAGACTTCTGACCGTAATAGCCCCACAGCGGAGTACCGTTGGGATTGCCGGTGACATTGTAGGCGGCTCCCGAAGCTAGCGGACCCGAGTAGTTGATGGTTGCACTTCCACTTGTGAGCGCCGCGGTATTCTGCGTGACTCCGGCCGATATATTGGCGGTGCCGGGCTGGTGGACATTGGAGAAGTCAACCAGGTCGGAAAGGGCGAACGTCCTGGTCGCATTCCAGGTCATGCCATAGTCGAGACCAACGACCCGCCTCTGTACACTCGCAGCACCCGTCAACGTCGCCGAGCGGATCACCCCATCCAGGCCGGTGAAGTTCTCGTAGTAGTTGGGCATATTGCTGTTGGACACGGAGTAACGGAGGTCGCCGTTGACTGCAACGTTCCTGATGCTCGTGCTCTGGAACCGGAACATCTCGGTCGGGGACAGAACGCGTGTCGGTTGCGAACGCATATAGCTCGTAACCACATCGCACGCCGGATTGATAACTGGCCGGCCACCGGGAGTCGTCGGAGCAGAAAGGATGGTGTAGGTGGTTGCGCTGGTGTAGGCACTCCCCATGCTCGCTGTATTGCACGCAGAAGTCGCATAGGGGGCCGACAAAGCATCAAAATTGCCAAGCGAGGCCGGTGTACCGTCTGCCTCCTGCACCGTGAATGCACTTGCGGGCAGCGTGAAGTAAGAGTCCGCCTTGTAATGGTCGATCTGCTCTTCAAAAGTCAGCTTCGTATGCTGCAAGGGCTTCCAGTCAACTGCGGCCGTGAAGTCATCCGTGCTGTTGCGCTGATACTCCATCAGCAGGGAATCATTCTTGCCGATCGATCTGCCGGGGCTGAGGGTCGGACCCTGGAAGATGCTCCCCGAGTACCCAACGTGGAAGGTCACAACGGAAAGCGGCAGCAGGGTGAGATCATTGCTTGTCATCCGGCGAACGGTATTGAACATCACCGGCGACTGATTCTCCTGGGCCCACGGCAGCGCCGCGGCAGTCGGAACGCCCGCCGTCATTCCATAGGGAACCGACAGTCCCGTGACGTTCACATTGCCCAGCCTGTCGTAATCAAAGTACTGGCGGTCGCGGCGGAAGGTCCCCCCAAACTCGTAGATCTTGCCCTTGGAAAGATCCAGCTTGGCAAAGTTGTTCGGATCGCCGCCAAACCCGCTGCTGAAGGCCGTGAGTGAATCGAACAGAGGGTGCTTCAGGGTGTCGACGGGCCTCATCGTAAACGTCTCGCCCAACACCCGCGGTCCCGAATGGAGATTCACCAGCGTGTCGTACATGGAGCCGCTGCCGGTCACATTCGCGATGCGGCCACCCAGGTCTGCCGTGTGATGGACTACATACCCGTTCTGCGCGCCCTCAGGCGACGCGATCGGGGGCTGAGCATACGCATTTCCGCTCAGAACCAGTAACAGCGCAACTCCTACCCCGCCAACGATACACGGGGCCATCGCGCGAGTGGAGCGTTCTTTGGGCTGCCGAGTATTCCAGCCAATCATCATCATCTCAAGCCTCACTTGAACTACATTGCTAAACTTCAAAAATCTTGAACCTGCGTAAATCAATCAGTGACTTAGGAATCCCGGCCGCGCTGTCCGATGCTGGCTGGACAGCGCGGCCAACTTCACTACCTGATGAAAGCCGGATTGACGTTGGACCCATGAATCATGGTGTGGCAGCTGATGCAGGGCGGACGGTCTGCTGATCCTGCGTTCATCCCATGAACCGTACTGGCTGAAACCGGGCTATGGCACTGGTTGCATAACTGATTGATGTTGGCAACATTCAATAGCCGGGGATTCTGCGAGCCATGCGGAGTGTGGCACGACATGCATCCCTCACCCTTGATCACAGCATGCTCGAACACGAACGGTCCGCGTGTCTCCGCATGGCACTTGGTGCACACCAGATTCATGTCTGCGGTGGACCTCACGTTGTTCGCCGTAAACGTACCGTGCGCATCGTGGCAGTCGCTGCATTTCACCAGGCCTTCGTTCACCTTGTGATGGAAGGGCATGTCAAACGACGGTTTCACGTCCGTATGGCAGGTGAAGCACAGCTTCGGCTGGTCAACCTTTAGCAGCTTCACTTCGGTACCGGCATTGTGCACGCTGTGGCAACTCGTGCAACTCACGCCAGCCTTGCCATGAGGGGAACGATCGAAGTTCGGGTGCGCAGCCGCGTGGCAACCCAGGCAGGTCTCATCGACCTGCTTCGGCGCCAGCTTGCTGATCTGCTTAATCTTGGTAACGTCGCCGCCGGACTCGACGTGAGCCTTGCCGCCACCGTGGCAACTCTCGCAGGTAGCTCCCGTGCCGTTGTGCAGCAAGGCAAGCTTCGAATGCGGATTGTCGCCGAACTTTTTGGCCACCTCGGCGTGGCACGTCGCGCAAACATCCGAACCGACAAAGTCGGCGGGATTCTGGGCGGGAGCATTCGTCACCACGGCAGCTTTTTTGTTCCCACTCGCCGCGTACCCCTGGCTTGTAAACCCAGGTAGTAGTGCGATCAACGCCATACACAACAGAAAACGCTTCATTCAGCCCTCCGCGGATGCATCCGGACATTTTGTCTGTCCGATTACCGCCCACTCTCTCCGGTATTCGGTCGAGATGAACCAAGAGTAGATCGACGAATCACGTGTTGCCTGTGATCTCTGTCACACCTGTTGTGAATGGGATTGCCGACGGCAAAGACCAGAAATCACAGGACGTTGTGTGCCGAGTATGACCTTCGGGCACTCTTGCAGTCTGATCATCATAGGAACCGCCGCGCATTGCGCCGCAGGCGATGTCAGCGAGAAATCGCAGCTCCGGCCAGTGTGCGCAGCGTCTCCGGCCAGTCCGCCGGCGCGTCTGAAATCGCATCCGGCCTCGCTGCCGCAAGACCATGCGGAGCCAGTCCATACGCGCATCCGATCGCCCACGCACCGCAGTTCCGAGCCGTCAACACGTCCACATCCGAGTCGCCGATCATCACCGTCTCCCGGGGCAGAATCGGCGCAGCAGCACTCTCCCGCCCTGAAGCCTCCGCAATCAGCGCAAGCAGGCCCGTCGGATCCGGCTTCTTGGTATGAAAACTATTGCCGCCATAGTTCTGGAAGAAGAAGCGATCCAACGCAAAATGTGCACAAATGTCGCGTGACGGTCGCACTGGCTTGTTGGTCAGCACAGCCATTGCGATCCCCGGATGAGTCCGGCGAATCTCCTCCAGCGCCTCGACGACTCCCTCATATACATAGGTGAAGTCCAGTTTGTGAACGCGATAGTAGTCGAGAAAGAAAAGTAGCGCCTCCTCCACATACTCCGCGTCATGCACGCCCCCCTCTGGATCGCCCAGCGCCCGGCGCACCAGCATGTTCACCCCATTGCCAATGTAGCCGGCAATTACCGCATGCGGCAGCGTCGGCTTGCCCAGGTGCTCCAGCATTGCGTTGATTGAGTTCGACAGATCGATTTGCGAATCGATCAGCGTGCCGTCCAGATCAAAAGCGAGAAGCCGAGGAACCATAGTCCCATTCTAGCTTCCGGCCTCAAACCCTCGATTCCACCGCTGAATCACTCGCGTCTCGCGCTCCCATCCCAGCACACTCACACTCCCTGTCCCCAGCGCGAACAGGCTTCCGCCGCGCGCCTCCAGCCCAACCCACCGAGCCGCCAGAATCCGCAAAATATGCGCATGCGCAAACAGCGCGACGTTGGCCACATCTTCCGCCTGCGCTCCCACCGCATCAGATCCGGCCGCAAGCGCCCTCGCTATAACTCCATCCGCCCGCTCTCCCACATGCTCCACCGTCTCACCCCCAATAATCGGATCATCCCACACCGACCACCCCGGAATCTCCGCCTGAATTTCCTTCGACGTCCTCCCCTCATACACGCCGTAGTCCCATTCGCGCAGCCCGTCGTCTACTACGGCCACACTGCCATATCCAGCAATCTCGCATGTCTCGCGCGCCCGCCCCATCGGACTCCGCAGCACCGCCGCGAATTTCGTCGCGGCCAGAAACTGCCCCACCTTCGCAGCGATCTCTCGGCCGTGCTCGGTCAACGGAACATCGGTGCGGCTGGTATGCCTACCCGCCGCGCTCCACTCTGTTTCACCATGTCGAATCAGCCATAGCTGCGTCACTCCGCCCCCTTAATACCGCCCGTCCGAATACCTTATCCTATAAAGATGGACTTCCAGCTCGCCACCACATACAAGCCCCAGGGCGATCAACCCCGCGCCATTACCGAGTTGGTAGCCGGCCTCGCTGCGGGCGAGAAGGACCAGGTACTGCTCGGCGTCACCGGCTCCGGCAAGACCTTCACCATGGCCAAGATCATCGAGGAAGTCCAGCGCCCCGCACTCATCCTCGCGCACAACAAGACCCTCGCCGCCCAGCTCTACCACGAGTTCAAACAGTTCTTCCCGGGTAACGCCGTCGAGTACTTCGTCTCCTACTACGACTACTACCAGCCCGAAGCCTATATTCCCGCCGGCGATTTATTCATCGAAAAAGAAGCAACCATCAACGAAGAGTTAGACAAACTCCGCCTCTCCGCAACTCGCAGTCTCTTCGAACGCCGCGACTGCATCATCGTCTCCTCCGTCAGTTGCATCTACGGCCTCGGCTCGCCCGAAGCCTACTACGGCATGCTCCTGCTCCTAGAAAAAGGCCAGAAGATCAAGCGCGAAGACATCACCAAGCGCCTCGTCGAAATCCTCTACGACCGCAACGACGTCGATTTCCGCCGCGGCACCTTCCGCGTCCGCGGCGACATCATCGAGGTCTATCCCACCTACGACGAAAATGCCTACCGCATCGAACTCTTCGGCAACGAAATCGATTCCCTCGCCCAGATCGATCCGCTCTTCGGAACCGTCCGCCAGAAATACTCGCGCCTCCCCATCTATCCAAAGTCCCACTACGTCGTCCAGCCCGAACGCAAGCGAGCCGCCAGCGATTCCATCCTCGCCGAACTCGAAGTGTGGGAGAAGGAATTAGAACAGCAAGGCCGCCTCGTCGAGTCGCAGCGCATCCATCAGCGCACCCGCTTCGACCTCGAGATGATCAAATCCGTCGGCTACTGCCACGGCATCGAGAACTATTCCCGCCACTTCTCCGGCCGCTTACCCGGCGAGCCGCCGCCCACTCTGCTCGACTACTTCCCCCGCGACTACCTCCTCTTCATCGACGAGTCGCACGTCACCGTTCCGCAACTCCACGGCATGTGGCACGGCGACCGCTCGCGCAAACAGAACCTCGTCGACTACGGATTCCGTCTGCCCTCCGCGATGGACAATCGCCCACTCAAGTTCGATGAGTTCGAAGGCCGCACCGGCCAGATCGTCTACGTCTCCGCCACGCCCGGCCCCTACGAACTCACCAAATCCGCCGGTGTCGTCGTCGAACAGATCATCCGCCCCACCGGCCTCATCGACCCGCAAGTGGAAATTCGCCCGGTCAAGGGACAAATTGACGATCTACTCGCGGAAATTCGCGACCGTGCCTCAAAGAATCAGCGCGTCTTAGTAACTACTCTTACAAAACGCATGTCCGAGGACTTAGCCAACTACTACACCGAAGTAGGTGTCCGCTGCCGCTATATGCACTCAGAGATAGAAACTCTCGAACGCATTAAACTACTCCGCGACCTGCGCAAGGGAGAATACGACGTCCTCATCGGAATCAACCTGCTTCGCGAAGGCCTCGACCTACCCGAAGTCTCGCTCGTAGCCATCCTCGACGCCGACAAGGAAGGCTTCCTCCGCTCGCAGGGTTCCCTCATCCAAACCATCGGCCGCGCCGCCCGCCACATCGAAGGCCGCGCCATCCTCTACGCCGACAAGATGACCGACTCCATGCAGCGCGCCATCAACGAGACCGACCGCCGCCGCGAGAAGCAGGTCGCCTACAACGACGAAAACGGCATCACCCCAATGTCCATCATCCGTCCGCTGGAGATGGGCCTCGCCGGAATCCTCAAAGCCGACTACGCCGACCTCACCGACGAAGCCGAAGGCATGCCCGACTTCTCCACCCAGCAGGAACTCGACATATACATCGGCAAACTAGAATCCGACATGCGCGAAGCCGCCAAAAAATTCGAATTCGAAAAAGCCGTCAAACTCCGCGACACAGTAAAAGAACTCCGCACCAAAGAATTCCTGTTCAGCTGATCCACGCTCTCGCCTTTGCGGTTATTCTTGCCTTTGCTTCAGCAGTTGCTTTTGCTCTTGCTTCTGAGATAGGCCCGGACTTTAGTCCGGGCATCACCGGCCACCGAGAAACAAGGGGCTTTAGCCCCCGGGACACGCCCTCCCACCATGCGCCTCAAACCCCGACCTATGCCCTCACCGCCGTCGCGATGTTTTTTTCGCGCATTTGGCGACGCCAGCACAGTGTTTTTGACACTCTTGACATTTATCTTGACATTGCTTCGATCTCTGATATGTTTATCACAGAGGTGATCGAGATGGCCAATTACGGTTCAACCGATATCGTTCGAAAAACAGCCGCCGAACAATACATCGCGCCCGCTCGGAGACAAAGCCAAACCACCGTCACCATCCACTCCGGCGACTTCAACAAGTTCCTTGTCCAGAATCGTGTGCTGCCCCCAAACCGTTTCCCGATCATCTGCAATGCACTGCAATCGAGAAAGTTTCTGCAGGAAAACCACCTCACCCTCAAGGAAGTCCAGGGACCACCCTCGGGAAAGAGTTCTACCGTGAAGTTCATCTACAAAATCGAACCACTCCCACCCGGCTCGCACCCGCCAGCCACTCCCCCGGCAAGTTCCGCCGATGCCTTCCTCAGTCTTCGCGGAATTATGAAGTCCGCCTACCAAAAGCTTGGCGGAGCCGAAGCCTTCCACGCCCGAGAATCCGAAAGCTGGAATAGATGAGGCGTATCTATTGGGACACGATGCTCTACGCCTACTGGCTCGAAGGCAACAACAAGCTAAGCCAGCGCGTCGAGCACATCCATAAGACAATGCTGCGGAGGTCCGATACCCTCTGCAGCAGCCTCTTCGTCCTCGGAGAACTCCTCGTCGGCCCCGTCAAAGCGAACGACGCAACCGCCGCCGCCAGCATCCAGCAATTTTTCGACTCAGACGCGGTCTCCATGCTCCCTTACACTTCGCAAGCGGTCCGACTCTTCGCCGAACTGCGCGCGCATCACGGAGTGAAAGCACTGGATGCGCTGCACCTCTCCATCGCTGCGACGTCAGGCGTGGATCTCTTCCTGACTCACGACCGCCGCCTCCACAAAGTCGTCGCCCCAGGCCTCCCCTTCATCGCAGGTCTGGAAACCGACCTATTCTAACCACACACCTAAACATCATTTATTCAATCACTTACCCGCGTTATCCACCGCAAATCCTTGACACGCTCCTGTATAATTAAGTTATAGGAAGTATTAAGAAGCCCGGCTACCCGCCGGGCTTTCGCATTTAACCCGCAGCCTTATCCTTCCAGACCGCTCCCAGACTCGGTCCGCACCTAAGCCCTGCCCCAACAAGACTTTGCCAGAAAAAGTACCCCCGGGGGAGGGGGTCCACCCATGCA
>Ga0207048_10165_pt1 | contig 21363 bp, 17 predicted proteins | sample Alteio_BWMinCont_65_FD_153301 | JGI IMG/M metagenome (GOLD analysis project Ga0207048, IMG submission 153301) | Enriched cells from forest soil in Barre Woods Harvard Forest LTER site, Petersham, Massachusetts, United States -... | ecosystem: Environmental > Terrestrial > Soil > Temperate forest >...
GCGCACCAGCCTATCCCGCCGGAATACTGCGGATTGGACGCAAGCTGGTTGTGGATACGCACGTGGCGTAGGGTATGCTCGCGCTGGCGTTCGTCATCGTCCGTCGGCTTGGTTGGGTAGGTGTGGCCGACGAACTCGGTGTTCAGATAGCGCGAATGGTTAGGCGCTTTCAGAGGGAAGCCAAAGTCGTTCATCGTGAAGACGTCTTCGAGGAACTCAGACTCCTGGAAGTAGCGGATGCCGCCGGTCTGCCGCATTGGATCGAGCGCGTGCGCGAGTGCGTTCGTGCGGACATAGAGGCTGCGGTCGTCTTTCGACTCATTGATGCGCACACCCCACATAATGATCGACGGATGGTTCCAGTCGCGCCGCACCATGCGTCCGACGTTGTCGATGGCGAGCAGCTTCCACGGCTCGGGGCCGATGTGCTGCCAGCCGGGGATTTCTTCAAGCACCAGCAGGCCGATCTCGTCGCAGCAGTCGAGGAAATGACGCGACTGCGGATAGTGCGACGTGCGCACAACGTTGCAGTGCAGACCGTTGCGGAGAATTTTCGCATCCTGTCGCTGAACGCGTGCAGGCATCGCCTGGCCGGCGAACGGAAAAGTCTGGTGGCGGTCGAGTCCACGCAGCTTGACGATCCGGCCGTTCAGGCTGAAGCCACGGTCTGTGAACGTGGCCTCGCGGAAGCCGATGCGGCAGCGGTCTTCGTCGACTGGCGTACCGGCACGGAGAAGCCGGACGTTCACGGAGTACAGATGCGGCCGGTCGAGATCCCACAACTCGACCTTGCCGAAGTTGGAAAGCAGCACAGTATGAAGCGCAGGGTCGTCGCCGTACTCGTTGCTGGCATTGACCGGTGCACTCTGTGGATCGGTGGCTTCGGTGGCAGAGCGCAGCTCGACCGGTTGCACGCCGTGCGCGATCACGTCGTCGCCATTACGCAGTTCGGCCTCAAGTGTGTACGAACCATGGCCCTCCGGTGTGCCAGCGAGGAAGCATTTCACTTGGACCGACGGATGGTCGCTGAGGACGTCCTTCGGCGTGGCGAAAATGTTGTCCAGATACACTTGCGGAACGATGCGCAGCGCGACTTCGCGGTAGATGCCGCCGAAGGTCATGTAATCGACCTGGAAGCCGAAGGGAGGAATATCGGGACGCTCGGTCGAGTCGACTTGAACGACGAGCACGTTCTCTTCGCCAGCCTTCAGGTGCGAGGTGAGCTCAAAGGAAAATGGAGTGAAGCCTCCCTTGTATTCGCCGAGCCGGACACCGTTGATCCAGACGGTCGAGGCCGTCATCACTCCTTCGAAATCAACAAAAACGCGCTTGCCGCGTGTCGCCTCAGGTAGACGAAAACGGCGGCGATAGGTTGAGATAAATTCGTAATCCTTGTTGTCGAAGCTGTGCCAAGACAGGCGGATGTTGGTATGCGGTACCACAACGCTCTCGAAACTCGCGTCATCAAAATCGGCTGCCTCCGCGCCCTCGACCGATGCGGGGTGGTAGCGCCAGTTGCGATGGATGGGAAGAATTAATCTCGAAGACGACTCAGGAGCGGAGGCGCCAAACAGTGCCGTTTCAGGGAGCGCCGAGGTCGCCAGAACGGCTCCGGCTGTCTGGATGAAATCGCGTCGAAGCATAGATGTATTGAACGGCTCGCGCTGATTTATTGCAAGGATGTCGGCGCGAGCCAAACCCTTCCCGGCCCGCGACTATCCGGTTTCATCTATCAAAACGGCAACTCAGACTTCCAGACGATTCTTGCCGGAAAGAACTCGGCAAAATGATCTTTTGTTGCGCGGCGAATGCCCACATGAGAACTCTCCATGTTAGGATCGACACGCCACGTAAGGGGTTGCGTTGAGCTAAACATTATGGAGCACTCACTGGTCTGTCAATTTGCAGACTAGCGCGCGCGCTTACTCGTAAAGCAGCGCACTATCGGCGATGGTTACGAGAGGAGAGGTTTAAGCATGCAAGAGCGCGAACTGACACGGCAATGTGTGCGTAATGCAAGCACAATGAGCAAAGCCTTACCAGCGCTGGTGAGCGGCCTAGCGTGGCTCTTTCCGCTGGGTCTGACTGACAGAGCTGCTGCTCAGGTTCCAGCAGATCCAATCCGCATGGTCAACGTGTTCATCGGCTCGGGCAGTGGGTCCATAGGCTATGGTGGAACGATGCCGTTCGTGACGCCTCCGTTCGGCATGACGGACTGGACCGCACAGACGCGGCAAAACAAGGTCTCGGTCACTTCCTACAAGTTCGAAGACACGTCGATCTCCGGTTTCATAGGCACGCACCAGCCGGCGATCTGGATGGGCGACTACGGCTACGTTACTCTGATGCCCGAACTCGACAGCCTGAAGACAACGCCGGACGAGCGCAAGCTGCCGTTTACGCATTCGGACGAGATCGCGCGGCCGGACTACTACTCCGTCTCCCTCCAAGCCGACGCTGCGCGCCACATCCGCACGGAAATGACGGCTACCACGCATTGCGGCTATCTGCGATTCACGTTTCCCACCGACCGTGCGTCGATCGCGATGGTCGAGGCCTCGCGCCCGGGCATAGACGGTTTCGCGCAGGTGAATGCGGCGAAGCGGGAGATCGTCGGCTACAACCCCGACCGGATGGATTCAGGGCTTGGGCCGCTGAAATTGCCGAATTTCAAAGGTTACTTCGTCATTCAGTTCCGGCAGCCGTTCAGCAAATCCGGAACATACGGCATGGGGCCAGAGGATAGCGGCAAAGCACGCGGCGCGTATGCGCAATTCCACACCCGGCCGGGTGAAGTAATCGAGGCGCGCGTCGGCACTTCCTTCATCAGCATCGAACAGGCACGCGCCAACCTGAAAGCAGAAATTTATGACTGGGACTTCGAGAGAGTCCGGCTTGCGCTGCGCGAGACGTGGAATGAAAAATTGCGGCGCGTGTCGCTCGAAGGCGCAAGTGAAGATCAGCAGCGGATAATCTACACGGGGCTTTACCATGCGATGTTATACCCGCGTGTCTTCTCCGAGCAGGGCCGCTACTACAGCGCGTTCGACGACGCCGTGCATAAGGGCGAGTCCTACACTGCCTATTCCATCTGGGACACCTTCCGCGCGGAGAACAGCCTGCTGACGTTGATCGCGCCCGAACGCATCGACGGCATGGTGCAGGCGCTGCTGCAGAACTACCGGGAAGGGGGATGGATGCCCAAATGGCCAAACCCCTCGTACACCAACATCATGATCGGCACACACGCCGATTCGCTGGTAGCCGAAGCGATTCGCAAAGGCTTCCACGGCTTCAGCTACCCGCTTGCGTGGGACGCAGTCTACAAGGACGCAATGACGCCCCCCGACGGCGATGTCACCAGGCGCTGGTATGACCGAGAGCCGCACACGACGTACGAGGCTCGTGCCGGACTGACCTACTTAAAGCAGCTTGGCTACATCCCGGTCGACAAGACCGCGGAAGCTGCGTCAAGCACGCTCGAGGACTCCTACGACGACTGGTGCGTCGCACAAGTGGCGAAGGCGCTCGGCAAGACTGACGACTACCGCTTCTTTGCGCAGCGGTCACTGAACTACCAGCATTTGTTCAACCCAGCCACCGGCTTCATGCAGGGAAAGAATTCTGACGGCTCGTGGGCCAGACCGGATGAAGGCTGGACGGAAGGCAACACTTGGGTCTACACGTGGGCAGTGATGCACGACCTGCCCGGACTGATGAAGCTGATGGGAGGACCCGCGAAGTATAACGCCAAACTCGATGAGCACTTCGCCGGTCACCACAACGTGCACAGCAACGAGCCTAGCCACCACTACGGCTATCTCTACGACTACAGTGGCGAGCCTTGGAAAACGCAGCGGAAGGTCCGCGAAATTGCCGCGGATGAATATGCCAATCGACCTTCCGGTATTGACGGCGACGACGACTGCGGCCAGATGTCGGCCTGGTACATCTTCTCGGCATTCGGTTTTTACCCAGTCAACCCGGCGTCGGGCGAATACATGATCGGCAGCCCACTGTTCGCGAAGATGTCATTGCGACTCGCCAATGGTAAGACGTTCAGCGTGACGGCGGAAAACAACTCCGCTAAGAACGTCTATATCCAGTCGGCGACGCTTGATGGCCACCCGTTGACCGCACCCTTCATCCGTTGGGAAGACATTATGGCCGGCGCGTCGCTGAAGGTCGTGATGGGCCCGTCGCCAGCGAGCTGGGCCGCGGATTGGAAGCCGGTTCCGCTGAGCGAAACGCTCACCCAATAAACTTTCGGTTCGATGCGCTTAGGTATCGAGAAATGCGCGGTCGTGGTCACGATCAGCTGGCAAGATGAGGCAAGCTCGGCGACCGAAGACATTACTTCTATCTCGAAGCCCTGAACCTGCACCGCGCGGGCTCGTTCGATAGAACGAGCCCAGAGGCGGACGCGGCAGAGCTTGTGACGTGACGCAGATAGTCAAGCTGAAGGATGGCCTCATTTCCGGCGCCCAGAATTCCAATGCACGTGACGTTCGGTGGAGCGAGATACCTGGCTGCGACTGCACCGACCGCTGCGGTTCGTATGTCGGTGAGCCAACCCTCGTCCTGAAGAATGCTGCAGAGTTCGCCTGTGTTCCGACTGAGGACAAGGCCAACGCCATTGCTGGATGGAAGACCGCGCGCCGGATTTTCCCAGAAGCCGGTGGCGATTTTTACCGTGAAGGTATCGTTCGACTTCAAGTAGCCAAACTTGATATGGCAGTCTCCGGGCGGCTGGTCGAACAGCAACTCACACACCGGAGGCGCGACGGCTTCGCCACGAGAGTATGCATCAAACGCGGCTTCGACGGCGGCGATGACGTCGACCGGCGTGAGTGTCGCCACGATCTGCGCGCGATTGTAGACGGCCGCCACTAAAGTTCCTGCCTGACCCACTCGGAGACATTCCCGCCACAAAAGAGTACGACGACTGTCTTGCCTGCGTAGCCATCTGAGGTCTTGAGAAAAGCTGCCAGAGCCACGGCGGCGGCGCCTTCTATGAGCCATCCGTGCCTTTGGCGCACGAGCCGCATGGCGTGGAGAATCTCGTCTTCGTCGACTAGTACGGTGGTGTCAATGACCGCTTGGGCCGCATCGAACGTGATGGAACCTTTTTCAACGCCACCCGTGGAACTGTCTGAGAATGTCTTTTGTTCTGCGTACTCGACGATGTGGCCAGCCTGAAGGGACTCATAGAGCACTCTCGAGTTCCGCGGCCAGCAGCCCACAACTGAAGTTGTGGGCGACGCGTGTTTGAGAAAGGCCCCGATGCCCCCGATGAGGCCGCCCCCACCGACGGTGACGAAGACTGCATCTACCGACGTCACCTGCTCGAGGAGCTCCACGGCAACGGTTCCCTGCCCGGCCATAACATCTGGGTCGTTGTAGGGCGAGATGTAGGTGCGGCCGGATTGCGCAGCACTGGCACGGGCGGCTTTCTCCGCGTCGAGCGGTTGGCCATCGGTACGCGTAACCACGGCGCCTAACTCCTCTATGCGGGCTGCGCGCTCAGGAGCGACCCATTCCGAGACGAAGACCTCCACCGGAGTGCCTGACTTTTGTGCTGCGAGAGCAACGCCCAGGCCGTGGTTCCCATTGGAGGCCGTCACCACACCCCGCTGTCGCTCGGCCTGCGAGAGACTCATAATCTTGTTGGTTGCCCCGCGCAGCTTGAATGAGCCAGTTTCCTGCTCGTTTTCGAGCTTCGCATAGAGCCGTACGCCGCTGTTGGGAGCTAAGTCGCTGATGTCCACAACGCGCGTTTGCGACACCATATTGCGGAGTTGGCCCGCGGCAGCGATGACGCGTGAGGCCCATCCTTCGATCCGCTGGGCCTTCATCGGCGTGACTTCTGAACCCATTACTCTTCGTGGCTCCGATCTCTCTGCAGTCATCGGCGATGGGCCGTGCTAGCGGTTTGGAGAACCATCCAGTGCCTGGGAAATTCCATTCAGACCAAGCTCCAGTTCGCTCTCAGAAGACCATCCATAGCCAAGACGGAAGTAGGTATCCGGCATCTCGAACCAGTGCCCGGGGCCGACATACGTGCCGTGTTCCATAAGGCGTTTGTAGAACGCATCGGTTCCACCCGGAGGTGTTTCGCGCATACGCGGGAAGCATACGACGCCGCCGGCGGGTCGCACCCATTCGAGCCGGCCTTCACCTGCCATCCAGTCTTCGACTATTCGCCGGCGATGGCGCATCTTCTGCAGCGTTCCATCGAGGAAGGCGCCGCGATGCATGAGGATATGTTCTCCAATCCACTCATGGAGGACACTGCCACAGATGCTGATCTGCTCCTTCGCGGCAAGGAATAGTTCCTGAAGCTTTGGGTTGGAGGTGATGAGCCAGCCGAGACGGATTCCGGGAACGCCGTAGGCCTTGGAGAGAGAAGACACGCTGATGACATGGGAGCCCAGAGAAGCGGCGAGCGGCAAGACATGATCCAGTGACAGGTCGCGATAGGTTTCGTCTACGACGAGGATGCTTCCGTTCTTTCTGGCCAGATCAACGACCTTCCTGAGTTCGTCTTCGGTTAGCATGACGCCGGTCGGATTGTGGGGACAGGTGATACTGATCAGCTTCGTCTCAGGCCGCAAGAGCGCGCTCAGAGCTTCTATGCCCAACTTAAACCCCTGCTCGAAGGACAAATCCAGAAAGGATCTGTCGCACCCGATGGCGCGCGGTGTTTCGAGGTTGGTAGCGTAGTTGGGACGGACGACGACCAGATGGTCTCTGGCGGACAACAATGCGGTGGCGACGATGAACAGGGCTCCGGCGGCGCCTCCCGTGATGAGAACATCGGCGGCAGACAGTCCAGGGATGCCCTCAACGATGAGGCTTCGCAACGTCGCACTCCCGCGATGCTCGTTGTAGACAAGCGGAATATCTGGAAGGACTAAGCCGAAGTCAGAGAGACGTTGATCCGTGATGGAGCTTTCTGACAGGTTGTAACGGATGGTGTTGTAACCGATCTCTTCTGGCGACTCGACTTCGATTGGCATGCGTTCGTATCGCAAAATGGATTGCCCTCCCGGGGCATTTAATGCACGATAAGGGCTATTGTGGCGTCGCGACACCCCCCCAGCGTGGGGGTTGAGGTGCCGACCGTCGAGATAGAGCGAAAAGTTCGGCGAGAGAAGAAATACGCAGCTTCCGGAATATCTGCTTGCGGTAATCCTTTACGGTGTGACAACTGATCTGCAACCGTAAGGCGATTGCTTCCGAAGTACAGCCTTGCAAGATCAGCTCAGCAACCTGTCTTTCCCGAGGGGAGAGGCCAGCGATTGGCGCGCCGCCATGTGCCAGGGCATCGTGGCGGCTGAATGCCGCGGCAACGGGCTCGCAGAGCGAATTCAACGCGTCCAAGGTTTGGGCCGAAGCGGGTGTACGTGCGCGCTCGCGGTAGACACAGAACTCGACGATTCCGCCAAGAGCTTCGAAGTAGAGACCAATTTCTTCCATTCCTGCGGGCCAGCCGACTGTGAGGAAGCCGAGCTCTTCTTCCAAGGTCTTGTGGAAGTAGGGCAAGATGCTTCGGTCAGCGGCTGGGGTCGCCCTGTAATCGCTGGCCCGTACCGCACCTGACCTGCCGAAGCGCTGCAACACCGGGTTGAGCCGATGGGTTTTGGAAAGGTAGTTCTGCAGACCCAGATCGCTTCCCGAGGAAGCGAAGTTATCGAACATCAGCGATGGCTGAGCCCCACGACAATGGACCACGATGGTTGCCAGTTGAAACGACGTTAGCTCGCAGAGGGCGTGCACCGCAATCGATGGGAAGTCGTCGTCTCCGACTGAATGAATGATCTGCGTCATTGCCCGAAAGGCCGCTTGCATATACGTTTCCCCAGAAAATGCGATACCTCACTTCGGCCGCCCCGCGACGAGGCGGGCTAGTACACCATCGAGCGCATACTCGAGCTCCGTAAAGACGCCGGCAGCCGTGAAGCACTGAAGCACTTGCTCATTCACTCCGCCATGAGTCTGGTGCTCTTCAGTCAGTTCGTTCCGGAACGCACGCGAGGTCAGCGTTACCTTCTGCGCCTGCTCGATCAACGCAGAGAGGATCGCTGGATGACAGTGTCCCTGGTTCACAGCCGAGTAAGCGGCCAGAAAATCGAGATAGCGGCGCCCGTCGCTGTCGTACATCCAGGCGCCGGTGGCTCGGCTAATGACGACATCCAGCGGCTGGTAGTTATGTGCTCCGTACTTGTCTTCCAGAGCAATCAACCCCTCGCTGAGTTTTGCGATTGCAGTGACGGGCGAGGCAGTTGGCATAGGAGCTTCCTTGTCCGGGGTCAGTATCGTTTCAGGTCTTCCAACGTTTATTGTGCTTGCACCCGAGACTGGAGCCCGTCAGCCTCGTTCGACACACCGGCATTACTCGCCAGGAGTTGCTCCAGCACGTACGGCAACAGGCCGCCGTACTTCAGGTACTCAATCTCCCTGGCAGTCTGGACGCGAAGTTGCAGGGGAAACTCATCAACGTGGCCGCCCTTCCGTGAAACGACCATGGTGACGCTTTGCATCGGCCGCAACTCTCCTTCCATGCCACGCACACTGAAGCTCTCGGTTCCGTCGAGTGCCAGATCGTGCCGCGTCATGCCGTGTGTAAACTGCAGCGGCAGGATTCCCATGCCGATGAGATTTGAGCGATGAATGCGTTCAAAGCTTTCTGCGATGATCGCGCGCACACCCGCCAGCGCGGGTCCTTTTGCGGCCCAATCGCGGCTGGAGCCCCCACCGTAGTCGGCGCCTGCCACCACGATAAGTTGCGTGCCCTGACTGCGGTACCGCTCGATCGCGTCATGGATGGGCAGATCCTCGCCACCGGGTTGTACGACGGTCCGCACTTCATTTCCCCGCTCTACGGGACACAACTCGTTGCGGAGCCGGGTATTGCTGAAGGCACCCCGAAGCATGACCTCAAAGTTGCCGCGGCGCGTCGAGTACTGGTTGAAATCTCGCTGCGTTACACCATGCTCAAGCAGATAGCGTCCAGCAGCGCTTTCAAAAGGAATCGCTCCCGCGGGTGATATGTGATCGGTCGTCACGGAATCGCCGAGCATCAGCAACAACCGCGCGTCTCTGATTTCGCAGTCGTATTGTGGCGCCTTTTCATCGAGGAACGGCGGCCGGCGGAGATATGTCGACGCTTCGCGCCATGCGAACGTAGTCCGTTGCAACCCAACGATGCGCTGCCATGCTTCTGGACCCTTCAGCAGATCGGCAGCGTGTTTCGCAAATACGTCGGCCGTGACGTACCGCGTCAGCATTGCTTCCACTTCCTCGTCGCTGGGCCAGATATCCGCAAGATAGACCGGCCTGGCCGCCGCGTCTGTGCCCAGCGGATCCGTGTTGAGGTTGACCAGCACCGATCCCGCCAGCGCATATGCCACGACCAGCGCCGGCGATCCGAGATATGCCGCTCGCACCGCGGGGTTGATCCGGCCTTCAAAGTTTCGATTGCCGGAAAGCACCGCTACACCCACAAACCGATCCTCCGCAGCGAGGCCAGCAAGCGTGGGATCGACCTCTCCGGAATTTCCGATGCACGTTGTGCAACCATAGCCCACGAGGTGGAAGCCGAGCGCATCAAGGTCGTCCTGCAAGCCCGAGCGTTCAAGATATTCGCTTACTGCGCGTGACCCGGGTGCGAACGATGTCTTCACCCATGGAGGGACGCGCAGGCCCAGCGCACGCGCCTTGCGCGCCAGCAGTCCGGCAGAGATCATCAACGCCGGGTTCGACGTATTGGTGCAGGAAGTAATCGCTGCGATCAGCACGGCACCATCGCGCACGGTATACGCTTTGCCCGGAACTTCGACTGTGCGCGGCGAAGGCACAAGTCCCGGTGTCGACCCGAGCGTTGCGAGAAAGCTTTCGGGCACGTCCGCCAGGGATACGCGGTCCTGTGGACGGCTCGGCCCCGCCATGCATGGCTCCACGGATTCCAAATCGCATTCGACCACCTGGCTGTACGCGGGTTGGCGCTGTGGATCATGCCAGAGCCCCTGCGCCTTTGCATAGTTCTCCACCAGGTGAACCTGCGCATCTGGCTTTCCGATGAGCCGGAGGTAATCCAACGTGCGCGCATCGATAGGGAAGAATGCGCAGGTCGCGCCGTATTCGGGTGCCATGTTGGAAACCGTCGCGCGATCGGCGACACCTAGGCAGGCCATCCCGGGACCAAAAAACTCAACCACCTTTTCGACCACACCAATCTTCCGGAGACGCTCGGTCAGCGTCAGCGCAAGATCTGTAGCAGTAACCCCCGGACGCATTGTCCCGGTCAACCTTACGCCAACTACCTCGGGCACACGCAGAGAAATGGGCTGACCAAGCGCCACGGCTTCACCCTCTAGTCCGCCCACGCCCCAGGCGAGGATACCCAGCGCGTTTACCATTGGCGTGTGGCTATCCGTGCCGACCAGAGTGTCCGGTACCGCGACGGGATCTGCGCCTTTACCTGCAATCACGCGGACCACCTCGCTCAGATGCTCCAGGTTCACCTGATGCAGGATGCCCGTGGCAGGCGGGATCACGCGGAAGTTGCGGAAACTGTCTTGGGCCCACCGAATGAAAGCATAGCGTTCGGCGTTGCGCTCGAAGTCTCGCTGCAGGTTGAAGGCAAATGCATCGGATGAGCCCGCGCGGTCCACGATCACCGAATGGTCGATCACGAGGTCAAACGGAATCTGCGGATTGACCAGGGAGGGATCGCCTCCTCGCGCTACAACTGCGTCGCGCAATGCAGCCAGGTCGACCAGGGCCGGCACGCATGTCGTGTCGTGGGTCAGCACGCGTGACGGATAGAACTGAACCTCTGCGTCCGTGGATCCCCCGCCTTTGAGCCATGAGCGGAAGGCATCACACTCCTCCGGCTGATGGCGGGCGACGTTCTCACATAGTATCTTCAGCGCATAGGGCAGGCGCACGAACCCGGGTTCTCTGCCCTCAACGGAGACCATGAGAAGACGCCCGTCTCGGGAGGGCAGTGGTTCGAACAAGTCAGATCCGTTCACTGGTGCCATACGAAAGCCGCCATCCTCGCACAGGACTGTTTGACTAAGTATAGTACTTTATATACACAAAAAACAATCATCTCCCATGTTTCTTCTACCCAGTGAATCCCACCGGACGTTCAAACGCCTTCAGGTCCCCGCAACCTTTGCTAATATCAAACCGGAATCTTTATTCAGCCACGCCGTTTGCGAACGCAGGACCAGAGCACAAATGCCGACGAAATCGAGTTACCAGGTTCCAGAAGTCACGTCACTTGCAGCGCAGCTTGCATCGCAGATCGTCGAGCAGTTGCGCACGACCAAGCGCCAGGCTGGCGAACATCTGGCAGAGCAAGACTTTGCGGATGTCTTCCGAGTGTCGCGCACGCCAGTGCGCGAGGCGTTCCGCATCCTCGAATCGATGTCCGTACTTGAAAAACGGCCGAACCGCGGGTATTTCCTGGTTCGCCAGGCCGATGCACTGGAAAGCCAAAACCTGCAAACGGTTGGTGAGGAAGAAGATGCCGTTTACACGCGGATCGTCGAAGACCGCCTTGCCGGCCGCATCCCCGAGCGCTTCACCGAGAATCAGTTCATTCGCCTCTACAGCGTCAGCCGTAATCACCTGGTCAAGTTGCTGCTGCGCATGCAGCACGAAGGCTGGCTAACCCGTCTGCCAGGCCACGGGTGGGAGTTTCAGCCGACGCTCAGCTCGCCCGAACTCTACGATCAGAGCTACCGATTTCGTCTGCTCGTCGAGCCGGCGGCGCTACTGGAGCCGGGCTATTACATCGCGCTGGAAACCGTCGAGATGTTGCGAGAGCAACAGCAGGCGATGATGGACGGCGGCATCCTGAGCTACAGCCGCAGCCAGGCGTTCTCGACCTGCGTCAACTTCCACGAGACCATCGTCGCCGGTGCGCCGAACCCCTTTTTCCTCGAGTCCATCCGGCGAATTAACCGCCTTCGCAGTCTGATCGAATACCGCATCCCCGTAGACCGCATTCAGCACTGCAAGGAGCACCTGGCGATGCTCGACTTGCTCCAGGAAGGCGACTATGCGCAGGCCTCGCGCCTCATGCATCAGCACATCGAATGTGCGCGCCTACAGAAGTCACCCGTTGTCAGGCAAACGAGTACGCCGGTTCGCGCCTCGTAGACGCCAACGAAAAGCATCAGCCTGCAGGCTCGGTGCGCTCCTCCCGAGGGACTTTTACGAGCAGTATGAGCACGCCGCTTAGCGCAAGCGAGATACCGAGCAGCACCATGGCGTTGGAGTATTTGCCGGTTGTGCTGAGCACCCAGCCCGTGAGATACGGCCCGAAAAAGCCGCCCAGGCTTCCTACACAATTGATGAGCGCAATTCCGCCCGCGGCGGAAGCGCCTGTCAGCATTGATGCCGGCACCGTCCAAAAGATCGTGTTCGAGCACCAGATGCACGTCGCGGCCAGGCACAGACCAACCATGCCGGCTATTGGATTGCCTGCCGTCGCTGTGACCAGAAAGCCCACTAGCCCGATAAACACCGGGATAGCAACGTGCCAACGCCTCTCCCCGGTGCGGTCGGAGTGACGGCCTACCAGTGCACTGCCAATGACGGCAAAGATGTATGGGATGGCGGTGACAAGACCGGTCCGCATCAACGAAAGATGACCCATCGCCTTGACGATCTGCGGCATCCAGAAGGCGATGCCATAGAACGCCAGCAGTACGCAGAACTTGGAAAGCATCAGCACCAGCGTGGGACCATGCAGAAACACGGCAGCGGCGCCGGAGGGCGATGTCTTCAACTTCCGCTCCGTCTCTTCACGCATTGTCCGGCTCAACCAGGCGCGTTCGTCCGGCTCCAGCCACTCCGCCTTGTCCGGTGTGTCGGTGAGCCACCACAGGGCCGCAACTCCGAGCAGTGCCGCCGGCAGGCCCTCCAGGATGAAGAGCCATCGCCACGCTGCGATCCCCATCAGGTTGCCCAATGAAAGTAGCGATGTCGAAATTGGGGCGCCAAGAATGATCGCGACGGGATTGCCGATCATAAACAGCGTGATCGCGGTGGCGCGCTCGCGCGACGGAAACCACTGGCAAAGGTAGAGCATGATGCCGGGAAAGAATCCGGCTTCGGCCGCACCGAGCAGCAAGCGCGCGGCGTATAGCGAATGCTTGTCATAAACGAAGCAGTTGGCCGCCGCCAGAAGACCCCAGGTGATCATGATGCGCGCTAACCATATGCGGGCGCCGACGCGATGCAGAATCAGATTGCTGGGGATTTCGAGGGAGGTGTACGCCACAAACAGAATTCCTGCAGCAAAGGCGTAGTCCTGCGGAGACAGGTGTAGGTCTTGATTCATCCTCAGCGCCGCGAAGCTGATGTTTACACGATCCAGAAAGTTCGCGGCAAACATGAGAAGCATGAAAGGAATCAGGCGCCCTCCCACCTTGGTCATCGTTCGCAGGCGCAACGCCGCCTCCTGCTGGAACTCCCTGTCGGCGAGAGTCGCCTCACTCATCTCAAATCCTTCCCGCATTCAGAGTGTCCGAGCCACCCTGGACCTGGTGGTGAAGGCAATTGCACAACCCGGTTCTTAGGGGCGGATACTAAGAGTTTGTCCAGACCTTGTCAATGGATTGTTTTTTGATACTCTAATAAGCAATTCTCTAATGAGAAGTTTTCACACTTCCGTTTCGCGAGAAATTGCATGTCCAAGACTTTCGCTACCGCCGACCTTTGGGACGTGCACGAAGCACGTTTGCGCTCTTGTCCGATACAGTTTCGTGACTTTGGCGCCCTTGGGCGCTTTTGCGGAATGATTCGCACAGTGAACTGCTACGACGACAATGTGCTGGTACGGCGAACGCTCGATACTCCCGGGGAGGGCAAGGTCCTCGTGGTGGACGGCGCGGGCTACCTGGGATCGGCGCTGATCGGCGACCAGATCGCGCTCCTCGCGCGGCAGAACGGTTGGACCGGTGTGGTGATCAACGGCGCAGTGCGCGATGTCGTCGCGCTCGCCGGCATCGGTATTGGAGTGAAGGCGCTCGGTTCCAACCCCAGAAAAAGCGGGAAAGCCGGGGTGGGCCAGGTGGACGTTCCAGTGACGCTGGGTGGCGTTACCTTCCATCCCGGGGAGTGGTTGTACAGCGACGAGGACGGACTACTCGTCGCTGCCGAAGAACTGCGGTCGTAAAAGTAACTTTTTCTACGAGGTGACATGCACGCTCTCCGGCTTCAATTCCCCCTCCTGTCATTACTGCGAAAGCTCCAGAGCGCAGGCGCATTCGCCGTTGCTAGCCTGCTCATGCTCACAGGGGCACTGCCCGCGCTGCACGCCCAGGAGAGCGGACCCCGCGAGATCCTCATCACGTATCGCTGCCAGCCGGCGGACCGGCCCGCGTTTCGGGAGTATCTCGAGCGCGATGAGATCAAGATTCTGGAGCAACTGAAGCGCGACGGAGCGCTCAAGCGCTATAGAGTCCTCTTCAATCCCATCGTCACGGAAACATTCGATGCGATGATCGTGCTGGACTTCGCAACCTATACCGCCACTGACAGCTGGCTCGCGATCGAGCGTAAGACGCCGGGGGGACTGACCCCCACAGGGCTCAAGCTGGCAAAGCCAGTGCAGACGTACCTTGCCGACCTTCAATGGGAGGGGGGAAACGAGCAGCCCGACAGCTCCAAGCCGGTCTTCTACGTCATCCCCTACAGCTACACCTCTCTCGATCAGTACAGGGCATATATCGATGCGTATCTCATCCCGCAAGTGCGCGGCTGGATGAAGGAAGGCGTGTTGAACCGGTACTCCTTGTATCTCAACCGTTATCCTGTGGGCGATCCGTGGGATTCGTTGTTCATCTATGAATACCGCGACCGGGAAAGCTTTGGAAAACGCGAAGAGACCATCGCAAGAGTGCGTGACGGCCTTAAGAATGACCCCGTGTGGAAACACTGGAGCGACATCAAGGCGACGATACGTTCCGAGTCGGAGAACACCATCATGGAGGAGGTGACGCCGCGTCCCTCTGCCCCTCGTCCCGAGCCTAAAGGGTCGCACTGATGCGCGCAGATCCGACTGCCCCCGCATCTTTATCGACTCGGACTATGCGCAAGGGTTCGCCCGCGGTGTGCATGTCAATCGCCACGATGCGGTCGCCGAGCAGCGCGTCGAAGCAGGCCACTGAACTCGTGCGCCAGTTTGCATTCATCGGATAGCGCCTGTGCCCGTCGTTGGAATCTCGTTGTGGCGGCGCAGGAAGAATTGCGCCACGGCAAGATCGGCGATCGCCGAGCCCACGGCCTTGAAAACCGTGATCTCCTCTGCATCTCGCCGAGGCACCGTCGCATCGACCAGCAACCCAGCCAGGTCGCGTACCTGCGCCGCGTCCAGCGCTCCGACAGCGACAGGGCCAAGCAGATCGCCGCTCTCGCGCATTCCGTCGTAAGTGTCGACGATAACCCTTGCGCGACGAAACACATCGTCATCCGCCTCGCGCATCGCAGGTGTGAAGCTGCCGATCACGTCCACGTGCGTTCCCGGAGCAATATCACAACCATGCACCAGGGGTGCACCGCTTGCGGTCGCGCAGCACACGGTGTCGGCACACGCGACCGCTGCTGCCAAGTCGTTCACAGCCTCGCATGTCGCATCTCCGCTCGCGGTCCGCAATCGCGCGGCGAATGCCTGCGCCTTTGCGAAGTCGCGTCCCCACACTAGAATGCTGTTGTAGCTCCGAACCGACCGGTGCATCTGCACAAGGTACGCGGCGAGGTTTCCGGTGCCGATCATCAGTAGCGTCGAAGCATCCTTCCGCGCCAGCAGAGATGACGCAAGCGCCGATACCGCCGCCGTACGAGTCGCCGTCAGCACACGGGCATCGAGCAACGCGGCCACAGCTCCGGAGGCACCATCCAGCAAGACATAAACGCCGTTGACCGCTTCGCCGCCCTGCCGGCTCCGGCGCGCATCGACTGTGACTATTTTGATACCGATGTCTCTGCCTCGCTGCCACGCGGGCATGATCAGCAGCGTCGATGGATGCGCGCCAGGAATAGTCTGGTGCAGGCGCGGCGAGCTTTCGACGCTGCCGTTGAAACCATTGCGGATGGACTCGATAAGACCGGCAGGTTCAATCAGTTCTCGGAGACGAACATTGTCGAGATGAATCAAATGCATTCCTCCAATTTTCGGCGGCCCGCCGGCCGCCGTTGGCGGTTGGAGAAGGTCAGGCCAAGGGAATGATTGTATTTCATATCCGCAAAATGTAATCATACGGGGAGCCGTCACAATATATAGGAGAGGCAATGCTGGCTTACATCGCGAGACGGGTCCTCCTTACCCTTCCTACCCTGCTGCTGGTCTCCGTCATCGTTTTCACCCTGATGCGTCTTATTCCAGGCGACCCCGCGCAAGTGCTCCTCGGCGAAGACGCTGATAAAACGACGGTTGCGGCAATGCACCAAGAACTGGGGCTCGATCGACCGCTCCCCGGGCAATATCTGAAGTGGCTGGGACACGCCGCCCACGGCGACCTGGGAGAATCCATCGTCACACATGAGCCGGTGCGGACCATGATCGCCGACCGCTTCCAGCTTTCCGCAACCATAGCGTTAATCAGCGTAGGATTGGCCACTGTTATCGCGATCGTCATCGGAATGATCGCCGCCTGGAAGCGCGACAGTACACTCGACCTTGCCATTGTGAGTGGAGCATCCATCGTGCTCGCGGTGCCGAGCTTCTGGCTCGGGATGGTGCTGCTGCTCGTCTTTGGATTGCATTTTGGATGGCTTCCCGTGGTTGGGTACGTGCCTTTTGCCGACGACGCATGGCAGTGGGCGCTCTTTCTCGTGCTGCCCGTCGTGACGCTTACGACGGTCGAAAGCGGCGTGCTGACGCGCATGATGCGAAGTTCCACGCTGGACGTCCTGAAGCTCGACTACGTCACTCATGCGCGTGCCAAGGGCCTGTCGGAACGTCGCGTCCTTATGCGCCACGTCTTTCCTAACGCGTTCGCGCCAACGCTGACGCTGGTCGGCCTGGCCCTGGGGCAACTTCTCGGCGGCATAGCTGTCATCGAAACGGTCTTCACCCTGCCCGGCCTTGGACGCCTGATGGTGGACTCCATTCTTTCGCGCGACTACCCCGTCGTGCAGGGTTGCCTGCTTTTTACCGCACTGGCTTACGTCGTCATAAACCTGATCGTCGATCTCTGTTACCCACTTTTCGATCCGCGGGTGACTGCCGCGTGAGAAAGAGATTCTTACCTCATCGTCTTCGCTTGAACGCGGTCGCGGGTTGCGGACTCGTTGGGGTCATGCTGACCGCTGTGTGCCTGGGCACATTCTGGACTCCCTACAATCCAATCGCTATCGACCTCAACCACACCCTCGCTCCGCCCTCGGGTGCGCACTGGCTGGGCTCCGACGAGTTCGGGCGCGACGTGCTGAGCCGCGCGCTGGTGGGTGCGCGCATCAGTGTGTCCATCGCCTTCGAAGCCATGCTCGGAGTTGTCGTCATCGGCTCGCTGCTGGGACTCGCCGCCGGTTTTTTGCGCGGATGGACGGACCGCATCCTGATGACGGTTTTCGATGCAATCCTTGCGTTGCCCGGCATCTTATTGGCGCTTGCCTTGATTGCCGTGCTCGGCTCGGGGCGCGGCAGCATCGTGCTGGCGCTGACCATCGCCTATCTGCCCGCTGTCGTGCGCGTGGTGCGCAGCACGGTGCTCTCTATTCGAGAACGAGAATACATCCAGGCCTCCAAGCTTGCGGGCGACAGCACGGTATACACGATGGCCCGCCACGTGCTGCCTAATGCTTTGCCACCGGTCATTCTTCTGGCAACGAGCGTCTTCGGCTGGGCACTGCTTTCAGAGAGCGCGCTGAGCTTTCTGGGCGTGGGTGTTCCCGCACCTGCGCCTACCTGGGGCAACATGCTGTCGGCTTCACGACCCTACATGGAGCATGCCGCGTGGCTGAGCATCGTGCCCGGCCTGTGCATCGCGTTTACCCTGTTGGGCGTCAACCTCTTTGGCGACGCACTACGCGACTGGCTAGACCCCCGGAGGGACTCATGAGGCCCGCGCACATGCTCGAAATCGATCATCTGCGGCTCGAAACGACGCCGAAGCATGGCGAGCCCCGCACGCTCGTCGACGACCTCTCCCTGTATGTGGACGCGAGGGAGTGCCTGGCCATCGTCGGGGAATCCGGTAGCGGCAAGACTCTCGCGGCGAAGGCGATAGCTAACCTGTTGCCGCCCGGAGTGCGCAGAGCCGCGGGCGTCATCCGGCTCGACTCTCAGGAACTCACCGGCTTCACCCCGGCACAGATCCGCGCCGTCCGCGGATCGGAGATCGGCATGGTATTCCAGGAACCGATGTCTTCGCTCAACCCGGCCCTCACCATCGGCCGTCAATTGTTCGAGGGCCTAAAGCTGCATCGCGGGTTCAGCGACGATGCCTGCCGCGAGCAGGCGATCGCGATGCTCAAGCGAGTGCGCATCTCCGACCCGGAGCGTTGCCTGCGTGCATATCCGCATCAGTTCTCCGGAGGCATGCGCCAGCGCATCATGCTCGCATCCGTACTGCTGCTCCGGCCCAAGCTGCTGATCGCCGATGAGCCGACAACTGCGCTCGACACCTTGAGCCAGCGCGAAGTGCTTGACTTGATGGCCGAGCTCGCGCGCGACTTCGACATCGCCACACTGCTGATTACGCACGACCTCGGGCTCGTAAGCCGGTACGCGGAACGAGTTGTAGTACTCGAAAAGGGCGTGATGCGCGAGACCGGAGAGACCAATCGTGTGCTCATGCAGCCGTCGCATCCATACACGAAACAGCTGGTAAGGTCGCGTCCGCAGCGCCGATCCGATATCTCATCCGAACCGGCCAGCGGGCCACTTGTTCTTGAGGTCAATCAGGCCTGCATCTCCTATTCCGGCGAGCGGGGATTCTTCCGCGCCGGCGCGTTGAAGCAGATCGTGCATGACGTCAGCTTTACAATGCGCGAAGGCGAAATCCTGGCACTGGTCGGCACCAGCGGTTCAGGTAAAACGACTTTGGGACGGGCCGTGGTTGGCCTGAAGCCGTTGGCCTCCGGCGCCATCCGCGTCGCGGGCAAAGACATAGACACGTTGACGCCGGAAGATTACAAGCAGTTCCGCGCGCACGTACAGCTTGTCTTCCAGGATCCCGTCTCCTCGCTCGACCCGCGCATGCGCGTCGTCGACAGTGTCGCCGCTCCGCTGCGTACGCAGCGCCTTAGCAGCGCGGAGCGCACACAACGCGCGGAGGAGGTACTGCGCCAGGTTGGGCTGGAGGATTTCCGCTACCGCCTGCCCCACGAGATGTCCGGTGGCCAGCGCCAGCGAGTTGCCATTGCCCGCGCGATCGTGTCGCGCCCTAAGCTAGTCGTTGCGGATGAGCCGGTATCCGCGCTCGACATGACGATCCAGGCCCAGGTACTCGCCTTGCTTCAGCGACTGCAACGCGAATATGGATTCGCATGTCTGTTCATCACACACGATCTCGCTATCGTTCAACAGATCGCCGACCGGGTCATTGTCATGTCCGCCGGCCGCATAGTCGAGCAGGGGCCGGCACTTCAGGTGCTCTCCTCGCCCAGCCATGCGTATACGCGCGAGCTCATCGCTGCGACGCCGCATTTGCCGGGCGAGTTGCAGCCAGTTTGAGTCGGGATCGACCTACTCCACAAGCACACCCTCCAGGACCGGCCAGGCACGCGCACCGGAGTTCACGTTAACGGAGCGCAAAAGTGTCACGCGGTCGCCGTCGAAATGAACGACGACCTGGTCGCGGAAGACGCTCGCGATAAAGATCCAGTCGATCTCCAGCGTGTTGTCGCTCTTCCATCGAGCGCCGGCCATAACCGGTGTACCCTCCAGATCGTAACCATGGTGAAGCCGCGCACCGGGAAGCCTTGTCTTACCCTCGATCCAGTGTCCGATTCCCGAGCGGATTGGATACTCGCCGCGCTCGCTTCGTAATTCAAGCACGCACGCGTCCTCTGAGACCTGGATGGTCAGCTCATGGAAGCGCAGAAGGTTTGGGCTCAGGGTGTACCGGCGTGTGCCCAGCAACTCGGACCGTGGCGTCGCGCCCGATGCAAGCGGTTCCGGTGCGGCGAGTTTTGCTTCGGCGGTACTCAGCGCTCTGGCGCCGTCAGTCTCGTCGATCCCGGTCTCAGGAAACAACGCCGACAGATGCCGTTGCAGCTGAGGAATCAGAATCCTGGAACACGCCTCGGTGTGTTGGATCGCACTGTTGATCACAATCACAGCATCGTAGCGAGGGAACACGCCGATCAGCTGACCAAACAGCCCCATTGCGAAGAACTCACCCTGCGTCCCCGTAACCCAGTGGTATCCATATCCTTCCGCTCCCCGGCGGCGGGTTGCCGACTCAATCCAGTCGGCAGGCAGAATGCGCTTCCCTTCCCACACGCCGCGATGTAGATGTAACACACCAAACTTCAGCAAATCTTCCGGCTTGCACGTCAGGCCGTTGCCACCCGGATTGATGCCATCGGGAGCCAGGTCCCATTGCTCACCTTCGATGCCGAGGGGCTCAAAAATCCTTGGCCGCAGGTAGTCATGCAGTGTCTTCCCGGTTGCCCTGGTCAGGATCGCCGACAGCATATAGCTCGCAGCGCTTGTGTAGACGTACTTGGCGCCGGGCGGGTGCGTGAGCGGAATCTTGAAGAATTCAGCGGTCCAGCTCGTCTTGAGCCCACGCCAGCGCGCGCCTGACGTTTCCGCAGCCTGCCCTGTCCGCATCGTCAGCAGATCTTCCACGGTCATGGCGGCTAACTTGGCGTCCACAACAGCCGGCAACTCGGAAGGAAAGAAGGACATGACCCTATCGTCCAGTTGCAGAGCGCCTTCTTCCAACGCAAGTCCGATGGCGGCTGAGGTGAAACTCTTCGCAACCGAGTGCATAATGCGGGGCTGCCCGGCTCGGTACGGCCACTTGTATAACTCCACTCCGACGGCGCCATGGCGATAGATCAGTAAATCGTGAAGGTCCAGTTGTCGCGTCCGAGCATCATCCAGCAAAGCCGCGACGGCATTGGAGCTGATTCCCGCTTCTCTCGGAGTCACCCGCGCCAGTGTGCTGCCAGTCCTCGGCTGTTCGGCTGCCTTCGGCATCGTTCAGTCCCTCTCTCTCTCTCTTGCGGGGCAAATACGTCGGCGGGAACGAAGACGCTTCCGTCCATCAGGCGCCGAGCGCTGCGGCTCAGCACCACTTTCGTCACGCGGCACGCGCCGTCTACCTCCTCAGCCTCGGCGCCCACGCGGATCGAACCGGCCGCATGACCGAAACGGATCGAGCT
>Ga0207048_10078_pt1 | contig 21217 bp, 20 predicted proteins | sample Alteio_BWMinCont_65_FD_153301 | JGI IMG/M metagenome (GOLD analysis project Ga0207048, IMG submission 153301) | Enriched cells from forest soil in Barre Woods Harvard Forest LTER site, Petersham, Massachusetts, United States -... | ecosystem: Environmental > Terrestrial > Soil > Temperate forest >...
GAAAGGGCGTGCTGCGCTATAAGAATAAAGTTGCTGTATTCAACCGTATCACTGGCGACTCGATTGTCAGCAAGTCGACTCTTTCCTTGGGCGGCTCAGTTGAGGATGCGTGCAATGCAATCACGGCGGATTGGGCGGCACATTCGACTAACATCCGCGCGACGGAGTCCGCTGCGATCGCACCTGGCGAGCCGAAGCCCGCCGCCGCTAGCCCTGTTTCTGCGCCGGCCGCACAAGCTCAACTGCACGTTTCATCCACCCCCGACGGCGCGGACATCGAAATCGACGGCGGTTTTGTCGGCAACACGCCATCAGCAATCGGGGTCGCGCCGGGACAACATCAGTTGTCGGTGAAAAAGATCGGTTTCAAACCCTGGGAGCGTAAGATTACGGTTTCAAGTGGTCAGGTGAAAGTAAATGCTGTGCTGGAACCCACGCAATAGCCAGCCCGAGGCCACCACATGGCAAAGAGACTGTCGCCCGGCCGGTGGCCCACCCATTCCGACCGCAAATCTGACTCATCGATAATAGAGGGTGCCCCATCCTTTCCGCGTTCTTTGCGGAAGGGTGGGAGGCGACGAAGCAACGGAGAACTAGCCGGATGCTAGCGCTAGGACGCCCCGGTTTCACGCCACCACGGACACTTCGCCGTGGTGCTTGCGCGTTGGCCTTACGATGATTTCCACGTCCTGCCCGAGCGCCGTGAGGAAGTCCATGAGGCGTTCGACGGAAAAAGCGCCGGCGCGGTTGCGCATTAATGCTGAGACATGAGGCTGCTGGATGCCGAGAATCTTTCCGGCTTCCGCTTGCTTGAGGCCGCGCCGCTTGATGAGGCGGTAGATCTGCAGGGTGAGCTTGGCCTTCAACAGTTCCTGCTCTGGATGAGGCAGGCCGAGGTCGGCGAAGACATTGCCGCTGCCTTTTTCTACTCGCGGTCTTCGTGAGGCGGGCGGCTTTTTCGTTTTCATGGTCATTTCAGTTCTGGCTTTCCCGGTGCATCCGTTCGGCCTCAGTCAGGCGCTATACATAAATACGTCTATACGTATGTCATGTCAAGGAATACGCGGCGCGTAGCCCATCTTTACGTCGTGCTTTTCGACGTTAGGGTGGGGAGGTCGCGGATGCGCTCAGCCGAGGGAGAGCCCTCCCAAGCGGGCTTGGACGGGCACCCTCGTAAGTAAAATGAACGCGACAGTCTGGGCGAGGTCCCGGCGGTGAGTAATGCGTAGGTCCTTCGTCGGCAGGCCTTCGCGTTGCGAAGGCCTGCACTTCCTCGCGATGACACTCTTCGGTGATCATCATCAGGAAGGCCTCGGTGGGTTGGCGTCTACGGCTGATCTTAGGGGTGAGAAGACGCCGCAGCCGGGGCACATTCCGCCGTACTTGTTGGTTTGTCCGTCCCAGGCCAGGAGCATCGGCTCGCCGCATCCCCGGCAGGCACAGCAGTGGAGTTCGGCTAGTGGGGTTTGTCGGCATGTTGACTTCTTCGTTAGCTCGGTTGGTTCCGTCATGGTTTTAGTCCTCGTCTTCGGTTGATTTTGTGTGGGGTTGTTCGAGGATCGGCAAAAGGCTTTTGCCGATATGCTCCTTGGGCGCGCCTTGCCGACGTCTCGAAGCGCCAGACGTGGGGCACCCATTTGTTCATCGGGATTCGTGTGGAGACGTAGTTCATCACGTCCCTACGCCTCGGTCGGACGCGCCGCTCCTCGACGCAGCAGGTCCCAGGCTTCGCGGTATTTCTCGAAGCGCCCGCCGTCGTACCTCTTTGTGCCCTCGGGATAGAGGCGGATGTGCGCAAGGCTCCCAATCTCCGCCACCGGGATGATGTACCAGGCATCGTGAGCAACGACGTAAGCGGCGATGAAGTCGATCTCATCCGCCGTATATCGAAGAATGGGCTTGTGCTGGCGCCTCCGAGCCACGGCGATGCCGTATCCCCAGCGCTGGGTGGTGAAAACCGATTTCACCTGAATGCGAAACACGCGGCCGTTTTCCTCAATGACCACGTCGTAGGGCTCGCAGTCGCCGTAGGGTTTGCTCGCTGCGAATCCCATGCTGGTGGCTTTGACCACGAAGATTAATTCCGCCATGATGCCTTTGCGTTTGGTGTACCGTGCCGAGCGTCCGATTGATCGACGCTGGCGACGGGGCTTCCTGGAAGCAGCAGAATTCTCTGTCATAAACGTTGCATGCGCGGGCCTTTGCCTGGGCGCACTTTTCTCCCTTTGATTTGAATTTGTTTGGAGATTTCGCGGGCGAGGTCGCTCGCGCTACACAAACAAAAAGCGCGGGCTGGATGCCCGCGCCTCTTTTTGTCTATATATCTAGCCTAGCAGATTCAGGGGGGTAAACCCGCCATGTTTTCGAACTTTATTTTCTGTTTGCAATGAAAGAGTTGAAGGGAATTCGACGCAAAAGGGGGCTTGACAAGATTTCTCCCAAAATGGGAAATAGGCGAATTTCGCGTCAGAAGGCAGGGCTGCGTAATATGCCCGTCTCGGAAGACGCGAGGCGTGGGCCACCCCTGCTGTCGTGCATTGCGATTCGCTACGACTTCAGTTGCGACAACTGCTTTTTCACATCGGCGGCCTGGCTGTAGTTGGGATCGATTTTCAGGACTCGTTCCAGATGCTGGCGCGCCAGGTCGTTCTTGCCAGTCTTTTCGTAGGCGAGTCCCAGGTGATAGTGAACCGTGGCGTCGTCGGGAGCTTTGCTTTTCTCGCCCAGCTTGAGCGCTTCCTGGAAAAGATCGACCGCCGATTGATATGCGCCCTTCTGATAAAGGATCCAACCCAGAGTGTCGGCGGCATTGGGTGAATCGGGCATGCCGCGGCGGGCAGTTTGCGCGAGCGAAAGGGCCATGTCCACGTTGCCGCCGGATTGCAACATGACGTACGCGAGATTGTTCGAGGCCAGCGGATTCTCCGGTTTGATTTCGAGGGCCTTCTGATACGCGTCCTTGGCCTTGGCCCAATCCTGCTTGTGCTCGTAGAGCTCGCCCATCAGAATGTAGAACGTGGCTTCATGCGGATTGTTCTTCAGCGATTCTTGGTATGTCGCGATGGCCTGGTCGGTTGAACCTTTGGCAACCTGGACCTGGCCGAGCTTAAGCAGGGCGTCCGAGTTGTTTTTGTCGAGTTCGGTCGACTTCCTGAATGCGGCCTCGGCGCCGTCGAGATCTTTCTTGCTCTTGAAGAGCGCGGTGCCCAGCAGATCGTAGAAGGCGCTGCTGTTTGGCGATTTCGCGATTTGCGCGTTCGCGGCGGCGATCGCTTTGTCGGGTTGGTTCGCGGCCAGGTAACTGTTCATCAGTCCGCTGAGCGCATCGCTCGAGTTAGGATCGCAATCGAGCGCTTGCTGAAAGGCTTTCCCCGCGTCGCTGTATTGCTTTTGCACCAGCTTCAGGTTTCCCATCTGGATATAACCAACGGCACTTTTCGGGGCAACTTCGATGGCTTTGTTCACGTCCAGTTCGGCGGCGGTGAATTGCTTGCGATTGGTTTTCGAGAGCGCCCGCATGGCATAGCCATCCGGCGAAGCGGGTTGCAGTTTGATGATCTGCGTCGCCGTTTGTTCGAGCAAATCCATGTCGCCCTTGCGGATGGCAGCGTTGGCGAGAGCGCGTTGCGCCTCGATGAGATCAGGGCGCAAGCGCACGGCGGATCGCCATTCTTCGACCGCCCGCTCGGGGTTTCCCATCGCGTCAAGCGCAAGACCCATGTGGTAGTGGCTCAGGGCGCTGTCGGGGTCGTTCTTCAGGGCGTTTTGGAGGGTTTGGGCCGCGTCACTCGGGTGACCGCTGCGGAGTTGGATCTGTCCCCGGTAGATCAGAGCTTCATTGTCGTTTGGGTTGGCCGCGAGAATTGCATCATTCAGCTTGGCTGCTTCGTCCAGGCGGTTTTTCAGGATGAGCAACTGAATGTAGTTCTTCTCGACCTGCACATCTTTAGGATGGTCGTGATAGACCGAGGCGTATTCGGCAGTGGCTCTGTCGAGGTCGCCGGTGGCGAAATAGAAGTCGCCGAGCATGCGGTAGCCGATGGAGTTGTCGGGAAATTTGGTTTTGACTTGTTTCAGGAATGCCTCGGCCTCAGCCTTTTTTCCCTGCGCGATGTAGAGACGCGCGACGGCAGCCGCGGGATCGGGATTCTTGGGATCGAGATCCATTGCGTGCCGGAATTGCTGTTCGGCTTCAGGGAAGCGGCCGCGTGACTGGTAATAGCTGCCAAGCGCCAATTGGGCCTGGACGGCTTGGGGATTCATCTCGACGGCCTTCTTGAAATTAACTTCGGCGGCGTCGGGCTGGTTGGCGCGCATCTGCACGAATGCGAGATCGAGGTACGGCTCCCAGTTGTTGGGGGCCAGAGCGATGGCCTTCTGCATTTCCTGGATGGCAGCGGGATAATTTTTCTGACCGATGAGCAGATTTGCAATGGCCATGTGGACCTGCTGATTGTTGGGCTGCTGCTGGACAAGCAGATCGGTCTGGGCTTGCGCCTGCTTGAAATCGTGGCCCGCAATCAGCAGGTTTGCCAGATCAATGCGGGCCTGATAGTTGTCCGGTTGCAGTTCAATGGTCCGGCCAAGTTCCTGATACGCCGTTGACCACTGCTGCAGCTTGAGCAGCGCCAGAGCCAGTTGATAGTGTGCATTACCATAGGTGGAATCGATTTGAATAGCGTTCTTATATTGGATCGCGGCCTCGCGATACTGACCCTTATCAAAGTAGCGCTGGCCGCTTTCATAGTATTTCTGCTTGCGCACGTTGGGATCGCGGGAACATCCAACGAACACGGTCGCGACCAATCCAACCGCCAGAACCAGACGAAAAATGGACGAATTCCTCATTACAAATCTCCAGGGACAGGCGCACTGAAGGCGCGGTTGTTCTCCCAGTCCCTTCTTTTCTTGGTCTTAGGGTACTGCAAATAGAGTACGGCAGAAAGTTACTCATGGCACAACCCAGTCATCGCGGAAGCTGCGAGACGATGTTTCCGGAGAAGGAAGGCGAAGGTATCGGCGGCAGGAAAGTTTATGCGTTCGACGCTTATCCTCGATCGGGTTGTGAGCCTGCGGGCTGCATATGATTCTCGAGCAACTGGAGTAGGGGTTCGCGCAGGTTCGGGCCACAGGCGATCAGGCCCGAGATCAGCGGGTCACGGCGGTTGCACTGAAGTGTGCTGTTTTCGAGGGTGCTGACAAAGCCTCCGGCGCTGGTTACCAGAGCGACTCCAGCAGCCACGTCCCATTCATTTTTCGGAACCAGAGTGAACGTGATGTCGACGAGTCCCGCGGAAACCAATGCAAGTTTGTAAGCGACGGATCCCATGGGGCGAACCTTGAAATTTGCGCCCTCAAATTGCTTCCACTCTCCGCGCTTGGTTTCGCTACGGCTGGCCAGCACCGTGGCGCCATCCAGAGTGGTTCTCTGGCTGGGCCGGGCCGGCTTGCCGTTGTAGGTCACGCCTGACTCGAGCGAGCCGAGGAAGACCTCGTTGGTGGCCGGGTTGCAGATTCCGCCGGCGATGGGACGCCCGTTCTCCACCATCGCGATCGAGACACAGAATTCCGGGATGCCGGCAACGAACTCGCGTGTGCCATCGAGTGGATCGACCACCCAAACGCGGCTCTTCTCGAGGCGCGTGTAATCGTCCACGCTCTCTTCGGAGAGCCAGCCTTCGCCATCGCGCAGCAATTCCTTGCGGAGGACGGCGTCGAGTGCCCGGTCGGCTTCGGTCACGGGATCATGTCCGATCTTGTATTCCGCCTCAATCGCGCCGGCCGTAAAACGGCTGAAAACTACGCGCGCCGCTTCCATGGCAGACTGAATGCGTTGCAGAGTTTCGGCGTTGCGGTTGTTCGCCATGTTTTTTGGAATGTCTTGCTCAGGCCCACAGCATGCGTGCGCCAGTTGCCAGTAATACTGCGCACAGCAGCCTTCTCAACCAGGGTACAGGAAGACGAGTGCTCAAGTGCGAACCCAGCAACCCCCCAGGAATGGAGCCGATCAGCAGGGAACTCACCAGGTACGGATCGATATTGCCGAGCCGGAAATGCAACAGGCTGGTTACGCCAGTAAGAATGACGGCATGCACAATGTCGGTGCCCACCATCACTTTGGGTGAGAAGCTGTAGAACAGAAGGAGGAGCATCATGATGATGCTGCCTGAGCCAACCGAGGTCATGCCTACCAGGAAGCCCGCCAACAGTCCGATCGCGGACATCCCCGCGAATGACTGCAAGGTCGGAGAACGATGCGCTACGTGTTCTTCAATCTTGCTCTGGAAAAGAAGAAGAGTCGGAATGCAGATCAGGAGAATCCCGACCGCGGTCGTAATGAATGCATTGACGCCGGTGCCGTACACGGTTCGAAGATGGCCCAGCAAGCTTACCCCGAGTATCGATCCCGGAATGCTGCCTACGGCCAATGCCGCAACGACTTTGCGTCGAACCGTTCCTTTGCTGATGTGAACCCAGCTCGAACCGATCTTGGTAACGAAGTTGAAGAGAGCGTCGGATCCGACTGCCACGATGGGCGGTACTCTGAGAAAAAAGATCAGTACAGGCAGCAGAAGCACACCGCCCCCCACTCCTGTCATACCGATCAGAGTACCGACCACGAAGCCGATCAAGATCTTTTCGATGAGCATGCCAAAATCCGTGCAACTTAGCCCGTTCGCTCTGAAATCAAGCTGCTTGTCCGTTGACCCCGATGAAGCCCTCACGCTCTAGATGCAAAATAATCTCTTGCGCTGCCTCTTCGGGACTCAATTCGGCCGTATTAATTACAATGTCAGCATCCTTAGGTTCCTCGTAGGGGTCAGAAATGCCCGTGAACTCCTTGAGAATGCCGGCGCGAGCTTTGGCATAAAGACCTTTTCGGTCGCGCTGTTCACAAGTCTCCACCGGGGTCGCGATGTGGACCAGGATGAAGCCGCCGACCGGTTCGATCATGCCGCGCACTGCTTTGCGGGTCGCATCATAAGGAGCGATGGGAGCGCAGATTGCAATGCCGCCGTTCTTGGTAATCTCCGAGGCTACATAGCCAATGCGTCGAATGTTAATATCGCGATGCTCCTTGGAGAAACCCAATTCCGAAGAGAGATGTTTACGGACAAGGTCCCCATCCAACAGCGTGACCGGACGCCCGCCAGCCTCAAGAAATTTGGTCACGAGGACATTGGCGATGGTGGATTTGCCCGAACCCGAAAGGCCGGTGAAGAAAATCGTCACGCCCTGCTTGTGCCGCGGAGGATAGCTGCGGCGCAATTCCTTCACGACTTCAGGGTAAGTAAACCAGCTGGGGATCTCACGTCCCTCATTCAGACGATCGCGCAACTCGGTTCCTGAGATGTTCAGCACGCGCGATCCGTTGCTTACTTCGTTGTCAGGCACGTACTGATCCTGATCTTCGAGGTAAACCATCATGTTGAAGGGAACCATAGTGACGCCGATATCCGCTTCGTGCTTCTTGAAGAGTTCCTGGGCATCGTAAGGGCCGTAGAAGTTCTTGCCGTCGGAATCTTTTCCCGGACCAGCATGGTCGCGGCCTACGATGAAATGGGTTACGCCGTGATTCTTGCGGATTAAGGCGTGCCAGATAGCTTCCCGTGGTCCACCCATGCGCATCGCCAGCGGCAGCATGGAAAGTTTGACGCTTCCCGCGGGAAACTTAGAAAGCAGTAACTGGTAGCAACGCACCCGAGTGAAGTAATCGACGTCGCCGGGCTTGGTCATCCCGACCGAAGGATGGATGAGGAGGTTCGCCTCGACCTGTTTCGCGGCGCGGAACGTCAACTCCACATGGGCGCGGTGCATGGGGTTGCGGGTTTGAAACGCAACTACACGGCGCCATCCGAGACGAGCAAACTCGGCACGCAATTCGGCTGGGGTGAGACGCAGCGTGCGGAAGTCGTAGTGCGAAGGCATTTGCGTGCCTTCAATACGGCCTCCCACGTACCAGGAATTGCCCTTGTTTAACAGGTAATCGACGCCGGGATGAACCGCGCTGGTGGTTCCAAATACGGATTGAGCTTCCGCCTTGCGGTCCGGCTGCCAGACGGCTTCGACGTGCAGCACTGCAAGCATCACGCCTTCAGCATCGCGCAACGCAATGGTGCTGCTTCCTGGCTTCAGCGACTTGGCAAACTCTTCTTTGACGTCCAGGGTAATCGGCATCGGCCACAGAACGCCGCTGCTCAGGCGCATATTGTGGCAGACGCCCTCGTAATCCGCCGGTGTCATGAATCCCCGCAGGGGCGAGAATCCTCCGCTGGTGAGCAACTCAAGGTCGCAGATCTGACGCGGCGTCAGATCCCACGACGGCCATTCTCGCGAATGGGCTTTCAGTTCTGCGATTCGTTCGGGCGACGCGATCAGGTCGGTAAGTTCTCCGCCGTGCGGCGCAATAATGTGACTGGTTGAAGCGATCAAATCCTGGCTCCTTATAACTACGGGTTTATAAACTCGATATTCTGTAGCGTGCCATGCAGACAATATGACGGTGGCAGTTTGCGGCCCACGAAAACCAGCGAGGGGAACGGAACGAACGTTATGCAAGAATACCGTGTAACCCGCGGGGCAGCAAGTACAGCCTGGCTAGCGTGAGTCAAGCTTCGCTATGAGCAATTTGCGTACCTTTGTCGGCCCGGTTTGCGCCGCTATGTGATTCTCGAATCGAGGGTTAGCCGAGGCAATCACTTTCTTCGTTTCTGGCCATCGGCGAATGTGAAAAGCTTTGCACTCAAGATGCAGTTCCGCTCCCGCCGAGGGGAATTCAATTGCTGCCACTGGAGAATTGCTTTTGGGCAGGAGAACTCTGGAGAGATTCAACCGGCACAGGTTTCCGAACCGCAAGCACGGGTTCCTTGATTGAGTATTTCAGCAGGCACCACACGGCGCGTACTCCGTCTTTCCAGCCTATCTTTTTTCCCTCTTCGTAGGTTCGTCCCCAGTAGCTGATGCCGACTTCATAGATACGCAGATGACGCTTCGCAACCTTGACCGTGATCTCGGGTTCGAATCCGAAGCGGTTCTCTTCGATCGGGATGGATTGGATTACCTCGCGCCGGAAAGTTTTGTAGCAAGTCTCCATGTCGGTGAGGTTGATGTTCGTAAGGCAATTTGAGAGCAGCGTCAGTAGCCGGTTTCCAACTGAATGCCAGAAGTAAAGCACGCGATGAGGAGCTGCGCCCAGAAAACGCGAACCGTAAACTACATCAGCCTTGCCTTGCATGAGCGGACCAAGCAACAGCGGATAATCAGACGGATCGTATTCCAGGTCCGCATCCTGGATTACCACGAAGTCTCCAGTTGCCTCTTGAATTCCGCGGCGCAGTGCCGCGCCTTTGCCCATGTTTCGCGGCTGCACAAATACCCGGACCTGCGGATATTGCGCATGCAACCCGGAGAGAATTTCCTGGGAACCGTCTTGCGATCCGTCATCGACACAAATCACTTCCAGCTCGAGTGGCACGGCCAATACGCGCTCGATTATGAAGCGCAGCGTGGCGCGCTCGTTGTAAACCGGTATGACGACCGACAGTTTCATGCTGGGAAAGTTTTCCTAGTGTAGAACATTCCGGCACTTGGAATCCCGGCATTCGCGTACCTTACAATACAGTACCGTTTGTGAGCCGGATCGGAGGATTGTCAACAAGTGTAATTAGTTCTCAAAAGTCTTACATGATCGGGGAATTTTGTCCTAAGGTCTTTGCCCTAAATATCCAGCAGATGCTCGGCCTGAAAAACTTTGGCAGGAGTGGCTTTTGCCTGTGGTGCCGAAGGATCGGCCCGGGTCGTCAGAGGTCTCGGCGGGTTGCTTTTATTCACAGCAAGAGGGGGCGGGCGGATTTTATGTCCAAGTGGAACTGTTCTCCTTTATTATCTGTTACTTAGATGATGGGTCTGCTGATTCGCCGGAAATCAAACGACTTGGCTGGTAGGAAATGCCCGCGCGCTCGTGTTTTCTTGGGTGCGGGATCCTCTCGGTCCGAGTCTGATGTGCGTTCGGAGGCAATAGGAGACTGAGGAAATCCGGGTCACTTGGCACGGTGAATGCTATGATTTACTGGAGACCCAGCCGAAAAATCTTTGTGCTTCCTTTTGCGGCTGGATGGCGAAGGGCGCTTGCAACGAGGGACCTGTGGAAAACTTCCCCGGGCGGCGTCGGTTATCATTTTAACCCTTGGGGAAGAGCTGAATGGAGGAAAAGCCTGTTCGTTTAGGCCCGCGAGAGCAGCAGATTGCCGAGTTGCTGCTGCAGGGTTGTGACAATACGGAAATTGCAGCGCAGCTCAAGATGGCCCGACGGACGGTCAAGGCGCACTTCAATCGTCTCTTCCAGCGCTTCGGAATTGACGGCGGTATCAAACGAGTCAAACTCGCGACAACTTTATACCGGAGGCAGTTATGTTTGGAGGAGAACGCTACGGAAAACGCGTTCCGAACGAACGGGAACGGCGAGTCATCGAGCTCGTTGCTCAAGGACTCAAAAACAGTGAAGTCGCAGAAGCCATCGGCACGACTGAGCATGTCGTAAAAAATTATCTTCGCGTCATCTACGACAAACTTGGACTCTGGAATCGGGTAGAACTCGCGCTCTGGTACGAGGCGCGCCGGCACGAGTCTCTGGTCGGAGTTTGATGACGTTGCAAGAACTGCGAGCGTCTGGTTTCAACTCGCGGCGCTATCGGACTGAATCTCAAATATCCTGGACCAAGTATTTCTGACCTCTGCGTGCGAATGCAGGGGTTTTGTTTTGTCGCATCCTTGCGAGCAGATTTCGAAAGCGAAGGAGGGTCGCCGCTGCCTGATTAGATTAATCGCAGTTCTTTCGAGCTGCCGGTTCAAACTGATCCATTTGCGCTTCGCGCTGCGTGGTAAATTTGCCCTCGGGAGTTTTGCCATAGAGGTCGGAACCAGCGCAATAGTAAAGAGCATGTCGGCGGTCGACCCATACCTGGGCGTTGGGATTGCCGGGATAAACTGGCGTGGGCGGCGTTTCCGCAAGTCCCAAACTCACCAGCAGTTTTTCAAATAGCGTCAGATTGGGCTGAGAATTCCTCGATTGCGCCCGGTTCTCCGCAGGACGCACGACCCACCCCGATAGCACCATCAACAGCAGCAGAACCGCCGCTCCGACATAAACGTCCGCGCGATGCTTCGCCAGCCAGATTCCAAAGGGCGACTTCGGGGTTAGTGATTTCAGCCACGCGTGAGTCTCGGTTGCCGACGCCCACGGCGACAGAGGTTTTGGCGATGCTTCGATTGCCTCTGAAACGGGAGCCGCGTCCTCCGCTGCCTCACCCTCGATCACGGGCTCGAAATCGCCCTCCTCCGATGCCTCGGGTTCCCCCGATTCTTCGGGGAGTTGATCGATTACTTTCTTCAATCCGGGAGAAAGGCGGAGAGAGAGTTCGTGAGCCAGCCGGCCTTCATCCATCGCTGGTGAGCTGATTTCGGTCTCATGACTGTCCGTCTCGATCTCTTCGTGCCGCTTGTTCTCCGCCTGCTGTTGCTGACGCCACATCGATGCCCACTTGTTCTGCAAGTCGCCTGAAGCAGAAGTTGCTGAGGGTCGTGCGGTTCCGCATCTACCACAGAATAATTCTTGTTCTCCAAACTGATACCCGCACTGTGAACAAACTGTTTCACGGCCCGATTTCGCACTCGACGTGCTGACCGGGATGCCGAGGTCCGCTTCCCTTATTTCTACCGGCTCGACAACGCTCTCCGCCGGTCCGATGACTGGGCGTGCTTGCGCGGCAACGTTTTTCCCCGGCTCAACCGCAAGGCGCTCAAGCTGTGGTTTGATTCGTTCCAGAGCTTCGAGCATGGCGGCGCGTTCTGCCGCGAGCTTTTGTCTCCAATCCTTGTCAGCTGCTCTTGCGATCGCCTCCGTCATCAATCCTGCCATGAGTTGGCAACTTCGCATCTCTGGCTCTTGAATGGAGTCAGCGTCTGCAAAGCGAATTTCCAGCAGGCCGGCCAGGTTGCCTTCGTGATAAAGCGGCAAAGCCATCGACGGTTTGCCCGCGTGCTCCCGGCTGAATTCGGTCGAGAGCTGTCCATCCGCCGAAAGACTCGAATCCATCGGCAAGCTTGAACCTGTCAGGCTGGCCGCATCTCCAGAGGCCGCGCAGTACTCCAGTCGATTCTCCCGCACGACTGCCACTGCCACTCCACTTGCGTGCGTGATCTTTCGCAAGCGCTCGACAATCACATTGGCCGCGACTTGCAACTCGCCCGCTTGCGACCGCAGAAACTCCTGCGTCTCGACGATCTGGGCAAGGGCCTCGGTGGGATCAGGCCTCGAACGGGGTTCAACCTCGAAAGTTTTCTGCTCCTGCAGCACATGCGCGGCTTCGAGCAGCTGTTGGAATGTGGCTTCATCCAGTGCCGGTTTTTCCTGCTCGCTGATGATGGTTAGCTCCAGTTGGTCCCGTGTTCCCGGCTTGTCCGGCTCCGCCATAGGTCAATGCAATTCGCCATCCACAGTGCCGACCGCGACCCCGCAACCGCTTGATTCTAGCAGTCTTGACGGCCTCGGACCATACCCGAATAGATGCACTCAAGTGCTTGCACTTCTTGGCATTATGACATCGAGTCAGTTCCCGTTCGTCGGACCTTGAACGCAACCGCACCTGCACGCCGCACGAACAGAAATCGCACAGCCCCGCCGATCCGCGCGACATGCAAACTATTGCACTTTCCCAGTCCGTGAGTCATCGCTTGTCCGATTCTGGACATACCGTCTCGCCAACGAACACCTCTTGGCTCACATCCCCCATTCCGCTGCGTCAAATCAAAGGCTTAGAGAACAGGGGAGGGAAGCGCAGTTGCTTTACGAGGTCCCGTGGTTAGGGGATTCGCCCATGCAAACGCTACTCGAAGACGTTCGTTACGGGCTCCGCAACTTGCGGAAGAACCCAGGCTTCACCGCAGTAGCTTTATTGACCTTAGCTTTAGGCATCGGCGCAAACACCGCCGTTTTCTCCATTGTGAATGGCATTCTGCTCAACTCCCTTCCATTCCACGACCCCGACAAACTGGTTGTGTTGTTCGAGAGCAAACCGCATTTCAAGGAAGGTTCCATCTCGTATCCCAACTTCCTCGACTGGCGTCGCGAGAACCATGCGTTCACTACAATCTCGGCTTATCGTCCTGACACCTTCAGCCTCACCGGCACCGGCGAACCCGAGCAGGTGCGAGCCGAGATGCTGTCGTCGGACTTTTTCTCGGTGCTGGGCGTGAAGCTTTTGCTTGGCCGCACCTTTACTCCCGAAGAAGACCAGCTGGGCGCCGGTCACGTCGCGCTCGTCAGCAGTGGTTTCTGGAAGCGCAAACTGGGATCTTCCCCGGACGTGCTAGGGCGCAGAATTGTGCTGGACGGCGAAGGCTACACCATCATCGGAGTGCTCCCCGCCAATTTCCATTTGACCCTGCCCAACTTCCGCGACGACCGGGACGTCTTCGTTCCCATTGGTCAGTGGGCTTATCCTTATTTCCGCGACCGCAGTCGCGCTTTGGGCATGAAGGCCGTCGGCCGGCTCAAGCCTGGCATCTCTCTCGCCCAAGCCCGCGCCGATATGGATTCGGTAGCGCAAAACTTGGCCGCAGCTTTTCCCCAGGCCGATGCCGGGGAAGGTGCCGCCTTGGAGCCGATGAAGCAGGAAATGGTCGGAACCATCGAGCCTTTTCTTCTGATGCTGCTGGCCGCTGTTTGCTTTGTACTCCTCATTGCCTGCGTGAACGTCGCCAATCTCCTGTTGGCGCGGTCCACCAGCCGCACCCGCGAATTTGCCATCCGCGCCGCACTCGGCGCCAGTCGAGCCCGCGTGATCCGGCAGCTTCTCACCGAGAGCATCCTTCTCGCGATGGGTGGCGCGGCATTAGGCCTGCTGCTCGCTACCTGGGGATGCAGAGCCGCGCTCGCGGTAGTGCCGGTCGCCCTTCCCCGCGCAGAGGAAGTCGGACTCGACCTGCGTGTTCTGATCTTCACCGCAGTCATTTCCATTCTCGCTGGAGTTTTCTTTGGCCTCGCCCCGGCCTTAAAAACCTCGCGCACCAACTTGCAGGAAACTCTCAGAGAAGGTGGCCGCAGCGTGAGTGGCACTCGCCACCGCGTCCAAAGTGTTTTTGTCGTAATCGAAATGGCCATGGCGCTCGTCCTCCTGATTGGCGCGGGTCTGATGATCCGCAGCCTGATGCGGCTGTGGAATGTCGATCCCGGATTCGATCCGCACAACGTTTTGACCTTCAGCGTCGCCCTGCCGCCTTCGGCAAACGGCGTAAGTGCCGACGCAGCCCGCTCCATCTATCGTCAACTCCATGACAACCTTGCCGCTGTGCCCGGCGTCCGCGCGCTTTCCCTGTCCGGCGGTTCCATTCCCTTCAGGAGCGACGATGAAGAGTTGTTCTGGATTGAAGGCCAGACCCGGCCCGCAAACGATAAGGACATGAACTGGACCCTGCGCTACACCATCGAATCCGGTTACCTCGAAGCCATGAAAATTCCTCTCAAGCGCGGCCGCTTTTTGACCCCGCACGACAATGAACATTCACCCCTCGTCGCCGTCATCGATGAAAGCTTCGCCGACCGATACTTCCCGCACCAGGATCCGATTGGCAAGCACGTCAACATGAAAGGAATTGATCAACCCCTCGAAATCGTTGGCGTGGTTGGGCACGTGAAACAGTGGGGCCTCGATGCTGACGATAAAGAATCTCTGCATGCCCAGCTCTACGCTCCTTTCATGCAAGGCGCAGATAAGGAAATGCAACAGACCACCGGGGGCGTGGACGTTCTGCTGCGATTCGACGGGCCCCAGCAAGCGGCCACCGATTCGATTCGCCGCGCGGTCGCGGCCATGAACAGCCAGCAGTTCCTCTTCGACGTTGAGACCTTTGACGAGACTATCTCCAAAGCACTCGCGGCGCAGCGCTTCTCCATTATTCTGCTCGGTGTTTTCGCCGGACTCGCCCTGTTGCTGGCCAGTGTCGGTATCTACGGCGTGATCTCGTACGTAGTGGGAGAGCGCACCCACGAGATCGGGATTCGCCTTGCCCTAGGCGCGGACCGGATGCACATCCTGCGCCTCATCCTCGGACGCGGTGGCATCCTCGCCATGGCCGGTGTGGGATTGGGTCTCGTTTCCGCGCTGGCCCTGACCCGGCTCATGGCAAGTCTGCTCTACGGCGTTCGCTCCACCGACCCGTTAACCTTCGTCGGCGTCGCCATCCTGCTCACCCTGGTCGCGCTCGCCGCCTGCTATATTCCCGCACGCCGCGCCAGCAAAGTCGATCCCATGGTCGCACTGCGCTACGAGTAGCCCATTCTTTGCTTTCTTCTTTTTGAGCCCGGTGCTTGGACCGACACGAAACAGGGGCCTCCCACGAGGCCCGAACCACGGCGGCTCGCCTCGACCCGTTTCAGCACAGATTCTCCCGTTTTGGTTCTTCCAATCCATCCAAACTCCGCTCGTCGTTTTCTCAACCCATGCATTCAATGGTCTTTATCCATCCGTGCAAACAGGCGAATCTTTGGCGAACTAACTGCTTTCGCATTTAGTGATTGACTGCACATCAATCAGAATGAGTCGAAGCAAAGTTTCGCAAACCAGCAGAGAGGAAACCCCATGTTGGATCTCAGCGACATCAAGATTACGCGACGCGATGAACAGGTTCTGCACCTTCTGGTCGAAGGCTGCAGCAATAAGGAAATCGCCGAGCAATTGAACATCAGCCCCCGAACCGTGAAGCAGCATCTGCGTACGCTGTTTCTACGGGCCGGGATCAAAGATGGCCGCAAACGCGTCAAGCTTGCCACCGCCGTGTTCCAAAGAGAGCAGAGGGAATTATGCAACCATGTGATCGGCTGACCGCCAAGGAAATTCAAGTCGCCATGCTGGTTTGGGAAGGCCAGACCAATCGCGAAATTGCCAATGTCATCGGCACCACCGAGCAAGTCATCAAAAATTACTTGCGCAACACGTTTGATAAGTTGGGCGTTTGGAGCCGCCTGGAGCTGGCACTCTACGTGGCCGCGCACGGAGGCACTCACTGGCGCGATCCCACCACTTTGACATCCCCTTCGGTTTCGTCAGCTTCCCCGCTTACGCATCCGCTGGAGCAACGAGCCCGGCAGACTTCATCGCCAAGTGTTAGTGATAGTGATAAGGATGACCATCGGTCACAGCCATCTGCATTCGCGGCAAAAGTCTCGTCACCACTGATTTCAGCCTAGTTTTTCACAGCTGGAACACCGATACAGCAGGCCACGGCTCGCTTGGGACGCCGGTCTGAATTGCCTTTTAGTGCGTGTTTGCGCACGTCGCCCTCGAACCGGCCAACCACCGGCTGCACCAGAAATGGTGCAGCACGCTGTGGAGGGAACGCATGTGCATGAAAACGAAGAGTATGTAATCGCGCGAAACCAGTTGACCCGGCTCGCTCTTCGGAGTACACACCTCCAACTACCTTGGGGAGTGATCGTTGGCGGATGGGCAGATTTCGATTCGCGCAGCGATTTAGCATTCGTAGTGAATCGTTTCAAGTGTGGAGGCGAAACCTTGTTAAGGGTGGGGCACGTTATTTTGGCGCCCATCGCTCAAAACCTGTTGCGAATTCTGTTAGGCGTAAACCCGTTCGTGCGCCTGCCGTAAGCGATATGCAAGCAAGTAGTCTTGTTCCCCCTATGGCTTACATTGCACGTAATCAGCTCAAAGCCACCGTCCTCATCGTGGACGACTCCCCCGAAATCCAGCGTTACCTTCGAGCCTTACTCGAACTTGACTCCTACAACGTCCAGACTGCCAATAGCGGCCACGAGGCTCTGCAGAGCATCCGCCGTGGGTGCGCCCCCGATGTGGTTCTGCTCGACCTGCAGATGCCCGGAATGGATGGCCTCGAAACTTTGCGGCGATTGCGGCAGCTCCGGCCCAGCTCCAAGGTCATCATGTGCTCGGGATTGGACGATCCCGAAAAGATTCGTGAAGCCGCCATGTTGGGCGCGCACGCTTATCTCGTGAAACCCGTCCAGCATTTGTATCTTTCGGCGGCGGTCGAACGTTGCCTCGCCGAGGGTCCGGTAAAGCAGGCGACCGAGCATCTCGGAGGCCAGCTCTTCGTCCTGCCATCGCCCAGCCCGCTGTAGAACCACGATTTCAAATCCTGATTCGAACCATGCTGTCGATGAACTGCCTCAGCTGATTCCGGTCTTGATCCGTCATCTCCGTGAACTTTACTCCGACGCCAAACCCCGGTGTGCTGGTGATGACTTCCGCGTTCGCCCATAACTTGAAATCTTGGACCCAAAGAGCGATCCGGATCTGCGTGCCTACAGGAAGAGGGTTAGGCATCTCCAGGAAACATCCTCCCAGGCTGAGATCGGCGGTTCTGGTGCGAATGGGAGTGGCTTCGCCCGTCGGGTAAACTTCCGCGGAACTTGCGCACTTCAACCGCGAGCTTGCCCGGCGATCTCGCGCATCGCGAACCGTTGCGTCGTAGCCGGGCGGCGGCAAGGGGAAGTCCCACAAGCTTTTTTCCGGGGACAGATTGAGCAGACCCAAGCGTCCTGCTTTGGCGCTACCCGGTTGACCGACCCACTTCACTCGAAAATGACCCTTGGTGACGCCATAGGTGATGCCGACGATCTCATCCACGTTCGGCTGGGCTTGGACACCGTCGAGTTCCACCCCCTGCTGACTGACGTTGACGGTGAAAACCTTCTCGGAGAAGATTTGGCCGCCGCGGTCCGTCCCGAAAATCCGGACCGGCACTTTGATTTCCTTACGGGGCTCTCGGCGTTTACCCATATCCTGACCAGACTCGTCCAGTAGGCAGCATGTGCCTGGGCTGACCCGATTTTACTTCAGACCTGCTCACCGCCGGGTGAACGGATGGACTACCCGATGGAGCACCTTTCTGATCTGGACTAGGGAAAACGCTGCAAAAGCTTGCATAAAAACTCCGCTTCTTCGGGGATCGCTCGCGCAAAGCGCACTTTTACAAGCGTTTGAGGACCAGCCTGCGGCACTCCAATTGCACTATCGCGGGGGTGCGTCCCAGCTCTTGTTATGTCTCCCCCCGGCGGTCGCGATTCGAGGTAGGTAATGACTACTAAAGAAAGTTTCTGGATGGCCTGTGACTCCATCGAGCAGTTGCGAGCGGAGTACGGACCCTTTCAGACCCGAGCCGAGGCCGAGGCCGAAGCGCGCAAGCTGGGATTTGGCTTTCTGTTACGCTATGAGCACGTAATCGACGCCAACGAAAATATCCAGGAAGTGCGCTGCATCTTCATCGAATTGCCCATGGCGCACTCTACGCCCACCGGCCCAGTGGTTCGCAGGCTTCACACTCGCTGCGCCACCTGCGGTGAAACTTCGGTTCACGAGGAACACTGGCAGGCTGAGGTCTGGGCGGATATTCACGAGTTCGAGCACATCCGCCACCGTGTCCGCTTGTTCGAGCAAACCCGTCGCGAAGGCCTCAAGGAGATTGGCGACTGGCGCGATCAGTGTGCCTGATCCTGATTCGGCTCTGCAAAACTTCAGAAGTTTCTGCTAGTCTGTTCTCCGTAAGCCGGGCTCGAACCGAGCCTCCTCTGAGAAACCTATGGCCTTGGTCATTTCGCTGTTTCTGGCGCTGATTCCTCTCCTGGGCATCGTTTATATCGTTCTATTCGGCTCCCTGACGACGGTGGATGGGCTGTTCATGTCTCTCATTCTGCTCTCGATCTCGGCCATTCTTGGGTTGAACGTTTTGATTGAGCTGCGCAAAGGGAAGTCCGCGTTTGCTCCGAGCCGCAGTGCGCTGGTTAAGCAGCTTGGGGGACTGGTCTCGGATGGCTCCCGGCTGAAGGCCCGCGGCAAAGTGAAAGAGGTTGTGTTCTTCGAGTCCAACGTAGGCCAGCCCAATAAGTCTATTGTCACCCTTTCCGACGGAGGCGGTTCGTCCCAGACTCTCGCCCTCGAAGGAGACGTGCGCAACGCCCTTCCCGTAGGCCAGACCCTCGAGATCACTTTACGGAAAGAAGCTGGAAAGAATGTGCTTGTGGATGTGAATCACGCCTGACCTTTGAGCCTTCCCAAAATCCGCAGCCAGCAACGATCCGATTACGAACGTAACCCACGATCTTACTTCTGCCTCGCTCCAACCTGCGATTCCAATAGAGAATTACAACCATTGGTGCTCGCCGGGCGAAGTCGCCTGCAGCGGAGGGGGAATGTTGACGAAAGAGGAACAGACTGCGCCGCCGCCTACCATGTTGGCGCGCGCGGAACAAATCCAGCGCGAGATTCAGCAGCTCTCGGGACGCGATCTGCAGTTGTGGTCGATCGTAATTCTGGTCGTTCTTGTTCTCACCGCGGGCATGCTGGCGCTGGTTCTGCCCAACGTCATCTGGGCCCAGCGCGTCATCCGCGTGGAACACGCCTACCTGCCGCAGCTCTTCTTCGGATTGATTTCGCTGGTTCTGCTTTTCAACATTTATCTGGTGGGGCAAAAAGTTACTCTAAACAACACCCGTCGCGCACTGATCAGCGAGTTGGTACTGAACGAGCGGCTGGAAAGCCTCTCGCTGGTGGATCCCTTGACGCAATTATTGAACCGGCGTGCGATGAACGAATTGATTCCGAGGGAAGTGGCCCGCGCCAACCGCTTGTCCAGCAACCTCACCTTCCTGACCATCGACCTCGACGGTTTCCGCGCCATCAATGCCAAGTTTGGGAACATCGAAGGCAACCTGCTGCTCAGAGAATTCGCGCGGATGCTCACGACGTGTTTTCGAGGCGGAGACATTGCCTTCCGTCAAGGCGGAGACGAATTTCTCGTCGTCATGCCCGACACCAGCGAGGAAGACTCTGACTTTCCTGTGCGCCGCCTGCATCGCGCGCTTGAGCAATGGAATCTTACGAGTGGGAAGAGCTACAAGCTCTCGTTCAGCTGGGGCGTCGCGGCTTACGTGACTGGCAGCGAGGTTGAAGACGTGCTTCGCGCGGTCGATCGGCAGCTCTATCAGAAAAAACATAACCTCGTTCCTGTTTTCTAAAACACTTTTCACTTCACGAAAACTTGCGAAGTGTTCCACGTGGAACACTATGTTATTACCATTATATATGTATATAGATGTATGTACGATGGAGGTAAGTCGTATTCATTGATCGGGGTTAGCGGTTATTGTTCGTGGGGACGGAAGACTAGATCGAACCACGGTTTCCAGGTTTTGCCGCCGTCGGTTGAAGTTGCGCCGATTTCGCGAACGCCTCCGCTTACCGGCTTCCAGGTGCCGCGAACCAGAGTCGGTTCGGCGGCGGCTGGGTCAGCGCCGGTTAGAACCATTTCACCGGCTTCGAATGTGCCTTCGATTACGAGCAGCTGGCCTCGATTGTTCACCCAAGTCTGGTGCCATACTTTTCTGGATGTGTCGTAAATACTGAAGCTCTGACCCTGGTGTCCGTCGGTGGCTTGATAGTTTTCGCGCAGCACGCAGCCGTCGAGGATGAGATCTACTTGCGTGCGAGCGACTTTGGTGGTTGGGTTGTCGAAGTCAAAGGCGTCCCAGTCGCCGGCCCAGAAGTCGAACTGGCGATGCTCGGGGGCGGCACAGGCCACGGATTTCGGAGGATCTGCCGGGGCTGCTGATGACGAGGCCGGGAGAGTGGCGTAGCTTTGAACTCCGGCAAAGAAGACGACCAGACAGACAAGGCCAAGGTTTAGCTTTAACCATCGAGCAGTTGGTTTCATTTTGAATTGTCCAAAATCACAATCGTCTCTGCGGACTTAGCGCCCGCATGGATGACGATAAATCGTTAGTGGAATAACGTTGGACGTTTGCGGACCTGGTTTCTGGTCGATCAGTTGTGGTCGGTGAGTGGGATTCTTTACGAAACGCGGCGATCCAGTTCAACGTCAACTCCGACTTCGACGACCTCGTCCAAGCTTGCGCTCTCAACCTTACTGACGAGCTGTACGTTTCCGGATAGAAATTCGGGGACGTTCCCCGGTGTCGCCTGCTAGTCTTTCGAGCGGGGTGTGGCACGCTTTCCGACGCATGAAATCAACGGAGGTTGCTCGATTGCGGAGGGGCGTGGCCACTTCGCATCTTGGACCGACGGCCTTCGTTGCCCTTATTAGAATTGACCCGGCGGCTGGTTGAGGGTTTCGCGTCCCACCCTCCGCAAAGAACGCGGAAGGGTGGGACGCGAGACCCTCAACC
>Ga0207048_10167_pt1 | contig 21169 bp, 17 predicted proteins | sample Alteio_BWMinCont_65_FD_153301 | JGI IMG/M metagenome (GOLD analysis project Ga0207048, IMG submission 153301) | Enriched cells from forest soil in Barre Woods Harvard Forest LTER site, Petersham, Massachusetts, United States -... | ecosystem: Environmental > Terrestrial > Soil > Temperate forest >...
AGGCTATTATTGGTATTTCCAGTGCGCCAACAGCATATATAGCAAACTGTGCTGTACCACCCAATTTATTGACTATTATTTTGTCGACATTTAGTGTGATAAGGCCAATATAAGATGCAATAAACAAGGGAAAACCGTATTTAAGATATGATTTAGAGTGTGAATAAATTGTAGAGAAAGATACCGAGGGCCTTATTATATATATAAAATAGCTTAGTTGAAACAGGTAGGCGATAAGAAATGAATAAAGGGCCTTATTTATAAAATCCATATTCCTAATGTGTAAAAAGGAATAAAGCGAGAGAAAAAATAGGACTGAAAAAAAAAGTGAAGAAACGACTATGCTAAATACCTGGTTGTTAATTATTGCTATATATTGAAAGATATTTATTAATGCTAATATTAAAAAAAGCAATGGTATCCAAATAGCAACATTTATAATTGACTTTATGCCCACCCATTCGGCAATCTTGTCAACAATGAATTTGTTGGAAAAGACAAGCAGGATGAATAAGCTGATGATTAACGTGCCGACAATAATTGAACCTAAAAACTCCGGTATTTTGCTTTTTTCACGCGCGATTTCAAATTTAAATCCTTCTATAATCCCTAATGAAAAAAAAGGAATGGTTACCTGCACCAATAATATAATTTGCTTCCAATAACCAACGTTATTTATCGAGAAGTACCTGGCGATGTATACGTCGGCACAAAAGATTGTTCCTAAAAAAATAATATTTGATATAGCAAATAAGGTATTATTGCTTTTAAAAAAAGCCTCCGTCTTTTTAAAAAAAACGTTTATTCTACCACTTGCCATTTAATCAGGTTTTATTAGCGCCATAAATTCGTTCAATAATATCTACCACTTTTAAACCTTCTAAAGCATTGGTTGTAATAATAGCTTTTCCCTTTAGTACATCAATAACATTATCAATTACATAATTATGGTTTTGAGCTGAACCTTTATATGCCCCATAATCATTTCCAGGATTAGTAGGCGCTAGTTCAGGCATTTGATAATCTTTTATATGACAATATTCCACCCTGTCCATGTATTGACCCCCAATTTTAACCGAACCATTTTCAGCAATTATTGTCATACTGCTTTCCAGGTTCTTTCCCCAAACAGACGTGGAAAAATTAAGAGACCCCATGCCCCCATTCACAAAATCGAAATTAACAAATCCGGAATCTTCAAAATCTGTTAATTCTTTGTGGTTAAAATCATTTAGTCTGGCGGTTATATTTTTAACATCGCCGAAAAGCCAATACATAATGTCAATGAAGTGGCTAAATTGTGTAAATAATGTGCCGCCATCCAGGTCTTTTTTCCCATGCCAACTTTCTGGCTTATAATATCGTGCATCCCTGTTCCAATAGCAATTAAGCTGAACCATATATATATTACCAAGTTTTCCGCTTTCCACCATATCTTTTATCCAAACACTCGGCGGAGAATATCTATTTTGCATAACGGCAAACAGATATTTGTGCACTGATAAAGCCTTGTAAATAATTTTCTCGGCATCAAATTTATTCAATGCCATAGGTTTTTCCACAACAATGTGTTTTTTTGCTTCTAAGCTAAGCAAAGCATGTTCAGTGTGAAAACCATTTGGTGAACAAATATTTATTACATCAACAAATATATTGCTTTGCAGAAATTCAAGGAGAGATGAATAAAAAGGAACCGAATAATTTCCTATGCCTAACTGATTTTTATCTTTTACATCAATTAAGGCAACCAGTTCTGCTTCATCGTTATCAACAATCATCTGCGCATGGCGCTTGCCAATGTGACCACAACCTACGACAGCAAATTTTATTTTTTGATTATTTGACATTTTTTTATTTTATTCTGGTAACAATCCCGTTATTCATTTTATAAACCTGGTTGCTTTCCAAACAGGTAGCCATTCCTTCTTTATTAAATTCTAATTTTATGCCATACTCGCTCATCCAGCCAACTTGTTTTGCCGGATTGCCGATTACCAAGGCATAAGCTGGAATAGTTTTAGTTACCACAGCCCCTGCTCCGACAAACGCAAAGGGCCCTATATCATGTCCACAAACTATAGTTGCATTAGCACCTATCGAAGCGCCCCTGCCTATGTGCGTTTTAAGAAAACTGTCACGCCTATTTATTGCGCTCCTCGGATTAATTACATTGGTGAATACACAAGACGGACCCAGAAATACGTCATCATCGCAGGTTACCCCAGTATAAATGGAAACATTATTTTGCACCTTTACATTATCCCCCAATACTACTTTTGGTGAAATCACTACATTTTGACCTATATTACAATTTTGGCCAATTATGCAATTTGACATCACATGAGAAAAATGCCATATTTTGGTACCTCTCCCAATTTGGCAGTCTTCATCAATAAATGCTGTCTCGTGTGCAAAATAGTTATTGTTCATAAAAAAAAGATTTTACATTTTTCACGATAAAGGCTAATGTCTCCTCATTCAACTCTGTATGAATTGGTAGAGATAAAACTTGTTCACAAAGCATCTTTGTAGTGTTTTGATTGCCTATACATCTTCCGAAATTTTTAAATGCTTCTTGTTCAAATAGCGGAAGAGGGTAATATATCATGCTGGGTATTCCTCTTTTTTTAAGAAATGCCTGTAAGTCATTCCTTTTTCCATTGGTTACTCTAATTGTATATTGATGAAATACATGGGTGCTGAACGAATTTCTTACAGGAATGATTAATCCGGGAATGTTGCGTAAATGTCGGTCATAATATGAAGCCACTGCATTTCTGGCTTCGCAATACTCGTCCAGGTGTTCTAGTTTAACCCCTAGTACCGCTGCCTGAATTGTATCGAGTCTGCTATTTACACCTAAAATTTCATGGTGATATTTTTTTCGTTGACCATGGTTGGCTATCATTTTGATCTTTTCTGCCAGTTCTTCATCGTCTGTAAACAGAGCTCCGCCATCACCGTAGCAACCTAAATTTTTGGAAGGGAAAAATGAAGTGGTGCCGATGTCACCAATTGTACCGGCCATTTTCTTTTCTCCAAAGGTATCCCTGTATATCGCACCTAATGATTGGGCGGTATCTTCAATTATTCTGATATTTGTTTGTTTTGCCACCTCGATAATTCCCTGCATATCAGTACATTGCCCAAACAGATGCACTGGGATAATAACTTTTGTTTTGTCAGTAATAGCGGGGCTTACTAATTCAGCCGTTATGTTAAATGTATCAGGATCAACATCTATCATAACTGGTGTTAGTCCCAAAAGTGCAATTACTTCAGCAGTCGCCACATAAGTGAAACTTGGAACAATAACTTCATCGCCTTTGTTTAACCCCAATGCCATCAAAGCTATTTGCAAAGCATCAGTTCCGTTTGCACACCCAATAACATGTTTAATATTTAAATATTGAGAAAGCCCGACCTGAAAACATTTAACCTGTGGCCCATTAATAAATGCAGTTTGATCAATTACTTCCTGTATAGCAGAGTCAATTTTCTGTTTTATTTTTTTATATTGATCTTTAAGATCAACCATTTGGATTTGTTCATGCATTGATATTGTTCGTTAACTTTTGCCTGGCTAAACTATGGCTTAAACTTTAACTAAGCTCCTCCTTTGGGTTACAAATTCAACTTTGAAATTAGTTGTGCTTATAACCTTCCATCTACAACATTACGCGGTAGAAAAGATTTAGTATCAAATATCACAGTATTATTCCCATTTATTAATGAATTAAGATCAAGCCTGCGATATTCGTCATGTGCAACAGTTAATATGATCGCATCATACGGTCCACAAGGCTCTTTTACAAGCGTAAGGTTATATTCATGCTCTACTTCTGTTACGTCAGCCCATGGGTCATATATACTTGCTTCTATTCCGTATTGAGTTAGTTCCCTGTAGATATCTACAACTTTAGTGTTGCGTATGTCAGGACAGTTTTCTTTAAATGTAATACCTAATATTAATGCCTTCGACCCGGAAATTTTATGACCTTTATTAATTAACAATTTCACCACTTTGCTGGCCACAAATAAACCCATATTGTCATTGACCCTTCTGCCTGATAAAATCACCTGCGGATGGTAGCCCAAAGATTCAGCCTTATGCGCCAGATAGTAGGGATCAACCCCTATACAATGCCCGCCAACCAATCCAGGCTTATATTTTAAAAAGTTCCATTTCGTGCCGGCCGCTTCCAATACGTCATTAGTATCTATGCCGATACGATCAAATATCAAGGCAAGCTCATTTACAAAAGAAATGTTAACATCCCGTTGAGCATTCTCGATTGCTTTAGACGCTTCTGCAACTTTAATACTTGAAGCTTTATGGGTGCCGGCTGTTATAATTGATGAATATAAATTATCGATTAAATCGGCGACTTCGGGAGTTGACCCGGACGTAACTTTTTTTATTTTAGTTAGCGTATTGACTTTATCGCCCGGGTTTATACGTTCGGGAGAATAGCCCACAAAAAAATCGTTATTAATTTTTAACCCTGATACTTTTTCTAAAACCGGCACACATTCCTCTTCAGTACAACCAGGATAAACCGTAGATTCATATATTACAATAGCCCCCCTGGTTAATACCTTGCCCAACATATCCGATGCAGCTACTAAAAAAGTGAGGTCTGGCGACTTAAATTGGTTAATTGGTGTAGGGACAGTAACAATAAAAATTTTATACCCTTTTAATTCATCTTTATTTGAAGAAAAACTTAAACCGATTGAGTGTTTATCTAAATTCCTAACCAAATTCAAACTTTCTAAGTCGGCTTCTCTTGTACGGTCAAATCCTTTTTCAAGCTCTTCAACCCTGCCTTGATTGATATCAAACCCTAAAACATTATATTTCCTGGCAAACTCTATGGCTAAAGGCAGGCCTACATAGCCCAAGCCGATAATTGCAATTTTTACATCTTTGGGGATCGAAAAATAATCTGTTATATCCAGGTGCTTAAAAGTTTCACTCATAAATATTAATAAAAAAGTACCATAAAATTGAAAACTAATAGACGCAGTTACAACTTCAGGATTTATTTTTTTTCTTATACCTTAGTTTACTGATTATGGAAGATTCCTTTTTTGTATCTTCCTGATAATAACCTCCGTAACCATAGCCATAACCGTAACCATAACCATAACTTACTCCATATCCCATTTGTAAATCAACAGAGTTAAGGACAATATTCAAATTTTTCAGCTTTTTGTTTTTATAAAAGCCGTCAATCAAATTTATATTATTTTTAGGGGTATAGTTATGTCTAACAATAAATAGTGTTACGTCTGCATAAGCAGCTAAAATCTGAGCATCAGTAACCAGTCCAACAGGTGGAGCATCTAGAATGATATAATCAAAATGTTGTTTAAGATATTCCAAAAGTACTGGAATTCGCCCATTTGTAAGCAATTCTGCCGGATTCGGGGGAATTGGCCCGCTGGTTATAATATAATAATTTTCTTGAACGGGTACCCTTTTTAAGATGTCTTTATACTCCGCCTTACCTATTAAAAAATTTGACAATCCAATTTCGTTGTCTATTTCTAGCCCGGAGTGAAGTTTGGGTTTACGTAAGTCAAGCTCCAAAATGACCACCTTTTTACCGGCGATAGCCAAACTCGCACCAAGGTTTAGTGATACAAAAGATTTACCCTCCCCGCTGATACCCGAAGTAAAGAGCAAAACCTTTTCATCTTCTTTAGGTATAACAAACTGTAAGTTTGTTCTTAAAACCCTAATTTGTTCAGCCACCAGTGAACGGGGAAATTTGCTAACCAGCAATGACCCTGCATCCTTTGAAAAGGAAATTTCGGATAAAATTGGAGTTTTTGTATAGCGCTCAATGTCAGAGCGGCGGCGGATTTTATAATTTAATACACCCCTTAAAAATATAACTATCGTTGGAATAATTAAAGCAATTAATATAAATATTAAATAAATGGTTTTTCTAACTGGCTTCACCGGAAATCTGCTGCTTTTGGCATAATCTATAATTCTGCTGTCGGCCACATCTGATGCAAGTTGTATGGCTGTTTCTTCACGTTTTTGCAATAAATAAGTGAATAATGCATTTTTAATGTCTTGCTGCCTCATCACATCTAATAAGCCGCGTTCTTTTAACGGAACCTGCTTGATGATTGATTGGGATTGATTATTTTTGCTCTGTAACAGTTGCTTAGTAGTTTCTAATCCGCCTTTAAGATTTTTCTCCGAAATCAAGATGGCTTCCTTCAGCGCATCGATCTGGTCTGAATAAGAAGTTACAAGTGGATTACTTTCAGGAACAGTTTTCAACAGGCTTAATTTCTTTAGTTGTACCTGGCCTAACTGACTAACTAAACCCAGTAATGTCGGGTCATCAATACCGAGCATTGATGGCAAAACAGAAGGTTCACTATTATTTTTTCTTAAATAATCTTCCAGATTTTTTAACACATTAAGTTGAATTTGCACCTTACTGAGTTCAGCATCATTATCTTGCACGCTCTGTAAAAAAATTTGTGATTGAGCGCTTATATCAGTTATCTGATTTGAGGATTTGTACTGCTCAACACTTTTTTCAGCCGAACGTAATTCGTCAGCTAATCCGCGTAAACGATCTTCAATAAATGAAAGAGTTTGAGATGTTTCCTGATTTTTGTCTGCTAAAGCAGCATTATTATATTCTTGAACAAGCCTATTCAAAAAATCCATTCCTCTTTCCGGAACTGCATCTTCTATTGTTACAATTAACACTGTACCCTGCTTGCTTACCGGAACAATTTTTAAATTTTCGTTATATCGCAAAAGAAGATCGTCGATATCATTAAATTCAACTTTTAATAGCCTTTTAAATTCGCCATTACCAGTCGGTCTTATTAAAATTAGTCCCGCATTTGTCTGGACTGGGCTAGTTATATCAACTTTTGTATTGTTTACCAGCGCTTCTTTTGAACTTAGCAACTGAATAAGTAATGTGGCGGTATATGAATCTGTAATTGGTTTTAAGAGCTCCACTTCAAATGGCATAGTGTTATATAATTCACCCTTTCTAAACCCATTCGTGCTAAAATATGAGGTTTGTAATCTTAAACTGCGGATCGTCTTTTCTAAAATAGTATTTGACTTTAGCACCTCTATCTCATTATCGATTATTTTATCTGAAGAAAATAAATCAAGGCTTTTAAGAAGATCATTTTGGCCAGCTAACCCGCTTTTGTTTTTCTCCTTAATTAGCAAATCCGTTTCTATCAAATATTGAGGAGGGGTTACTTTAACATACAAATAAGCCAAACTCATGAAGAAAATAGCGGATGCTACATACCATTTCCATTGTCTAAAATAGTTGATTAATATTTCAAGCAAACTAACATCATAATTATCCTGTTCTGCAGAACCAGATGTCTCTTCATTAATATTCATTGTTTAGAAATAAAATACGATTAAATTTTTACGTGAGAATATACTACAATAATTGACAGAAGTGAAAGAGCACTCAATATTACGGGAAGAATTTGATATATTCTGTCTGATTGGGCAGACCTTCCTTTACCGGGCTCTACATATACAATATCATTGTTGTGTAAATAATAATACTCGGACGCATAAACTTCACGATTGTTGAGGTTTATTCTTCCAAATTCTTTTTTACCATCAATGTCACGAATTATTAGCACATTATCCCTCCTGCCAAAAATTGTAATATCACCAGATAGGCTTAAAGCTTCAGGTAACGTAATTTTTTCATTAGGAATTACATAAACTGAGGGCTTTGCTACTTCACCCATTACAGATATTTTATAATTCATTACCCTTACATTAACAGTAGGTTCTTTTAGATATGTTTTTAAACGATCTTTTATCAGATCCCGGGCCTCAGTTGTAGTAAAACCCTCTAGCTTAATATTTCCTAACAATGGCAATTCAATTGAACCACTGGCATCAACTAAATAATCAGGGGAAGCTGATTGAGTGAGGGATGGAGAAAGCGGTGTTCCATTAGCCATGGACGTTGCATCCGTTGTTTCAGTATTAACCGGCATAGTTGAATAGGGATTGAAAAAGCTACTTGCTGCCGGGTTAAGAGAACCTATATTAACTGACAATATATCCCCGGGCTGTATTTTGGGGATATATGCTTTTGCTATTGTAATGGTATCTGATTGATTTACACCTTTTTGAAAATAAGCAATTTCCTTTTGACTGACACAGGAAGTTAGTGATAGAATAATTGCCTGGAATAGAAAAATTCCCAAGTAAAGATTTTTTTTCATGCTATATTTTATGTAGATTTTCGTCACTCCGTCGGAATGACATTGGCGCAAAAATAGGATTTTTTATCTAACAAAAGAATTGTTTATAGCGCGCTTAAAAAATTGGCACCTATAAAATCTATTTGTAAATGAACGAATTAAGCGTTAATTAGAAAAAGTTAAAAACTTTATCAATGTTTGAGATTTTTAATCACAGCATCAATTTTATTACATTTTTAATGAGAATAGGTTGAAAAAAAATGAGATTGGCATAAATAAATTTGCTAATATGGAACGTAAATGAAACTTATACAGAAGTAAAATATTTATTTTACAACAGCCCAATATAAAAAACGGAGCAATCACTATTTCCTTTTCTCAAAAAAATCATCTTTCAGCTCATCAATATCCCTTCGGTCTTTTTTTGTAGGTCTGCCAGTTCCGCGATCCCGCTTTAATATTGGCGCGTGGAACATCGATTTAAATGCGTGGGTTTGTTCAACAGGGGTTATATCTTCGTAAAAATCAATTGCTTTTTTTGCATCAACACGGTTTTCAAGCAGCCCGGCTACCTTCAGCACTTTACGTTCAATTCCTTTTGAGACCTGGTAAATTTCGCCAACCTTTACTTCGTGCGATGGCTTTATGTTTTGGTTACCCAGCTTTACCCTGCCGGCCTTGCATGCATCAGCCGCCAAAGTGCGGGTTTTGAATATTCGTATTGCCCACAGATATTTATCAATCCTTAATTTTTCTTTTTCCTGCATTATTAACAGCAAACTTACAAAGTCTTAAAGAATTCGTAAATTTCTGTCAGGGTAATTTTTAATTCCTCACGCGCATAAAATTCCGGGTGAACATATCTGCCTAAAATTTGTTTAATTTGCTAAAAGTTTTATTTACTGATGCAAGACCTAAAAAAATTAATTGAAGAAGCCTGGGATGACAGGAAACTGCTGCGTTACACCGAATATATAAATGCAATTGACACCGTTATCGAAAAATTGGACAAGGGAAAGATACGTGTTGCCGAATTGATAGGAATGCGTTGGCACACGAATGAGTGGATAAAAAAGGCGGTTATATTGTACTTCCCTATTCGCCAGATGGAAGAAATTTCAGTTGGCCCTTTTGTTTTTCATGATAAAATGAAACTAAAAACGGATTACGTAAAAACAGGGGTCCGTGTGGTACCACATGCTATAGCACGATACGGCGCCTACCTGGCGAAAGGTGTTATCATGATGCCATCTTATGTAAACATTGGCGCCTATGTTGATGAAGGCACCATGGTTGATACCTGGGCCACCGTAGGATCGTGTGCTCAAATTGGAAAACACGTACATTTAAGCGGCGGTGTTGGTATTGGCGGGGTTTTGGAACCCGTACAAGCTGCGCCTGTTATTATTGAAGATAATTGCTTTTTGGGCTCACGGGCAATAGTTGTTGAAGGGGTCCACCTTGAGCACGAAGTAGTTTTAGGTGCGAACGTAGTTTTAACTGCCTCTACAAAAATTATCGACGTTACACACGAAAAACAGATAGAATATAAAGGCTTTGTACCGGCGCGGTCAGTTGTGATACCCGGTTCTTACACTAAAAAATTCCCGGCAGGTGAATTCCAGGTACCTTGTGCTTTAATAATTGGCAGACGCAAAGAATCGACCGATAAAAAAACATCATTGAATGATGCCTTGAGGGAAAATAATGTTGCCGTGTAGTGAGTTGTGAGTGGTGAATAATGAGGGGAAAGCAGTTAGCACAAAGAATTAACAACTCACTATTCACCACTCACCACTTACTTGATCACTCCAAATGAAGATACTGATAAGACTGCCCAACTGGCTTGGCGATGTGGTGATGAGTACTGCTCTCGTTGCCGCAGTCAGGCAGCTCTTTCCTGAAGCAACTGTGGATGTGATCATCAAAAAAGAACTAAGCGGCATTGCTTCGCTGATACCCGGGTTACATAAAATTCATCTGTTTTCAAAACCGGAGTATGAAGGGTTAAGGGGTGCCTACCGTTTTGGAAAACAGTTACGCAAGGAAAAATACGACCTTCTCTTTAATTTGCCCACCTCGCTGTCTTCCGCAGCAATGGCACGGGCGACAGGCGCAAAAAAACGCATTGGCTTTGCCAAAGAAGGCGGTTTTTTTCTGTTAACCAACGTTTATAAAAAACCATTAAATGTTCATAGAGTTGACGAATACGTTTCCTTGCCCGAACAATTTACAGGTAAAATGATCACTCCACGACTCGTTAAATTAAATGTCAACAAATCCATACAACCAAATAAAAACAGGGTTTTAATTAATTTCAATTCAGAGGCTGATTCGAGAAGGATGCCAGTCGATAAAGGTAAGTCTATTATTAATTTACTGACAAAAACGTTTAAGGATACAACCTTCACGTTTATCGGCACAACAAAAGAAGCTCCGTTTATAGAGCAAATCATTAACGGAGCTATAGATAGCGACCAGATTGAAAACTATACAAGTAAGACTGACCTGGCTGGATTAGTTAATTTAATGGCGGCTTCGGCTGCAATATTAACCACCGACTCTGGTCCCGCTCACCTGGCTAACAGCATTGGGACACCAGCTATTGTTTTATTTGGTGCTGGTAACGATCACAATACGGCCCCTTACAACAAACAAAATTTGACGGTTATACGTTATGGCAAACTCAGTTGCGAACCATGTGTTAAAAACACTTGCAAGTTATATGGAATACCAAAATGTATGCAACTTATAGACGAATTGCAGATCATTAGTACATTGAACTTATATTTGCGCCATGCTTAAAGATGAAGTTGCGAAAGCCCTAAGAATTGTTCAGGCAGGCGGGATCATCCTCTATCCTACCGATACTATATGGGGAATAGGATGCGATGCTACCAATACCGAAGCCGTACAAAAAATTTATAAGTTAAAACGGCGGGATGAAGCAAAAAGCTTGATCATTTTGCTTGACACAGAAAACAAGCTTGAAAGCTACATAAATGATGTGAACCCTTTGGCATATGACCTGATTGAATATGCTGAAAACCCATTAACACTGGTGATGCCCGGCGCTAAAAATATATCGCCGAAACTGTTGGATACCGATGGCAGCGTGGGCATAAGAATATCAAAACACCCTTTTTGCCAACAATTAATTCAGCGCTTGCGCAAGCCATTGGTATCAACGTCAGCTAATATAAGTGGCAAGCCTTCGCCTCAATACTTTGCGCAGATAGTACCTGAGATAATTGAAGGCGTTGATTATGTAGTTAACATTGACCAACAAAACATGGAAATAAAAACACCATCAACGATTATGCGACTTGCACCTGATGGAAAATTTGAGTTTATAAGAAGATAACTGATTTACGATTTTGCTGTAATTCGTCAAAAAAATCTAAAATCGTAATTCGTAAATCGTAAATATTAATGACCCGGCACCTTCAACATCCTATATTTTCCACCATATCAAAGCTTGCTGCAGAACAAAATTTACAGGTTTATGCTATCGGGGGGTTTGTGCGGGATATTTTCCTGGATCGACCGTCAAAAGATATTGATATTGTGATAATTGGAAACGGCATTTTATTTGCCGAGAGCGTTGCAAAGAAACTGAAAGTGAAGTTATCGGTCTTTAAAAACTTTGGCACCGCCTCACTTAAATATCAGGACCTTGAAGTGGAATTTGTTGGAGCGCGTAAAGAATCATATCGCCTTGATTCGAGAAAGCCAATTGTTGAGAACGGAACTTTGGAAGACGACCAGAAGCGCCGTGATTTCACCATCAACGCTTTAGCTATTTCATTGCATCCCGATTCATTTGGGCAGCTTTTGGATCCCTTTAATGGGATTGAAGACCTTGAGCAAAAGTTGATCAGGACTCCAGTTAATCCAGTTGAAACTTTTTCAGACGACCCCTTGCGAATGCTCCGCGCTATACGTTTTGCATCGCAACTGAATTTTAAGATAGATGAAATAGCATTAGCAGCGATAGTAAGCAATGCAGAAAGGATCAGGATCATATCGCAGGAACGCATTACCGACGAACTAAACAAGATCATTTTATCGGATAAACCTTCTATTGGTTTTATTTATTTATTTGATACGGGGTTGCTGCACAAAATATTTCCGCAAATGACGGCCCTTTACGGGGTAGAGATCATTGATGGCAAAGGCCATAAAGATAATTTTTATCATACCTTACAGGTATTGGATAATATTTGTAAAACGACTGGCGATCTTTGGCTGCGATGGGCGGCTATATTGCATGATATCGCCAAACCGGCTACCAAGCGTTTTGAACCAGGACATGGCTGGACGTTTCATGGACACGAGGACAAGGGAGCACGAATGGCGCCTAAAATATTTGCACAACTTAAACTGCCGCTAAATGACAAAATGAAATTTGTCCAAAAAATGGTCCAGTTACATTTACGGCCCATTGTTTTAGCACAATCCGTTGTAACCGATTCAGCGGTGCGGCGCTTATTATTTGACGCAGGGGATGATATTGAAAGTTTGATGCAGTTGTGTAAAGCAGACATCACCACAAAAAACGAGTATAAAGTAAAAAAATATCGTGAGAATTTTGAGCTGGTACAACAAAAATTAAAGGACGTTGAGGAGCGCGACAACATACGCAACTGGCAGCCACCTGTAAGCGGGATAGATATTATGCAACTATTTGGTATAAAGGAGGGCAAGGAAGTCGGAATTATTAAAAACCAGATACGTGAAGCTATTCTCGAAGGGGATATCCCGAATGAGCGCGAAGCAGCTATTGAATATACAGTTATTAAAGGCAAAGAAATTGGCTTAAAAGTTGTAGCAAAGGATTGAATATTTAAGATTTACAAATTCAGATTTACGATTTTCGAATTACTTGAAATGATAATATAGTCGTTTCCGACAAAGCGTAAATCGTAATTCTAAAATCGTAATTAAATCAAAACATTATTATTTTTGTAAAAACATACTAAAAAATGGCGCTATACAGGTTCAGGGTTACTTTTGAAGATTATGACGATGTAATGAGAGAGATCGATGTGAAATCCAATCAAACATTTGAGGACCTTCACCGTGCCATCCATCAGTCCACAGGTTATAATTCTGAGTATCCATCATCATTCTACATCAGCAATGACCAGTGGACAAAGGGAGAGGAAATTACTTATTTGCCAAACCAAAAGAGGATTGATCGTGGTGTGCCCCTCATGAACAGGGTAAAACTGCTTAGTTTTATTGATGACCCTCACCAAAAATTTTACTACACATTTAATTTCGACCGCCCGTTCGATTTTCATGTGGAGTTGATGAAAATCATATTAGAAGAAACGCCTGGTGTTGCTTATCCGGCAGTGATAAAATCTGTTGGAGAAGCTCCAAAACAATTTGGCAATATAATTACTCCTTCAATAGCTCCACCTTTGGTAGACGATTTTGATTTTCTGAATGAGATGGCGTATAGCGAAGAGGACACAGATGATTTTTCGGAAATTGCAGATACCGATGAAATAGATGTTGAGGATAAGAAAGTTGAAGAGGAAGAAGAGGAGGAGGATGAATTTGGCAACGAATTTTCGGACGACGAAGGATTTGAAGACGAAGGTAAGTTGCCCCGTGGAGACGAATTTTAATTTTTGTTCATAGTTTATGGTTGATAGTTCATCGTAGCTGCATTGTACCTCAAGTTACACCTAAATAAATTCCGGCCATGAACTGTGATCTATGAACCATGAACACAAAATCAAAACCCTGATAGTAGTTGTCGGCCCTACGGCATCAGGCAAAACAGCGGCGGCAATTGAATTAGCCATACATTATAATACCATAATTGTTTCTGCTGACTCACGACAGTTTTACCGAGAAATGTCTATCGGCACCGCCAAGCCGGGTAACGAAGAATTGGCTGCTGCTAAACACTACTTCATAGATTCACACTCTATTACAGAGAATTTTACAGCGGGAGATTACGAAAAAAAAAGCCTGGAACTGTTGAGTAACCTTTTCCAAATTCATGATGTAATAATATTGGTTGGCGGCTCAGGCTTGTTTATCAAGGCCGTGTGTGAAGGGTTCGATAAATTCCCCGATGCAATGCCAGGCGCCCGGGATGTATTAAACAAAGAATTTGTTGAAAAAGGAATTAATTATTTGCAGGAAAAGTTGAGAAAAGTAGATCCTGAATATTACGAACAGATCGACCTGAATAACCGACAACGGGTAATCAGGGCGCTTGAGGTATTTGAATCCACTGGCAAACCATTTTCATCCTTTCGCAAATCGGCCCAAAAAAAACGACCGTTCAGGATTATTAAATTGGGCCTTAATTTAGCAAGAGCATCGTTATATCAACGAATTAACCAACGTGTTGATGATATGGTAAAACTGGGTTTGGTTGAGGAAGTAAGATCGCTCTTACCATACCGGCACTTAAACGCGCTAAATACAGTGGGCTATAGTGAGTTGTTCGACTATTTTGACGGAAAAACGGATTTGCAAACTGCTATTGAATTGATAAAACAAAATACCCGCCGCTTTGCGAAAAGGCAGCTAACCTGGTTTGGGAAGGATAGCGGGATTTTGTGGATAGCAGCGGATAGACAACCCCTAATAAATGATATGAAATCACTAATAGATCCAATAATCATATTAGCTCAATAAATTTTCTAAATATATCCCATAACCGCTTTTTAGATATTTCTTAACTAATACCATTAATTGGTCGTCATTGATAAATCCACGTCGATAAGCTACCTCTTCAATGCATCCGATTTTCGTGGCCTGTCGTTTCTCAATAACCCGCACATATTCCGAAGCATCACTTAACGAGTCAAAGGTTCCGGTATCTAGCCAGGCTGTGCCCCTATCCATTACTCCCACGTGTAATTCGCCCTTCTCCAGGTAATGCTTATTTACGTCAGTAATTTCATATTCGCCACGTGGCGATGGCTGCAGGTTTTTCGCAATCCCAATCACTTTATTATCATAGAAATATAGGCCGGGAACAGCGAAACTTGATTTTGGCTTAAGCGGTTTTTCTTCAATTGATAAGGCCTTAAAATCTTTGTCAAATTCCACTACGCCATATCTTTCCGGATCGGCAACAGGATATGCAAAAATAGCCGCCCCTGCAACGTCGTTAAAACCACGGATCAATTCATTAAACCCGGTTCCGTAAAATATATTATCTCCCAGTATCAACGCTACCTTATCGTCTCCAATAAACTCGTCGCCTATAACAAAAGCCTGGGCAAGCCCGTTTGGCTTTTCCTGGATGGCGTATACAAAATTGCATCCTAATTCACTGCCATCACCCAACAGGCGTGTAAAGCTCTGGTTGTCTTCAGGCGTAGTAATAATTAAAATCTCCCGGATGTCTGCCTGCATTAAAACCGAGAGTGGATAATAAATCATTGGTTTATCATAAATAGGCATCAATTGCTTACTTATTGCCTTGGTTATAGGATAAAGTCTTGTACCTGATCCACCAGCTAAAATGATACCTTTCATGCAACAAATTATTTATTTTTTTAGTTTATTAATACAATTTACCAAACTTTCACGCCAATAAGGAATTTCTATTTCAAGCATATTTTTTATTTTGCTTTTATCCATTACTGAATAGGATGGGCGTTTTGCTTTTGTAGTATATTCTTCTGTTTTCACAGGTTTCACTTTTACGGATACCCCTGAAATTTCAAAAATAGCTTTCGCAAAATCGTACCATGACGCTACACCTTCGTTACTATAATGGTAAATACCGTATTGGGTGCCTGAACTTTTAATAATTTGTAAAATGACGACAGCAAGGTCTATGGCATACGTTGGGGTACCGACCTGATCGGCTATAACTTTCAATTCGTCCCGTTCGGCGCCAAGTCTTAACATTGTTTTTACAAAGTTGTTCCCATATTCCGAGAAAAGCCACCCTGTGCGAATGATGAAATATTTTTTTAACAAAGCTTCAACTACTTGTTCTCCTTCCAGTTTGCTCTTTCCATAAACATTTATCGGGTCTGCCACACTATCTTCCCGCCTCGGTGTTGAACTATCTCCTTTAAATACAAAATCGGTAGAAACATGGATAAGTGTTGAATCATTTTCGGAACAAAGCTTGCTTAAGTTCTCTACACCAGTTTTATTGACTTTGAATGCTGTTTCCGACTCATCTTCTGCCTTGTCGACCGCGGTATAGGCCGCACAATTGATGCAATAGGTTGGTTTATAAGTTTCGAAAACTTTCTCTAATGCGCTGTAATCCAATATGTTTGCCTCAGATTCATCCGGAAAATATATGGATAAACGCCCCCCCTTTTCCGCAAGATTTTTAAAACATTGCCCCAACTGCCCCGAAGCTCCAAAAACTACTGTGTTTCTCATTAATTTAATTTGAAAAATGTTAGAAGCTTCAGCTATTTACAAATTTATTCAAGAAATCCTGGTAGGCTAATTTGATCCCGTCTTCCAGGCCAACTTTATGCTTCCAGCCTCTGCTGTGAATTTTAGTAACATCCATTAATTTGCGCGGTGTCCCATCTGGTTTTGAGGCGTCAAACTCTATTTCGCCTTCATATTCTACTATTTTTTTTATGAGTAAAGCAAGGTCTTTTATTGAAATATCCTCGCCGGTGCCGATATTCACCAAACCTTCCTCATTATAATTCTGCATTAGATAATAGCAGGCTTCGGCCAGATCATCAGCAAATAAAAATTCACGTTTTGGCGAACCGGTGCCCCAAATAGTTACAATGGGGGTATTTTGCACTTTTGCCTCGTGAAAACGACGGATAAGTGCAGGCAAAACATGCGAATTTTGGGAATGGTAACTGTCATTGTAACCGTATAGGTTGGTGGGCATGACAGAAATGTAGTTGCATCCGTATTGTGCACGGTAGGCATCACACATTTTTATGCCTGCTATTTTGGCAATGGCGTAAGGTTCATTTGTAGGTTCAAGCAAGCCGGTTAATAAATACTCTTCTTTTAATGGTTGAGGGGCCATTTTAGGATAAATACAGCTAGAGCCTAAAAACATAAGCTTTTTTACGCCATTCAGGTAAGCGTTATGGATTACGTTATTCTGGATCTGCAAGTTATCATATAAAAATTCAGCCCGATAAGTATCATTTGCAACTATACCGCCAACTTTGGCCGCAGCCAAAAACACGTAATCCGGCTTTTCCCGCTCAAAAAAATTAGTCACTTGCAGCTGGTTGCGTAAATCAAGTTCTGATGAGGTTCGGGTAATAAAATTACTAAACCCTTCCTTTTCCAGCTTTCGGTAAATAGCCGAACCAACCATCCCACGATGTCCAGCTATATATATTTTTGCGTTTTTTTCCATTTTGTACTTCATTTGTTCATTAGTTCATTTGTTGATTTGTCTGCTTCATTAGTTCAGCCTCAATATCGCCGCCATATACCAATGAACAAATGAACCAGTGAACCAATGACCCATCAGGCCTGCCCCATTGTGCCGCCGAAATTCATTGGGAAGCCTGATGGATCCTGCTGAATTTTAATGCGTCCATTAATAGTTTCAAACTTTTCAAGGTTATCTTCAAGTGCTTTTAATAATCTTTTGGCATGTTCGGGTGTTAAAATGATCCTTGATTTCACCTTGGCTTTTGGTACACCTGGCATAACACGGATAAAGTCGAGCACAAACTCTGAACTTGAGTGGGTTATGATTGCCAGGTTTGAATAAATGCCTTCTGCAATTTCTTCGGAAAGCTCGATATTCAGCTGATTTTCATTTGGTTCTTCCATAACGCTAAAATAGTAAAGCCTTCCCATTTACGAGAAGGCTTATTAAAATATTTGTTAATTAACCTGGTTATGCTTCAACTTCTTCTGCTTTTGAAGCCATCAGGCGGTCAAACTCTTCCTGGGAACCTACGCGGATATTTTCATACTCACGTAAACCTGTTCCCGATGGGATGAGATGGCCTACAATCACATTCTCTTTCAATCCAAGCATGAAGTCTTTTTTGCCGGCAATTGCTGCTTCATTCAGAACTTTTGTAGTTTCCTGAAATGATGCTGCCGAAATAAATGATTTTGTGCCTAACGAAGCCCTCGTGATACCTTGCAGGATTGGGCTTGAAGTCGCAGCGATAGCGTCCCTTACTTCAACCAATTTTAAATCCTTACGTTTTAAAATTGAGTTTTCATCTCTCAGCCTTCTCACAGAAACAATCTGGCCCGATTTTAAGCTGGTTGAATCACCTGGTTCGGTAACTACCTTTTTATCAAAGATTTCATCGTTTTCCAGCATGAAATCCCAACTATCAACAGCTTCCCTTTCAAGAAAACGAGTATCACCGGCATCTTCAATAGCTACTTTTTGCATCATCTGGTGCACAATCACTTCAAAGTGTTTATCATTGATTTTCACGCCCTGCAAACGGTAAACCTCCTGAATACCATTTACCAGGTATTCCTGCACTGCGGCCGGGCCTTTAATTGCCAGGATGTCAGCAGGCGATATCGAACCATCGGACAAAGGCATACCCGCTTTAACAAAGTCATTATCCTGAACAAGTATATGTTTTGATAATGGAACCAGGTATTTTTTAATCTGACCGTCTTTTGATTCAATAGTGATCTCACGGTTACCGCGTTTAACGCCGCCTAAAGTTACCACACCATCAATTTCGGTTACAACAGCCGGATTTGATGGGTTACGTGCTTCGAATAATTCGGTTACACGTGGCAGACCACCGGTGATGTCGCGCGTTTTACCAGTGGAACGAGGTATTTTTGCAATAACTTGTCCTGTTTGTAGTTTTTCGCCTTCATCTACAGCGATGTGCGCACCAACAGGGATATTATATCCTTTTATCACATTGCCTTTTGAATCAGCAACCTGGATAACCGGGTTTTTGGTTTTATCCCTGGTGTCGATTATTACCTTTTCGCGGTGACCAGTTTGCTCATCTGATTCTTCGCGAAAAGTAATGCCCTCCAAAACAGCTTCGAACTTGGTAACACCTGCAAACTCTGAAATAATTACAGCGTTGTACGGATCCCATGAACATATACGGTCACCTTTACTAATCTTACTGCCATCCTTTACATATAAATATGCACCGTATGGAATATTATTAGTAACTATCACTTTATTTGTTCCCTGTTCAACTATGCGGAATTCACCTGAACGGCCTAACACAACGTCCACAGTTCCTTCTTCAGTCTTATATTCAACTGTACGAACGTTTTCAAATTCAATTTTACCTTCAAACCTCGCGTTGATCTGCGATTCAGCAGCAATGTTTGACGCGGTACCGCCCACGTGGAATGTACGCAATGTTAACTGTGTGCCCGGCTCGCCGATTGATTGTGCAGCAATTACACCAACGGCTTCACCTTTTTGCACACGTTTACCACTTGCAAGGTTGCGTCCATAGCACAATGCACATACTCCCCTTTTACTTTCACAAGTCAACACCGAACGGATTTCGATACCTTCTAACGGAGAGTTTTCTATTTTCTTGGCAATTTCTTCAGTAATATCCTGACCGGCTTCCGCTAATAATTCATTTGTTATCGGATCAAGCACATCATGCAAAGACGTACGACCTAAAATACGATCATATAATGGCTCAACAATGTCCTCGTTATCCTTAAGGGCGGTAGTAAATATACCTCTTAAAGTACCGCAATCCACTTCACCAACAATCATATCCTGGGCCACATCGTGTAAACGACGGGTTAAGTAACCAGCATCAGCCGTTTTCAAGGCCGTATCGGCCAAACCTTTACGTGCACCGTGGGTCGAGATGAAATACTCCAATACCGACAAACCTTCTTTAAAGTTTGAAAGGATTGGGTTTTCGATGATCTCACCACCTGAACCTGATTTTTGCGGCTTCGCCATCAAACCACGCATTCCGGCCAACTGACGGATCTGCTCTTTTGAACCACGTGCTCCCGAATCAAGCATCATATACACAGAATTAAAGCCCTGGTTATCTGACGACAGGATTTCCATCACATTCGCAGTTAAGCGGTTGTTGATGCGGGTCCATATATCGATGATCTGATTATAACGCTCGTTGTTGGTAATGAAACCCATGTTATAGTTATTCATCACATCATCAACTTCTTTCGAGGCCTGATCAATCAATTTCACTTTTTCCGCAGGTATGTTCAGATCCTTAAGGTTGAATGATAAACCACCGCGGAAAGCCATCTGGAAACCTAATTCCTTAATATCATCAAGGAATTGGGCGGCGCGGGCCATACCTGTAATTTTTACCACTTCACCAATAATATCGCGTAATGATTTCTTGGTAAGCAGCTCATTTATATAACCTACTTCGATAGGGACATGCTGATTAAATAATACACGGCCTACAGTAGTTTCAGTAACTTTATTTAGTATACTTCCGTCGCGCTCCTTAACATTTACTTTAACCTTTATGAAAGCATGCAGGTCAAGCTTTTTTTCGTTATAAGCTATAATAACTTCTTCCGGAGAATAAAATGTTAAACCTTCACCTTTTACAACACGCTCGGCATCAGTTTTACGACCTTTGGTTATATAATACAAACCAAGCACCATGTCCTGCGAAGGAACTGTAATCGGTGTGCCGTTAGCCGGGTTTAAAATGTTGTGCGAAGCAAGCATCAAAATCTGGGCTTCCAGGATTGCCGCGTTACCAAGTGGTACGTGAACGGCCATCTGGTCACCGTCAAAATCCGCGTTGAAGGCTGTACACGTTAGTGGGTGAAGCTGGATAGCTTTACCTTCAACCAATTTTGGCTGGAATGCCTGGATACCTAAGCGGTGCAATGTTGGTGCACGGTTTAACAATACAGGATGCCCCTTTAATACATTTTCAAGTATATCCCAAACCAATGGGTCTTTCCGGTCAACTATTTTTTTGGCCGATTTTACTGTTTTAACCACACCACGCTC
>Ga0207048_10168_pt1 | contig 21145 bp, 18 predicted proteins | sample Alteio_BWMinCont_65_FD_153301 | JGI IMG/M metagenome (GOLD analysis project Ga0207048, IMG submission 153301) | Enriched cells from forest soil in Barre Woods Harvard Forest LTER site, Petersham, Massachusetts, United States -... | ecosystem: Environmental > Terrestrial > Soil > Temperate forest >...
ACTTCAACCGTAACCTAATAACATAATGAATCATCAGAATCCTTTAATTGACTGCCAAAATTTAATATCGTAATTTTATAAAAAGAACTCATGTTAGCTATAGATAGAATTACATCCGATCCTAACATAATGAATGGCAAACCTTGCATACGCGGCATGCAGATTACGGTATCAATAGCTCTTAATCTTTTAGCAAGCGGGATGAGTAAAGCAGAAATTCTTGATGATTATCCTTACCTGGAACTGGAGGACATTGAGCAGTACCTTAATTATGCTGCTTATGTTGCAGAAGGAAGGATTATGTAATTTTTGTCTGAATCAGAATTTACAGAATTTTAGAATTAACAGAATTTATTGGTTAATTTTGAAATATAGATCATAATCATGGACACATTAATAATACAGGTTACTAATCATAATGCCTACAGTTTATTAAATGAACTGGAAAAACTACATTTGATCAAAGTTTTAAAAAAGGAAAATACTTCTTCTCAAAAGTTGTCCGATAAATTTGCCGGTAAGTTACCCCTGGATGCTGCAAAAAAATTACAAGATCACATTAAGCAAAGTCGTGACGAATGGGATATGTGATAGATAGTAATGCCGTTATCGATTATTTAAGCGGACAGCTACCCAAAAGCGGAATGTCATTTATGAATACTATTATAAATGACACGCCAATAATTTCTATAATGACACAAATTGAGGTTTTAGGATTTAATAACCCTGCTGAAATTGAAGCCTTACTTAATGAATTTATAGATGCTTCTTTGGTAATACCTTTAAATGATGATATTGTAAAAGCAACTATAGAAATAAGAAAGAGAAATAAAATTAAGACGCCTGATGCAATTATTGCAGCAACTGCAATTGTATTAGGTTATCCGTTAATCACCCGAAATACTAGCGACTTTAAAAAATTAGGTGGATTGAAAATTATTGAGCCCTGGTCAATTTGATCAGCTAAAACTCACCCCTGTTCAATTGATTTAACCAGTACCTTACCTACCGATGCAGCTTAACAACCTTTACTTAAACGACTGCCTATAATAAGCAATGAAACCAAAATCTTCTTTTCCGAGATATTTAACTTTTGATTTTTTGAAGAATACTTCTACCGGTTTATAATCTTTTAAATTAAAATTACTTAACAGGAATTTCTTGCCTGCCTTTAAATGGAGCAGTATTCCTTCAAGGTCTTTTTTCTTTGTATAGATGATGGTTGAACTGTAGGCCTCGATGTCGGCTATCTGGATAGTTTTTGACCCGAGCAGCAAAAATTTAATTTCCATCTTCTTTGATGGATTGTCAATAGATACACCGACCGGTAAGAAAAGTAACTGAATTAATATAAAAACATTAAATACCAAAAATAATGCTGAGAATATTATGGCCAAAAGCAGGTGATAACTGCTTGATGGTTCCCCCGATGAACGTACAATAATTATTAAGGATAAAATAAAAATCGCGAAAAGAACAACTTGCAATATTACTTTCTTAAACAGTTGGGGTCTGTTGAAACTGATGGCTGTTAACATAAATGAGTGGGTAGAATGTGTATAGTTTAAATTTCAGTCAAGGTAAGGAGAATAAATCGCTTCTTATAAAAAATGGAACTGACTACTCCCTTCTCTTGCTGGAGACAACTCAAATAAGGGCGCGAAATAATCATTCCAGCGCGAAAGCGGAATCATAACTAACCCAAAAATATATTTCGACCGTCGAATCCGGCCAGCCATAGAGAGAAAGTTTACTCAAAGTAGAACCCTGTACTGCTATTTCGTTGCCCTTTCCATCGGTATATTGATACCAGTTTTTATCGGCATCATACTTCTCATAGGCAAAATCGAAAGAAAATTCCTGATCCCCGATTTTCATATAAACCTTAAAAAGGTAGCCGTCGGTGTCAAGCCTGTATAAAGTCAATATAGGCTCCCTCCCGACTTCATAAGAGGTCCATTCCGCAGGCCAGTCACTCCATTTTCCGTAATATGAATTCCAGCTTATTTTTTTCATGCGTGTGATTTTCAATGCCATTTGGGAGTACGCGACATTGACAATCAAAAAAGTCAGACACAATAATAGTGTCTTTCTTATAAAGGAAGTATTCTTTAAAAGATCCCGTGCAAGGCCTGCACATCTTCTAGAGGACCAGCTTTGTTTTGCTGTAACTTTTTTTTCATGAAGTTGCATATAGGTGGGGAGATTAATTGTTTAATAATAAGGCACATTCAAATATAATAAAATAAAAAAATGTAAAAACAAATTAAAATTTTAAGGCACGATCAGCCTTTGCAGGGCTTGTTTTCAATAAGCGCCAGGAGAAATAGCGCGGATTGCATAGGCGATTTAGCCTTTTCCCGCCGGTCTGAAAGCAGGTACTATATTCTTAACAGGCTTTGTCGATTTCAGGTAATAAAAAATAGCTTGCATATCCGCATCAGTCAAATTCCGGAAATCTGGCCATGGCATGGGGGGCATCAGCATTCTTTCTCCATCCAGGCCTTTATATTTTCCGTTCCGCAGCGCGTTTTTAAATTGTTCTTCCTTCCAATTGCCTATTCCGGTTTCATCTGAAGTGATATTGGCTGCAAAAGTTGTTCCCCAGGGGCCCACAGTAAAAGTAAGGTCATCGTTAAACAAAATTAATCCATTCTTGATGTCGCTTACGTTTGTAGCGGGAACAGGGCTGTTTGACGGGAAGCCGGACAACATTCTCAAAGAGTCGACTAGAGGTCCTTGAGGTCCCATTTTCTTCGGGGAATGGCAATCGTTACATCCGAGGGTAGCGACTAAATAATTCCCACGTTTAATCAAGCTGTCTTTTGAGGGTTGCGCATTTGTTGTTTGATCAGGGGATTTACCAGAGTTGCAGGAATACAACACCCAGGCAAATAATGCAAAGGCAAAAACAAGGGTTAGTGCTTTCATGACGAGGTAAGTTTGGTTTTAAGGATTAAATTGATAATCAAATATAAAAAAATTACCGATAAAACAAATAAATTCAAGCACTTACGAAGTTATAAAGCTAAATTTTTTGATACATCCGATCAATTATCTCTAAATTGGTAATGAAGAAAAAACAATATGTGGACCTGTCCCAAATGCCATCATCAATTCTACAATAGGAACCAGTCTCATTCCTGTGTTAATTATACTGTGGACGATTTTTTAATGGGCAAGTCAGCTAAAAGTATTGACCTGTTTAATTTTTTTCTTTCAGAATGCAGAAAGATTGGGCGGTTCGAGTTGCACCCCGTTAAAACAAGAGTTGCATTACTCACCAAAATGCGGTTCTGTGCCATCAACAAGATAAGCGCTGATCACATCGACATACACTTAGTATTGACTAAACTTTTTGACGATGCCTTGTGTTTTTATAAAATTGATAACCTGGCAAATAGGTTTTTTGTTCATCACACCCGCCTTTATAATAAGGATGATATAACCGATGAGCTCAAAAAATATATGGCTATGGCTTACGAGGTTGGGAACAGGGCGCACGTGGCTTCAAAAAAAGCTGGTAAATAAGTTTAGACTATCGGCGCCTTACATCTTTTCACAAATTTTTCATAAATTCATCCGCCCTTTAACTTTAGTAGTAAATAAGATATGAAAACACTCATCAAAATTGTTGCCGTCACTATCCTGGCAACGTCAATGTATAGCTGCAAACATACTTTGACCCCGCAGGAGCGCCTGGGCAAAGCCACCCGCGAAGATAAAAACGGATGGATATACATACACCTTGCAGGATCACCATCTGATATTGGTTTCCAGCACGGTTATTTGGTGGCCAAGGAGATCGACACCTTAATTAAGGTAATGCAATATTATTTACCAAGTAACGGAAGCGGTTATCAATGGGATTTTTATCGCTCGGCCGCCAAACGGTTTTTATGGCCCAAGTTAGAAAAAGAATATAAGGATGAGATTAAAGGAATTGCAGAAGGCTTACAGGCCAAAGGCTTTAAATACGATTCGCTGGATTTAACGGCTCTAAATGCCAATATTGAATTATCGCAGTATTATGTGCCTACTTTAATGAACAAAATAAAACCTGGCACCGGCAATGACAGAGCGCCCGGCAACTGTAGCGCTTTTATTGCGACAGGGAGTTTTACAAAAGATCATAAAATAGTAATAGCCCATAACAACTGGACCGACTATATTGAAGGTGAAAGATGGAATGTTATCGCCGATATTAAGCCTGAAAAAGGAAACGAGATATTGATGGATTGCTCGCCGGGTTTTATTCATAGCGGTGATGATTTTGTGATCAGTAAAAGCGGGATTATGATTACAGAAACTACTATTACCCAATTTATAGGCTTTGATACTACTAAAACCGCCGAATTTATGCGAGCCCGCAAAGCAGCTCAGTACGCCAACAGTATTGATGATGTTGTCAGGATAATGACAACCGATAATAATGGTGGCTACGCTAACGACTGGCTCATTGGCGATACTAAAACCAACGAGGTTGCCAGGTTGGAACTTGGGCTTAAAGATCATAGGGTTTGGCGGTCAAAAGATACGGCATTTATCGGCTCAAATTTCCCGAGCGATCCTACGCTGACTAAAGAGGAAACTACATTTAAAGTTGACGATCCGACAAGTTCAGCCAATGCGCGTAAGTTACGGTTGAGCAAACTTATTTATGACGATTATAAAGGTAAAATTGATGTTAACAACGGAATGACCATTGAAGGCGATACTTATGACGCGCTTGACGGCAAACAAGCATTAAATCGTTGCGTAATTGACGGCCACGTAGAAGAAGATCCTCTTGGAAGTAAGGAATGGAGTGAGCCACCCTTCTTCCCGATGGGCGCGGTACAGGGAAAGGTAACCACAACAGACCTGGCAAATAAAATGGAACTATGGGCACATATGGGCCATCCGGGCGGCGCCGACTTTTTAGCAGGGCCATTCTTTAAAAAACATCCGGAATACCTTAAAACACAGGGCAAATACCTTCGAGACATGAAGGCATATCCATGGACGCTGTTTTCAGCATCTAACTAGAGCGGTGATTTATTTGATTTAAGGATTTCGTTGATTTTTCTAAATTGGAGAAATCCTTAAATCATTCTGATCAACGGTGCAGACAATCATTCCATCATCAACCTTCTGATCAACTCAGCGCTTTGCTTGTTGCCTTCTTCTAACCTGCCGTCGAAAAAGGCTTGTACATCGTTAAAATGCTTTTTGTAGCCTTCCATATCCCCATAACCGATAATAGACGACCATTCCCTTACCGCCGAATGGAACTCCAGGTCGTCTCCCCTGATAGTCTTGTCATATAAGGCGGTTTCGATTGATTCTTCAAGCAGCTCCTCGTTTTTAAACAGGTATTCGGCAATGCCGAGACGCAAACGGAAAGGCGGTGTTTGGCATATGAGGTTATCATAAGGGTTTACACCCAGATGATACCAGGCATCAACCATGCTTAAAATACTTAAATGCGAATTAGGTTTTTGCTGCTCGGGCTTTTTCGAAAGGGAAAACTCTTTCATAACCTTATCATTCAGCATAATTGGTTTACGGCTTTCATGAAAAACAAAATCGCGGGCACGGTAAAGCCTTGATCTGAATGCTTCTTCCTCCTCTTTTATCATCAGTTTAAATAATTCTGATTCAGATATGGAATAACGCTTAACCTGCTGCCTTGCATATGGATTCATTATGGCCAACCCAGCATACACGTGCGCCTTATAGCTGAATATACGGAGTGTGGTCAATATTTTCACATTGTCGATTCCGCCTACATACGATGCATTCTCCCAAGGGAAAAACCCTGCTTCCTTCCACGCCGTGCCCATGCTTTCAAAACCCACATGGGTAACAGCCTGGGTGTCGGCCACTATTTTATCATGTTCATGGTAATCGGCAATTTCAACAATATCCGTTCCAACGGCAGTGAAGAGCTCGAGCATGCGCTTATATGCCTCATTGTCGGCACGGTGGCGAATCAGTATCAGCTTTTGTCCCTTAGGCTCGAAACCCGCTCCGTGCATGGCGTGAAAAGTAATGATCTGTGCATCTGCGGGTAAGTATTTTTCAAACGTTTCAATTTCGGGGGTTTTAACTGAAGTTTGGCCGGCAACAATAGCGCCATATTTGGTAGACGGGCCACATTCGGCTACAACATTGGCAAGCCTGTCGGCTTCAACCGAATAAATGATCAGATCGCAGATACGGGAAATATCATGCCCGTTATCCATCAATTTTATGCCGTACGGACTAAGTTCATCTTCCAGTCTGTCCCTGTTTTCGGGAAGGTCGCAACCGCTAACCTGGTAACCGGCCTTCGAAAACGCTTTTGCGTACAAGCTCCCCATATCGCCCAAACCAATAATGCCTATATTCATGCTGCTAATATATCGAGAAAGTCTGAAAGTCGGGAAACCTGCCTGCCGGCTGACTGGGCCTGAAAGTCGGAAATAAAAAGCAGAGTAGACGTCTCTGTTTTTTATTTGTTTTTTTTATCGGTTTTTCCTGATTTTCAGGCCTTCGGACGCAACTAAAATTCTCAAATCTCGTATCAAAAGATTAATTTTACTCTATAAATAAACTAAAATATTATGTTCCGGATAACATTTACAGTTTTACTTATTTGCAGCATTATCTCACTAAGCCAGGCCCAGGACAGCACAAAAAAAGTAGTCCCTGTGCCTGTAAAAACGGTACCTGTAAATACCAATGCTAAACCAAAAACTTACAGGAGTCATAGAAAGGCTGATTCGGCAGCGGTTAAAACAGCAGCGAAGAGGCGTGTGCACCCGTGTGTACACCACTACCCCTAAAAAACCAAACTCAGCAATGCGTAAAGTGGCCCGTGTGCGCTTAACCAACGGTAAAGAGGTGAATGCCTATATCCCCGGTGAAGGCCACAACTTACAGGAACACTCTATCGTTTTGATCCGCGGCGGCCGTGTTAAGGATTTGCCGGGTGTACGTTATCACATCATCCGTGGCGCATTGGATACATCGGGTGTTGCAGGCCGTAACCAGCGTCGTTCAAAATATGGTACAAAACGCCCTAAACCAGGTCAGGCAGCAGCCGCGGCAGGAAAAGGTGCACCAGCTAAGAAAAAGAAATAATTAAGGAGGATAGATAGCAATGAGAAAGTCAAAACCAAAAAAGAGAATTATCCTTCCTGATCCAAAGTTCAATGATACTTTGGTAACAAGGTTCGTAAATAACATGATGTATGATGGTAAAAAATCTACCGCATACGCCATATTTTATAACGCTGTTGAAATTGTTGAAACCAAGACCAAAGAAAACGGCCTTGATACCTGGAAAAAAGCATTAAACAATGTAATGCCTTCTGTTGAAGTAAAAAGCCGCCGCGTAGGTGGTGCAAACTTCCAGGTGCCTACTGAGGTTCGTCCTGAGCGTAAAGTGGCCTTAGGTATGAAATGGCTGATAAGCTATGCCCGCCGCCGTGGTGAAAAAACCATGATGGAGAAATTAGCCGGTGAGATCATTTCAGCTTCAAAAGGAGAAGGCGCCGCTGTGAAAAAGAAAGAAGATACGCATAAAATGGCCGAAGCCAACAAAGCGTTCTCGCACTTCCGTTTTTAATTATCGAATGACTGAATTATTGAATTATTGATTTGGTAATATTCAACTAAACATTAATTCAGTAATTCACTAATTCAATAACTCAATAATTAATATGTCAAGAGATCTTAGATATACAAGAAATATAGGTATTGCCGCTCACATTGATGCCGGTAAAACTACAACTACAGAGCGTATCCTTTACTACTCGGGCTTTAGCCATAAGATTGGTGAGGTACATGAGGGTGCTGCTACAATGGACTGGATGGCACAGGAGCAGGAGCGTGGTATTACTATCACTTCGGCTGCTACTACTATCGACTGGAAATACAGGGGCAAATCGTACCACATCAATATTATTGATACACCGGGACACGTGGACTTTACCGTTGAGGTAAACCGTTCGTTACGTGTGTTGGATGGGTTGGTATTCCTGTTTTCGGCGGTTGACGGTGTTGAGCCGCAATCAGAAACTAACTGGAGGCTTGCCAATAATTATAACGTTGCCCGTATAGGTTTCGTAAATAAAATGGACCGCTCAGGCGCAGACTTTTTAAATGTTGTAAAACAGGTAAAAACAATGCTGGGCAGCAACGCTATCCCGTTACAGTTACCTCTCGGCGCTGAAGAACATTTTAAAGGTGTTATCGACCTGATAAACTGGAAAGGTATTGTCTGGAATGAGCATGATAAAGGCATGACCTTTGTTGAAGTGCCAATCCCTGATGATATGATTGAGGAAGCAACCGAGTGGAGAGAGAAATTACTGGAATCAGTTGCAGAATATGATGAAGGCCTGATGGAGAAATTCTTTGACGCTCCTGAAACAATTACCGAACGCGAAGTTTTAGACGCTTTACGCCAGGCTGTTTTAGACGGTAAAATTGTGCCTATGGTTTGCGGTTCGTCATTCAAGAATAAAGGTGTTCAAACCATGCTTGATTATGTGATGGAATTGTTGCCTTCACCCTTAGATAACGAAGGTATTGTTGGCCATAACCCTGATACAGGCGATGAAATTATTCGTAAACCATCAGAAAAAGAACCATTTGCTGCATTAGCGTTTAAGATCGCAACCGACCCGTTTGTTGGCCGTTTGTGCTTTATACGTGTATACTCAGGTAATTTGGAAGCGGGTTCCTATGTGTACAACATGCGGTCGGAAAACAAAGAGCGTATCTCACGTATATTCCAGATGCATGCCAATAAGCAAAACCCTATCCCTAATGTTGGGGCAGGTGATATTGCTGCAGTAGTAGGCTTTAAAGATATAAAAACAGGTGATACACTTTGTGATGAGAAACATCCGATTGTTTTGGAGTCGATGAATTTCCCTGAGCCGGTTATTGGTTTAGCGATCGAGCCTAAAACACAGGCTGACGTTGATAGACTGGGCATGGCTTTAGGTAAATTATCTGAAGAAGATCCGACGTTCCGTGTAAAAACAGATGAAGAAACAGGCCAGACGATAATTTCAGGTATGGGCGAGCTTCACCTGGATATTATCATGGACCGTTTGAAGCGTGAATTTAAGGTAGAAGTTAACCAGGGTGCGCCGCAAGTTGCTTACAAAGAAACAATAACCGGTACTACCCAGCATCGTGAATTGTACAAAAAACAAACCGGTGGCCGTGGTAAATTTGCCGATATACAGGTTGTTATTTCACCTAACGATGATGATAAAACGGGGTTGCAGTTTGAGAATGAAATTACCGGCGGTTCTATCCCCCGTGAATTTATTCCATCTGTTGAAAAAGGTTTTAAAGCAGCAATGGATAATGGCGTTTTGGCCGGGTTCCCGCTACAGGGTATGAAAGTCCGTTTAATTGACGGGTCGTTCCACGCTGTCGATTCGGATTCCTTATCATTCGAAATTTGCGCACGCTCAGCTTACCGTGAAGCATTGCCAAAATGTAAGCCAGTAATCCTGGAGCCGATAATGAAGATAGAGATATTAACCCCTGAAGAAAACATGGGTGATGTGATAGGTGATATGAACCGTCGCCGCGGCCAGCTTTTAGGCATGGATTCGCGCGCCGGTGCACAGGTAATTAAAGCTACAGTACCGCTTTCAGAAATGTTTGGTTATGTAACACAGTTACGTACCATCACTTCGGGCCGTGCGACTTCAACTATGGAGTTTGACCACTACGCCGAAGCGCCAAGGAACGTGCAGGATGAAATAATTGCTAAAGCAAGGGGTAAAAAAGCTGCAGCGAATGCGTAAATAAGTGAGTGGTTGATTGAGTTGATTAAGTGAGTAGTTTACTTTATCTTTATTAACTTAATCAACCTAATCAACATAATAAACTTAATCAACTAACCCTAACAAATAGCTCTTAGGGTGGTTATAAAAACAAATCAAGATGAGCCAAAGGATCAGAATTAAACTAAAATCGTACGATTACAACCTGGTTGACAAGTCAGCTGAAAAAATCGTAAAAACAGTAAAGCCTACAGGCGCTGTAGTAAGCGGACCACTTCCCTTACCAACTGAAAAGAAAGTTTTCACCGTTTTGCGTTCACCGCACGTGAACAAAAAAGCACGTGAGCAATTCCAGTTATGCTCTTACAAGCGCTTGCTGGATATCTACAGTTCAAACTCAAAAACTGTTGATGCTTTAATGAAGCTTGAATTACCAAGTGGGGTTGAGGTTGAGATCAAAGTGTGATAGTACCGGAAGATCAAAATATAAAAAAGGCCATTCGTTTTTGCGGGTGGCCTTTTTGTCTGGACAATGACTTTTAGTGTTTGAGGATGACCACGATTGGTGAAAGTTACCTAACCCCCTTTACATACATATACTTAAAATTAAAAACCATCTCACTGAAGTTAGCCATAAAATCCTGCCCTAAGTTGCCATAAAGTATTTGATTAGGATAGGTCTTTTTTTCGAAGACGGTTATGCTGTCGATGGTTGCGGGTATATCTCCAAGAAAAAGTTTTACTGTCGGCAATACGTACACTTTCTTTTTTTGTGAGCCACCAGCTCCGCCAATTTCAGCGGATTTTTTAATGCCTGTTTTCAGGATAAGGTTTTTATACTTTTCGAAGTAGGCCGAATAAAGATCAGAAGTAACTGCCCCGGAATCAAAATGAAAAGATAAAGTATCCTTGCCCGACTTTAAGGATATAACAGGGTCGAGCCCGTCCAAAGCAAAATTATGTAAATTGCTTGCTGAAGGTGTTAAAGGAATAACCATTCTTCCATCTTTAAATAAATCAACCTCCTCCAACTGCTCAATAACCGGGAACCCTAAAATTATATTTAGCTGAAACTTGATTGGGGCGATATAAAGTATCGAATCCGGCATCACCTGGAACACAGCATTTCTAATTAGTATATTGCCAATAAGCAGGCTGTCTGCTATACCAATACCAGTTTTAAATGTTATGCCTGTGGCGCCGCTACTTTCGTTATAAGATGCATCCAAAATCCGCAAGCCTAACTTCCTGGCATAGGTTTGGGTTATCGAGGATATATTGGCCCTTGTATCAAATATCGCACTAAAAGTTTGACCGTTTGATATTACTGGGATTTCAATTAAGCCAATTTTGTCTTTCTTCCATGGTATCGAGCTGTTGTTTTTTATGATAGTTTGCTGAGGCGGCACTTTCTTAAGGGCATTAAATCTCAACAGATCGTTGTTTATATCGTCAACATCTGCTTTAGGCAGAATACGGGCGCAATTCTTTAATAATATGCTGTCGTTGTTAGCCGCTTTTGCATATTGGTAAGTTTTGAAATAGCTGTCACTTTGCAATCGGTATAAAGCTGGTTTTAAAGAATCCGATAATTTTAAAGACTTGTTTTTTAACAGAGAATCAACATCGGTGATACATTCATTATTCCGGTTAAATGCATTATCAATAAACGCCTTAAAGTATAACCTGTTTTCGTCATCTAAATTGGCCACATACAGCTTAAACTGCGTTTCCAGTCTAAAATATTCCTTTTGATTTAATAGCCCCTTAAGATGTTTAACAGCAGATACATTTGTCGGCCTGTTGCACCCGGTCAATATCATAAATACCAGGATAAAGCATAACAGTATTAGATACTTCATCGCAGGGAAGATTTTTTGGGAATATTTTGTTTTTATTTCAATCAAATACATCATAAAGGTCACTTTACTTTCTCAGTAAAAATAAGCTGATTGCCAACAGGATCAATCACCGTAACAGTTATCGAGTTTTGGTCCCAAAAGGGTACTTCCAAACCCGGGCGATTATATTTGTATTCTTTAGCGATCAATTGCGCGTGATATGCCTTTAACCCTTTAAAATCCGCAATAGTTATGTGTAGGCCGGGACTTCCGTCGCCATGATGTTCTGACAGAAATAGTACAACATCTCTCAATGAAACCTGGATAAATTTGGGCATTCCGGGTTCAAAGGTGTGTTCCCAATCAATTTTAAAGCCAAGCCAGTCGACATAAAACTCAACTGTTTTATCATAATCAAAAATACGAAGCGTAGGTATAATTGATGACATTTTGCCCCCTGACCCCCTAAAGTGACCGTTGCACAACTAAACCCAGATTAAGCTTAAAACGCTTTTTCGGGATTTTAGAATTATAGTCGTGAGACTATAAAATGTTCTTTGAAATATTGATTAAAACCAGGACAACGATTTTAAAGCATATTGTTGGCCAGATAAGCTTAATATGTTATTCAATGTGTCGTTTATGTTGTGAGCGAGTTGTTTTTGAACCACTTTTATAGGCCTGATCATATTTTTAAGTAGCTTTTTGAGGTTATAAGCAGTAGCAGCTATCAGCATACATTTGTTTGCTTGCTTAAGCCCCTTAGTATTTATCCTTTTTAAGCCGGTGTGGTTAATTAAGGAGCCGAATACAGGCTCGACTGTACTGGATCGCAGCAGTTTCATCTGTTTGCCTTTTACACTTTGGACCCGCTGTTGCATGTATTGGTATAGGTATTTGTCCATTGAATCGACCAGCTTTTTAAACCCCTTGGCATTTGCACAGGTGTTCTTAAGCGGACAATTTTTACAATCACTAATGTTCGACTCATAGATCTTTTTCTGAAGGGTTGGTTTATTATAAGTAGACTCAATACGCCTGAAAGGCAGGTGCACGCCGTTTAGACAAGTGTACCAGTCATTTTCAGCGTCATAGGTAAACCCTTCTTCTTCTCGTGAGTGTTTATAGTTTCCCGGGTTGGGAATGTATCCTTCAATATCATGACCGATCAATGCACGTATGGCCTCACCGCTGCTGTATCCAGTATCTGCCAGTATCTCCTTAACCTGGAGATCGTTCTCGTTCATGTTTTCAACAACGCGATCAAGTATTTCAGGCAGACTTACATTATCAGCCGCATTTCCCGGGAAAGCCTGGATGTAGGTAATGAAATGACTTTTGGTATCGACGCTCATTTGAGTCCGGTAGTATAAATTCATCGGCTTACCTGGTTTCGTGGTTAAACGGGCATCAGGGTCTGACGGACTAACATGCGTTTGATTGGTTGGTGCGGCTTTATCTTGATCGTCTTTATTACTCTCTTCGTCGTTTTCCGACGGTACGGGTTCATCTTCAATATTGTCATTCAACTCCTGGGTAAAAACAGACGCATCTTCCATTACCACCCGTTCAATCATACTGTGCTTGGATGCATTGGCAGGTATTAAAGCACTGTCGACCGATTGCCGTTTGCCGGAAATCAAGCCTTTGTTAATACATAACTTTAACACTTGTTTAAATAAGGTTATAAATTGTTCTTCACCGTACAGCTTACGAGTGCGGCTTAAGGTAGAATGCCACGGTAACTCTTCACCAAGGTCGTGCCCTAAAAAATAAAGAATGTCCATCCGCATGGCTGATGAAGCAATGATGCGCCGGTCGCTGGGAATGTTTTCAAGATAACCTACCAGCATCAGTTTCATAAACACGACCGGATCGATACTCTTCTGACCTTCTTTACCGTAGTGTTTAGAAGTAGATTGGTATAAGAAATCCAGATCAAGCAACTTTTTTAACCGACGATAGAAATTATCAGCCGGGATATGGTTAGATAGTTGAAATTGTATAAACAGTTTTTCCTGATGTGCCTTTTTTCCTTGCATAGGCTAATATACTAAAAATCAATGTTTTAATCAATATTTCAAAGAACTTTATTTGTAAACGCTCATCGGCTTACTTTAGTTGTGCAACGGTCACCTAAAGGGGAAAGTTAGTATTTATTTATAATTTATCTATAACTTTGACTCCCCCTTTAGGGGGCTTGGGGGGCTTAGCCTCTCCCCAACAACTCATCCAGTTTATTCCGTTCGGTTTGGAGCTCGCGAGCCATTTTCTTTTCCTTGTCACCAGCCTTAATTTTATAGGCTTTAAATTCTTCTTCAAGTTCAGTGTAAAGCTGTGCCTTCTCTTTGGCTTCGCGCCGGGAACTGGCTGTACGGGCAATTACTACAACGGTGCTTATTGCAAATAACACTACCAGGCACCAAACAATAACGCTGTAGGTAGTTTTTGATAGCAGGACTCCCATTACACTTATCCCGTTCGCCCTGGCAACTGATGCAGCAAGGGCTTGATCACTACTGGTTTTTAAACTGTCGATAGCTTTGTTTTGGTTAGTCAGTTTGGCTTGCGCATCCTTTACTTTGAGGCGGTAATCCCTTAAAGAATCCGAAAAGCTTTTCCACAATGCTAAAACTAACGGCGCCTGGTAATGGTACACTTTGGATAACAGAAATTGATATTGTCCTCTCAGGCCATTATTCTTCAGCATCTGGGCTGAACCCGTAGTATCGGACTTTGCCAAGGTTGTTTTCTGCGCTGCTGTTTTAACCGCTGCCGAATCAGCCTTTCTATGACTCCTGTAAGTTTTTGGTTTAGCATTGGTATTTACAGGTACCGTTTTTACAGGCACAGGGACTACTTTTTTTGTGCTGTCCTGGGCCTGGCTTAGTGAGATAATGCTGCAAATAAGTAAAACTGTAAATGTTATCCGGAACATAATATTTTAGTTTATTTATAGAGTAAAATTAATCTTTTGATACGAGATTTGAGAATTTTAGTTGCGTCCGAAGGCCTGAAAATCAGGAAAAACCGATAAAAAAAACAAATAAAAAACAGAGACGTCTACTCTGCTTTTTATTTCCGACTTTCAGGCCCAGTCAGCCGGCAGGCAGGTTTCCCGACTTTCAGACTTTCTCGATATATTAGCAGCATGAATATAGGCATTATTGGTTTGGGCGATATGGGGAGCTTGTACGCAAAAGCGTTTTCGAAGGCCGGTTACCAGGTTAGCGGTTGCGACCTTCCCGAAAACAGGGACAGACTGGAAGATGAACTTAGTCCGTACGGCATAAAATTGATGGATAACGGGCATGATATTTCCCGTATCTGCGATCTGATCATTTATTCGGTTGAAGCCGACAGGCTTGCCAATGTTGTAGCCGAATGTGGCCCGTCTACCAAATATGGCGCTATTGTTGCCGGCCAAACTTCAGTTAAAACCCCCGAAATTGAAACGTTTGAAAAATACTTACCCGCAGATGCACAGATCATTACTTTTCACGCCATGCACGGAGCGGGTTTCGAGCCTAAGGGACAAAAGCTGATACTGATTCGCCACCGTGCCGACAATGAGGCATATAAGCGCATGCTCGAGCTCTTCACTGCCGTTGGAACGGATATTGTTGAAATTGCCGATTACCATGAACATGATAAAATAGTGGCCGACACCCAGGCTGTTACCCATGTGGGTTTTGAAAGCATGGGCACGGCGTGGAAGGAAGCAGGGTTTTTCCCTTGGGAGAATGCATCGTATGTAGGCGGAATCGACAATGTGAAAATATTGACCACACTCCGTATATTCAGCTATAAGGCGCACGTGTATGCTGGGTTGGCCATAATGAATCCATATGCAAGGCAGCAGGTTAAGCGTTATTCCATATCTGAATCAGAATTATTTAAACTGATGATAAAAGAGGAGGAAGAAGCATTCAGATCAAGGCTTTACCGTGCCCGCGATTTTGTTTTTCATGAAAGCCGTAAACCAATTATGCTGAATGATAAGGTTATGAAAGAGTTTTCCCTTTCGAAAAAGCCCGAGCAGCAAAAACCTAATTCGCATTTAAGTATTTTAAGCATGGTTGATGCCTGGTATCATCTGGGTGTAAACCCTTATGATAACCTCATATGCCAAACACCGCCTTTCCGTTTGCGTCTCGGCATTGCCGAATACCTGTTTAAAAACGAGGAGCTGCTTGAAGAATCAATCGAAACCGCCTTATATGACAAGACTATCAGGGGAGACGACCTGGAGTTCCATTCGGCGGTAAGGGAATGGTCGTCTATTATCGGTTATGGGGATATGGAAGGCTACAAAAAGCATTTTAACGATGTACAAGCCTTTTTCGACGGCAGGTTAGAAGAAGGCAACAAGCAAAGCGCTGAGTTGATCAGAAGGTTGATGATGGAATGATTGTCTGCACCGTTGATCAGAATGATTTAAGGATTTCTCCAATTTAGAAAAATCAACGAAATCCTTAAATCAAATAAATCACCGCTCTAGTTAGATGCTGAAAACAGCGTCCATGGATATGCCTTCATGTCTCGAAGGTATTTGCCCTGTGTTTTAAGGTATTCCGGATGTTTTTTAAAGAATGGCCCTGCTAAAAAGTCGGCGCCGCCCGGATGGCCCATATGTGCCCATAGTTCCATTTTATTTGCCAGGTCTGTTGTGGTTACCTTTCCCTGTACCGCGCCCATCGGGAAGAAGGGTGGCTCACTCCATTCCTTACTTCCAAGAGGATCTTCTTCTACGTGGCCGTCAATTACGCAACGATTTAATGCTTGTTTGCCGTCAAGCGCGTCATAAGTATCGCCTTCAATGGTCATTCCGTTGTTAACATCAATTTTACCTTTATAATCGTCATAAATAAGTTTGCTCAACCGTAACTTACGCGCATTGGCTGAACTTGTCGGATCGTCAACTTTAAATGTAGTTTCCTCTTTAGTCAGCGTAGGATCGCTCGGGAAATTTGAGCCGATAAATGCCGTATCTTTTGACCGCCAAACCCTATGATCTTTAAGCCCAAGTTCCAACCTGGCAACCTCGTTGGTTTTAGTATCGCCAATGAGCCAGTCGTTAGCGTAGCCACCATTATTATCGGTTGTCATTATCCTGACAACATCATCAATACTGTTGGCGTACTGAGCTGCTTTGCGGGCTCGCATAAATTCGGCGGTTTTAGTAGTATCAAAGCCTATAAATTGGGTAATAGTAGTTTCTGTAATCATAATCCCGCTTTTACTGATCACAAAATCATCACCGCTATGAATAAAACCCGGCGAGCAATCCATCAATATCTCGTTTCCTTTTTCAGGCTTAATATCGGCGATAACATTCCATCTTTCACCTTCAATATAGTCGGTCCAGTTGTTATGGGCTATTACTATTTTATGATCTTTTGTAAAACTCCCTGTCGCAATAAAAGCGCTACAGTTGCCGGGCGCTCTGTCATTGCCGGTGCCAGGTTTTATTTTGTTCATTAAAGTAGGCACATAATACTGCGATAATTCAATATTGGCATTTAGAGCCGTTAAATCCAGCGAATCGTATTTAAAGCCTTTGGCCTGTAAGCCTTCTGCAATTCCTTTAATCTCATCCTTATATTCTTTTTCTAACTTGGGCCATAAAAACCGTTTGGCGGCCGAGCGATAAAAATCCCATTGATAACCGCTTCCGTTACTTGGTAAATAATATTGCATTACCTTAATTAAGGTGTCGATCTCCTTGGCCACCAAATAACCGTGCTGGAAACCAATATCAGATGGTGATCCTGCAAGGTGTATGTATATCCATCCGTTTTTATCTTCGCGGGTGGCTTTGCCCAGGCGCTCCTGCGGGGTCAAAGTATGTTTGCAGCTATACATTGACGTTGCCAGGATAGTGACGGCAACAATTTTGATGAGTGTTTTCATATCTTATTTACTACTAAAGTTAAAGGGCGGATGAATTTATGAAAAATTTGTGAAAAGATGTAAGGCGCCGATAGTCTAAACTTATTTACCAGCTTTTTTTGAAGCCACGTGCGCCCTGTTCCCAACCTCGTAAGCCATAGCCATATATTTTTTGAGCTCATCGGTTATATCATCCTTATTATAAAGGCGGGTGTGATGAACAAAAAACCTATTTGCCAGGTTATCAATTTTATAAAAACACAAGGCATCGTCAAAAAGTTTAGTCAATACTAAGTGTATGTCGATGTGATCAGCGCTTATCTTGTTGATGGCACAGAACCGCATTTTGGTGAGTAATGCAACTCTTGTTTTAACGGGGTGCAACTCGAACCGCCCAATCTTTCTGCATTCTGAAAGAAAAAAATTAAACAGGTCAATACTTTTAGCTGACTTGCCCATTAAAAAATCGTCCACAGTATAATTAACACAGGAATGAGACTGGTTCCTATTGTAGAATTGATGATGGCATTTGGGACAGGTCCACATATTGTTTTTTCTTCATTACCAATTTAGAGATAATTGATCGGATGTATCAAAAAATTTAGCTTTATAACTTCGTAAGTGCTTGAATTTATTTGTTTTATCGGTAATTTTTTTATATTTGATTATCAATTTAATCCTTAAAACCAAACTTACCTCGTCATGAAAGCACTAACCCTTGTTTTTGCCTTTGCATTATTTGCCTGGGTGTTGTATTCCTGCAACTCTGGTAAATCCCCTGATCAAACAACAAATGCGCAACCCTCAAAAGACAGCTTGATTAAACGTGGGAATTATTTAGTCGCTACCCTCGGATGTAACGATTGCCATTCCCCGAAGAAAATGGGACCTCAAGGACCTCTAGTCGACTCTTTGAGAATGTTGTCCGGCTTCCCGTCAAACAGCCCTGTTCCCGCTACAAACGTAAGCGACATCAAGAATGGATTAATTTTGTTTAACGATGACCTTACTTTTACTGTGGGCCCCTGGGGAACAACTTTTGCAGCCAATATCACTTCAGATGAAACCGGAATAGGCAATTGGAAGGAAGAACAATTTAAAAACGCGCTGCGGAACGGAAAATATAAAGGCCTGGATGGAGAAAGAATGCTGATGCCCCCCATGCCATGGCCAGATTTCCGGAATTTGACTGATGCGGATATGCAAGCTATTTTTTATTACCTGAAATCGACAAAGCCTGTTAAGAATATAGTACCTGCTTTCAGACCGGCGGGAAAAGGCTAAATCGCCTATGCAATCCGCGCTATTTCTCCTGGCGCTTATTGAAAACAAGCCCTGCAAAGGCTGATCGTGCCTTAAAATTTTAATTTGTTTTTACATTTTTTTATTTTATTATATTTGAATGTGCCTTATTATTAAACAATTAATCTCCCCACCTATATGCAACTTCATGAAAAAAAAGTTACAGCAAAACAAAGCTGGTCCTCTAGAAGATGTGCAGGCCTTGCACGGGATCTTTTAAAGAATACTTCCTTTATAAGAAAGACACTATTATTGTGTCTGACTTTTTTGATTGTCAATGTCGCGTACTCCCAAATGGCATTGAAAATCACACGCATGAAAAAAATAAGCTGGAATTCATATTACGGAAAATGGAGTGACTGGCCTGCGGAATGGACCTCTTATGAAGTCGGGAGGGAGCCTATATTGACTTTATACAGGCTTGACACCGACGGCTACCTTTTTAAGGTTTATATGAAAATCGGGGATCAGGAATTTTCTTTCGATTTTGCCTATGAGAAGTATGATGCCGATAAAAACTGGTATCAATATACCGATGGAAAGGGCAACGAAATAGCAGTACAGGGTTCTACTTTGAGTAAACTTTCTCTCTATGGCTGGCCGGATTCGACGGTCGAAATATATTTTTGGGTTAGTTATGATTCCGCTTTCGCGCTGGAATGATTATTTCGCGCCCTTATTTGAGTTGTCTCCAGCAAGAGAAGGGAGTAGTCAGTTCCATTTTTTATAAGAAGCGATTTATTCTCCTTACCTTGACTGAAATTTAAACTATACACATTCTACCCACTCATTTATGTTAACAGCCATCAGTTTCAACAGACCCCAACTGTTTAAGAAAGTAATATTGCAAGTTGTTCTTTTCGCGATTTTTATTTTATCCTTAATAATTATTGTACGTTCATCGGGGGAACCATCAAGCAGTTATCACCTGCTTTTGGCCATAATATTCTCAGCATTATTTTTGGTATTTAATGTTTTTATATTAATTCAGTTACTTTTCTTACCGGTCGGTGTATCTATTGACAATCCATCAAAGAAGATGGAAATTAAATTTTTGCTGCTCGGGTCAAAAACTATCCAGATAGCCGACATCGAGGCCTACAGTTCAACCATCATCTATACAAAGAAAAAAGACCTTGAAGGAATACTGCTCCATTTAAAGGCAGGCAAGAAATTCCTGTTAAGTAATTTTAATTTAAAAGATTATAAACCGGTAGAAGTATTCTTCAAAAAATCAAAAGTTAAATATCTCGGAAAAGAAGATTTTGGTTTCATTGCTTATTATAGGCAGTCGTTTAAGTAAAGGTTGTTAAGCTGCATCGGTAGGTAAGGTACTGGTTAAATCAATTGAACAGGGGTGAGTTTTAGCTGATCAAATTGACCAGGGCTCAATAATTTTCAATCCACCTAATTTTTTAAAGTCGCTAGTATTTCGGGTGATTAACGGATAACCTAATACAATTGCAGTTGCTGCAATAATTGCATCAGGCGTCTTAATTTTATTTCTCTTTCTTATTTCTATAGTTGCTTTTACAATATCATCATTTAAAGGTATTACCAAAGAAGCATCTATAAATTCATTAAGTAAGGCTTCAATTTCAGCAGGGTTATTAAATCCTAAAACCTCAATTTGTGTCATTATAGAAATTATTGGCGTGTCATTTATAATAGTATTCATAAATGACATTCCGCTTTTGGGTAGCTGTCCGCTTAAATAATCGATAACGGCATTACTATCTATCACATATCCCATTCGTCACGACTTTGCTTAATGTGATCTTGTAATTTTTTTGCAGCATCCAGGGGTAACTTACCGGCAAATTTATCGGACAACTTTTGAGAAGAAGTATTTTCCTTTTTTAAAACTTTGATCAAATGTAGTTTTTCCAGTTCATTTAATAAACTGTAGGCATTATGATTAGTAACCTGTATTATTAATGTGTCCATGATTATGATCTATATTTCAAAATTAACCAATAAATTCTGTTAATTCTAAAATTCTGTAAATTCTGATTCAGACAAAAATTACATAATCCTTCCTTCTGCAACATAAGCAGCATAATTAAGGTACTGCTCAATGTCCTCCAGTTCCAGGTAAGGATAATCATCAAGAATTTCTGCTTTACTCATCCCGCTTGCTAAAAGATTAAGAGCTATTGATACCGTAATCTGCATGCCGCGTATGCAAGGTTTGCCATTCATTATGTTAGGATCGGATGTAATTCTATCTATAGCTAACATGAGTTCTTTTTATAAAATTACGATATTAAATTTTGGCAGTCAATTAAAGGATTCTGATGATTCATTATGTTATTAGGTTACGGTTGAAGT
>Ga0207048_10169_pt1 | contig 21125 bp, 16 predicted proteins | sample Alteio_BWMinCont_65_FD_153301 | JGI IMG/M metagenome (GOLD analysis project Ga0207048, IMG submission 153301) | Enriched cells from forest soil in Barre Woods Harvard Forest LTER site, Petersham, Massachusetts, United States -... | ecosystem: Environmental > Terrestrial > Soil > Temperate forest >...
CAGTAACAAGGATACCGGGCAGGCAAGCAAACAACTGATAACTGTTATTGGAAAAATAGGCATGTTTAAAGTATTGCCGGTTCCTGGCAACCAAAACGAAAAACAAATGTCGGATGCCATGCACGAGCAGGATGCATTGTTGGGGGTGATCATTCCTTCAAATTTTTCCTCGAAAGTAAAGGCTAAATCAAAAAGCGTAGCAAGCAAGGCATTAACCAGTTTTGGATTACAGGGAGATACGTTAAAAGAGGTGGGCGATGTGGACCCGCTTACCCTTTATTACAACCCTTCAATACAGGAATCCGTAAGATTTTCGGTTGAAGGGGCTCTCCGCAGCGCTTTGCAACTGGTTGAAAGCAGGGAAACACTAAGAAGCCTGTATTTTTCGATCAACGAAAAACCAATGCCCGAAAAACTCGAGAATGAAATGCTGAACAATAAAACAGCTATTAATGATGTTCCCGTTTCAAAAGGAGGTTCACGGATTAACCCCAATGCCACCCAGCATAATGTACCCTCGTGGACAATTTTTGCCATGTTTTTTGTTATTATGTCATTGGGCGGCAGTGTGGTAAAGGAAAAGGTGAGCGGCAGTTTCGCGAGATTAAAAACCTTGCCTACCAATTATAGTATTGCTATTTTATCAAAGCAAATCACCTATCTCGGCGTTACTATAATACAGGCGATTGTGATATTTGCACTGGGCAGATGGCTCTTTCCGCTGATGAATTTACCGGAACTTAATTTACCATCGGATATGCTGGCCCTGGTTATTGTTATTGTCGTCACCGGGTGGTGCGCGGTAAGCTATGCTATTTGCGTGGGGGTGTTTTTAGAAACACGCGAACAGGTTAACGGGTTTGGCGCCATATCCATTGTGATATTATCAGCGCTTGGCGGACTTATGGTACCCAGCTTTGCCATGCAAGGCTTTTTTAAGGACGCTGCTAATTTTTCGCCCATGCACTGGAGCCTCGAAGCTTTTTACACACTTTTCCTTGAAGGTGGTAAGCTAAAGGACGTGTTAGTTTATGTTGGCCCCTTATTTCTTATTTCCTTATTCCTTCAATTTTTAACCTTTTTGGGACTGAAACGAAAAAATTTAATATAATTACCAGATGAATAAAACAGAACTAAAAGAGCAATTAAAAAGCCAGATCATACATTTTTTGAACCTTACAGATCTCACCCCTGCCGATATAAAAGATGATGAACCTCTATTCGGCGATGGCCTGGGCCTGGATTCCATTGATTCACTTGAACTGGTAGTATTGCTAAAAAGGGAGTACGGGATAACAATACAGGACCCCAGGGAAGGACGAAAAGTTTTGGTTGATGTAAATACATTGACTGATTATATTGAACAGCATAGAACAAAATAGAGGTCATTTTTTTAAATCGTAAAGACGACCCGATAGCTATCGGGCCGTCTTGAACGTGCAAATCATTCATTTAAGACGGGCTAAATGCTTTTAGCTGGTCTTAAATTTTTCAATTTTCCGGGCTAAATTCGTTTTGCCGGTCTTAATTTTTCCAATTTTCCGGGCTAAATGCGTTTTGGTGGTCTTAATTTTTCCGATTTTCCAGGCTAAATGCATTTAGGTGGTCTTAATTTTTGGTGTATTTTTACAGTAGCTTAACGCTTCTAAGCCACAAAAATGCCTCCTATTGCATGGAAACAAAGATTTCAAAGAACTATGCACTTGTAATTAAATCAAGCTGAAATTTTCCCGGTGATTTTTTATAAAATTTGAGATAGTATTTTTAATATGAATTATGGGTAGCCTTGATCTGTGATACTCCGGTATAAGTGCACAAATATACAAAAATATTGCTAATATAATTAGTAATATTTAAATCAAAAATGCTTTATTGTTTTAAGATAAATTATCGACCAGTTATTTCAAGTTTGAACTGATTTTCAAATTCATTTAGCGTAAGGATAATAACTTTAGGAAAATCAATATTTTTTAGAATTTGAAAATGTTTGTCATTCGAGACGATGCAATCTGCATCGGCGCTAATAGCACAATCAACAAATTTATTGTCACTACTGTCCTTTTCAATTAAATCAAACCTGTAAAAAATATCTATTTTTTCAACGTAAGGACTAACCGAAATAAAATCCGATATATTTTCAGCAACAGCAAAATTAGTCTTGCGTTGTAGTATTTCTCTGTATTCTAATACAATTTCTGTTGAAACGCAAATTTGAATTTTACCTGAAATAATGCAGTCAAGTATCCACCTGGATGATGATCTTTTGCTTATAATTGAAATAAGAACATTCGTATCAATTACTACCTTCATACCGGTTATGCTCATGAGACCACTTGGTCAAGGTATGTTCATCAATTTTATGTTCATCCAAAAACTTATCCATTTCGTCTGTGGCCTTTTTGGCAAAATGTTGCGATAGTAACAGCCTTATTTCCAATAAGTCGTCATCAGAAATATTATTTGCATATAACTTGAGCAACTCCTTTTGGAGGTTACTTAGCTTGGATTGTTGAGTTATCATGACAATAAATTAAATACTAAATTAAGAAAATTTGTACGAAAGATTTAGTTTTTGTGTTTTTAAAGAACTCCCAGCCTGTGTAGTTATATAGAAAACTGGCGGGTGGAATATTCAAAGCAACCAATCACGAAATTTATTTTTAATTTTCATAAGCAACTCTTTATTTGGGGAATATATGACTAACCCTCTATCATCGTAGATATTTATAATCAATTTACTATCAAGATCAATATAGTAACAGGTGATTTGAGCGCAAGGATCTACTTTCGAATCATAATTAATGTTTGATTTTGTGAGTGGCGATAGGGAGAGTTTTGAGTAACGATTAAAGTGTATATATAATGTCTCATACTTATGAAATGTCTCATAGTCTTCTTTTTGTTTAAAAACTTTAGTCGCCTTATCCATACTAAATCCTGCGTCGGCTAAGTTTCTTTGTTCTTTGTCGGTCCACAAAATTATCCTTAACCAAATCGATTTGCCACCAAAGCAATATTGTAAAATCTTATTACCCCTACTAAATGCTTGTTTAAGTCTTTGAGCTTCACTATTCCCCCGTCCGCCTAATTCAATTCCCAATGCGTTGTCTTCTTCAACCCCATATAAAGTGCTTCGATCTATATCGCCAAATGTGTTAGTAAATAGAAGTTCAAAGTCACTAGGGTTATCTATTATTTTCATAAGTTAAATAATTTAGAAGCACACATCGCTTATAAAACCTCTATGTTTAACGGGCGTAGCTTTTTGCCATCTTCATAAACCTCCCCTGCAACTTAAAACAAATAACCTCACCCGCCATCAATTTAGCAACAACATTAATATCACCCTCCTCATCAAATTTGTAAGCTAAATCCAATAAAACCTGTTGCGTATTCCCCGGATCGATCATTGCCATAAATTTCAAATAATCAGCCTTTTTCAACTGTAAAGTAGTATTTAAGGCGTCTTCCAAAACCTCCTTCACAATTTGCAGCATACAAGCGCCCGGCACAACCGGGTGGTCCGGGAAATGCCCGTTAAATATGTCGCAATCCTTGTTAATATCCAGTGTGGCGCTGATAACACTATCGCTATGCTCCAATTTAGTGATCTTAAATAAAGCGTCGGTTTTATCGCGCATTACATTGGTTTTAGATGGCCGCAACCACCATTAAAGAATGATATTTATTTTGATAATGATTATAGATCAATATTCTTTTAGGGGAGGTTTCTTTTAACTTTTTTTCAATAACCGTTTCCGGTACCCCTTCGGTTTTAATAATATTTGAAGCCAGCCACAATGCAAACGCCGCAGATGTCGGGTATTCGCCGCTTAAATGCTTATAATTTGCCAAATCAGTGTTTTTAAAAAGGGATCGGTTTAATTGTTCGTAAATATCGTCATTCCATGTATTACCGCTTTTACCGGTTATCACCAGGTCAATATCATCAATATTTAATGAATTTTCTGCAAGAAACAATATTACCCTTTTTTCCAGGTCTTCAATGCCTTGTGGTCTGTAAATAGTTCTGATCGCTCTAAGTTCGGCAAGATTATTTTCCGAGGCTTTATCTGTTAACAGAAAAAATGCAGCGCCTTCGCCACCCATACTACCACTTGTTTTTGTTGAATACAAATCGAGGTTCGAAACCGGCCAGCGTTTATAAAGTCCTAGGCGCGTTAATATGGTAAAGCTGACATCGGTCATTTCATCAGTTCCTCCAACCAGAATATTATCGGCTTCATTTTCTTTTAAAAGCATCATTGCATCAAGCAGCGCGCTTTCAAACGAGATGCCTTTATGCACAAATGTACTATTGTAATTATGGCATTTTAGCGTTAAAGCAATTTGCGCCGCTACAGTATTATGAGTTGATTGTATGAAGGCAGTCGGAGGCAGCAGTTCTTCATCCTGTTCAATTATCCGGCTTAAAAAAGTTATCGTATCCTCCAGGCAGCCGTAAGCGGTTCCAGTTATTATTGCGCCTGGCATTTCTGTATTGCCTTTTTTCAGGCATTCCATAGCTGCAGCCACCCCCATTTTGATAATGTGGCTGGTTCGACGCAGCAATTTGGGATCGATAAACTCCTTATAGTCAGGCTCAATTGCTTTTAGCCGGGTTCCGTTATATTCAATAATTTCGGCTAAAAAGTTATCGCTTCCGAAAGTATTTTGCGGTGATATACAGGCAGATGAGCGGATAAATATTTTCATTTTAAATCCCCGAAAATATTAATGATGTGCAATTTCCGCCAAAACCAAATGAGTTTGACATAACATGGTTTATTTTTTGCCCTTTCAAAAATCGCTGCTCCGGTCCGAATGGCAATTCACCCATTCGCGTTTCAAACCGGAGATTGGGATAAATAATTCCGTGTTTAATAGACAAAACAGAAAATACAGCCTCAATCCCCCCGCTCGCACCCAAGGTATGACCTGTAAACGATTTAGTGGAACTCATGGGCGGATAATGAGGGTCAAATAGTCGTTGGATGGCTGCGCCCTCCGAGCTGTCGTTATTGGGTGTGCCGGTACCATGCAGATTGATGTAATCAATATCAGATGGGGCTAGACCGCTTTTTTCCAAAGCCCCTGTCATCGCTAAGTATGATCCGGTACCATCGGGCGAAGAAGCTGTTTGATGATAAGCGTCATTGTTATTGCTATAACCGCTAAGCTTGCAGTACGGCCCCTTAATCAATGTTTTTGCGACCTTGTCTGAAACCAAAACCAAATACCCTGCGCCTTCGCCGAGGTTCAGGCCTTCCCGGTGTTCATCAAAAGGTTTGCAAAACTCGTCATCCAGTATCATCAGGGTATTAAAACCATTAAGGGTGAATTTGGTTAAAGCATCCGTGCCCCCTGCGATAACAACATCAAGCACATCATTTTTTATTAACCTGGCGGCGTAAAAAACCGCGTTGGCAGATGACGAGCATGCCGTACTGATGGTGGTTAAAAAATCTCCGATACCCAGCTTGTCAGCTACGATCTCCGTTATGCAGCCGCACTCATGATCGAATACATTTCTCAGTTTGCCTTTGCTGTTGTCTTCAACAAAGTCAATAAAAAAATGCTCGCTTCTATCCATCCCACCCACAGTATTTGCCGAAACAAAGCCGGTTCGGAGGGAGTTGAGGTTAGGTATAGCGGCATCGCTTAGCGCTTCCCTTGCAGCTATCAGACTTAAAGAAGCAGTGCGGCTTATGTCATCCGGCAACCCAGATATTGCCGCCAGTTCTTTGTTATCCAATTTTACTTCGCCAACAGGCAGCTTTTTACGATGTATGGTGTCAAGCAGGGAAATATCGCCCATACCGGCTTCCTCAAGCTCAAATGATTTCAGGTGTTCGGCTACGTTCTTTCCAATTGCCGAAATAACTCCGAGACCCGCTACGTATACTGATGAACTCATATTCAAATAGCTAAAAAGACTTTGTCATTGCGAGGCACGAAGCAATCGCGAACTATGCAAAACGGTCATGCATGGCTACGAGATTGCTTCGTCGTTCCTCCTCGCAATGACAATTTTATTAATTGTTGACCATCCTTAAAAACCGTGTCCATGTTTTCTACTGAAAACAAAACAGAATTTTCACCTTTTTCTTTTTCCACTAAAAACAAAACTGCTTTATAATCCTCGCCCAAAACATCCACCCAGCCGCAAATACATGCCTGTAAAATATTTTTATCCAAAAGGTAGTTCACATGCTGCTCTATAAAACCAGTATCAAAGGTATCCTGTATAAAAAAAGCATGCTCACCTTTAAAATTATTACGAATACAAATTTCCCCGATAACAATATTTGGCAAGGTATAAACAAATAGCGAGGGACTTGGGATTTCTTTTACCGTACTAAAATAATTTATATCATTATCCAGGCTGCTGTTTGCATTAGCTAAAACTATTCCAATATCTTCAGGTTGATACTTATCTTTTTGAAAGCTGTCTTTCAGCAATACCTCCGCAGCAAGCCACCCGAGCTTGCTTAAATTATCCATTTTATAGTATTTGGGATAATGAAGCCGGAAATGCTTGTAAATGGCGGATAAAAAACCAGCCAGGTCGGTATTTTTATTTTCAAATACTTTTACTTCGTCCTTGCTTGCAGCACTATTATTGATGATACAACTGGCTGTTATATAGTTTTCTGTAGACATTATTTCTTCTTTTTATTTAAAGGTACCATCGGTCACTTCCCAAACACCACCGCCGCATTACATCCCCCAAAACCCGAAGCAGTTTTAAGGCAATTATTAAAATTACCTTGCAGTGGACTTGCACAAATATTTAAAGGGTTTGTTGCGCCCATATCCCTAAACCCCAAAGTTGGCAAAACTAAATTTTCTTTTATGGATTGAATAGAAATGATCGACTCAATTAACCCAGCTGCACCCAACGTATGCCCGTAATAGCCTTTTAAACTATTTACCGGAATGGATTGCAAACCCGTTAAATGAAAAGCATTTGCCTCCATTTCATCGTTGTATACAGTCGCCGTTCCATGTGCTGAAATAAAATCAATATCACCCGCCGATACTTTAGCGTCGTGCATCGCTTTTTTGATAGCATAAGCAAGTTCTTCTCCCGTACGCGAGGGGCCCGAAATATGGTTGGCATCATTACTTACCGACCCGCCTTTTACTTTTATATTATTTGAGTATTTTTTATTGGTTGATAGAATAATCGTTCCGGCGCCTTCACCAAGATTCAATCCATCCCGCGACCTGTCAAAGGGTTTGCAGATTTGCGGGCTAAGCGCCTGGAACGACTCAAAGCCTGATAAAATGAATTTAGTAATAACATCAGCACCGGTTATCACAACATTTTCGTATTGCCCGGATCGCAACAACCTCATACCGGTAATAATAGCTAAAACTCCCGATATGCAAGCGTTTGAAACAATGACAGGCTCGCTGGTAAATCCAAAATATTCGGCAACCAATTTGGCGGAAGTTGATAAGGCTATTCTCGTTTTTAATGCTGAATTAAATGTTTCCGTTTCAAGCAAACTGATGCTCCCTTTTGTGGACGAGATGATTAAAGCCGTTTTATTATCGCGCACGTCTATACTGATGTTCTTCAAAGCATCATCTATAGATGCAATAAGTAATTGCTCAAACTTTGTGTATTCGTGTATATTGCTCGTTATAAAATATTCATCGCTGTTGAACAAGGAAGCATAAAATGGCTTGGGAGATATATTTATGTCACGATGCTGTTTTACAGCGGATATATTCTGTCTAAGCTTAAAAAAATTTTCGGCGGTTGTTTTACCAAGCGGTGTCAATACATTATCAGCGACTACAAAAACATCCGGTTCTATCATTTCAATAAAAAGTTGTTTAAAATTGGATCCGTAGAGACGCAATACTTTGCGTCTCGAACCCTAATATCTGTCCGTTGGATAAATTGACAACATCATCCGTTCCAAGACGCCCCGATGCATCGGGGCGTCTCTACAACAAATTATCTCTTTTGCCGGCTCATATTATCCGTTTTCTATTCATTCTTTGTAAAAAGCTTCATCTCGCACCGGGCAAGTAAATCGTCGTTATGCCAAACTCTTCCTGAAATTACGCTAACATTTAAGATCCGGTTTTCAACAGTGATTTCTGTGATCAGTTCATCATTTACTCTTGGCAGACTAAATATTTCCAAATCCTTAACCCCTCCGATGTACCCAACAGCTACGGGTTTATTTTCGGTTTGTGCCACATAACCGGCCCCCAGCGCAGCAGTTTGCGCCATATTTTCCATTAGGCCGGCCTCCTGCAATAAATTATTTTTAACAAAAACATTATCCGGGTTAATAATGAAACTACTGCATGCGCTATTTTCAACAACTGAAAGCAGTTTACCTACCATTACGAATGGGGGTTTTTGCGGTATCAGAGGAAGAATGTTTTCAGATGGAAGTGTCATAATTTATGAATATAGGCCACCGTTAACCGATAGAACCTGCCCAGTAATATAGCCAGCTTCCGGAGACGCAAGGAAAGCTACCGCATGCGCTACTTCCTCAGGCAAGCCAAATCGTTTTACGGGTATTAAAGCTTTCAATTCTTTTTCGTCTAAGTCCCTTGTCATGTCGGTTTTGATGAAGCCCGGTGCTAAAGCATTAACCGTAATTCCCTGTCGGCCAACTTCTTGTGCTAAGGCCTTTGTGGCGCCAATTACGCCAGCCTTAGCCGCCGAGTAATTGGTTTGCCCGGCTAATCCTTTCAAGCCGGATAAGGATACGACATTAATAATTCGACCGTATTTCCGGGCCAACATGCTGTTTAAAACTAAACGGGTAACATAAAAAAAGCTGTCGAGGTTTGTTTTTAATACGTTGTCCCACTGTTCGTCTGCCATCCATGCCATAAGGCTGTCGTCGCGTATGCCGGCATTATTTACCAGCACTTCGATGTATTTTTCTTCATTATCAGCTATCCATTTACCCAATACCTGCTGTAGCTGTTTTTTGTCGCTAACGTCAAATTGAAGCAATTCGCCGTCACCGCTGTTTTGTTTCGTCAGCGAAAGCGTTTTATCGGCTTCCTCAATATTGCTTTTATAATTTATCAATACGTAATAGCCCAAAGCTGCCATTTTTGTGCAGATCGCTCTGCCAATGCCCCTTGAGCCGCCAGTGATCAATGCACATTTCATTGGGCAAAGGCTATAATTTGATCAGAACTTTCAAGGAATTCTTTTATCCTGGCCATATCCTTATATTTTGGCTGGTCCTCAATAAATTTAGGAAATATTTCCCTTGCTTCATTATACAATTTCTGGGAAACAGTCGACAACCTGTCCTGGCATTCCAGGTAATCAATAGCTTGCAAAATGGTCATTAATTGTATGGCTAGCACTTCGAACGAATTATCGATGACTTTTTTGGCCATAAGCGCGGCGTTGCAACCCATGCTCACAATATCCTGGTTATCATTATTATTGGGGATGCTATGGACGTACATTGGGAAGGAGAGGGTCTGATTTTCGGCAACGGTTGAAGTTGCTGTGAATTGCATGCCCTGCATCCCGAAATTAAGCCCCAATATCCCCAGGTTGACAAATGGAGGAAGTTTTTGGTTCAGTTTGTTATTCAATAGATAATTCAATTGCCTTTCAGAAAGCATGGATAGTTTGGTAATAGCTATTTTCAGCTTATCCATTTCGAGCGAAACATAATCGCCGTGGAAATTACCACCATGGAAAATATTTCTATTTTCGTGATCGATAACCGGGTTGTCATTTACCGAGTTCAATTCATTTACCAAAACATTTTCAGCATGGTTTATAGTATCATAAACAGGGCCTAAAACTTGCGTAACGCACCTTAACGAATAGTATTCCTGCACTTTGTCCTCAAAAATTTCCTGGTCCAGGTCGTCGAGGTTGTATAAATGCTCCGAGCGGTCGCGTATCATGTAGCTATCCTTCAAAATATCACGCATCATGGCGGCAACTTTGTTTTGACCAGTATGGCGTTTTACGATATTCAGCTCAAGCGAGTAGTGGTCATCAAAAGCCTCGACCATTTCATTTATAATCGCCGAAAATAGTACTGACCATGTTAAGAGTTTCCTTGCCTGTATAATATTGATCATACCAATCCCCGTCATCGCCGAAGTGCCGTTCAAAATGGCAAGGCCCTCGCGGATGTGAATAGAAAGTGGTTTTATACCAAACCGGTTAAATATTTCAATGGCCGGGTAAATTTTATCCTCAAACAAAACCTCTCCTTCACCTATCAGCACCAATCCTAGGTGTGCTAATTGTACCAGGTCGCCGCTGGCGCCAACCCCGCCGTGCTCATAGATGCACGGATTAATATTCTTATTGATCAGATCTTTCAGCAGTTCAACCACTTCGGTATGTACACCAGAATAGGCCAGCATAAAACCGTTCAAACGGGCAATCATTAATGCCTTTGATAAAACGGCCGGCATTAATTTACCACTGCCTGACGAATGGCTGCGGATAAGGTTATATTGAAGCTGTAATATATTTTCTTCATTCACTTTGTATTGCGCCATTGGCCCGAAACCGGTGTTTATTCCGTAGATCAGTTTATTGGATGAAAACTTTTTTAGAAAATTAAAGTTAACCTCAACTTTTTTTAGGGCATCTTCATCTAATACAATTTCTTTTTGTTTAAATATAAGTTCAGAAAAATCATTTAAAGAGAATGTTCTTTGTCCAACTATTATCATGGGCAAAAATTATTTGTTATGGGTGTAATAATTATTGGGGTAAATGTATAAAATATAATGAGAACTGAAGTCGGAAGTCGGAAGTAGGAAATCCAAAATCAAAGAGGCTTTTCCTTGCTTCTTGGCTCTTAACTCTTACTTCCGACTTCGGACTTCGGTCTTCCCCCTCACCCCCTCCTGTCAATAAATTTAATGGGTTTCCTGCTTAATTCCTGGAACTGCTTTTTTTGTATTTCCTCAGCGCTTAAATATTTAATATGAGGGCTTACACGTAACCTCGCCTGTAAATAAGCCCTGATGCGGTGATCGCATTCTTCGCTTTCTTCCGAAGGCAGCAGGTAAAGCAAAACCTGGTCAAGACCAATTTCATTTGAGTAAACTTCAATAACAAAATCAAGGATGTCTTCTCTTTCATTCAGTAAATCAAATAAAGCCGGAGGGTACAGGGTTGTCCCCTTAAACTTTATCATTTGCTTTTTGCGCCCCATAACCGGCGATAACCTTAAACTTGTTCTGCCGCAAGCGCAGGGTTCATCATGATACATACAAATATCGCCTGTCTTATAACGTAATAGTGGCATGCCTTCAACTCCAAGGGTAGTTATGGTTACTTCTCCCGCTTCATTTGGACCAACTTGCTGGTCGTTTTCATCAAGCAGCTCAACAATCAGTAATTCTGGTTGGTAATGGCCGCCGCGGCCTTCCCGACATTCGGTAAATGCGGTTTGCATTTCAGTAGAAGCGTAAGTAGAGTACAATTTGATATTCCAGGCTTCGGTTATTTTTTTCCCTAAAATATTCAGCGAGAAATCAGTATTGCGGATATTCTCACCGATGCAAATGGCCTTTTTAACCGATGTGTCGTTTATATTAATGCCTGATTCCTTAGCAAATTGAATTAACCTAAGAATAAAGGAGGGAACCGCTACAATGGCAGTCGGGTTCAACCGCTGAATAGTTTCCCATTGCAGTGACGGTACTCCGGGGCCCAAACGTATTATACCGGCGCCAAGTTTACGTATACCCGAATAATAGGCAATGCCGGCCATGAACTGCCTGTCGAGGGTAAGCATCAGTTGATAAATATCATTTGATGATCCGTCGGCGCACAAAAAAGAATTATACTCATTCAGCGCTAAGCGGTCCAGGTCATTTTCTGTCAGCGCTATAGTAACAGGGCTGCCCAAAGTTCCGGACGTTGATGTATATTCAAAAACTTTTTCAATCGGTACGCATAAAAAATCATCATTTCGCTGTTGCAGATCATCTTTGCTCGTAGTGGGTAATAATGCAAGGTCCGCAAGCGTTTTAATAGCATAAATATTTATCTTACGTTTTGAAAATAATTCTTTATAGAACGGGGAATATTGAGAAAGATATAACAAAAGTTCGTGCAGCTTTTTTTCTTGCATTATGGTTGTTTTATTTGCCCGTTGGTAATCTTGCTCTTTGATAATTACCATTGTCTATTTTGTACCAAATTCCAAAATTAGCAAAAAAGCCAAAAGTGACACTAATATCTAAGGGAGTTCTTTAAACATGTTTCTATCCCAAACATCCTCATCGTATAATTGTAACGTATATTAGTAATTATGCTTAAATATTCAATTTTATTTATCGGCCTACTTTTTACCGCCCTGTGCGCAAAAGCCCAGATTGCTAAACGCTATAAATATAAAGACCTGGTATTTTCGGATGTCACTATTGATAAGGATTTAAGTTATGCTCTAAATGCTCATCCGAATGAAAAGAAATCCTGGCTATTTGATCTTTACCGGCCTAAAGACGATGGTTCCTCGCCCCGGCCGCTCATCATCTGGATGCACGGGGGAGGGTTTAAATTCGGGACAAAAGAGGCAAAAGGCATCCAGCTATGGAGTAAAAGTTTCGCGCAACGGGGTTATGTATGTGTGGCAATCAATTATCGATTAAGCAAAAAAAATCCGCTTTTCGATTTTGATGAGTTTAAGAAAAGCTGCTATAACGGTGTTCAGGATGTAAAAATGGCGGTGGAATACTTTAAATTACATCACATGGAATATAATATCGACACAAATAAAATTATCCTTGCCGGAAATTCAGCGGGCGGTTTAATAGCATTACAGGCTACTTACAGCACTGACGCCGAACTGGCGAAAATGGCAGACGTAGCTGATACAAGTGCAAACAAACAAGGCTTATTAAAAATTGCGGGGGTGATCAATTTTTGGGGTGGGATATTTGATTTGGACTGGCTAAAAAATGCCCGCGTACCAATAGTTAGTGTGCTCGGCAGTAAGGATAATCTTGTTCCACCTACACACAAAAGTGCGCCATTATATGGCGGAATAGATATACACAAACAAGCAGACGCATTAAATCTGCCTAATGAGTTAAAAGTGTTTGACGGCTATTCGCACGAATTGCAAAGGCAATTTAATCCGTTTTTTTCAGCCGGTAAAGGGACACAAAAACGCTGGCTTATGGCGGGGCAGTTTGCGGCTGATTTTTTGTATAAGTCGCTTTTCCATTAATTTCGCCTTTTCATTTTTATAGCACCAACAAACATTATTGCTATTTTTATGTTAACAGTTAAAGAGTCCAATTAATCATAATATGAAATACATTAAATTTTTTATTGTTTTATTGTTTATAACATTTGGCTTTCAGTTTGTGATAGCAGGCCCTGTTAACATTATGCCTATATCGGCGTTCATTCAGGTCAAACTACCGCCACCACCACCGCAGCCTCACAGGCCTCATTTTCGGCACCATCCTCATGTAAGGTTGCGGCATATCCATTTGCCGCGGCATCCACAAGGCCCACCTCCGCCGCCACGCCCGTAGTTTTTGGTGGACATCTTTTGTGCATGATTCCGGGCGATACCAGCACAATTTGGAAAGTCATTTCTGAGAATGAAATGACTTTTTTGCGTCTAAACATGAATTTTAGACCTCTTTAATAATGAAACCTTTTGCTTATCTTTTTTTTTTATTTTTTTGCAAAAATCAATTATTTAGTATTTTTACTAGGATATTGTTCAGGATATTGTTTCCTCAATCGAGGATAATGCGGTATATCCTGTTTAATAATGCACCCTCAGAACCCCTCCCTAATTAATTATTTTAATTAATAAGCTTGCTATGCCCTATGGAACAGGATGTACTTGATATCCCATCTAAAATGGTGCCTCATCTTAACGGAGTTGACGATGACGCACTTGATCTGAAGGAACTTTTAAAAATTCTTTCCTTAGTAAAAAACGGAAAGCTTGACGTAAGGATGCCGGTTACGCAAGCTGGGATAAACGGCCGGATATGTGAAGTGCTGAACGACATCATCGATATGAATGAACGTTTGGTGGCCGAAATTTCTTCCGCTGAAATTACGATCGGCAAGAAGGGGAATTTATCAAAAAGAATTGAACTGCCGGATGCAAAAGGTGAATGGGCCGGCGGTGTAATTTCTTTAAATAACCTCATCTCGGACCTTACCTCTCCAACCCTCGAAATTGCGGGGATGATCAACTCGGTGGCCAATGGCGACCTTTCCAAACAAATCCCACTGGAAATCAGCGGACATCCTTTAAAGGGCGAGTTCTTGCGTATCGCAAAAGAATCAAACCAGATGCTTTCCAAGCTAAGGTTGTTCTCAATGGAAGTAACCCGGGTAGCCCGGCAGGTAGGATCGGAAGGTAAATTGGGCGAACAAGCGAAGATCAAAGGTGTTGCTGGCGTGTGGGCCGAATTGACAGATTCAGTAAAAAGAAGAAATAATGTCTACAGAAAACTATATAACAGCCAGTTGTATCATCAATAATAGTGCTGCAAGCAAGGACGAAGTAAAAGTATTTGAAAATAAAAATACCGACCTGGCTGGTTTTTTATCCGCCATTTACAAGCATTTCCGGCTTCATTATCCCAAATACTATAAAATGGATAATTTAAGCAAGCTCGGGTGGCTTGCTGCGGAGGTATTGCTGAAAGACAGCTTTCAAAAAGATAAGTATCAACCTGAAGATATTGGAATAGTTTTAGCTAATGCAAACAGCAGCCTGGATAATGATATAAATTATTTTAGTACGGTAAAAGAAATCCCAAGTCCCTCGCTATTTGTTTATACCTTGCCAAATATTGTTATCGGGGAAATTTGTATTCGTAATAATTTTAAAGGTGAGCATGCTTTTTTTATACAGGATACCTTTGATACTGGTTTTATAGAGCAGCATGTGAACTACCTTTTGGATAAAAATATTTTACAGGCATGTATTTGCGGCTGGGTGGATGTTTTGGGCGAGGATTATAAAGCAGTTTTGTTTTTAGTGGAAAAAGAAAAAGGTGAAAATTCTGTTTTGTTTTCAGTAGAAAACATGGACACGGTTTTTAAGGATGGTCAACAATTAATAAAATTGTCATTGCGAGGAGGAACGACGAAGCAATCTCGTAGCCATGCATGACCGTTTTGCATAGTTCGCGATTGCTTCGTGCCTCGCAATGACAAAGTCTTTTTAGCTATTTGAATATGAGTTCATCAGTATACGTAGCGGGTCTCGGAGTTATTTCGGCAATTGGAAAGAACGTAGCCGAACACCTGAAATCATTTGAGCTTGAGGAAGCCGGTATGGGCGATATTTCCCTGCTTGACACCATACATCGTAAAAAGCTGCCTGTTGGCGAAGTAAAATTGGATAACAAAGAACTGGCGGCAATATCTGGGTTGCCGGATGACATAAGCCGCACTGCTTCTTTAAGTCTGATAGCTGCAAGGGAAGCGCTAAGCGATGCCGCTATACCTAACCTCAACTCCCTCCGAACCGGCTTTGTTTCGGCAAATACTGTGGGTGGGATGGATAGAAGCGAGCATTTTTTTATTGACTTTGTTGAAGACAACAGCAAAGGCAAACTGAGAAATGTATTCGATCATGAGTGCGGCTGCATAACGGAGATCGTAGCTGACAAGCTGGGTATCGGAGATTTTTTAACCACCATCAGTACGGCATGCTCGTCATCTGCCAACGCGGTTTTTTACGCCGCCAGGTTAATAAAAAATGATGTGCTTGATGTTGTTATCGCAGGGGGCACGGATGCTTTAACCAAATTCACCCTTAATGGTTTTAATACCCTGATGATACTGGATGACGAGTTTTGCAAACCTTTTGATGAACACCGGGAAGGCCTGAACCTCGGCGAAGGCGCAGGGTATTTGGTTTTGGTTTCAGACAAGGTCGCAAAAACATTGATTAAGGGGCCGTACTGCAAGCTTAGCGGTTATAGCAATAACAATGACGCTTATCATCAAACAGCTTCTTCGCCCGATGGTACCGGATCATACTTAGCGATGACAGGGGCTTTGGAAAAAAGCGGTCTAGCCCCATCTGATATTGATTACATCAATCTGCATGGTACCGGCACACCCAATAACGACAGCTCGGAGGGCGCAGCCATCCAACGACTATTTGACCCTCATTATCCGCCCATGAGTTCCACTAAATCGTTTACAGGTCATACCTTGGGTGCGAGCGGGGGGATTGAGGCTGTATTTTCTGTTTTGTCTATTAAACACGGAATTATTTATCCCAATCTCCGGTTTGAAACGCGAATGGGTGAATTGCCATTCGGACCGGAGCAGCGATTTTTGAAAGGGCAAAAAATAAACCATGTTATGTCAAACTCATTTGGTTTTGGCGGAAATTGCACATCATTAATATTTTCGGGGATTTAAAATGAAAATATTTATCCGCTCATCTGCCTGTATATCACCGCAAAATACTTTCGGAAGCGATAACTTTTTAGCCGAAATTATTGAATATAACGGAACCCGGCTAAAAGCAATTGAGCCTGACTATAAGGAGTTTATCGATCCCAAATTGCTGCGTCGAACCAGCCACATTATCAAAATGGGGGTGGCTGCAGCTATGGAATGCCTGAAAAAAGGCAATACAGAAATGCCAGGCGCAATAATAACTGGAACCGCTTACGGCTGCCTGGAGGATACGATAACTTTTTTAAGCCGGATAATTGAACAGGATGAAGAACTGCTGCCTCCGACTGCCTTCATACAATCAACTCATAATACTGTAGCGGCGCAAATTGCTTTAACGCTAAAATGCCATAATTACAATAGTACATTTGTGCATAAAGGCATCTCGTTTGAAAGCGCGCTGCTTGATGCAATGATGCTTTTAAAAGAAAATGAAGCCGATAATATTCTGGTTGGAGGAACTGATGAAATGACCGATGTCAGCTTTACCATATTAACGCGCCTAGGACTTTATAAACGCTGGCCGGTTTCGAACCTCGATTTGTATTCAACAAAAACAAGTGGTAGTATGGGTGGCGAAGGCGCTGCATTTTTTCTGTTAACAGATAAAGCCTCGGAAAATAATCTTGCCGAACTTAGAGCGATCAGAACTATTTACAGACCACAAGGCATTGAAGACCTGGAAAAAAGGGTAATATTGTTTCTTGCAGAAAATTCATTAAATATTGATGATATTGACCTGGTGATAACCGGTAAAAGCGGTAATACATGGAATGACGATATTTACGAACAATTAAACCGATCCCTTTTTAAAAACACTGATTTGGCAAATTATAAGCATTTAAGCGGCGAATACCCGACATCTGCGGCGTTTGCATTGTGGCTGGCTTCAAATATTATTAAAACCGAAGGGGTACCGGAAACGGTTATTGAAAAAAAGTTAAAAGAAACCTCCCCTAAAAGAATATTGATCTATAATCATTATCAAAATAAATATCATTCTTTAATGGTGGTTGCGGCCATCTAAAACCAATGTAATGCGCGATAAAACCGACGCTTTATTTAAGATCACTAAATTGGAGCATAGCGATAGTGTTATCAGCGCCACACTGGATATTAACAAGGATTGCGACATATTTAACGGGCATTTCCCGGACCACCCGGTTGTGCCGGGCGCTTGTATGCTGCAAATTGTGAAGGAGGTTTTGGAAGACGCCTTAAATACTACTTTACAGTTGAAAAAGGCTGATTATTTGAAATTTATGGCAATGATCGATCCGGGGAATACGCAACAGGTTTTATTGGATTTAGCTTACAAATTTGATGAGGAGGGTGATATTAATGTTGTTGCTAAATTGATGGCGGGTGAGGTTATTTGTTTTAAGTTGCAGGGGAGGTTTATGAAGATGGCAAAAAGCTACGCCCGTTAAACATAGAGGTTTTATAAGCGATGTGTGCTTCTAAATTATTTAACTTATGAAAATAATAGATAACCCTAGTGACTTTGAACTTCTATTTACTAACACATTTGGCGATATAGATCGAAGCACTTTATATGGGGTTGAAGAAGACAACGCATTGGGAATTGAATTAGGCGGACGGGGGAATAGTGAAGCTCAAAGACTTAAACAAGCATTTAGTAGGGGTAATAAGATTTTACAATATTGCTTTGGTGGCAAATCGATTTGGTTAAGGATAATTTTGTGGACCGACAAAGAACAAAGAAACTTAGCCGACGCAGGATTTAGTATGGATAAGGCGACTAAAGTTTTTAAACAAAAAGAAGACTATGAGACATTTCATAAGTATGAGACATTATATATACACTTTAATCGTTACTCAAAACTCTCCCTATCGCCACTCACAAAATCAAACATTAATTATGATTCGAAAGTAGATCCTTGCGCTCAAATCACCTGTTACTATATTGATCTTGATAGTAAATTGATTATAAATATCTACGATGATAGAGGGTTAGTCATATATTCCCCAAATAAAGAGTTGCTTATGAAAATTAAAAATAAATTTCGTGATTGGTTGCTTTGAATATTCCACCCGCCAGTTTTCTATATAACTACACAGGCTGGGAGTTCTTTAAAAACACAAAAACTAAATCTTTCGTACAAATTTTCTTAATTTAGTATTTAATTTATTGTCATGATAACTCAACAATCCAAGCTAAGTAACCTCCAAAAGGAGTTGCTCAAGTTATATGCAAATAATATTTCTGATGACGACTTATTGGAAATAAGGCTGTTACTATCGCAACATTTTGCCAAAAAGGCCACAGACGAAATGGATAAGTTTTTGGATGAACATAAAATTGATGAACATACCTTGACCAAGTGGTCTCATGAGCATAACCGGTATGAAGGTAGTAATTGATACGAATGTTCTTATTTCAATTATAAGCAAAAGATCATCATCCAGGTGGATACTTGACTGCATTATTTCAGGTAAAATTCAAATTTGCGTTTCAACAGAAATTGTATTAGAATACAGAGAAATACTACAACGCAAGACTAATTTTGCTGTTGCTGAAAATATATCGGATTTTATTTCGGTTAGTCCTTACGTTGAAAAAATAGATATTTTTTACAGGTTTGATTTAATTGAAAAGGACAGTAGTGACAATAAATTTGTTGATTGTGCTATTAGCGCCGATGCAGATTGCATCGTCTCGAATGACAAACATTTTCAAATTCTAAAAAATATTGATTTTCCTAAAGTTATTATCCTTACGCTAAATGAATTTGAAAATCAGTTCAAACTTGAAATAACTGGTCGATAATTTATCTTAAAACAATAAAGCATTTTTGATTTAAATATTACTAATTATATTAGCAATATTTTTGTATATTTGTGCACTTATACCGGAGTATCACAGATCAAGGCTACCCATAATTCATATTAAAAATACTATCTCAAATTTTATAAAAAATCACCGGGAAAATTTCAGCTTGATTTAATTACAAGTGCATAGTTCTTTGAAATCTTTGTTTCCATGCAATAGGAGGCATTTTTGTGGCTTAGAAGCGTTAAGCTACTGTAAAAATACACCAAAAATTAAGACCACCTAAATGCATTTAGCCTGGAAAATCGGAAAAATTAAGACCACCAAAACGCATTTAGCCCGGAAAATTGGAAAAATTAAGACCGGCAAAACGAATTTAGCCCGGAAAATTGAAAAATTTAAGACCAGCTAAAAGCATTTAGCCCGTCTTAAATGAATGATTTGCACGTTCAAGACGGCCCGATAGCTATCGGGTCGTCTTTACGATTTAAAAAAATGACCTCTATTTTGTTCTATGCTGTTCAATATAATCAGTCAATGTATTTACATCAACCAAAACTTTTCGTCCTTCCCTGGGGTCCTGTATTGTTATCCCGTACTCCCTTTTTAGCAATACTACCAGTTCAAGTGAATCAATGGAATCCAGGCCCAGGCCATCGCCGAATAGAGGTTCATCATCTTTTATATCGGCAGGGGTGAGATCTGTAAGGTTCAAAAAATGTATGATCTGGCTTTTTAATTGCTCTTTTAGTTCTGTTTTATTCATCTGGTAATTATATTAAATTTTTTCGTTTCAGTCCCAAAAAGGTTAAAAATTGAAGGAATAAGGAAATAAGAAATAAGGGGCCAACATAAACTAACACGTCCTTTAGCTTACCACCTTCAAGGAAAAGTGTGTAAAAAGCTTCGAGGCTCCAGTGCATGGGCGAAAAATTAGCAGCGTCCTTAAAAAAGCCTTGCATGGCAAAGCTGGGTACCATAAGTCCGCCAAGCGCTGATAATATCACAATGGATATGGCGCCAAACCCGTTAACCTGTTCGCGTGTTTCTAAAAACACCCCCACGCAAATAGCATAGCTTACCGCGCACCACCCGGTGACGACAATAACAATAACCAGGGCCAGCATATCCGATGGTAAATTAAGTTCCGGTAAATTCATCAGCGGAAAGAGCCATCTGCCCAGTGCAAATATCACAATCGCCTGTATTATAGTAACGCCGAGATAGGTGATTTGCTTTGATAAAATAGCAATACTATAATTGGTAGGCAAGGTTTTTAATCTCGCGAAACTGCCGCTCACCTTTTCCTTTACCACACTGCCGCCCAATGACATAATAACAAAAAACATGGCAAAAATTGTCCACGAGGGTACATTATGCTGGGTGGCATTGGGGTTAATCCGTGAACCTCCTTTTGAAACGGGAACATCATTAATAGCTGTTTTATTGTTCAGCATTTCATTCTCGAGTTTTTCGGGCATTGGTTTTTCGTTGATCGAAAAATACAGGCTTCTTAGTGTTTCCCTGCTTTCAACCAGTTGCAAAGCGCTGCGGAGAGCCCCTTCAACCGAAAATCTTACGGATTCCTGTATTGAAGGGTTGTAATAAAGGGTAAGCGGGTCCACATCGCCCACCTCTTTTAACGTATCTCCCTGTAATCCAAAACTGGTTAATGCCTTGCTTGCTACGCTTTTTGATTTAGCCTTTACTTTCGAGGAAAAATTTGAAGGAATGATCACCCCCAACAATGCATCCTGCTCGTGCATGGCATCCGACATTTGTTTTTCGTTTTGGTTGCCAGGAACCGGCAATACTTTAAACATGCCTATTTTTCCAATAACAGTTATCAGTTGTTTGCTTGCCTGCCCGGTATCCTTGTTACTG
>Ga0207048_10170_pt1 | contig 21022 bp, 16 predicted proteins | sample Alteio_BWMinCont_65_FD_153301 | JGI IMG/M metagenome (GOLD analysis project Ga0207048, IMG submission 153301) | Enriched cells from forest soil in Barre Woods Harvard Forest LTER site, Petersham, Massachusetts, United States -... | ecosystem: Environmental > Terrestrial > Soil > Temperate forest >...
TCGGGTGGATCGTGGTCGCCGGGTATTGCTAAGCTTGCAGGGTTAAATGTGCCATTGATGCCGGGTAAGGGCTATTCGTTTATGGTTCATAATCCCGTTAAACCAATGACCGTACCCCTGATTTTGTGCGAAGCAAGGGTAGCCGTAACCCCGATGAATGGCAGCATACGTTTTGGCGGTACTATGGAGATCGGAAAAATAAATAAGAAAATAAACATTAACCGTGTAAAAGGCATTGTAGAATCGATACCCAAATACCTTCCTGATTTTAACGTTCCTATGCCCGAGCAAAAAGATACCTGGTTTGGTTTCCGCCCGGTATCGCCCGATGGATTGCCGTATATCGGGATGTCGGGAAAATTTAAAAACCTGGCCATTGCAACAGGACATGCCATGATAGGTTTAGCCTTGGGGCCGGCAACAGGGAAGCTAATTGCGGAAGCTTTTAACGGGGAGAAGACAAGTATGGACATCGGATTGTTTGCACCGGGGAGATATCAATAAGAGAAGCAACCTATAAACTGTTGTGTTGATTTCAACCAAAGAAGGAGGTGTCACCATGACACCCCACCCCAATCAACCACTCACTTAATCAACCCAATCAACTAATTTTACAACATGAAAGTCCTCCCCTTCACCATCCCCGTACCGCACGACCGTACGATCATTGTGCTGGAAGAAGTGTTGCCGCATTTTTATACCTACCTGCACCGTCACGCTGAAGCGCAGATCACCTGGATACAAAAAGGGGAGGGGACCTTGTTGGCAGGTAACAGCATGCATACTTTCCGGGATGGTGAAATATATTTGCTCGGGACCAATCTGCCGCATTTATTTAAAAGCGACCCGGCATACTTTCAACCCGGCAGTGAAAAGGAAGTTCGAACGGTTACCATATTTTTTAACCCATCGGGCAAATTATCGGCATTGTTCAGTTTGCCCGAAATGAAAGCCGTAAATGCCTTTGTCGCGCAAATGCAAAGTGGGTTTAAAATCCCTGATAACAGCTATGCTGATATAGCCAAACGTATAGAAGCAATACAACACGCTAGCGGGGCCGAACAGCTCTCCATGTTTATTGAATTGCTAAATGTTATTAGTACGAACCCGGGTTTGCTGCCACTAACCTCCGGACACTATTCATTCCCCATGACAGACCCCGAGGGCATGCGTATAGCATCTGTGTATAACTATATTATGCATAATTACAGCAGTCCGTTAACATTGGAAGATGTTGCCATGCAGGCCCATCTAACGCCAACCGCCTTTTGCAGGTATTTTAAAAAACATACCCGGCATACTTTTGTGCATTTTGTAAATAAAGTGAGGGTAAATGAGGCCTGTAAATTGTTGTTGAATGGTTCTCAAACCAGCATAGCCGCTATCGCCTATAGCTGCGGTTTTAACAGCATAACTAACTTTAATTACGTGTTCAAAAGTATAACAGGAACTTCTCCGAGGGTGTACATCCATAGTTATTCGAATACTTTATAACAAGTTTGGTAGTTTTAAAAATCCTTGTCATTTCGAGGGAAATTTTTTTGTAACATTCTGAAGGGGAAATAACAAATTAAAAAATCATGTCATTTCGACGAGGAACGAGGAGAAAACTTTTCGAACATACCTGGCGAAGGATGCATAGTTCGAAAAGTTTTCTCTCCGCCATCCGGCGGATTGAAATAACATGGTTCTTGGGATTTCATGGATACGAAGGAAAAAACTTTTCAAATATGCAACGGACTGTGCAAGGTGCACGAGTTTTCTCCTTCGTCGAAATGACATGGAAGAGTAGAGTTTATTAATTATTCCGGTATTCTATAATAGTATATCGGCGAATAAACCCCTTCGCTGGTAGTATAGTAGCCTTTACCATCGGGCGTAAAGCCGATCGCTTCGCCCTGTTTTTCTTGTTCGTAAGGTAATATTTGAGGCTTTCTCTGTATGGTTTTCCAGATGGGCTCATTGCCATCCCGCCTCCAGTAATAAACCTTTGTATAGCTTTTTATCAAAACCTCCCGGCCATCTTTTGATATATCGCCGGCGGTTATCCACTTAAACAGTTTGATACCGGGGAAATACAATCGGCAGCATTTGTTCAATACAAGCGTATCGTTAGGCTTGTAAATCAAGGGTGATGTATAAACAGTTACCGAATCCTGTCGTTTTGATACAATATAGATCAATTTTTCAATCGGATCGATCATTAAGGTTTCTGCATCCTTAGGCCCGTCAGGGTATTTGAAATGTATCGGCGCCGCATCCACCCCTGAATAACGGCCGCTTGCCCATTCTTTTTTTTCTTCCATCCGGAAAACTGTGATGTATTTGCGAATAGAATAATTATCGCCAATGTCGCCCATATAAACATAACTTTTCCCCCTTACCGGGCCGGGGCCAACAGCGATATCCTCGCAATCATGTACACCGAGTATTTCGTTTGGGTCGCCCTTAAAATAAATGGTTGATTTTACCTCGCCGGATGGCAGTATGCCGAAGAACCTGCTCGTATCGCCGCTGTCATTATGTATATAATACAAATCAGGATTAACGCCGGACGCCGCTATCCCCGAGATCTCATCCATATCCTTTAGCTGCAGCCGGCCAACTACATGGGTCTCCTTGTTTTCATATTTGTGCCTTGCATAGGCGCCCAAAAACAGGATGATCACTATGGGTATTATTATCCTTAATTTCTTTGTTCGGCTCATGTCCTGGTTACGGGATTAACTGATTCATTTTAATAATTAACGAAATTACAGATTTTTAGTACGAGGATTTTATTAAGGAGATTATAAGTTAATTAGAAAGAGGGTTTTGTAAGAACAGGAATATTCAAGTTGACTTATAAATAACAAAGTTCGGCCCTCGGCCAGGCTCTAATATCTGATCTAGGTTTTCGATACCTCAGGCAAGCGACACGCTTAGCCCGGGTGGTTGACGATTTTTCCTGGTCAAGAAATAAACTGTAGATTTATTTCATGAAAAATCTATTTCTGGTTTCCTTGCTGGCTCTTGCAATCATTAAATGCTTTGGCCAAACAAAAACGGATTCAGCAAAGATTGTTCACAAAACATTTACAGACTATCACGACCTGCAACAGCAAAACAAAGACGATAAAATTGTAAAGATGTACATGGTCGACAGTTTGCTTGGCTTTAAAGCGATTATCCCGACCTGGTTGAAAATAGGAGAAACAGGCTCGGACAAGATGTTTGGAGGTACCCTGCCGGCTGTTGACGGGATTGAGAACGCCATCATGATAAAAGCCTTCCCCAAAAAAGACTATACCGACATGGCGGCTTTTAAAGACTTTGTGATTGGCACATGGACATTCGGCACCCACCCTAAATGGAGTACCGAACACGTTTGCTATGGTATAAAGGATATGGATTATGTTCCCGGCATCGGCAAATCTTACAGGGCTTCGAATTTCTGGCAAAACCACATTTATACCTGTAAGTATGTGCTCGCCGAAACTAAAACTGCATTTTTATGGATAGACTTTACAGCTACACCCACAACATACGAAGTTAACCTGCCAAAATTTGACGAATTTCTAAGAGGGTTACAACTGCTGTAAAGGATATAAAAGCAATTGGCATGTTTTCCTGGCACGAGTAGCCTTTGCGCTTTTGGCTGCCCGTCATACCCGCCAGAGGAGAGGGACATTTTGTCTCAGTGTAGATACAACCTCGCAATTCACGGCACAGCTACGGACAACAACCGTCATTGTTTACACTTAACATTTGGCGGATCATAATAACCTATAGCCTTATTAGTAATTACTCTTTTATAAGTAGATAAATTATTTCTGCAAAAATAATAGTGAGCCCCGCGCTTCGAATCATCGATTCCAAAGAATAGAAATCTATCCAAGTCTTTTTTTGTTCCGCGCTCGACGAGATGGAATTTGTTCAATTCCTTAAGGGTGCTATCCGTTAATGGACAATGTCTATCTCGCCAAAGAAAAAGCCGTCCATCTTTTTCGAAAACCCGCGTTGGTATCCCTTTATTTTGCATGTCCATTCTTGCCGTCGTGTCGAAAAGATACTTGAAATTAGTCGCGCCAATATCCACAGCAATTATCGCTGGATAGACCTTTCCAATTACCGACTTAACATTATGCTGGTCAATGCGTTGTTGGTCAACTTTATGCACGGTATCGTACAATGTAACGTAAAAAACCGAATCCATTTTAAATAATTTGGTTTTGGAAAAATCCTGGATAGCTGTTTGTCTAAGCTGATCATCACTTCCTATATTTGCATTTCCGACATTAAGCGGAACGGCGCCGACTATAAGTGATAAATACGTACCATAGAAAAGAGTGAGCATTATTTTCATTGATATTAATTTTGATGCAAGATGGGTTGATATCCTCCCCGCTGGCCTTTAGACATATGACTTGTCGGTTCGAGAAGATCCTTCACTCCACTCAGGATGACAATTCGTTATTTAACATTCGCATGGACATTTAAAAGCGTAGTATTTGCTAATTATATTAGCTAAAATTGCTATATTTGCATGAACAGAATTATTGTATCAGTTAGGCCTTTCCAGCTACCCACTTGCATTGATCTTAAAAGGTACCCGCATAAATTTATAAAAAATTTGGCGTAACCGTTACTGGGAAGTCTGCTGTCTTTTTAGTTCGATGTTTATAGTTCTTTGTACATAGTACTCCTTTGTCCAGACGGACTCCTTTCGGAGGAGAAAATATTTGTTTCAATACAATCAGGCCCGCCGGCCGGCCGGCCGGCCCGTTTTTATGACTTTTGTTGCTAAATGGCAGTCAAAATTGACCGAAAATTAAGACCACCTAAATACATTTAGCTCTGCAACCCGAAAAAATTAAGACTATCTAAACCCGTTTAGCCCGGAAAAATGAAAAAAATAAGACCGGCTAAATCCATTTAGGCGGTCTTAATCTTGAAATTATTACAATAAAAGCTTGTTTAGCCAACCTCACTAAGTACCTCTTCCGACGGTTGTTTAACTAGCTCAATGTCAGGTTTTGAGACGTCGGTAAGGGTAACTCTCCCGCGCTCTTTCCGCAGTATCCTGTGAAAAAGAGAGATCTCACGGTCAAACAGGAACCGTAAAAAACAATTTGGTCCACGATTTATGAGAGTGTAGGGTATCGTAATATTCGGATGCGGTTTTCTTTATCTGCGGAAGTTTGTTCCATGGCACTGAAGGGAAATCATGATGCTCATTATGAAAGCCAACATTGAAGGCAACTGTGTTAAGCATGCCATAATAGCTGTAAGTTTCCTGCTCATCGTTATGGGTTAAGTAATGCTCCTGTATCCAGCGCGCTCCTAGTGGGTGCAGGCCAATGGAAAAGAAAAAACTAAGCAATAGAAACGTAATTGCATGCCATCCAAACAAATACCAGATGGCAACGTTGAACACAACCTGCACAACAATATTTGTTATCACCCATCCGTCGAACAAGTTGATCTCTTTCAACCTTGAAACGCGTGTGCCCTGGAATATGGGAAAAAACAGCAGCCACAGCACTTTACCAACGAAATAGTTGTTTATCAGCTTTGCCTCCCATTTATTGGGCAAGTCGGCATCCAACTCATGAATACCCTGGAAAGAGTGATGTTTAAGATGGTATTTTTCAAACGTAATGGCGCCCGGAACCAGATGGGGCAGGTTGGCAAACATAGACGCCCAGCGATTGGCGTTGCGATTTTTAAATAGCAACTGGTGTGTGCACTCATGTATCATTACAAATAACGAATGACTTGCAAAGGCGCCCAAAAAGTAAGCTGCACCGATGACTATCCACCATGATTTGTCATGAACAAACCAGGCCGTAGCTATCATGAAACCCACCAGGCCAATGATTGCAAATATGGTTAGTGGGTTTTTCCCGATCAGGTTTCGTAAATGCGGAAACTGTTGTAAGATCTTTTTTGTTCTGATACGGTGCGGCTCGGAATCTTGCGAGTAAACGAAATCTGTTCTTCTAATCATTAGGGCTTGTTGGGGTCATCAAGGGATAAATATAGTATATAAGAAATTAAAAGATAATTTTTCGTGAAAATTATCTTTTAATTTCTTAAAAAGTATTAAGCCTTACTACTAAAACTCAATTATTGTCTTAATGGTATAAGGCCCTTAAAGTTTATTGCATTTTGTAAACCAGTACTTTAAAAGTATTTGGTACTACTTTGCGGGTGCCTGGTTCAAAATCGGCTACGCTTAGGTATATTTTGTGTGTTTTTGTATCCAAAGCCATAGTCTTAGCACGTACAGGTGTTTTTAATGTTTGGATCACGCTATACTGATCTGCCGATTGCTGTTTGATGATTGTTGTTGTCCCGTCGCCGCATGAGCAAAATACCAATTTTGTTTCCGGATCGTAAGCTACTGCGTCAACGCCGCCGCCGATAGGCAATGTGGCAATAACTTTACCAGAACTTGCATCAACCACGCTCATGCCCTTGTTTTGGCGGCAAACACTAAAAATGCGGTTATTTGCACCGTCTAACGCTATGCCGGTTGGCCCGCCGCAAGGCGCTAATGGATAGTTATTAATAACCTTTAAGGTTTTGCTGTCAATAACATTCAAACTGTTTTTGTCTTCAAGGTTGTTGTAAATTTTTCCGTTTCCATCGGCCACCGCAAATTCAGGGCCGCCGCCAAGGTCAACAGTGCCAACTTGTTTAAGTGTATTAGGATCAACTACCGATGAGTTGTTGCTTTCGCCGTTAAAGCTAAACACCCTGTCTGAATATGGATCATAAATAATGGCATCGGGCCCTTTGGCGTCAACGGGTATTGTTGCGATTGTTTTAAGCGTGGTTAAATCAAAAGCAACTACTGCATCCGCCCTGCCGTCGCTGATAAAGCCCCTGTTACTTTTGTTGGCTATCGCGATACCGTGTACACCCTTCATATCGGCTATTACACCAACGGGTTGTTCTGTTTCAAGATCGATAACATTTACTGATGTACCGTGCGAAACATACAAACGGTGGTTTACTTTGTCGATAGAAACGTAATCAAAACCCGCATCGCCGGGCAAGGCGATAGTTTTATCTAAAACATAAGTTTGTGCCTGAATAGCATGTGGAACAGCGCTTAATAATAATAAAGCCGCAATGCCTAAAATTGTCTTTTTCATGGTCTTTTTAATTGGTTGGTTTTTTCGATAAATGTCACTTACAATTCTGTAGAAAGTTTGATTGTAAACACTAAGTTGCAATTATTTGTTGGTTTTCGGGAAATTTACCTGACCTGTATAATATACGCATCAAACTTGGTAAAACTATCAGTAATAAAGGCAACGCGATTACAAAGCCGCCAATAACAGCGATGGCTAAAGGCTGGTGAAGTTGTGCACCTGCACCTATCCCCAATGCTAAAGGCATTAAGGCTATAATCGCCCCCAGGGCTGTCATTAATTTTGGCCTTAAACGTGTGGAAATAGAAAACACTATGGCCTCATCAATACCGTTTTCTAACCCTTTTGCTTGATTTTCAAGTGCCCGTTGCTTAAATTGTAAAAAGGTGAATATGGCATTCTCGCCAATGATGCCTACTATCATGATAAGGCCGGTGTAACTACCCACATTCAACGGCGTTTTGGTGAAGTACAACGCCAGCATGCTGCCTGATATGCCTAAAACTGCCACTAGTAATATTGAAAACGCTATCCTGAATTGTTTGAAAAGGAAGAGGATCACGCAAAAAACCAATAAACTGGATGTGATCAGGATGATCAGCAGTTCTTTAAACGACTGTTGCTGCTCAGCATAAGCGCCGCCGTATTCAATATGATAACCCTCCGGAAGGCTTACTTTCTGCGCTATATTTTTTTGGATAGCCGGTATCACTGTTCCCAGGTCACTGTTTTCTAACCTTGCACTAACTACGCCCATTGACTCCAGGTTTTCGCGGTTAATTTCAGCCTCGCCTGGCTTTAACTGAACTGATGCCAATTCGCTGATGGGTACCAGTTTGCCGCTTGGAACAAATATGGCCTGGTTTTCGATACCAGTTATGTTTAAACCACGGTTACCCGGATAAACCATACGAATAGTCGAAAGCTGCTCACGCTCGAGTATACTGCCTATAATATTCCCTTCCAGAGCGGTTTGCACCTGGAACTGGAGGCTTGTGGGTGTAATATTGTATTGTGCAAGTTTAGTAAAATTTGGCTCGATACTTACCGATGGCCCGGCGATAACTATGCCATCAAAAACATCGGCGGTGCCTTTTACACCGCTGACAATATTTGCTACCTGTTTTGAAAGGCTATGCAATTTTTGCGGATTATCGCCGAATATTTTTATTTCGATAGGCTGAACCGATGTCATCAGGTCGCCAAGCATGTCAGTTATCACCTGACCGAAATCTATCCGTAAAGCCGGATGGTCACCAGAGGTTGGGAATGTGGCTGAAATTTTTTGCCTCAGGTCGCTTATCACCTCTTCCGTAGTTTTATCCCGCTTTTTTTTCAGTTGGATCAGGTAATCGCCTCTGTTTGGTTCAGTAATAAAAAAGCCCATTTCGGTGCCTGTACGGCGCGAATATGCTTCTACTTCCGGCTCTTTTATTATTATTTTTTCGACGTCATGCAGCATACGGTCTGTTTCATCCAGCGACGTGCCCGGCGGCGAACTATAATCGAATACGATGCTGCCTTCATCCATTTCGGGTAAAAACCCGGTCTCGAGCAATGGCGGTACAACTACTATGGCGATTACTGCCCCTGCAACTAATATCAGGCTGACATAGGGCCTTACTATGAACCAACGCACCCATTTTTGCTTTTTGACATGGTGCTCTTCCTCCCTGGTTTGCGAACCGCTTCGTTTGGGCTTGCTAAGCAATAAATACACTACCGGGAGGCCAATCCATGTAACAAAGAAAGAGCAAACGAGGGTAATGATCATTGTATTGGTAAGCACTTTAAAATAAGCACCGGCTACACCGGTCATCAGCAGAAACGGTATAAATATTACAATGGTGCTCATCGAGGAGCCGATCATGGCCGGGAAAAGATAGTTGATAGCTTTTATTACCAGGGTACGCGGGCCCTCAAGCGGGTGCTCCTCATGGGTGCGGTGTATCTGCTCTACAACAACTATCGCGTCGTCAATAATTAAACCTATCGACGCAGCGATGGCTCCCAGGGTCATGATATTAAAAGTATAGCCAAAACCATATAATACAATAAGGCTTAGGCAAAGTGTAACGGGTATGGTTATTAATATAGTGGCGCTGGCTTTTAGTGAGCGCAGGAAAATGACAGCAACAATTATTGCCAAAAGCAAACCTATCCATAGGCTGTCGCTCACGCTGCGTATCGATTCACTAACAAAGTCAGCCTGCACATAATATGGCCTGATCGTAACATCATGGGGAAGTATTTTTTGCAATTGGACGATCTTATCACCCATATCTGCCGAAAGTGATATAAGATTGGCATTGGGCTGTTTTATTACCGCTATTAAAACGCCATCATGCCCGTTCGCATTTATGCGGGTATATTCTATACTTTCTTGTATTGCAGCATCTGCAAAATCCTTTAGTCGTATTACCCTTTTGCGGTTGTTGCTAACCACAAGGTTTTCCAGCTGGTCTTTTGCGTTTATTGTAGCATCGGTAACGGTAAGATAAAGCATTTTATAATCAGACAGATAGCCTTCTGATTTTACAAAGTCGGTGTTGCTCAGCGCTGTACTTACAATATCAGGCGTTAAGCCAAGCGAACTCATTTTTTGCTTGTTCAGCGTAACCCAGTATTCTTTTGCCTTGCCACCGATAATCCTGATCTCAGATACGCCGTCGACCTGCGATAAAAAAGGTTTTACGGTATAGGTAGCAAGTTGACGCAGTTCAATGGGTGTCCGGTCGCGGCTTTCAAGAGTATAACCCGAGACCGGTAATATCGATGGGTTCATTTTTTCCGCGGTAATAGATACATCGGCAGGGAGGTCGTTTTTTATCTGGTCGATATTCGCCTGTATTTTTTGAAGGCTTAGGTCAATATCTGCGCTCCAATCCATAAAGGCCGAAATTTCGCAGCTGCCCCGGCTTGTTGTACTTCGCACCATATGAAGATTTGGCACCTGTTTAATTGCATTTTCGAGGGGTTTGGTAACCGTCACCATCATTTTATTAACGGGTTGCAAACCGTTATCAGCTATGACTTTTATTTTGGGGAAAGTAATTTCGGGGAACAGGGATGTTTGCAATTTAGAGTAAACAAACAAACCGCTCATAATTATGAGGGCCAAAACCAGGCTGATGGGTTTTTTATAGGCAACAAAAATATCTTTTACAGGGGTCATTGCGCTACAATTTTAACTTTAGCAGTATCGGGAAGGCCATAATTGCCGCTGATAACGATTCTGTCTTTTCCGGAAAACTTGGGTGACAATATTTCTACGCGGTCGCCTGATTGCAGGCCTTCTTTAACAGGTACTTTTATCGCGGTCGAGTCATTGATGAGCTTCATAACCCAAAAATCTGTTTGTGTTTCATTGGCAAGGATAGCTGACTTCGGCAGTGATTGTGAGTTACTTTTTGACGATTTTACGATTCGCGCTTTGGCAACCAGGTTTTCGGGTATTTGCCGGTCAGGATTTACTTTTATCACCACTCCCTGGGTTTGGGCCACAGTATCAACAGTCGGCATAAAAGAGTTTACTCTACCTGTTATTTTTGTTCCGCCCGGTAGGGTGAGGTCAACGTTTTGTCCGGTTTGTACATATTGACGTAATTCGTATGGCAATTGCATTAAGAATATAAAACTTGAACGGTCACTTATGATCGCTAACTGTTCGCCATCTTGAACATAGTCGCCAGCCTGATGGCTTAGCAGCGAGATATAACCCGGTGCGGATGCCTTTATTTTATTCACCCCTGAAAATTTAAATGTAGTATCCAGAACATTGATGCTGTTTCCGATGGTTTGAGCCTCCTTGGTCTTAATGGTGAAAAGTACTTGTCCTTTGCTTACGTTTTGTCCAAGCTGCGCGTTAACCTCTTGTACATATCCATTGGCATTTGATTTCACATAGTTTTTTTGCAGGGTAGTTGAAGTGGCATTCAGGTCGACATAATCGATTAATGCGCTGTTGTCAACCCCTGTTACAGTAACAGGTGTTTGCGACACAACTTTTGCATCTTCATCGTCGCCCGCTTTGTCCTTACTTTGGCAGGAAAAAAGCAATAAGGCGAGACTCATAACAAAATAGATCTGTTTAATCCGCGAATATTGGGTGATAGTTGTTTTCATATTATCTATTCCAGTAATTTAACTGATTGATGAGCTGCAATTTGTTAATAGTAGTTGTGGTTTTGAGGTTTTTTATAGTTAGATAATTATTAATAGCCAGTATCAGATCGGCAATCCTCACATCGCCTGTTTGCAGAAGTTCCGTATCAACTTTTATTAAACTTTCCGAATATTTTGTCTGCTCGCTGATCTCATTTAACAAGTTCTCATTTTCACTGATCTGCTGGTTGAGCTGCGCGATTTGCTGGCGGTACTGCACGTTAAAGAATGACTTATAATTTTCCCGTGTTTCTTCTTCCAACGAAAGCCTTTTATATCGTAATTTTCGTTGCCCGCCGTCATAGATGGGTACGGTAATATTAAAACCAAAGCTGGTACCAAAGTTTTTATAAAACTGGCTGCTTAGGTCTGAATTATAACCACCATCTGCAAAAATATTAGCTTTAGGCCTGTAGCTGAAATCGACAAGCTTGCGGCCGTTTATAAGCCTGAGGCTGTCTAACTCATATTTTTTAAAGAATATGCTGTTTGAAATTGCGGGCATCGCCGACTTTTCCAGCGCCGGCTCAGTCAGTTCCACCATACTGGTATCGGCAATTCCGGCCAGGTAATTCAGAGTTGTGTAATCATTTTTATATTGTAAGGTTGCCTGTAAAAGCTGGAGTTGCTGTTGTTTAAATGTAACTAAAAATGTAAGATAATCGCTCTGCCTGTAAACATTTGAGCGGGTAAGCTTTTTAAGCAGATCATCTTCTTTTGATAACAAACTAATAACCTCCTGGCTAAACTTTAGTTGCTGCAGGCTTCCATAAGCAGTAATATATTGAGCGGTAATAATTTTTTTTAAATCAAGTCCTGATATTTTAGAAGTATTTAATATCGAATCCCTTTGCAAACTGATTACCGCCAATTGGGAATTTAGGTTTTGTTTACCTACAATGGTCTTATTAACCGAAATTAACGCATCCAGTGCCTGGAAATTTGTAATAGCCCCGGCGTAGCCGAAGCCGTTTATTACCGGCGCGAATAAACCACCTGCGTTTCCACTTACCTGGGCTTTTAAACCGGCCCTTAGCCTTAAACTGTCAAGCTGACTGAGCATAACCTGGTTATTGAGGTCTTTTAATAAGGGGCTGTTATTTTTGGCAACTTCCAGGTAATGGTCGAGCGTGTAGGTTTGTGCCAGCGAAACAGAACAGGCGCACATGCATAAAATAATGCAGAAAATAAATTTCATCCGGTAATTAAATAAGGCCGTTTATGCGGCTAAAACTATAATATAATTCTGAATTATTTTGGTGTGAGTCAACATTTTTACAAACTGGATTTTGATTTGGAAAATTAAGAATGCCCCTCCTTGAAATCCACAATAAAAGTATGATAGCCCTCTTTGAAATAGTAATTCAACGAAAACCCAAAATTCTCACATATCTGCCGGGATATGGTCAACCCCAATCCACTGCCTTCTGACCCGGACGATTTATGAAAGCGGGTAAATATTTCATTCGGCAAAGGCAACTGATCGCCAGTGTTCTGTATTAACAGATGCTGGTCAGTTAGGTTAATAATGACCTCACCGCCGTTATGATTGTGCCTGATAGCATTGCTGATCAAATTGTTTAATAAAATCTCAACGAGGTAACTGCTGGCGTAAATTTCTTTATCGCCAAGACGATATGTTAATTTTAAATCCTTAGCCTGGAATATTTCCTCGAATTGAATGATCATTTCCTCAACCAACTCATGCAAGTTGATCCGCTTTTGTTCATGCAACAAACGGTTCTCAATTTTTACCAGCAGTAGTAACGACTGGTTTAACCTGTTCAGCCTCGAAACAGCGCTATACAGGTCGTTTAATAATTTACTTTGCCTGTCGCTGAAATTTTCAGTTTGAATAAGGGTATCCAATTTTGAATTGATAACGGCTATAGGTGTAAGTAATTCGTGCGAGGCATTTTCCGCGAAGGTTTTCAGGTCTTTATAATCATGTTTCGCTCTTGAAGCCATTTCAACTACAACCTGGTTCAGTTCCTTAAATTCGTCAATACTGGTTTTTAGTTTTGGGATATCCCTGGTATCGGCTACGCTAAATAGCCTCAATTCCTTCATTATTTTATAAAACGGCTGCCACAACCTGTTTAAAATTAACCGGTTAGTGACTAATAAAACCAATAATAAAAGCAAAATAACCCCGATGGTTATGGTAAATATCAAGCGTATAAGATCCTCGGTTTCTACTTTCGACTCGACAATCAGTATTTTATAATACTTGTTCCCAACTGTAACAGAAGTTATCAATCCCCGGCCAGATTCATACTCGCCATTTTTATGCCTGTGTTTCTCGTGAACATCATCCTGATCCCATTTTTTAAAGTACATGGTATTAACGAATTCACGTTTTACCGAACCCGGAGCAGCTTCTGCGAATGTGATCTGCTGATCATTAGATTCAAAAGTTTGTGGCAACTGATGATTTGAACGTACGTAGTCAAAAACTTCCTGTTCTTCAATTGCAAGGTCCTTGTCTTTCTGGTTGGTTAGTATCCAACTGATCGCCTGGTAATAAATAGCACCTGTTATCAGGATCATTATGATAGTGGTGACCAGGTTAACCCGGTTATATTTCGCTAAAAGCCTCATTGCCCCGTGAATTTATAACCCATACCGTAAGCGGCCTGTATGTAGTCGTTTGAGCCGGCCTCCATTAATTTTTTGCGGATGTTTTTAATGTGGGAGTAGATAAAATCAAAATTATTCGCCATATCGATGCCATCGCCCCACAGGTGTTCAGCTATGGCATTTTTGGATACTACTTTCCCTTTGTTTGCGATGAAATATAAAAGCAGGGCGTATTCCTTTCGGGTTAATTTTACCAACGTTTTGTCCACCTTTACTTCCTTTGCCAACAGGTCGATGGTGATTTCGTTAAATATAAGCAGGTTGCTGCCACTAAATGTTTTACGGCGGATGATTGCAGAAACACGGGCCTTCAGTTCGGATAAGTGAAAGGGTTTAACCAGGTAGTCATCAGCGCCAAGGTTTAGGCCTTCCAAACGGTCGTCCAATGAGTTTTTCGCCGAAATAATAAGTACTCCATCCGGATGACCATTTTCTTTTAGGCTTTTCAGTATATTAATACCATTTCCGCCTGGTAATGTAATATCCAATAAAATGCAATCATAGCGGTAAAGATTCACCTTAGTCATCGCAGTTTGGTAGTCGCTGGCTGTTTCACAAATATTGCCATCTTCCGTAAAATATTCTTCGATACTTTCCCGCAAGCCCTTTTCGTCTTCTATGATAAGTATTTTCAAAGTAAATTTTTTGTTAAATGTACAAATACAAAGTTGGAAAGATTTTGGATTAGTTGTCAGGACACGATTTTAGGGATTTAAAAGATTTTCAGGATGATTGTTATGATATTTGCTGTTAATCTTAAAAATCTTAAAAATCCTTAAATCGTGTTCTATGTGGTGGATATTCGCTTTACTCTCGGCTTTTTTTGCAGCGTTGACTGCAATATTTGCAAAAATTGGCATTAAAGGCGTTGATACTGACCTTGCAACTGCCATCCGTACTGTAGTTATCCTGCTTATTGCCTGGGCTATCGCGATCTTCAGGGGTGGCGCCTATACGATTGGCGGTTTAAACAAAACAAACTGGATATTCCTGGTTCTTTCGGGTTGTGCAACCGGCTTATCATGGATATGTTATTTTAAGGCTTTGCAGCTTGGCGAAGTTTCGCAGGTAGCACCTGTTGATAAGTTAAGTGTAGCAATAGCAATTATATTGGCGGTAATATTTTTAGGGGAGCCCCTTACCTTAAAAACTGCTGCAGGGGCTTTACTGATCATCGGCGGCAGCCTGGTTTTGATACTTTAATTAACTTGATGGATCTAAGAAAACCGGAATTATATTTTACCTAACCTCTAACATCTAACCTCTGATCTCTAACATCTAACCTCCAATCTTAGCTTATTGTAACAATAACACTTATTTGGTAACAATTGCTTTACGTCACCTTGAAATTCAGTTTTAATCCAAATTTTCGGCACAATTTTGCGGAATAAATGATTTCGTACTATTTAATATTCTAATGAAAAACATTTTTTTCCTATTATTTTTTTTACTTGCCGCTTTCAGTTTGAAAGCGCAAAGCGGCGGCCCCAATATTGGCTCGCCCGGTGATAAAGGTAAAATAACCGGTGTTGTAACAGATTCAGTTACCAGGCAACCTGTCGATTATGCCACTGTAAGTGTTTATAAACAAGGCAATACGTCCCCTTTTAACGGAGCAAGTACCGATCCTAAGGGGAACTTCACCGTCGATGGTATTCAACCCGGCGACTATAAAATAACGGTAGACTTTTTGGGGTATAAGCGCCGTACCATCGCCCATGTAATTATCGGCAGCGGCAATAAAAATATTGCGCTGGGCACTATTCTGCTGGCACCTACGCAAAATCAACTTAAGGAAGTTTCAGTAACGGCCAGTGCCCCGACAGTTGAAAATAAGATTGATAAATTGGTCTATAATCCGGGGAACGATCTTACTGTGCAAGGTGGGGTTGCTTTAGACGTGTTAAAGAAAGTGCCAATGGTTTCGGTGGATATTGATGGCAATGTGGAACTGATGGGAAACAGCAATATACAGTTCCTGATCAATGGTAAGCCTTCAACCATTTTTGGAGCAAGCTTTGCGGATGCTTTGCAGTCGATCCCCTCCGATCAGATCAAAAGTATCGAAGTAATTACCAACCCCGGCGCTAAATACGACGCCACCGGGACTGCCGGCATCATCAACATAGTTTTGAAAGACAATAAAGTGCAGGGGGTTAACGGAAGTATCAATCTTACCGCAGGCACACGTTTAGAAAACGGCTCGTTTAATTTAAACGCACGCAAGGGAAACTTTGGTGTTAGTGCCTTTTTTGGAGGTCGCGAGCAACTGAACAGTACAACATTAACTACAAATAATAATACGTCGGTCGACAGCAGTAATAACACGACGCGTTTGCTTCAAAATGGCCAGGGTGCGGTTAAAAGAAGTGGCTATCGATCGGGCTTGAACTTTAACTGGAGCATAACACCAAAGGATGAACTAACCGCTTCGATAGGCTTTAATCATTTTGGGAATAGCAGCAGCGGTTTTCTCAACCAGGATCAGGCAAAGTTTTCACCCACAAATAGCCTGTTGACAGATACGATGAGCGTAAACAATTCGAGTAGCCGTTTTAACGCCTACGCAACGGACGCGAGCCTTGCCTACAAAAAAACCTTTAAAAAAGAGAACCAGGAGCTTGACATACTTTACGATTATAGCTACAGCAATAACAACAGTTATTATATGCAGCAGCTGGATTATACCAATGTTGTTAGCCCTTCCACGGGCTCAATTGGAAATAACCCGGGAAATGATAAGGAGACAAATGTATCTGTTGATTACACCCAACCCGTGACCAAAGATTTTACTATTGAAACAGGCGCTAAAGCGGTGATCGAAAACCTGAATAACACGGTAAATACACAAACGCTGACGAATGGGGCTTATATATTCAACCCTACCCAGAGTTACTCATTTAATTACAAGCGCAATATTTTTGCTTATTACCTCTCGGGGTCATTTACATTGTTTAACGATTTTATTGACGGCAAGGCAGGCCTGAGGGAAGAGTACACCACTACAAGCTCTGATTTTCCTAATACTACGATCCCATCCTATGGCATTTTAGCGCCATCGTTTGTCCTTTCGCATAAGCTGGACAAAAAGCAAAGTATTAAATTCAGCTATTCATACAGGTTAGAACGGCCGGATTATGGCTCTCTTAACCCCTTTTATAATATCAGCGATCCGCATAACATAAGTACAGGCAACCCGGATCTTAAGCCTGAATTAGGCCACAATTATGAATTGGGTTACAATAATGCTCTTGGGAAAGGCGCTAATATTTACATTGCTGCCTTTTACAGATACAATACAGACGATCTGCAATCGTTCACTACCTTTCATGATAGCTTGAAGATAGGGAACAGTACCTACAACAATGTATACCTTAACCAGCGTTATAACATTGGCCGCGAGGTAGACGAAGGAATAAATTTATACGGTTCGGTACCTGTGACTGACCGGTTAAGTTTACGTTCAAATGCTTTTTTTGCCGACAGGACTACTACTAACCCGGGCAGCGCCCAGGTAAGCGGTTTTATATACCGTATTAATTTAAACAGCAGCTATGATTTTGGGAATAACTTTGCAGGGGAGTTCTTCGTAAATTACCGTTCTTCACAAACAACCATTCAAGGCAACAGGCCTGCGTTTTATTTTTATGATATTGCCTTTCGTAAGCAACTCCTTAACAAAAAGCTAAGTATTGGGTTAACAACATCTAACGTGTTTAGCGAGTATGTTGACCAGCGGTCGACAACATTTGGCCCTAACTTTAATCAAAGCAGCCTCCGACAAATTCAATTGAGGTCGTTCGGGATAAATTTAATGTACAAATTTGGTAAGCTTGAATTTAAAAAGGAAAAAGAGCAACCAGACAATAACACGCCTGTACCAGATGATACCAGTGGTGGTGGGAATAAATAAGTCCGAAAGTCCGAAAGTCGGGAAAGTCAGTAAGAGGGAGCTTTTTAGATGTATTAGGTAAAACAAATTAGTTTGATTTTAATAGTATGTAAAATAGTTGATACTATCTTACATACTTTCGGACTTTTCGGGTTTTCGGACTAATATTATTTAATTTTATACAGGATTTGTACAGAATCTTTGACTAATTATATAAAAAAATTACCGCCATGAAATCAATTATTAAACCGCTTGGCATGCTATTGTTTAGCATGGCTATTAGTCTTCCGGCCCTTTTATTGGCCCAGAAAAAAACAGGTTTCCATGTGTTGGCTGATTATCCGATCCACAGTACAGGGGGATGGGACTACATCACTGCTGATGGAGCGGGTAAACGTGTTTATGTATCACATGGTATGCAGGTAAATGTTTTAGATGCCGCAACCGGTGATTCTATCGGTTATATCCCTGATACCAAAGGTGTACATGGCATAGCTATTGCCCATGATTTCAACAAAGGCTATACCAGTAACGGAAGGGCCAATAACATTACTGTGTTCGACCTTACTACCCTAAAGGTTTTAAAGATGGTGAATGCAGGTACCAATCCTGATGCCATCTGCTACGATGATTTTGCGAAAAAAGTGTACGCCTTTGATGGCCGCAGCAAAGATGCCACAGTAATTGACGCGGCTACTGACAGCGTTGTTGCCACTATACCATTAGGTGGTAAGCCTGAAACCGGGGTATCTGACGGTAAGGGAAAAGTGTTTGTTAACATTGAAGATACTGGCGAAGAAGTAGAAATTGACGCTAATACCTATAAAATTTTAAACAGGTGGAAACTTGAAGGTGGGGAAGAACCATCGGGCCTCGCAATGGACCGCAAGACTGACCGCTTGTTTATAGGCTGCGGCGGCAACAAAACCATGATCGTATTAGATGCAACAAACGGAACAATACTCGGCAAATTCCCCATCGGCCGTTGCGACGGTGTAGGGTTTGACCCGGGACTTAAACTGGCCTACAGTTCAAACGGTGAAGGTACTGTAACAGTAGTTCGCGAATTAAATAAAGATAAATTCGAACTTGTAGAAAACATAACCACCGAGCCAGGTGCAAGAACCATAGGTGTTGATACCTATACCCATAAGATATATTTGCCTACAGCACAAATGAAGCCGGGTGTGGCAACAACTGACAATCCAAACCCAAGACCGCAACAAATACCAGGCACTTTTCATGTCGTTGTGGTCGGAGAATAATTGAAAGCTGAAAGCAGAAAGACCAAAGCTTTCTGCTTTCAACCTTCCGCTTTCTGCTTTTAACTTTTCGCTTTCAGCTTTTCCCCGTATTTTAGATGCTTTAAACATTTAGTGGACGAGTATTCAACCAACATCAGAACCCCAAAACAATTAAGAATAGGCGCTGCAATATTCTTCTTTATCTCAGGGTTTGGATATTCTACCTGGGCCTCGCGTATCCCGACCATAAAACACCAACTCCATTTAAACGATGCACAATTAGGCACTGTTTTGTTTGCTTTGCCTATAGGCCTGATGTGTACCATGCCAGTTACAAGCAGGTTATTAACGCGCTATAGCAGCAGGGCTATTATGCTTTTCGGTTCCATATTATTATGCGTCATATTGATTTTGATAGGGATCACCAACAACATGTGGCAGTTGATCGCAATGCTGTTTTGTTTTGGTTCGGCGCGTAACCTTATGACACTTTCCATAAATACGCAGGGAGTGGCAGTACAAGCTTTGTACAAAAAATCAATTATGGCTGCTTTTCATGGTATCTGGAGTCTTGCAGGTTTTGCAGGGGCGGCCGTAGGTCTATTGATGGTGTATTTTAATGTCGCTCCCAAATGGCACTTTACATTTGTGAGCGTGGCCCTGACAATTTTTACCCTTTATTTTATTAGGGACACCCTCCATCAAAAACCGGTACCGCAAAGTCGTCGACCTGTTTTTTCGCTGCCGGATAAATATTTATTAAAGTTCTCGCTCATTTGCTTTGCATGCATGGCGTGCGAAAATACCATGTATGATTGGAGCGCCCTGTATTTCCAGAAAGAGGTGCATGCCGAAAAAACAACCGCAACCGCCGCATTTGTAATTTACCTGGTAGCCATGACCACCGGCCGGTTTTTTGGTGACAGACTGGTAACCCATTCAGGTATCAAAACAGTATTAAAATTTAGCGGGCTATTCATTTTTGCTGGTTTAATGTTAGCGGTTGCATTACCGTATATCATTACGGGCATTTTGGGCTTTATATTGATCGGCTTTGGCGTATCCTGCATTGTGCCGATGGTGTTTAGCCTTGCCGGCAAATCAAAAAATATGAGCAGCTCATCTGCGCTGGCATCAATATCAACTATTGGTTACCTCGGGTTTTTATTCGTTCCACCATTTGTTGGCTTTATAGCGCAAACTACCAATTTACGCTGGTCATTTGGGATAATTGCGCTATTTGGAGCCTCAATCGTTTACCTGGTTTCTAAGATAAAGGATGAACATGAACCAGGTGCCCCCGTTATACTTCCTGATTATGAATAGAATGATAGTAAAGACGCAATATTTTGCGTCTCTATCATAAGTTATTCATAATTGCAGCGTTATTTTCACTAATGCGAAAGCTTCTACTTATCACAAGGTTTTACAAAGGAATATTTTTGGCCAATTTCCTGGTCACGCTTAGCTGTCTTTATTTGGTTTGGAAGTTCCGCGCCAATGCTCCCGAAATAATTGGAGTATTATTTTGGTACAAAGTGATAACCATTAACGTGGTACTTTACGCCACCATCCAGTATAGAAAGAATGAGCTCTACTACTACCAAAATCTTGGTGTCTCAAAATTGCTTCTATGGATAACAATTTCAGCGTTTGATTTTTTGCTTTGGTTGATGTTAATCATTCTAATGATTAAAACCCGATGATACATACCCTTGAAGCAGATGGCATCCAACTTGATTTCGGTTTAAGGCGGCTATTGTCAGACGTATATTTAAAATGCGAAACTGGTAAAATAACGGGCCTGCTTGGCCGCAACGGGCAGGGTAAAACTTGTTTGATGAACGTAATGCTCGGCACTTTGAACGCTTCAAGCAATTCTGTAAGGTTTGATGGTAACGTGATCAGGAACGCCGGCAAACGGCCGGAACTGCTTTTAT
>Ga0207048_10171_pt1 | contig 20942 bp, 21 predicted proteins | sample Alteio_BWMinCont_65_FD_153301 | JGI IMG/M metagenome (GOLD analysis project Ga0207048, IMG submission 153301) | Enriched cells from forest soil in Barre Woods Harvard Forest LTER site, Petersham, Massachusetts, United States -... | ecosystem: Environmental > Terrestrial > Soil > Temperate forest >...
GTCTAGTGCAGTCTTCGCGGACCACGTCACTATTGAGGATTGTGCTCACATTCGGATGGGATCACAATTGGCACAGAAAGAGGCCGTCTTCTTGTCCGTAACCTGAATGCTGTCTGAAAATTGCATCATGCAGTCCGGATCTGGACAATGTCTAGGACTGTACGCATGACCCAGTTCATGGACTGCTTCTTTTAAGACTCGCTGCTCAAAAGCCAGGCCATGAGAATTAATGATTACTGAGAGCTATAATATATAACGTCGTGGTTCAGGAGCGCACGGAGGCCGCGCTTGCGAAACACGATGCTGCTGGTCCGCGCGTCCTCTGCAACCACTTGTTATGCGGCATTTAATGGCATACTGCAGTGGCCTCTGATTGTCTGCTTGCGACCCAAAGTTGCCATCGGCTGAATGCAATCTTAGGCCTTGGTGTGCGACCCAGGCTTGCCTAAAAGACTTAGCCATAGAAAGCCGAATATTCCCGCCGTTAGGGAAGCCAATAGGAGCACCATCTTCGAGGCGTTTATAACCTCCGGATTTCCTGAGAAAGCGAGATTGGCAATGAAAATTGACATCGTAAAACCGATTCCGCCAAGAAACCCGGCGCCAATCACATGCGACCAGTTCAAATCGGGTGGCAAGCGGCATATTCCGATTGCAACGGCAACGAAACAAAGGAACGTCACCCCCAGAGGTTTGCCAAGGGTCAGGCCGGCAGCGATGCCGACGCTATTCGCGCTGGTCAATCCCTGCATCCAATCCGCTTTCACAATGATGCCCGTATTTGCCAGTGCGAAAATTGGCAAAACGATGAAAGCAACCGGTTTGTGTAACAAATGCTCAAGCTTGTGCGAGGGTGACTTTTCGTCGTCTTTACTGCGGAATGGAATCGCAAAGGCAAGCATAACGCCGGCAATCGTCGCGTGAATACCTGAATTAAGCATGAGAAACCACATCAACGCGCCGCCGAGCAGGTAAGGAATAAGAGACATGACACGGCAGAGACGATTTAATGCAAAGAGCAGGGTCCAAACTGTCAAAGCACCAACAAGATACCAAACCGAGAGTTGCGCCGTGTAGAAAGCGGCAATGATGACTATCGCACCCAGATCGTCTATAACGGCAAAAGCCACGACAAACACTTTCAGCGAAGCCGGAATGCGATTTCCAAGAATAGCCAGAACGCCAAGGGCAAATGCGACGTCAGTTGCCATCGGAATTCCGATTCCAGTTTGAGTTGGCGTCCCCTCATTGAGCGAGAAATGAATTAAAGCAGGAGCGGTCATTCCGCCAATGGCGGCAACAATCGGAAAAATGGCGATCTTAAAATTTGACAGTTCACCTATGTAAAGCTCGCGTTCGAGCTCTAATCCTATGAGCAGGAAAAAGATTGCCATCAGCGCGTCGTTTATCCAATGCACAAGGCTTAGACCGCCGACATTTCTCTGCCAGAAACTCAAATAATCTGGGCCAATTGCGGAATTTGTAATCACGAGTGAAAGTGCGGTGCAGATAATCAGTAGCTTCCCGCTCGATTCTTCCGAGTCGAAAAAGTTGTTGAACATGTTTGATAATGTTATCAGCACCATATCCATTCACGACCCAGTTGTTCGTTGAATCTTGACATGACGTCACACGCTTACTGCCTTTTGGAGTTCGCAACACTGGCGCAATTGGCAGCTATCATTAGCCAAGTCTGCCAGCGTCAAAACATCGGCTTTTTTGACATTCGGAAGAGTTGGAAACCCTTTCCCGAATGGCCTTCTAGCCGATAGCGGCCATCCGGGCGAAGAATGCCGCTTGGCGTTCAGTACCGCATAGTGCGGCGGGTGAACGGAGGGGCTAAAGCCCCCCCCGCTCAAACCGTTTTGATGGAAACTATTGAAGATGTACGTGAGAAATGTTCAAGCTCTTATTAACCATTTTCTATTTTAAACTTGCGTTACTATCCTGCTTAGATTGCGCCAAATCGGGAGCAGAAAAGACGCACATATCATACCATTCTTATAGGGCTTTAGGAAATCACATACGTGAGGATCGGGCCAAGAAAGATCAATATGACAGCGCCATATCCAGTGGTTTTTCTGTTCCCTTCTTTTTTTCACGAGTGCAGCAGGTTGGGGGTCGTGGATAAAAACGATGTCGGCATCCAATTTCATCTGCATCAGATTCTGGTCCAGGGCGTCTACATAGACCTGATAATCCTTCGGCGTCACCTCCTGCCATGGAGACGGCAGGCCAGCTCCACATGGCCCATAAAAGGATCTTCTTCTAAGATGAAATGATCCGAGGGGAAGACCGCCACCACGGATTCCGGATAGCGTTTGGCAAGATGCATCAAGAGGAGAAGTAGGCCAGGACCGGTCTCCTTGTTCTCGGGCTGAAGGACCACGTTTTTCGGGGGAAGCCCGGAGAGCTGCCTGCAAACATCGGGATACCGGAGATAATCCTCGTTCACAACCATGAAGAGGCGGTCCAGGGGAATCAGCTTCTCGGCAAGGTGATATGTGTGCTCCAGTATGGAACGTCTTCCGATGAAATTGACCTACTGCTTTGGAAGCGCATCGCCTCGCAGGCGTTGAATAAACGGCTGGAGTCGTCGGCCTTCCCCACCGGCCAAGATAATTGCGCAACGAATCAGTGAATCGCACGAGTTCTTCATGATGTTAGCCTCTTTTGCCTCAGATGGTCTTCCGGATTTCTTTCTCCATGATCATGAGAAAGCAAAAGGCATATCAGATTCAAAGTCATCGGCTGTGAAGCCCTACCGCATACCCCATCCATCTCCACGGTCTGATCATCGGGCCGCAACACCCGACCTGAAGGTCATCCTTTGCGAATGATCAGTCGTGACAAAATCACCGCCGGACGCTTTGTATTGACTACATTGTAGATTTGAGAATAGATCTAAATCCGGTCAAAATTGATCAAATTTGCGAAAGAACAAGTCATACAAGATTCTAGGTGGAAGAGTTTCCAGCCTACGCGCTCGAACTCAATCCGGCGGAATATGTCTGGAACCGAGCTGACCGCGCATTGGCCAACAGAACACCCTACGCTCTGATCCAGAGTAACGCCTCAACCCGTTCACTTGATGAAAAGCTTTTTAATTCGCCACTCATGATCAACGCACCGAGCTTCAGACCCCACTCAATCCATCGGGGCCCGCCACCTACGGCCATCTTTTCGAAATCATTCCTGTGCGTCAATCCAAAACGCGCATCACCCCACAACGCCTTGGCCTCCCAACCGTGGAAGTCATCACCCATTTCGATCAGAAGCCTCGCCTTGCCATTCTCGTGGATAATCGATTCCAGGTGCGGAATGAGCACATCCTTGTAATCCTGATCTGTTAGTTTCCTCTTAGCCCTGAGCGCCAGAACGTTTCCTTTGCTCTCCTGTAACACTTCAATCATAAGCTTTCCCCCGTAATTTCTCTCTGCATTTCATCAACTCCGGTTTTCACTCCCGCCCCGTATATTCAGCCGGAGAAGCCACACAGTAACACGCCCGGTCCGTTTTGATGAACAGCTGGGCCCGAACATTCATGTACATCAAGCAACCAGAAACCTTCGGGACAGTTGGGTTTTTATTTTGAGAACTCAAAATTTACGGTGGTTTTTCCTCCTGCCGCTACAGTGATCTTCTGTTCGTTTGTTCCAAGAGTGGGATGGAAGGCGTAAAGCTCATAAGAGCCGGGTGGAATGTCGTCAATCGAGAATTTCCCATCTTCACCCACAATTGCATAATAAGGATTGTCCACCGGATGAAACCAGGCATTCATGTAATTGTGCTGATCGCACTGCATCAGCATAAAGCTCTCATGCTTCCGAAAAATCAATTTTTGTGTCATAACCATCCCCTTGTTTGGGAGCGGTTTGTTGAATATCGTGCTGCTCGTATCACCCTTTACCTCATAAGCATGGGGATTATGAAGCACGCCGTCTGCCGATTTAGGATCGCTTGGGTCGGCATCCTTATTCGTAACCCGCATTTCAGTCTTATTCATCACCACACCCACCATGGTGGACGGCCCGCCTTGTACCAGAAATCGGCAGATATCGGTATTGACATCGGTTCCATTAAATTTAAATGCCTTCCCTTTCTCAATACCTTCGATAAAAACCACCACATCCCCCAAGGCGCCGTCTTTAACCTTGACTTCTCGGAGTATCCGGTGACCCTGTCCATCCGAATCCGCTTTTGAACAGTAACTTTGCTGTGGAAACTTTGCGAAATCAAATAACTTGGGCGCGGGTGGCGTTCCTTTAAAGGAGATCTTCCCCGAGACGCTGCCTCCCCCGCTAACGGGTGCTTCTTCATAGGCGAGAGCGGTCGTGAGACTCAAAAAACTGATTGCAACAAAAAGGGCAATTCCTAAAACTAATCCTTTCATGCTCTTACTCTCCTTTCTTGATTGAAAAGGCTACCAGCAGGGCAGTTCTTCTCTGTGCCCGCTCAAGGCGTCATCCGGAACTGTTCCTGACGCTCGTATTCCGGACGAATCACCTGGCTTGAATCAAATTCAAAATTGAGTGCGGCAGTCTGTTTAGCCGAAACAGTGATCTCCTGCTCGATTGGTTTAAAATGGGGACGCCAGGCGACCACTTTGTAGCTCCCCTGCGGTAACTCATTGATCGTATATTTCCCATCGCTGCCGGTGAGCGCATAGTAGGGGTTGTCCACGGCAATCCCCCACGTCTGCATGAACTCATGCATACCACAGATCATCTTGAATATCTTCAAGTTCCCCTCAAACTTAATTGTATAGGTGTCGAATGAATTCGGCGAGATCGGGAAATTGAGAATCACATTCCCCTTCTCAGCCTGGTACACCTGAGCGTTGTGAAGAATTGGGTCCTCATTCTTCATTGTCAAAGCGCCATGATTCTGCACAAAGCTGACAAACGGGAGGAACTCGCATCCTCTTGCCAGAATGTTATCAACAATCGGTTTGAACTGTTTTCCCTTTGTGACTTCCTCAACGATCACAACTACGTTTCCAAGACCTCCATCCGGGCCCACCGAGACATCATTAATGACCACATTGCCTTTGCCATCGGTGAGTTTTTTATTTTTCCCACAATATGCTCCGAAGGGGTAGAACGCGAGAGGGAAGATTCGCGGCGGGGGGATTGCCCCGTTTAATTTGATCCTTCCCGTAATGGTTCCACCGTCCTTCACTGAGATCTCCTCATATTGCGATGCGATGGAGATCCCTGCAAGCCCGATCATTCCAAGCAGAACCACTCCGGAAATTATTAATAGACGTGGCATATTCCTTTCCTTTTTTTCACTCTTTGATTTGATGATACGACCATAGCAAAAATGTAAAACAATTGTTTTTTGTAAGATCCTCGTTTCCGTGGTACGATCCGAAACGCACCAGTCACAATCTATTTCAGCCTAGTTTCCCACAGTAAGAGTAACGAAATGACCACGTCGGTTCTCCTGGTAACAGGTCTCGTTATGCTCGGTACAGAAGGGCTTATCCTTCCCATAGCTGATTGTATCAATCCGGGAAGGCTCAACACCCAGACCGATCAATAACCTTCTCACTGTCTCAGCCCGGCGGTTGCCCAAAACCAAGTTGTACTCCTCCGTCCCGCGTTCATCACAATAACCTTCAACCTTAATCTTCATGTCAGGATTCTCCTTCAACAGATTCGCGTCCTCCAGCAAGGCATCTTTTTCATTCTTCCGAATTAGAGACTTGTTAAAATCAAAGTAGGCATCCTGGAATCGGATCGGGGTCTCAAGGGCAACCTGCCTCGGGACTTGTGTCTGATTTTGAACCGAAGGAATAGCCTCCGCCTTAGCAGAATCTGAGGGAGTCTGCGAAGCAGCCGGTGGGCCCTCACTCTTTACCGCAGCCGTTTCCATTTTTCGATTACAGGCGATCAATACCATCGCCGTCAGCAGAACGGACAAAACAAAGAACATCGATCTAGACTGCATCATCTGTTTCCTCCTTTCAATGAGGTGCTTGGTTAAACCGCTCCGCAACCACTTCCCAATCAATTGCCTGAAAAAAGGCGTCAATATAATCAGCACGCTTCAGCCCATAATCGGTCTCATAGGCATGCTCAAAGACATCCACGATTAAAAGCGGTACCGTACCGGATAAGTGACCTACATCATGCTCATTGACCCACACATTGAAAAGATGTGACCCGATCTGATCAAAGTACAGTGCAACCCATCCGATTCCTCGCAACGCCCCAACAGCTTTAAACTCCCTCTCCCATTGATCGTAGCCTCCAAAATCGTTTGCCATCTTTTTGAAGAGGGTTGAACCTCTGTCAGGTGGCACGCCGTCCTTCGCCATATTCCCGAAATAGTATTCGTGAAGCCTCATCCCGTTGAACTCCCATCCAAACCGCCGCTTCAATTCCGCATACTCGGGTGCACCGGTCGTCCCGTCATTGACAAACCCATTCAACCGTTCCATCAGCTTATTGGTATTGGTCACATAACCCTGATATAACAAAAAATGGTTTTTCAACAGCTGATCGCTAAACCCTTTTGTTCCCAGCAGGTGTTCAAAACTTTTCGGTTCGTACTTCATTTTCACACCTCCTCCACGCTTACACCGAGCCAGGCTCGCAAAAGATCGTGTCGCGTGACGGTCCCCACCAAGCCGCCGTCTTTCACCACCGGCAGGCGGTGAATATAGGTATTTTCCATGATCTTGCTCGCCTCCTCCAGCGTCGCCTTTTCCTTGATTACAACGGGAGAACGGGTCATGATTTCCTTCACTATGATTTCCTCCAAAGGACGCGTGCCTCGGAGGGCTCGCAACAGATCTTGCTCGCTCACCATGCCGATAACACGATTATATCCGTCAATCACCGGCATTCCGCTCCACCGGCTGTGAAGGAGATCATCGGCAATTTTAGAGATAGGCGTGTCTCCGTATGTGAAAAAGGGGTTGCCCAATTTAATCTGTCCAATGGTTTCAAATTTGGGCTTCATATTTCTCCTCCTTAAGGTTAAAAGGCGCATAAGGTCCTTTCGAACTCTCCGGTACTCCAGCAACAAATCGTATAATAAGTCCCCTAGACAGAGGATGAGCCCGTAGAAAACAAGCTCAAGCCAGAGCGGGATCACATCAGGCCGTTCCCGGATGCCGGAGTCCTTATAGAGATAAACTTTACTACCGACCTCGGCTCTCTCCTTTCTGTTTTTGTAGTTATGTCTAAAAGGCACGCGCTGTTAACTCTATTCTTCACTGAAGAAAAACCTTACCTTTACCTGTTCCACTTCCATAAGACGAACGATCTTCTGAAGAGCATCATGGAGCTCCATGACCTCTTGATGAGAGAACTTTTGAAGCCCGTAAATCAATTTCCCCTGAGCAGGGTCCGGACCCTTGGCGGCGATCTGCTTTCCTTGATCGGTTAAATGCACCGTTACAACACGACGATCAGTATCTTCCCTTTTTCGGGCAATGTAACCGCTTCTTTCCAAGCGATCTAGGATACTGGATACGGTCGAAACGTGTAGGTGCATCTTTCGACTCAATTCAGTGACCGAATTCCCTTTCTCATGACGAAGTGTTTTGAGCAGCCAAAGCTGCGGGCCGGTGACACCGAATTCTTTTAAAACCTCTTCGGAATATTGCTGGATCGCCTTGAAGATCCGTCGGAGGGACTGCATGATCTGTGCGATGGCTGTTTTTTTTGAGATCCTGGTCCGCTTCATAACTGTATGTGCTAATAAGTTATGTATACATAATATATGACCTTGTTCCAGTTGTCAAGCGAGAATAGCAAAAGTTTTAAAAATTTCGCCTTGGAGGGGAAGGGAGCCGGATTGTTACCAAGGCGATATGGTACGCTTATCTTGCTCTGGTCCGGGCATAAAGATGCTGTCAGCAGAGGAGAGCGCGTCCAAGTGATCGACGGAGGCCTGCGCGATCGGCGAGTGGCATGAGCGAGTGGCTGATCGGCGCCTTAATAATTTCGCTAATCGATCTTGTATTTGGTATACGTCATTTGATATGAAGAGTTTATTTTCAATTACACACTTTTCGCATGCAAATCAATAACCATAGTCCGAGACATGCGAAGGAACTACGGTTGACACAACCGGGCCATACGTATTATAAGAGGTGCTTATCTCATTGACACAGAAACCTACAAGCCGTAATATGTCTCCTGTCAGGTTTTGGCCTGTACATTCCAACATCTTGAGGGCATCTGTTTAAACAAGATACACATGTTATAAGATTACAAGTTATTTGGGTTAGGAGATGGGACAACTTGCGTACGAAGACGGCTCTGATATTCGGACCGTGCAGGAACTTTCGCTGGCCAATTAATTCGCGAGGGACAGGTTCCTCCTTGTCTTTATGAACCCCTCTGTCATAACATATTTCTGTCTCACATGAATCTAAACGAGTTTCACGAGCTTGGATGCAATAAGAGTTATTTTTGAAAGGCGACTCTTTCACTAAGAATTGATGGCATCGAAGTGGGTTACAGTATGGAATCGTTTAAGCAACGATGATGTGAGATGCACGAGGTCAGCATGTACACGCGAAATCTGGATTTGATCGTAGCATCATAACAGTGGATGACACGCGGACAGGTGAGGAGGCTTCTCGATCGAACGGGCAGAGGCGGGTTTCTCCTTTGTCCGCCTTTGCCATCGCAAGCCTCCTGCGGTGGCGGCCGTCCCCCTTTACGCTGAGCATAATCCTTGCCGTCACTGTTGGATTGATCAGCGGTTTAGCGGCTGTGATCTTCCGCAAACTTATTGACTTTTTCCATAGGCTCTTCTTTGTTGACCTGCAAGGCTTGCTCTCAGCGATTGGGAATATCTCGGTCATTCTGCTTCCCGCCTTCGGAGGGATGATTGTTGGACTCCTTGTATATTTCTTTGCCAGAGAAGCCAAGGGCCATGGGGTACCCGAGGTCATGCTTGCCGTCGCGAAGAATGGAGGCCGGATCCGTGGCCGCGTCTCCATCGTAAAAGCCCTGGCGTCGTCTATCTGTATCGGCAGCGGCGGTTCGGTCGGCCGTGAAGGGCCGATTGTCCAGGTGGGCGCAGCGCTGGCCTCGTTCTTGGGTCAGCTCGTTGGAATCAGCGAAAACTGGCTTCGGGTGCTGGTGGCATGCGGTGCAGCGGGGGGCATCTCAGCAACATTCAACGCCCCGATCGCCGGCGTCTTCTTTGCTTTGGAAGTCATCCTAGGCACGTTCTCGGTCCAGAATTTCGGCATGGTTGTCCTTAGCTCAGTCATCGCTGACGTCGCCGGGCAGACATTCCTTGGAAATGTTCCGGCTTTTGATGTTCCGGCTTACGCTCTGACAAGTTACTGGGAACTCGGTCTCTACGCTCTTCTGGGTCTTGTGTCGGCGTTTCTCGGTACCGCTTTTCTTCACCTTCTCTACATCATAGAAGATTGGTTCGATGAGATGCGGCGTGTTCCGGAATACATCCGGCCGGCCCTTGGTGGCTTAATGCTGGGGGTGATCGGGTTTTTTACACCCCAGATCTTCGGCGTTGGCTACGCGGCCATCAGCCTAGCCCTGCTTGGGAAGTACAGTTTTTTCCTGCTCGTCGCCCTTGCGCTCTTGAAGCCTCTGGCAACGTCTCTGACGCTCGGCAGCGGCGGCAGCGGTGGTGTCTTTGCCCCTTCATTGTTTATCGGCGCGATGGGGGGAACGGCGTTAGGCATGATCTTCCACTCAGTGGTGCCTGAAATTGCAGGACCTGCCGGCGGCTATGGTCTTGTCGGTATGGCCGCAGTATTTGCAAGCGCCGCCTGGGCTCCGATCACGGCGATCCTGATTATCTTTGAGCTGACCCGTGATTACAGCATCATGCTGCCACTGATGTTGGCCACGGTCATCAGCACCGGCGTATCCCATTTGCTGACACGGGAGAACATCTATACGTTGAAGCTCGCCCGACGCGGTATCAATCTGCACCAATTTCGGCGTTCTGATCCAGCAGATTCTCTTCCCATCCGAGAGGTTATGACGCAAAATTACCCCACGGTTTCCTCTGACTGTTCGGTTGAAGACCTGTCAGCTGCATTTGAACGCACCGGCGTGCATGGATTTCCCGTCCTTGATGCCGACGACAACTTAATCGGCATCGTCACCGCAGGCGACGTAGAACGAGCCTTACTGGACGGATCGGATGGTTTGACGGCACAGGAAATAGCCAGCCGCTCCCTTCTCGTCGCCCACCCGGAGCAGACGCTGGGTGAGCTCGTGGGCAGGATCGGGGCCGAGGTGGGCTATATCCCGGTTGTCGACCGCGATCACCCGAAAAGGCTGTTGGGAATGTTGCGGCGCCATGATATCATCGGCGCCTATGCCCGTGCACAGCGCCGCTGAGCGAGAACTTCGTCATTGGAAAATATACTTTTCACCACACGGCGGCTATCAAGAGCGAAAGCCTAAAACAACAAGACTGATGATTCATGACCAGACCCTGAAACGCTGTGCTAAACAACCATAGGGTCTGTCTCAGGGTGCAAGAGATCTTGATTAGCCGTCCGCCCGTAAATTTAACTCGCCCGCCCTTGCTCCATCACCGCGTATGAAAAGCCCTCGATTATAGAAGAGGCCCCTTTCATCCTACTAACTAACCGCCTTGTTATCCTATTTCAATGTTGGCTGCCGAGGTTGCTCTGTCCCATGAGGCGTGGTAACCGTGACCGGCCCTCTGGTTTCCCCCTCCCTTATAAACCCTGCCTTATGTCCTAGTCGCGGTCCTTAGTCCTTGTTATATCCCTGGCCAGGGGCCAATGACCTTGATCTCGGTATTCGTATCATTGGCCGGGTTAACATCCCCAGGGGATGATCTGGCCGTAAGCGTTGCAACTCCCGGTTTCTCAAAGAGTACATCGAATTTCACCGTCACCGTCTCATTCTTTGTTAAGGTGACAGACACCGGGCTCTCGCTGACAGGCACCTCATTCAGAGTCAAGCTCAAACTCCGAGTCTGAGTTTTCTTGCTGAAATTTTTAACAAGTACCTCCACCTTATTTGTCTCACCGGCAAGAATCCCAACAGGAACATACACACCAAGGATACCAACATCCGGCAGTTTGACAGCAGTCGTTGTGGTCCTACCCGTTTGGACACTGTCTCCAACGTTTATGGTAGCAATCTGCCCGGCACCTGCTCCGTGGACTCTTCCATCTGGAATAAAACACCCGTACATACAGGCAGCTTCTCCGTTAGAGACCCCATTTGTCGCAATAACCTGAATACTCATAGCCATAGTGATTAACGGCGTCATGGCCAATAGCAGCGCGGTGGTAAATAAGCACAACAAATAGTATGACGATTCCGGTAATTTTAGCGTTTTCATAGTCCTGCCTCCTGTTCTCATTCAGCATAGCTCAGAATGGTTAAGAACCCTCAATACCAGAACCAATGCCGGCTCGAATCAAGTCCGAGCGCCTCGATGTACTGTTTGTTAGCCGCCGACAGCTTCTCCCTCTGAACAAGGCTGTATTACTCTCTCTGCCAGTTGTCCGAATTGAGGCGGGCCCCATTGCCCTCTTGTCAAAAACCTCATCTGGCTTTCCATTTTACCAAGTGATCATAAATGAGGAGTAATCCCTGATCCTGTCGTAAGCAAATGAAAGCTTGCCATGAGATTTCTTTATAAGAAGATACCTATTGCAAGATTGTGAAAATATGCCCTTTCTAAACAGTAGGTTCAAGTAGAGAGGGAAGTGGATCTCGATGATTATGAGCTTTGCCCACCACTCTCCGGAGAGTTTAAGACAAGGGGCATAGACTTTGGACAGGATATATAACCAGAAGATGAGCACAATTCTCATCTTGGGTGCAATGATCCTGGCCTTTCCGGGCAACTGGTCACATGGCTGTGTGCTCTACTCAACGACTCTCTATAGATGGGGTCCAGGTCAAGTCGTCGGCCTTGGATGATCTTTCTCGATGGAAAGATCATACTCATGTCGCATCCGAGCAATGACTCGATCAGCCATCGGCCTCAACGTGAAGTATGCGAGCCATCGATTCAACAGGCCTTTGACTTCAAAGGCGCCTGTGAACGTAATCCGGGTGTGCCCTTGCCCATCCGGATCAAATTCAAGCCGATCCGTGACATTCGAAATCGGAAGCAGCGTTCCATCCAGCCAATCTCCAAGATGCCGATCGGCATACAGACGATCTTTGGTGAAATCGGTAATTATGATTTCGCCCACGAGTGTTTTGCCGCTTGGGAGATGAACGACTACTTGACGCCGCGCCCCGACTCCCGTCATCGCCTCCGAACCACCTTCAATCGATTGGACCGTTGGGAACCGTTTCGACCAATGGGTCGGTCTCACAAACCACGCCCAGGCCTTCTCTGGAGTCCGCAACACCGTGATTTCAGTCCCAATGTGGTATGCTCTTGGTAAAAACAGCGCCCCCGCAAGAACGATCAGGATAAGACCTCCAACCACAGCAATCCCACACCATTGTAACAATCTTATCTGTGCGTTTGACATCTTTACCGACGCCTCATAGAAAAAGCAGGGTCTCTACACGAGGTTCACATCACAAGGGAGTGCGCTGCGGTCATTTCAGGGCTCTCCCGCTGCGCTGACTAAATGGCCTCGACGATTTTGTTGGTAGCAGGCCTCGGTACGTTCGGTGCAAAAAAGCTTCTCTTTCCCGTAACTGATCGTCTTCAGCCGTGGGAGCAATCCCCAACGCAACCAAATAGCGCTTGAGCGCCTCCGCCCGGCGCTTCCCCAATATTCTTTTTAAACCTCATCATAGTAGTGCTGAATTGCCTTGAAGATCCGCCGGAGGGATTGCATGGTCTGAGCAACGGCGCATCTCTTTCATATCTGGTCTGATGCATATACTATGTATACATAATTTATGCATCAATAATATCTGCCTAGAGGACGGTTGTCAAGTAATTTTATGGAATGATCATACGAGCACAGCTTGCAACCACCAGGATGATCCCGCAGCTTTTGTTTCCCTTACGAATAGAGATAAAACACTGTGATCCCGATTCTAACAAATCAATCCACAGGACAGTGGTCGCCATATCGGGTATAAAGCAGATTGCATCTGGGCTCGCAATGTTTAGTTCAGCTCCATTCTCCGAGCGATAATCGGGCCGATTGTCTGTAATCCGCTGAGAAGTGCTATCCTCCACTCATAATTCCAACCTCGACTTTCGAGGTATCTACTTTGCGACAGAGGGGATCCTCTACGTCGACCCCGGCCAGGCAGAGAGTGCGCGGACCTACGATCTGGACAGCAAGAGCAGAGCGTAGAAAACTACTCTCCAAAAGGTCGCTGGATTGGCAATGTCCTTTATCACATAAACTTTTCAAACATCATAATAATTTTCTTCCATAGTCATGCATGAATGGATGGTTTTGCCTTTTGAGTTGTTTGGTGGAATTGACAGGTCGAATTTAAGGTACGGTCAGGTAAACTTTCTCCATGATGGTTAAAGGGTAAACTTCACCGGATAATTCCTACCTTAATACGCAGTCAGGGTGCTTGGGAGTTGGTTAAATCGATGCGGTTGAGCCCGCTCGAAATCAGTTCATTCAGGATATCCCGAATCAATTCAGGATGAAAGAATACCACCTTTGTGTTATTCTGGTCTGCGATTTTCGAAGTAATCTTCACACCCGTTTTCGGATTAATGATTTCCACATTCAGAGAAAAATGCGCATCGATTTTTGTGTACCCAAAATGGGAGATGGCCTCCGCCCAAACGGACTGGATCGTCCCAGTCACCACCAGATCAGTGGTGATATCCTTTGGCTTGATCCTAAGCGAGGCAAGACGGGCATCCCAACCCCGCTGTCGAAGAGAGGCAACCAGCAAAATGAAAATGTTCTCTCCAACGGGAGTTATGGGAGACTCAAATGTATCCACCTGGCCGAAAAGGTGGATGCGTCGTGCGATTAGCTTACGATCTTCCCGCTTGTCTTCCAGAGGGAAGACTACTACCTTTTGTTGTGACGGGGCAGTCCTGAAATTGGAAGGAACTTTCCCTTTATAGGAAAAAATGATCGGAAACCGCGTCCCAGCGCCAGCGCAGGCAGATAGGAGAAAGAGAACCCACACCCCGCAAAAGATATAGACGAATCGTTTCATGTCAGCTTCCCTGATGCCATCTTAACAAGATGGCCCTGCCAGTTCAAAGCTCCCATTACTTCTCGTTGTGCTCACTAGAGAAAGGCCCTCAACTCCAGAAGTGATTAGCCATTTCAGCTGCGGTATCAATGGTAAAAGAACAATAACGAGCGCGTTGAACAATTCTATAAAACTATACATTTGAATTTTTTGGCCAGGCGGAATCACCTCACTTGAATCTCAGACTCCACGTCAACGACACCACGTAAATGGCCGATATCCTCGATCAGCATCACTTTGCCCATCAACTGATCGACCTCCCCCCTAAGATGGATGGTGCCGTCTTTGACCGAGACGCTGATTCGGCCCTCCTTCACCAAAGGACTCACTCGGAGATAGGTGTTGACCTCCTTGGCCACATCGGCATCCGGCATCCTTTCAGTCAGCATCTTCAGCTCGGACACCACATCAACAATCCCCACGGGGCGTGCTGCGACCTCCATGGCCAGCCTCATCTGCTCGGCGGTCTTTACCGTTCCGGAGAGATGGGCAATACCATTGCTGACCTCTACCTTGATCGCGGTTCTCCTCAGCATCGGCTCCTTATCTAGCCCATCACGAATATCGCTGGCGATGATCTGGTCTTCGATCATAGGCGGGATCACATTGATTCGATTGATGACCCCCCGTATCCCCAGCCTGGTCGCTCCCACAATCGTCTCGGCTAAGTATTTTTGATGCAGTGTATCAACATGTCCGGTTAATGTCACGGTATGGTCTTTGCTTTCCACACGAATATTATCGGCATTGACCCGGCTGTCCATTTTCAGACGCGCAAAGCTGTCGTTATCGATCTGCTCATCTGAGGTTTTCGGAAGATCTCCTGTACAACCAAAGAGGACCACCACAAGACAACTGATCACCGCCCACCCCTCTAAGCCAAGCTTACGCATTGTGTCCTCCTCATATCTGCACTAACTTATCCTAGCGCTTCGCGGACAGCGTCTTGTGATCCTCCTTAGACCAATGAGTTTAGATCTAACCACCCGCCTTGTCTCACGATAGAATAAAATCCAGCCCTCTATGATTCAAACAAAGATTCACTAAAACCACACGTACACCCGGACCGTTTGCCTACGTGATTCACCCATGATGCAGGGCATATTCCGCAGCACCCGTCGTTTTGATGATGTTTGCGGCCTTGGAGACGTCCTCCTTTGCACCATGCGCAATGACCAGGAATTTATCGGCTTTGATTGCCGTCTCATACTTTATAACACTGTCCTTGGGGATTCCGATACTGTAGAGTCCTGCACCGAGCGCGTTTAAACCACCAAAGAGGGCCGCACCTCCAAGGGCTTCAACAATTACCGAAACAATGGGACCACCGATCAAGAGCGGTCCAATCCCCGGAACCCAAAAGAATGCCCACCCGAACAATATACCCCAGATACCACCCCAGAAGGCTCCTAGCTTGCCCCAGTACTTCATCCGGTCTCCAGCATTGTAATAGCCAACAACGCTTTCATCCGTATGATAATCCTTGCCCATGATGGACAACTTCTTCATATCGAAGCCAGATTTTTGGAGCGCTTTGATCCCAGCTTCGGCATCGATATGGCTCTTGTACACAGCCACCACTGCATTTTTATCGGCCATGGTTTACCTCCTTTGTTTTTTCAACCATTTTCAAGTTTAACTCGCGAAAGTCCGGTCGTTTCCCAGATTCAGAACCATTTGATGAGCTTGTCCCACACCTGGCGATTCTCTGGGCCACTTCACCCAGATCCTTGCCGACCTCATTACTCAAAACATTGATCTCATCACGCAAAACGAGTGCCTGACTGGCGCGGTGTTCATCGACGCCCGTTTTACTATACTCGGCGAGCGAATCCGAAGCTGCCTGAAGTTCAATTCGAGCGTCCTGGGGGTTCCCCTCTTCTATCATTCTCTTGACCAGCATCAGATTTTCGTGCGCTCTCTCAAGAGGCCGATCCTCTTCAGCAAACGCAAAGATCACTCCGTCTTCCTGAATGGCAGACAGAGCCCGATCCGCCTGCTCAAGCTCTCCCTGTTCCAAAGCGGTCTTCGCAACTTCAAGATGGTCCTTGGCCAACAGGACATCAAATTTAATCTGAGTGTTAAACGAAGATACCTCCTTGATCACCGGTGCCCCCGTGAGTTTGGCGTCTCTTGCTACTTCCCGATTTCCCGTGATGATGGGACCTTCTAGCGATATTTGGTCGGGTTCGCTATACATAGGCACGAAGAACGGTTTAACTCTACTTTCGTCCTGATAGACGTTGTCGCCTGCCCTGATGGTTGCTCTGATCGAATAGTCGGGTTCTGCCTTCTCAATGATCTTGACCAAAGTCTGTCCTTTATTGATCTGAGCAAGGGCCTCTTGTTTCTCCTTGTTCTCCATGGCCTGTCGTGCATGATCGATATGCACAAGCAGACGACCCACTACCATAGACATCGCTCGCCATTCCTTATCATTTAATTGAACACCTGGGATGGTCTTCACATCTGCTGTGATACCGGAACCAGCGGCGAGAACCGGCACAGTGGCTTGGCTCGCTAAGAGGGCAAAGCCTAGCCTCGTGCCCCACCATGATAGAGATCTTATCTTATTCATCTTTGGTTCCTTTTTTCTTCCAATGGTACTTCCGAGCTCTTTATAGAACTTCAATTTTGTTGATCGCCCTCTTGATATCCGGGAGTTCAGATAAAAGCTCACTCACGAATCTCTTATCGGTCTTCTGGTACATAATCCCCATCACGGTGACAATCCCGTACCGGGCACGGATTTTAAGATCCCCGATGTTGAGTAACGGTTACTCGATGAGAGTTGACTCTGCTTCCTTTTCCACTTTAAAGTTCTTGTTCAAAACCGGTACCACCTGAATATCATTCTCGATCCCTCGAATATCTGGAACCTCCATGACGAGCTGTGCGGCCAGTCCCTTTTCTTCCCTTGCGAGAACAGTCCCTCTGAGCTTGACGATCCCGTTATGGCACGATACTCCAAGGTCGTCGAGTTCAAAACGACCGTCTCTTTCTATGACATATTTCACTGCAGCTTTGATCCAGAGATCCCCATGGTGCCTGGCTAAAACCGGGGCGGACAAGGCGAGGAACAGCACCATCCCCAGAATTACCACCCGCGAAGAATAAACTAAACCTTTCATATTTAAGATCACCTGCTCTTGATCACCGTTATTTTTCTATGCCACAACAGAAATCTTATTACTCTACTTCGACTACATACAAAATTTGATCCATAGAATCCAACCAAGACATCCTTACGCCTGTAACCCGAACTGGGTATATGGTTCAGATGTCCTCACCGCATTGATTGCACGCAATCTCGTTGTATAACCTATTTTCTTAAGATCATTTAGAATCCGAATCTCGGATCCCCAGTCACTCCAAAACACTCCCCGAACAGGGAGAACCGATAGCCGTACCGGAGCCAATATCGGCAGGACCGCCAGCAGCTCTCTCGAAAGATTCAATGGCTTCATGTCCCGGTAGATCTCTTTTACCTCATCGATTTCCCGTGCTGTCCCGAGTGCCTTCCCAATCCGCTGAAAGGCAGAGTATAGGGTCGGAACCGCGCGGCACATCAGACTCAGCATTGTCCGGGCCTTAAAGGCCATGACCAGTGTGTTCCACAAGCCGCCCCTCTGAACCAGCTCTCTGGCGACATTCGGTCCCGGCTTCTCGATGAACCACAAGACCGGATGAAGACCCGAGAATGCCGAGTCCTTCACCTCTGCACCCGGCAGGATATACCCGTACTCCGGCTCCAGCCCATACGGCTCTACCCCTAAGAGGACTAGTCGCGACGGATCTCGCTCCACCACCCGGCAGGCTAGATCCACGTAGCCCATGAATAGATCTTCTTCTAAGATGAAATGATCCGAGGGAAACACCGCCACCAGAGATTCGGGATCGCGCTTGGCAAGACGCATCAAGGGAAGGAGCAGGCCAGGGCCGGTCTCTTTGTTCTCGGGCTGAAGAACCACGGTCTCCGGGGGACGAACGGAGAGCTGCCGGCAGACATCGGGATACCGGAGATGATCCTCATTCACCACCGTGAAGAGGCGGTCCGGGGGGATCAGCTTCTCGGCACGGTGATAGGTGTGCTCCAGCATGGAACGTCTTCCGATGAAATTGACATATTGTTTGGGAAGAGCATCTCCCCGTAATTTATGAATAAGCGGCCAAAGTCGCTTGCCTTCTCCGCCCGCCAGAATAATGCCGCAGCGAACACCTGGATTATTCTTTCCGTTTGTGGAATTCATGGTCTATCCTCCTCTCCCTTTCCGTTCACACCTATGGCACCTCAAGCGTTGGTATATCCCCACTCCAAACGATCGAGGATAGTGGATACGGTTGAAATGTGAAAGTACATCCTTCTGTTTTCTTTCGGTTTAATTCGCTGACCGAAGTTCCATTTTCATCGCGCACTGTTTTGAGCAGCCAAAGTTCTGGGCCCGTGACACCGAAACTTTTTTAAAACCTCTTCAGAATACTGCTGGATTGCCTTGAAGATCCGTCGTAGGGACTGCATGGTCTGGGCGATGGCGCGTCTCTTTGATATCCTGGGCTGATGCATTTATTATGTCTACATATGTTATGTATACATAATAGTTGTTTATAGGATGGCTGTCAAGTAGTTTTATGTTATGAGAAATGCTCTTAATCTTAGGATAGACCTAGGCCAGGAAAACGCTAAAAGATAGCGAGAAAACTTATATGGGGCGACATGGAGCTCATTTACGGGCGAGAGGAAGCGATGCGAGTTCACCTATAAGGCAGATATCTAGTGTAAACACAAAACATTTTAAAACCTCTATTATAAGAATATGTTGAGTTCACTGAAAAAAAAGAGTAGCAACTTCTTGAAAGAGGTGCGCGATGTTCTGTGCGGCTAGATTTTATCGATTGCCAAAAGTTATGCACATGAAGCGATATATTTGTTTGTTACGTGCCGAAGGCGACGTTTCCCCAGATGTGATTGTTCAACCGGTGTCACACAGTCATCTCGTTCCTGCTCAATGAAAACTCACACCATGGGAAGTGCAGAGCTGCAGTGGCACCACTCACTGGATATGTCTGCAACACTATAGGCGTCGTTACCCGGCATCTACACGATTCTGATTGATCAAATCTTGATTTTTATCGCCCTTAACTTTCGCAAGGAACAGCCCACGTTGGATCGGCTTGGCGATCGTTCGAGATCTGTCCGCAAACTAGTAAAAACAAGCCCCAAGAGTAGACAACCACGTAGACCATTGGGGCTTGAAATTTCTGGGTTTTATAGGAAGATGTACCTGGTGTTACACTCCGAAACCGATTATCTATCTAAATATCTTAGCGTGCCGCGATGCCTTGCGCAAACAGGGACAGTTCCCCATCGATCGCACTCAAATTGGTCAAACCTCCATCGTGTTCGATTCGGAACATATCTATACCTCCGTTACCAGGATCCAAGGCATAAAGAAAACGTCCGTCAGCGGTAATAGCCACATCGAGAGGTTTATTCCCATTCCCAGAGACTCCGTCAACTAGAGCAACCTGCCCGTTTCGAGTCATGAGCCGATAAGAGGAGAAGGTCCCGTTGCCGGGGTTGGCAGTAAAAACATCTCCGACGCCATCTCCGACGATCCAGCAGGGCGCTTTCTGTCCGTTGGGCACTGACCCGCTTATCACCTGCAAGGTGTCATTCGAAAGAATCTTGTAAGACGAAACCGCGTTAGAACCAGCTTCAGCGACTAGCAGGCGTCCCCGGCTATCGAAGATAAACCCGAAGGGGGTCATGCCATTCGAGATTGACGTGACTGGAGTCACCGCGGGAAATCCGTCATCGTTCACGAAGTATACGAGAATCTTGCCTCCCACTTTATCCGTGACGACCAATGTCTCGCCCTTTGGATCGAAACCCACCTGGGCGTATCCTCCGTTGGATGCCAGCGATCGGGTGGATCCGGCGAGAGGAGTCAACCGGCCTTTGTGGTCCAATTTGAAACCGGCGATGTTGGGCGACGACCCGGCATTCAGTACATAAACAAGATCGTGGTAATCGGTCAGGCTCACGGGTAACAATCCTCCCGAGTTCACTTTGTCGGTTAATTTCAACCCATCCGGGCCGACTTGAAAGACCGAAATCTCGTTGCTTCCCCCGTTAACGGCCAACAGCCATTGGTTGTCCCTGCTGAGGACAATCGAATTCTGAGAGCCTAACGGATCTAACCCGCCGCCGGAACCCGTCCCGCCCGTCGATACGGTACCCGCTTTCGTCAGAGCGCCGTCATGGTCCCGGTCGAAAATCACCACTTCATTGCCACCGGGAGCATTCGTCATGGTGTACACCGCACCGGCACTCTTATCGCCTCTGTCCTTATCTTTGTCTTCCGGGCCTTTTGCAAAAACCGCCGTCGACAAGATCATAAACATTGCTATGCTTAAAACTGTGTACATAATTTTGCTTTTCATTTCAATCCTCCTTGACATGTTGGTTAAATTGCCGTTTATCGCTATTCCGTTCCCTTCCCATTCATCTTGTCTCCCGCCATTCCGTTCTCATTCATCATCTTGTCCTGTTTCATCGATCCTGCCTTCATCTCCTTTTTCTTCATCATCATTCCTTGCTTCTTCATTTCTTTTCCTTGAGCGATCATCTCGTCACCCTTCTTGACCATCTCATCTGCAGTCATCTGTTGGCCTTGCATCATTTCTCCTTTCTTACCGTCCGTCTTTATGCTGTCCGGCTCCATCGCGAATGCCAAAAACTCAAGAAAAGCATTCCAACCAGGGCCAGCATCCAAACCGAAGCGTTTCTTTCTG
>Ga0207048_10172_pt1 | contig 20938 bp, 19 predicted proteins | sample Alteio_BWMinCont_65_FD_153301 | JGI IMG/M metagenome (GOLD analysis project Ga0207048, IMG submission 153301) | Enriched cells from forest soil in Barre Woods Harvard Forest LTER site, Petersham, Massachusetts, United States -... | ecosystem: Environmental > Terrestrial > Soil > Temperate forest >...
CTACGGGCTTGGCGTGAATGTCGAACGATCCCCAGTAAAACACGCTGCTGTTCCTTTCCGGCGCAACCGCTAAAATTTTCATCTCCGGATGGCGGCGAAGGAGGACACCGTAGTCTTGAGGAAGCTGGTCAGAGTCACCCAAGGCGACGATTAGAAAGTCGGGCCGGGTACCGTCCACCACCGCCGGGATCTGTTCCTCGTCCTGAATTTCGGCCACGATCACAATGTCCGGCTGCTCGGTGATCGTTGAAAGTAGTAGTTCACGCATCAAGCGTGGGCGGTTGGCAACGACAACACGAATGGGCCGCATGATCACTCCGCTCCTTATCGCGCGCTCGGCGGAAGCTGCGCGGACTATCAGCGAAAATGAGAAATACGAACAGGTTCAAACGAGAGGGATGAAGCGTCTGGAACTAAGTGCGTCGCAGGGGTCCAGAGGCTTGGCAAGGGTTTCGTGGGGCTGCGCAAGTCAAGTACCAAAAACGGTCTATGTCAGATAGGTTAAGAAATTGAACCCAAGATACACAACATAATTACTATCCACAGCATTAAGATTTTCTAATATCTTTGATCTAGTCCTTGTTCACATCATGTGATAGTAATGTTCGTACTATGCCCCTGCCCCGTGAAATCGTCGATATGAGGATGATCCCGAATGGTCCTTACATCCACTTCTGTTTTCATGGTTGCCGGAAACCGCTTGTTACGCGAGACGCTTACGCGAATGCTCAAGAAGAGGGGCGACTTCGACGTCGTGGGAGTTTCTCCCAGCTTGCCCGGAGTCAGCTCAACCATCGCTGCCTCGGGAGCCAACGTTCTAATTCTGGATGGTGTAACAGCGCGGCTTTCCAAATGCTGTTTGATTTCCGAGGTACTGGCGCTCGATCGCAGCCTTAAGGTTGTCCTGATCGATATGGACAACGACCCGGCCGCGTTTCTCGAGTGCGTTCGCGCGGGAGCGCTCGGATACGTTCTAAGGGATGCGTCCGCCGCCGAAGTCGTATCGGCGGTGCGCGCCGTGGCGGAGGGTCAGGCCGTCTGCCCGGCGGAACTTTGCCGCTGTCTGTTTTGCGCCCTTGCCGAACGGCGCCACCTTCCCAGCGCGCAGGTGAAACTCGAATTCGGCCTGACGCGCCGGCAGCAGCAGCTCGTTCCTCTCATCGCCCAGGGCCTGACCAACAAGGAAATCGCCACGCACTTGAACATCTCCGAACAAACCGTGAAGAATCATATCCACTCGATCCTGCGACGAACCGGAGCCACGGACCGATTGCAAGTTACGGACCTGACGCGTGCGTGGGGTGCGTTTCAATAGTTCTTGTCGCTGGCCGGCGGCTTGAACGCCACAGTCTGAGAAGCCCTGGTCGCCACCGTGAGATCATTTGGGCAACTTATTCTTGCCGGGATTCCACAAAAGCGGGTGAATAGCAGGCAGACAGCGGAGCGGCCTCTGACTCTTGCTATTTGCGGCCGTCGGAGATGGGATTGGCAACTACCTTCTTATATTTTGACATCTCGGATGGCGAGCAGAGCATCTCTCCCATATCCACATCCGGCGGCAACAAATGAAGCGTCAACTTGTCCGCTGCCACCCAGGGCTTGGTGTACATCTTGGGGTCGTCAATCGTTACGGTAAGCTCTAAAATGTCGCGACTGGCGCGGTGAAAGCGTTCGATCACGTGCAAGGCATCGCTATGCGGACGGCCGACGTTATCCAACCAAGTTCTTTCGTCCGTTCCCACGGTGTCGACCACAAAGTTGTAATCGTCCTCCCAATGGCCGACCGAGTATCCGTAAAATCTGGGTTCGGGATCCTTGGGCAGCTCTCGGCCGTCGGTCCAAATGATTCGATATGCGTTATAAAATTGATTCAACCAAACGATGTAGTTCGGAGTCTGAATAATCGTCATGGCCTTGAGTGAGAAGAGGTCGATTCGCGGAAATCCCACGGGTTCGCAAGAATCGAGCGGATCATTCGCCAGCCCGACGGGAACCTGCTCTTCCCCCTCGCCCGGCTTATTCTTTGCGCGTGCCTCCCTGCCTAGCGAAGTGTACGGCGGTTCCGGCCGGTGGTTGGCGTCGTCGGGATAGTCCTTTGCGCCTTTCGGTTGCGTGCCGCCCTCTGCTACTCCATCCCATGTTCCGGAAATATCCCGGCGAGGCGCGGGGCCGGATTTCTTGCCGGCGAACGCGGGCTTGTCCGGTATGGGCGTGTTCCATTTGTCATGGTTTGCCCACCAGTCGTCCTGCTGCATGCCACCACCTGGCTGGCTGGGGGCACCGGACTGGGCGTATAAAAAGGGTGAGAATACGAACAGGACAAAAAGCGTGGCAATCGAGATCACTGGGCGCTGTGACATTTCTTAGGAAAGTCTCCTGCGGCGCATTTTCACCGGCGCGCCATCCAGCTAACTTTCGTTGGGTGATCGTTATTTGGCGGCCCGTTAGAGCGTATATCTTCCGGTGGTCACCAACACTTTCCCGTCGGGAAGCACGACCCGTCTGATTCGCCCGACCGCCGCGCCGTTTTTCGCCGGCATAACGTCGACCGTGACTTCATCCCCGGCCTTGAGCGTGGTGGCGGTCCAGCCGGTGCGGCGCAGGTCCACGGGACTGTTGGCTTCTAAAACCCAATGCGTGGTGTTGCCGCTCTCGTCTTTACTGTCGAGCCACAGGAAACAATGGGGATTGGCCCAGGTCCAGTCGGTCACCGTTCCTTTGACAGTCTTCGTTGCTGCGTAGTCGTAGGCAGAGTTGCCGTGGTGCGCGGGCATCGGAAATGCACTGAAGAGCGCGAATATGACAAGGAAAATTGGCCGGAGTGTGTTTCTCACTGTGTCGCTCCAGATTTCTGTTCGGGCAGCGCGTGGTTTCGGTTACTTTTCAAAATTACTGAAGTCGAGATAATCTCCCGAACAAGAGATTTCGCCGAGCTCCCAAGCCGGCCTTAGCTGGTAATAGAACGTCGTAGTCCAGGGCTTCGCCAGCGCCTTCGGGTCTTCCATGGTGATATCCAACTCCAGGTGGTCATAGTTCACGCGCCGGAAGCGCTCGATGACGTGCAACTGATCGCTGTGCGGGTGACCCAGGCGATCGAGCCACGTCTTGTCGTTGAATCCGACTGTGTCCACCACGAAGGTCGTGTCACTCTCCCAGTGGCCCACGGAAGTGCCCATCCACAGGAGATCCGGGTCGCTTGGAAGCGGGCGCCCGTCGGTGTAAATGCGCCGCACGGTGTGGTCGTACTCGTAGAGCATCAGCGTATATTTCGGAGTGTGCACGAACTCAAAGGGATAGGGATGGAAGTAGACTCGAGGCACGCCCGGAGGGTCGCATCTTGTGAGCACCGGATCGTTCGTGGTTTTCAGCGTGAACTGTCCGCCGTTGGAGGCCTTCGCTTCCTTGTATTTTGCTTCCGCCCAGGGCGTTAATTCAGGGGGATCCTTGGTAAACGTGTAGTTCGTAAACCCGCGCTGCGATCCGGGCGGATTTCGCATCATCCAGACTCCGGTCAGATCGTGCACGGGAGCAGGGGCGGACTCGCTCTTTGGCGGCGGGCTTGATCGATCCGCTGATGGGGCGCCGCCCTGAGCGTACAAAGCGGTCGAGAGGGTGCAGACCGCGGCAATTCCAAGGAACGAACTACGCCAGATGGTTTGCACTTGCTCCTCCCCTTGGCTCTCGTGCCTCTCGCGGCATTGTCGGTTACTCCTCGAAGAGGTGCAGCGGCTCACCGTCGGGCCCGATGAGCTTGTTGATCCACATCGTGTGCGGATCGTTCTTGCTCACGTATCCGCTCGCCGTGATGGAGTCTCCGGGCTTCAGCGTGTGCTTGTCCCAGCCAGCCCTGGACAGTTTGTTCGGGGCGGTCAGTTCAGCCTGCCACTTTTCGGTCTCGCCCTTGTCGTTCTTCACGTCAAAATAAAGCTGCACGTGCGGATTGATAAAACGGAATTCCGTCATCGTCGCCTTGACCGTGACCACTTTGCCCGTATCGTACGACGCGGTCCCGTGATGCGCGAGCGCCGGACCCGCGACGACGAGGAATGCCACAAAACAAACTGCCGCAAGAGGAATTTTTGCTCGCATGGGGGTCACCTTTGCGGCGGATTCTCTCACCGCTCCCCGCAGGTGTCAATTAAGGGTTCGAACCAGTAGTGTCCTAGTTTAATTCCAAGATTTGGACACTACCGGCAAACGGGTGATTTTCCGATCTTGGAGCCGGCGCCTCTCAGGAGGGACGAGCTTTAGCTCGTCCGTATCGGGTACTTCCAGGTCCGGCTTCAGCCGCTGAAGCTTCAGGGGCTGAAGCCCTGCCTCGGAGGCATTCGAATGGCCGAGCTGAAGCTCGGCCCTCCCAAAATCTATCGTCCCGAATGAAGTTCCGATCCCGGGGATTGCGGCCGTTTAGTGCTCTAGTTTGATTCCAAAACTAGTGCCCGAGCGGGATCAGCTAACGTAAGAAGACAATTGCAGGATGCGGAGACCGGGTATGGTTGGAAAGCTGCGATCGTTCGTGACAAAAGCCGTACAGCCGGCTGCCAATGCCGCCACAACCTGGAGAGAATCAGGTGTCTTGACTCCCGTTGCGGCTCTTAACTGCGCAGCCGCTCGCAGATGGTCGCGGGAAATATCTGCAACGTGGACGCCGCGGCTCCGCGTGAGAAGCGCTTCATATCGCCCGGCCAATAGATGGTCTCCGGAACGGTAGGGAACAACCAAGACTTCGAGCAAGGTCAGCGCGGATGTAACGAGCTCCTTGCGGCCCGCGTTCACTTCTCTAAAAAGAAGCTCAACCAGCGGAAGAAACCGGGGATGTTCTTCGATGAAGTAGATGAAGATGGCCGTGTCCACCCCGACAGGGCCGCGCCCGACATCGGCCATCAATCCCATGACGCCCGTTCTCGTTCAACGTGTTTCGACGGGTCAACTCCTCTCCAGTGCTCTTTGCCCAGCCCCTTGAGATCAAGAATCGACAGAGGTTTGGCCGTTTCAAGAATGTCGCTGAGAAGATGAGTAACCTCCTGGGCGACCGACCGGTGCTGTCGCTTCGCTCGAGCCTGGAGCTTCCTGTAAAGAGAGTCGGGAAGGTTCTTGATGTTAAGGACCGCCATAGGGTTCCTCCTAAACTCCTCCATAATGGAGGAACCATCAATGGCTTGTCAATGGCACTATTGGCGTCAAGAAACTTCTGCATAGGCGAGCCGGAGGTGCCGCCAGCTAGCGCTGTCATTCTGAGCGAAGCGAAGAATCTCTCTGGCCTCTGTTATCATCGCGGCAAGGCGGCTGAACTACCACTCGCGAGAACCCGTTGTGAAAACCTATCACGTCTACATCATGGCAAGCGCGTCGAGAGTTCTCTACATCGGCGTAACGAACGACCTCCTGCGCCGGGCCCGCGAGCACAAGGAGAGGAAAGTTCCCGGTTTTACCGCGCGCTACCGCGTGACCGAGCTGGTCTACTTCGAGGCATTCGGCGATATTCGCGTTGCCATTGCCAGAGAAAAGCAACTCAAGGGCTGGCTGCGGTCCAGGAAGATCGCGCTGATCGAATCGTTCAATCCGCATTGGAAGGACTTGAGCGCGGAATTGCAGAATCCAAACCCGCAGACAAGAACCCAGAGAGATTCTTCGCTCCGCTCAGAATGACCTGCGACAAGCCGCACAGCCCGCCGCAGAGGTCTATGCTACCCGACACTGACAAATGGGCCCAAGAGCCCCATCCTTGGAAATCGTCAAGATGGGCCGTCCGAAATTCAAAACAAAAGGCGGGACACCGGCCAAAAGCCGCGCCAGCCGCTTACAGGTCGGAATGATCGCTGACAGTCATCGACAACAAACCCATAATGTTATAGCTTTTTGACTATATGAGATTAAGCTACGTTGCTATCAAGAACTATCGGTCGATTGAAAATTTGAAGCTCTATTTCGACCCGAAGTGTCGCATTTTGGTCGGAATCAATGAATCCGGTAAGACCAATATTCTGAAAGCTCTAAACCTTCTCGATCCGGAAAAAGCAACGACGCGCCGCGATCTAAGAGAGCCCGGCCTTCACGAAAGTCAAATCACGGAAGCGTATGTCAGGTTCGTCTTTACCCTGACCAGTGAAGAGGTCTCGACGCTCGTTGAAGCTGTGAAGGGAAAGATCTTGTCAAATACCTATGCGTCACCAATTGTCAAGTTTTCGGAGACTAGCTACACGCTGGAAGAGTTTTGCAAATCGCGCGAAGCGTTGTACATAGCCAATCTACTTGTACCTACTAAGCATCCTTCAGCTTGGGCCTTACCAAACGATGCAAAAATTATGAACAAATGGAAAAAAGTGGGGCCTTCCTGTCCGCAAGACTTCTCAGTTTCCAAAAGCAATTCAAAGCAAGTACTTCTAAAAGTGTTTACGCTAGTTGATACCTCAGAATTTGCAGACATTCCGACGGAATATCTAGTAGAAGCCGAGGTGAGCGACATTTACGATCCGGTGTCCGTCTTTCTAAAATCGAAGGTGCAAGCCAGCCTGCCCAAAGTATTGTTCTGGGACTATGACGAGAGCAAGCTACTTCCACCGAAAATTAACTTAGATCAGTTCTGCGAGAATCCTGATAGCTGTCTCCCACTAAGAAGAATGTTCCAGTTATACGGAACTGTCGACATTAAAAAAGACATCGCTACCGCGAAGGCGGGCAGCGCAAACGCCTTGACAAACCTACTGCGGCGGGTGGCGGAGAAGACATCGAAGCACTTTCACAATACTTGGCGTGAATACGACAATATTAAGTTCTCCCTCGCGATGGACGGGCCCGACCTTGTAGCACGCATCGAGGACGAGTCAAATCATTACGAGCTGTCCCAAAGAAGTGACGGCTTCAAGCGATTCGTGACTTTTTTGCTCATGGTCTCGGCGGTAGACGCGAGCAACCTCCTAAAAAATACGTTACTCCTGATTGATGAGCCTGAGATTGGTCTCCATCCCTCAGGTGCACGATATCTTATGGACGAGCTGATTGACATATCCAAGAATAACTATGTGGCGTTCAGCACCCATTCAATCTTTATGATTGATAGCAAAATAATTAAGAGACATCTAATCGTAAAGAAGAAGGGCGAAATAACCGAGGTTGAGGAGGTTTCGGAATCGAACATACAAGACGAGGAAGTCATTTATAAATCGCTAGGGTATTCCATATTCTCAAACCTCAAAGAGAAAAGCCTTATCTTTGAGGGCTGGAGAGACAAAAAACTCTTCGAGACCGCAATCGCGAGAGTCCCGGCAGAGTTTGAAGAGGTAAAGGAGTTGAAAGGCTTGGGTCACTGTTTTGCTCAAGGCGTTAAGCAAGTGAAAAATATAACGCCCCTTTTTGAAGCTGGTTCCCGAAAATGCCTGATTTTGAGCGACAGCGATCTGATGGCCCGAGAGCATCAAAAGGAGTATCGAGAGGGCAAATATTTCGGGGTCTGGAAACGTTATGATGAAGCTGTTGCCGGCACCGCCGCAATCACAGGCAAAGATTTCATCAAGGAGGCGGCGTTCAAAGACGTTATTGAGGAGGTGAGGGCAAAGCACAACATCCCCGCTTTTCCGCTTGCCGATCTGAACGAGGCAGGCGGCAAGATCGGAAACCTGAAGCAATGGTTGTTGGGGAATGGGGTCGAACAAGCGGAAGTCGACGTGTCAATAAGAGATATCAAGGAGGGAGTATTTGAGAGCTTGAAGAATTCGGAGATTAAGACCGAATATTACGACTATCTGAGAGGGGTCTTATCTTTTGTAAGGAACCTGTGATAGCCCATTCTTGGGGCTTCCGCTTCAAAAGGTCGGAGTTGTGGTTCTCACTACTCCGCTAAATTCAACAGCGAGCGAAGCGCGTTGACATTCTATCGTTTCGTCAACTAGACTCCGCGCAGTTGCCCGCCAAGTCTTGCGTACACACTGGACGGAGGAAATACCATGCCGATTCGCAAGGGATGGAACGATGCGTCCGCCGCCGCGATCCGTCTTTCCTTCTTTTTGTTTCTCGTTCTTGTTCCGGCAGCTCGAGCGCAGAACCCACCTGTTTATGAAGTCGATCCTTCCTGGCCGAAGCCGTTGCCGAACCACTGGCTCATGCAAGGCGTTCCGGTCATGGTCACGGATAAGGACGACCACATTTGGGTGTTCAACCGTCCGCGAGACATCAACCCGGATGAGTCGGGTGCGGCCACCACGCCGCCGCGCACGGACTGTTGCGTCGCCGCGCCGGCAGTCTTGGAGTTTGACACTGCGGGTAACCTGATCCAGGGTTGGGGAAAGCCGGGCTACGTCTCCGGATGGCCGGCCGAGGGCATCGACAAGCCCGGGGCCGGGGCGGAACACGCGATCCTGGTCGATCGGGAAGGGAACGTGTGGCTCGGAGGAAGCGCTCGAGGAGATGGGATCCAGAAGTTTACGGGCGACGGGAAATTTCTGTGGGATTTTGGCCACCGCGGAGCAAGGACACCGCCAGGAACGCAGCCGCAACCGCTGAAGCAGAACAACCAGAACACCGACGTTTTTCCCGGAGGAATCTTTTTCTTCGACCTGGACGAAGACGCGCACGAGCTATACATCGTTGACCAGAAACGGGTTCTGGTTTATGACATGGACAGCGGCGCATTCAAGCGCGGCTGGGGCGGCCATGGCATTCCGCTGAGCGACATCGACAATGATCCCACGCCTCCCTACGATTGGAAATCGGGTTCGCCTCCCGACCAAATGCAGTTCGCGCCCGCGCTCCACTGTGTCCATATTGCCACCGACGGACTGGTCTACATTTGCGAACGCGGCTCGGACAGGGTCCAGGTATTTACGAAGCAGGGAAAATTTGTGAGCAGTTTCTTCGTGCACCCTTCGACGCCGTCTCGAGGCCCCGAGTGCGGCGGCCCGGGCAGCACAACATTCGGAATGTGCGGAACGATCTACAATCTTACGTTTTCGCATGACCCCCAACAGAAGTACCTGCTGATCGCGGACGGCACGAACGACAAAATCTGGATCCACGATCGGAAGGAAGGCACCGTTGTCGGTTCGATCGGTGACAACGGCCGCATGGCCGGGCAATTCCACTGGATCGATGCCATCGCGATGGACTCCAAGGGCAACATCTACACGGGTGAAGTGGATACGGGAAAGCGCGCCCAGAAATTCGTTCTCAAGAATGGAGACGGAAAAGCGCGGCCGCACCCGCACGAATGAGCGCACTCGTCGACTTCGTTCACACAGATCAACGTGAATTCTGCGGGTTCTTGGAGCGGGCGATGGGAATCGAACCCACGTCCGAAGCTTGGGAAGCTAGAAACAAAAATCTGAAAGCGCTTGAACTGGCGGCATTTAACAGTTTTGGAGAAGGTCTTAGTTGGAAAATAGATGGAAAATGAAACAGGATATCGATTGGCGCGGCGCAAATCGGTCAGAAATCCCACCCGTCCAATGAGAACCCAGCTACGAGGAGAGCTGCTTTGCCTCCACCACAAATTCCGACTTTCCTTCTTTGGACTCCATCCCACCAGGTCGCGCTAATGTGATGCGCGCTAGTTCGCGTCCCTGCGAATCCCGCCATCGCTCCAAGACTTCACAGGGTGCTTTGCCTAATTGAGGGTACGCGCTTGTTGCATCAAGCATCTCAGCTGTGAATTGCGGATATTTATCAATAATTGAATGACGAACTGAATTCGCGTCCAGAAAATTACACTCCACCCACCCTGGAAAGCGATCGTCAACGAATCGATCAATCTGTACCGAGAGCAAGTGTGGTTTGGATTCCATAGTTCCCGCCGTCTTCGGTTTACTCCTCTGGTTCTTCCAATATGCTCTTTAGCAGTTCAATGAACCTTGATGGCGACATCCCAGACTCGCGGGGGACTATCTCCCAATGTCCCGTCACTGGGTTTGTCTCCCTGACCATGAGTTCAGGTGGAAGAAGATTTGTCTCAACTGGGTTTATCTCTGTGAAACGCGGCGGAATTTTGGCCGGGTCATCAAACAAGGATGGACCACGCGCGCCTTCGCCAGCTTTTACATTGCCGTTGGCATCTACCTTATAGTCAGTGACTTGGTCAAACCCACCTCCCCGATAAAGAACAAACGCCCCGTTCACATCTCGGTGAAAATCCCTTGCTTCATCGGGCAGCTCTTCGCAAGTGCTGAAGCCGCCGCACGCGGCTCGATAGAGTGCTCCCGACCACTGCCAGTAGAGTCTATCTGCATCGGAAGACGACATATTTCTCAGCGCACTTCGTTCGTTGTCAGTTCGGGCGACGTTCGCGGTAAGCCACTTCCGTTCCGTCGCGATTCTTGTGTTCTGCTCTGCGTGCGTTTCAGTAAGTCCCAGAGTGTGGCCCACGCACCACCAAAATGAGTGCTTCTCCCCGTCAACTGCGCAATGACCGCTCGGGTCAGTCCGGCTCAGAGGATTGTTTCGAAGATATGCATAGAGATTGAGGGATTGAGGGTCGTTAAGGACCGCGTAGGGAACACCCTGTGGCTTTGCCGACCAGTCCGGCGTCATAAACCTGCCAAGCTGTGACGAATCGTACCTTGCTCCAAAATTATCGAGACCGGATTCGGTGTCGCGTTCCTTGCCGGTGAATTTGTAATGGGAATCACAGGAATCAATGGGATGGCCCTGGCTGTCCTTTGCGATGCGCTCGCCGCCGAAGGGATAGAAGTCGGCGTCGTAGCAGGGGCTGGTGGATCCAGCCTGAACTATTTCACGAGCGGTCCCTAACGAGTCAGCAAAGTCGTAGAAAACGTTGCTCGAAGAATCCCGCCGCGCGATCCGCTTCCCTCCGAAGTAGATGTACTCATTCGTGGGGTTCCCCCCGGCGTCTGTCTCGGCCAGAGTGTCGCCACCCGCGCCATACCAATACAGAGTACCGCTCGACTTCATCACGCGCTTGCCGTCCCCGTCGTACGTATAAGTCACGCCCGCTGTCGAAGTCATTTGGTTCTCGGAATTATACGTGTAGGTGGGCGATGGGCATGGCGGGGGTGACTGCGCAAGCAAATTCCCATCTGCGTCGTAACAGAAGCCGGCGATCTGATTACTTCCGCTTACGGAAATGCTCAAGCCACTCTCTTGCACGCATCCGTTGTAGCCAGTGTTCTGAGGCGGGGGAATAATCGACGTTAGGTTTCCCACAGCGTCAATTCCGTATTGTTCATCCCAGCAGTTCGTGGGACCTGTGGAATACGTCGAAGTCGTCGCTGCGTACTGGAGTCGGTTTAGGCTGTCGTATTCGAATAGCTGCGAGCGTGTGTTGTCGCGGTTGTTCGTAACGCCGAGCACGTTTCCATTGTCACCCGTGCCCCAATTGAAGTTGTACTTCAGATCGAGGACGCTTCCGGTGGTGGCCGAAGTCGTGCAAAACAAGGTGTTCGTGCTGTTCCAAGGAAGAGCCGTCCCAGTTGTCGCGTAGACCCAACACGGTTGCAGGCGGTTATTGAAGATAGACGTGAAATAGAAACTTCCCCCATTCGTCAGCGACGCTAATTCCCCAGGGGGAGCGTAACGAGCAAGGGTGGCGTAGCTAATCGAGCTGGTGCCGTCCACGACCGAAACCGGTTGCTGCGCGTCTCCAGGCTGATAGGTGACCGTATGCCCGCTCGGATATTGGATTGTCGCGACCGAACCGTCTAGATTGTAAGTGTAAACGATCTTCTTGGTGATCGTGCCAATTGTCCGCTTTTCTTCCAGCAGATTTCCCACCGCGTCGTAGGCCCAGTTCGTCTGGCCGGACCCGTCCGTCATGCTGGTTCGTCGGTTCAGGTTGTAGCAGGGCACAGGGGACAGGTCGAGGCAGTTCGTCGAATCATAAGAAAACGTGACCGTCGGCGTAGATGAATTCGGATAATTCTTCTGTGTGAGCCGATTCAAATTGTCGTACTGCATGCACGTCCGCATGCCGCGTGCGTCGGTTTTCGACGCCAGTTGGCCTGTAAATGAGTTTGGAGGAGGGCAGTTCGTGTCTTGATCATAAGTGTAGGTAATAGTTCCGGCTTCTGGGTTGTAGGCCGTAAGAAGGCGCGGGGTCACGTCGTACGTAAAGCATCGGTTATACGTGGCGTTCCAAGGGCACTTTGCTTCACTTCCCCCGAGGGAAGTGACCCCGATCAAATTGTCGTTGAGGTCGTAGGCGTAACATGTCCCAACGGAAAGCGTGTTCGTCGAATCCGGCTCGTCTACTTCGATCAGTCGGCCAAAGCCATCGGTCCAACTCTGCAATTTGTGGCCCGCCTCGTCAATGCTGATCACAGGGTACCCCAAGCCGAAGCCGGAACAGAGCTGCGAACTGCGGCCCCCGTTCGAACTCACTGCAGGGCCGTAGTATGTGCGCGAAATGCTGCCGTCGGTCCGCGTGGCCTGCATTTTCCGGTCTAGCCCGTCATACGCAGGATAGACTTCTATCCCGTCGGTTGTGAAAGACACCGTTCGATGCGGATTGCTAACGCTGTAGGTCCGTCCATTAACGTCGTAGGTTGTGTCGACGCTCGTCGGCGCTCCGGGATCGGGATCACTGATGAGAAGCTGGTGATCTCTGCGAGCCAAGGCGTCGGCGTGCGTTTGGTCGTGACGGCAATCGCCCAGGCCCGTACAACTGATCGATAGCGCAGGGTTCGTGATCCCTGTACCTTTGTCAGTTGTATTTGCTCCGGTATAGACAAAATAATCCCACCCACCATTCGGCAGCTTGTCGCTGGTCGGCCGGTCCAGGGGATCGCCGAAATGTGAGTATCTAATTTTTCCGTTCGCATCTGTAATCGAGGATCTTTGGCCCGTGCCGTAGTAGTACGTGGAGGTCGTCGACGCCGCGGCAATCGGGACAGTGACGGTGGTTGGATAGCCGTCAGTGGCTTGACTCGGAGAGTATGGAGTTAGAGGCTCCGAGTTACTCAAATTGTCATTCACATAGTTATCTACGTATGAGTAAGTGGTCGTATGCGCGCTCAGGTTAGACCAGTCCGTCGCGCTGAGGAGCTGCCCAGCTGAATCGTACTTCATTGACTTCGTGAGATACGAAGACCCGGCAATAAGGCGCTGGGTTTGCGTCAGGTCGCCTCGAAAAGTGTAGCTGGGTCCGAAGTTCGTGTCATGGTTGCTGACACTGCCTGCATCGACGAACGACGAGCCCCCGCATCCTCCAGAGTAGTCATAGCAGTTGAGCGTTTGCGCGACCGTAGCTCCGCTGCTGTTCGTGACGGTGATGCTGGTTTGACGATCCAGAATATTGGCGTTCGAGTTTATGTATCCGGAACCGCTCAGGTAGTTGTAAGTCGTCGTCCGATCAGGGTTCGCTGGAAGGGTGCCGGTGTAGAAGTTCCATTCTTGCTTTTTAACGAGCTGCCCATACTGGCTCGATCCGTTCGGTCCTCCGCTGTCCCATGTGTATTGATTAGTGCGATTGATGCTTGTCCCGCCTGGAATGGGCAACGTTATCGCATCTGCTATCTTCATCATATAGACACAAAAGTTGCTAGTCGACGCGCAAGGATTGGCGCTGAAGGTTTGCGTTAGAGTTGCCACCAGATTCGCAGCGGAAACGGGTCCTGTGTAGATCTGTATTTGCGTTGGCTCGAAGAGTCTACAAGACCCTGGTTCTGTGGGGAGCCAACTGCTCGGAATGGTAAATGTGTAGACTTCGTTGTCGCCACTGGGCTTTGTGACGGTAAGTTGGTATTGCCCGTTTTGACTGGTGCTACAGCTTGTAAGCTGCTGATACACATATGTCCAAGGAGTTGTGCTATCTGGTGTGAGGCGCGAGTGTAGGCTTGGGGAATAGCCGGTGATTGGCTGGCCGTACGAGTAGGTGATCGTGCCGCCCGTGGGCATAGTCATTGAAGTGAGAATGCCATAGTGGTATGGGGGGCCAGCACTTGTTGCAGAGTCATACTGAAAAGAATAGTTTGTCCCATCGGGGAGCTGGATCGATTGGAATACGGTTAGTGTTCCGGGATACGGAAAGTTGGGTGACCCGGCGTTTGTATTAATCCCCTCCGTGGTGACCGTGTATCGGCTAGTAGTGCCCTGGGAATTTAAGACGTCGAAATAGATATTATTTCCGCTCGCGGTTGTGGTGACGATGTTCCTTCCCAAAGCATCCGTCGCAGGTGAATACCAGGAGCAGCAGCTGCTGAATTGTCCCGACGTGTAGTTTCCATTTGGATCTTCTTGGTCGATACCCGCGGGACCATAGACTCGTGTGCCGTCAGGAGCGTACACAGAGGCCGCTGTGAAGTTCGTGACGTACATGTGGTACCCGGATCCATTCGGTGCTACGGCATCGCCGGACGGAGTTCCCCCCGCTGGCCTACAACGAGTCTGCAAAATCTGTTCGGTATGGATAGGGAAAGATATCGTCGTGCCGTCGGGCGCAGTGTAGAAAAAACCGCTGTAATCTACATATTCAGTACTATAATCATTCCTACAAATTGTTTCATTAACGCTGTATCCCACGTAGCCCGGATCTGCGGATGTGACGAGCCTCCATCCGCCTAGGCCCTTACCGTTGGCCCAGTCTGTGCTGCCAACATTGTACGGATATAAGCCGGCAGCGGGGGGTAACGCCTTCCAGATGTTACTGTCATACATTAACGCGGCCTTGAATCGTCTTCCCGCTCTCGCTGGGATGTCCGCCAGCGGAATCTCAAGGTGCAGGTCGCCATTGACAGTGTTGATGTACCCATTTTCAACCGGCAAGATAGCGGTAAAAGGAGGTATCCCGATCGCTTCCAGTGAGTCTTGCTGCGCCTTCACTCTGGGGGCACTTGGGCCAAGAAGCAGGAGCAAGGCAACAAGAATGAACGATCCGAGGGGACAGCAGACCCGAGGACCGCGTCTCGAATCTGCAAGAACCGCGAGCTTGAATGGCACGTTGTGCATGACTACACTCCTCCTCTTCAGCTCCGCGAACTTCGAGTAGATGGTTTTGCCCGGTCTGTCACTCCCTAAAGGTCGAAATCGGAATCTTGCAATCCGGTATTGATTACAATTTGGTTCAGTTGGATCTCGCGGGTTCTCTGGTTGTCAATATCCTCGTCAATTGAGAACGGAACGAGTACTCCGTTAACGGACTTGTAGTTGTCGTATCGAATCGTGCGTCCGAAGTGTTGACCAACTACGTCTTGCGTCATCCTTACCTGGTAACTCGTCGCGTCAATGAAGAAATCCGCCCCGAAGTACTCGGCGATGACGCCATTCGGGTCGGGTGGTCCAGGCGGAGTAAGCTGAATCCGAATGTCGTAAACCGTAAATCCGTCAATTTGGGTTGCTCCCTTGTAAGACACGGCGAAGAGAGGATCATTCAATGCGGCCGCAAGTTGCCAGCAAGGAATGATTAGGCTGCTTTTCATAAGCGGGGCCTGATACTTGTAGTTAAGGTTTCTGGCAATTCCGTTCTCATTCTTCATGAGGACCGCGCCATTGCTATTTATCGAAAACGACCGGACACCTGTCGGCAGGGTCGAATCCTCACGAAATTCGCCCAACCCGAGGCCGTGCAACGTTATAAACCCCTGAACTTCCTGATCTTGATGGTAGGTGACGGTGCCGGAAGCTGTATAATCGGTGGTGGCTAGAATTGCCTGTATTCCGCCAACCACCGGCAGAGCTTGACTGATGATACTAACTGCCTGAGGGTCCTTATGCGCAGGCGACGGAGTTGGTTGGGTTGAAGTTTGCTGTGTCCAGCCCGGAATAGTGCAAAGAAACACGCAGAGTACAAAGGCCGATCGTATAAGACGCATATCGCCCCCTCAAAACTTGATTCCGTCGAACGAATTCCAGCCCGAATCCGCTGGCCCGAGTAAATGAACACACGAGTGTCAGGAGCGATCTTTTACAATGATGCAAAATCGTTAGTCAAGAATATTGTGATGAATATCTCGTTACGTGGCTGTGGAAAAGCTGTCGAAATGTTGTAGTTCTGAATACGGAACTAGGCGGGGACAGACCAGAATAAAAAGGGAATTCGGGAAGAGCCATGCGCAGATTGGAAGCACTCCCCGAACTCATTCACACGGTTTGTTGCCGTCCATCATATTGAGATAGCAAGCGTACCAATCCGTCTCTAGAATCTCTTGTCCGCGCTGGAGGGTAATCGAAACCGTCGGCGGGTGCTTCCTTTTCAGCGAACTCATCTTCGCGTTGGGAACGTCGAAGCAGATTTCGTCATGGATGTGATTCTCAACAGTGTCTTTTTCTAACGCGCCCGGGAGAACGTCTGTCGAGCCGGGATTGCTCTTATTCCAGTTGGCGCGCTCTACCTGGGTCATGGGATGGTCTGCGTCTCCGTATGCCTCAGGCCAGAGATTCTCAACGCAGTCAGGACAGCCGCCGTTTTGAAGGGAAATCAGATGGTCGAGTTCATAATGGGTGGGCGAGTCCATAAAGCCGTAGGCTTGCATCGTTTGGCGCTTAATACGGCTGTTCACGCTTGTCGGAGGGCGAACCGACGAGGTAGACCATCCGACCATGCAGATGTTGTCCGCTATATTCGCTTGAGTGACATCGGGATTCGGCGCGCCGGGGGTTTGCGAGGAAATTGGGTAAGTCGTGGCGGGTCCGGCTTTCTGCTGTGGTGCTCGCGGCGGGAATGTCGACGCCTTGGATGACATTAGAAAGCAAGCGACTCCAACAAAACCAATCAGCCCCAGAGTTAGCAGCTTGGTGCTCATCGGAGTAGCTTCTCATTATGTGTACAGCAACGGCAACACAAGGCGACAGACTTGTACAAGGTTGCGGCGCTCACTTCGACCGTGTGAGCTACGCCGTCGATGTCTTGCGCCGTGACCTTGCACGGGAGGACGCATGTCCAATGGTTCTTAGAGCCTTATTGAATTCTTTCGCGAGTGCCTTTTCCGCGGCTTTGGATTTTCGCTGTCCCCGAGCAATCCGACTGATGTATGAAACATCGACCCCTAAACCACGAGCCACACGGCCATAGAGTCCCCTAAAGAGCGACACTGCAGTCGCGCATTGAACGATAGCTGATTTGTTCATACTCATACCTCTCGAACGGCCATCTTGTCCGTCGCCCTCAATGGGTGGATAGATACACGCTTTCTGTGTGGCCGTCAATGCATTTGTCATTAATAATGCCACTCACCAAAAGGTGCTGGACATAAGCAGTCAAATATATTATGAATGCGTTACCGATGGTTCATCTACTCGGGCAGGGGGTAGGCAGTGGGATTCGACTGTCGTAGACGGACGCCACGCTACCCTCTCGCCGTTGATGTTGAGGTGACTGATATACAGTCAGGTGTTCAGGTCAGAGGGAAAACGAATACATTAAGCCTATTTGGATGCGGCGTGGATGCTGGGCAGCTCTTGCCGCAGGGAACCAGCGTACGGATCAAACTGTCTCACAGGGGGACGGAAGTCAAAGCACTCGCGAGGATAGTCTACGCAAATTCAGACTTGGGTATGGGCCTCGCGTTCACGATCGTCGAGCGACAAGATGAAGTAATCCTGGAATGGTGGATAGGGGAATTCACGAGCATCTTGGTCGAGATTCCCTAAATACGCCAACAGGCTATCCCCGATTGCCGTTTTCCTCCCTAAAGTCTTTCAGCTTTTTGCCGATAAGCCTCCTCTTAGGAGGCAATATGACCGCTAGTCACCGTATTCCTGCTGCTCAGTACCTTCGCATGTCCACTGAACATCAGCAGTATTCGCTGGAGAATCAATCGGTTGCCATTAAGACGTATGCCGACGCGCATGGTTTCGAGGTAGTTGCTACTTACTCCGACGCGGCAAGAAGTGGCATCGTCCTGAAGAACCGGAGCGGGTTGCGCCAGCTTCTAAAGGACACGGTTTCGGGCGCGGCTCAGTACCGCGCAATCCTCGTCTATGACGTGAGCCGGTGGGGGCGGTTTCAAGACACAGACGAGTCCGCCCACTATGAATTTCTTTGCAAGTCCGCAGGGATCCCGGTCCACTACTGTGCCGAGATATTCGCCAACGACGGTAGCCTGCCGAGCCTCATCATGAAGGCGCTGAAGCGGACGATGGCGGGTGAGTACAGCCGCGAACTAGGCGTGAAAACAAGCATTGGAATGAGGCGGCTCGCCGCCCTCGGATTCAAGCAGGGTGGTCCGGCGGGCTATGGCCTCCGACGAGTATTGCTTTCGTCTACTGGCGAAAAGAGGCAAACCCTCGCTCCGGGCGAGCGCAAGAGCTTGACGACCGACCGCGTGATTCTCGTCCCGGGCCCTCCCGAGGAGGTGCAGGTGGTCAGGGACATTTATCGGATGTTCGTTTTGGAGAAGAAAAGTAGCCACACGATAGCCGCCCAGCTAACCCGGAAAGGGGTTCCCAACCCGAGCATGTCAGGCGTCAACTGGAACGGATCAACCGTTCAAAACATTGTAAGGCATCCGCGTTACGCCGGTTTCAATGTCTTCGGGCAAACGTCCTGCCGATTGCACACGCCCCGTGTGCATCTTCCTCGCTCGGAATGGGTTGTGGCTCCGAATGCGTTCGAGCCAATCATCGACCGCTCGATGTTCGAGAAGGTGCAGCAGAGATTCGCGCACTTGACGATCAACTTGTCCGATGCAGAACTGCTGGAGGGCCTGCGGGCACTACTGAAAAAACACGGTCGCTTGAACACCACCATTATCACGAACTCACCGGAAGCGGCTTCGGTCACAGGTTACGTCAAGCGGTTCGGTAGTCTCGTGAGAGCTTTTGAGTTGGCGGGCCACGGTCGCTCAGATCAATTCGGAGACGATGAAACGCGAAGCAGGACAAAGGCCCTCCGGCGAGAATTGCTCGCACAAATCGAAGCGAATTTCCAGAGCGAGGTATCGATCGTGTGGCCGGACAGGAGATTTAGGGCGCACATACGCCTCCGAGACGGACTGGTTGTCGCCGTAGTAATCGTGAGATCGGCGAGGAGGGCAGACAAGTCTCTGTGCTGGGAGATCAGATCCTCACACCATCAGCTGGGCTCTTTGATGCTGCTGGCGCGGCTCGATGAAACCAATCGCTCGTTTCTTGACTTCCACTTGACGCGCAACATAAAGCCTAAGCAGTGGTTTCGCATTTCGTTGAGAGATTCCTGGCTGAAAAAAGGCAAAAGACTCCGGGATATTTCGCAGTTCTGCGACGCCGCCAAGGCGGTTGTGAGTCGGGCTAGTGGTCAGACGCGGCGCTCACGCACTTCGGCCTAGACCTCAAAAGCGTCGGACGATTCCCGATAAGCCCTGATTTGCGGGCCGTGCTCCAGCGGCTGACAATTCAGTCGCGAAAATTCAGCTGATTACATTCTCCGAATACGATTTCCGAACTCTGCTCCTCCGGGCAGATTGCACCTGTACCACAACATCACAGAACCGCGAAAGATCGGTGAGCTGCTTTCCACAAGCCAACCAAGCGTCACTTACTTGGAATTTCTTAACGCGACTGAGGTTCGGGACAACATGTAAATCGACAATTGCGCGATTACTTTCATCCAGTCGTGCCAACAGTGTGATGAATTGTCGTTCGTGAAGGAGTGGCTCAACGATCCAACGTCGTGTAACTTTGTGAATTAACGCTGATCGAGCAACACCTACCGATACAGTGAGCCGGTTGAAAAGTCGCAATCGAGTCCGCCTATGTACTCCGGGTTTGACGATCGACACCTCGCTAGGAAACATTTTGGCAATCTGGCGAATAAGCTCCTCGCGCAGAGCCATGGTGCGACGGCGTGTATCAGCTCTGCTAAGCCACTCGGGATGATCATACCCTACGAGCTTATATGCGTTGTGGATGGAGCCGAACCGCTTGGAATACGTTCGAGGACTCATAACTTGGGGCGAGTCCCTAATCAGGTTCCATGACAACCTACCTTCGGAAGCAAGCAATGTTCGCAGGTCGCCCAATAATTCGTCGTCCGTTTTGTGGATCGGACGCTGCTCAAAGGGAATCTGTGCCTTCGCAAATGTCGCAGGGTCGATAATCGGCTTGAAAGCTCCTAGTTTCACAATCCATTCCGACTTGGGCACCTTCACAACCGCTGTGTGGAGTCTTCCTGACACTTGACCGAAAACCGCGCAGCCAACGTACTTCGGATGAGTGAGTATTCTGCGGATTGCTGAAAAATCCCATTTGGAATAACCTGGGCGTGGGACCCCTTTACGGTTGAGTATGCGCGCAATCGCGCTAATAGATCGTTTTTCAGATACCAGCATTCGATAGATGTCCTTCACGGTCTGGACCTCATGGGGAGGGCCAGGGACTAGGATCACTCGGTCGGTTGCGATGCTTTTTCGTTCGCCAAACGCCAACTCCTGCTTTGGAACGCCTACCGAAGAGATGAGCATTCGCCGCAGTCCGTAACCCGCAAGGCCGCCTGCTTTGAATCCTAGAAGCGTCAATCGCTTGTGGCCTGCGAGCACCTTTACGCTGAGTTCTCGGCTATATTCACCTGCCATAGTTCGTTTCAACGCCTTCATGATAAGACTCGGCAGACTGCCATCGTTCGCAAAGGTCTCGGCGCAGTAATGAACCGGCACACCTGCGGATTTGCAAAGAAATTCATAATGTGCCGCCTCATCCGTGTCTTGGAATCTTCCCCAACGGCTGACATCGTAGACAAGAATGATTTGATACCCCGCGTCCCCACGAACTACATCTTGCAAGAGTTGTTGAAGTCCGGTTCTATACCTTAGAACCAGTCCACTCTTTGCTGAGTCGGAATATGTGCGGACAATCTCGAAGCCGTGGGCCTCTGCGTAGATTTGTATCGCCGAGGACTGGTTTACAAGTGAATACTGCTGGTGTTCCGTTGACATTCTGAGGTACTGAGCAGTGGGAATTAGATGATCTGCACTCATGGTGCCTCCTATGACGTGGTTTTTCACAAAATTGACTGAGGCGGTTGACCATGAGGAATCTACTGCGGCACTTTGAATCTTGCTAGCCAGCGCCGGGTCAGTCAATA
>Ga0207048_10173_pt1 | contig 20920 bp, 20 predicted proteins | sample Alteio_BWMinCont_65_FD_153301 | JGI IMG/M metagenome (GOLD analysis project Ga0207048, IMG submission 153301) | Enriched cells from forest soil in Barre Woods Harvard Forest LTER site, Petersham, Massachusetts, United States -... | ecosystem: Environmental > Terrestrial > Soil > Temperate forest >...
GGGGATTGGGACGGGTGGGATCGGCCTTGGCGGCAGGGGAAACCTTGTGGATTGGGAAATCTATAACCATCCTGATATCGGAAATGTGCCGAGCTATGGCTTCCCAGCCATTTGGGCGAAGGTTGGTAGTGCCGCTCCAGTCAGCCGGGTTGTTGAACGCCGCTTGCTTCCGCCTTATGACCTTGGGCCAGAGAATCTGGGTGGGTCGAACGTCCCTGGTCTGCCTCGCCTTGCCGAAGCGACCTTTCATGGATCCTTTCCAGTTGCCAAGATCAAATTCAAGGATGAGACGCTCCCTGTAGAAGTCGCCCTTGAGGCCTTTTCATCGTTCCAACCCGTTGATGCGGATCTGTCTGGACTGCCCTTCACAATTCTCAGCTACACCGTAAAGAATCCAGGCCATCAAACAGCGGAAGTAGTACTTGCCTGGTCGCTCAGCAATACGATTGGATACGGTCAATTACGGAAAAACGAGATGCGTTCTCTCGCCGGTCTGCGCGGCATTTCGATGACTGACCCTTCGCTCCATCAAGACAATCCAGAGAACGGCTCTATGGTTCTTGCAGCCCTTGAAGAGGAAACAGACATTATTAGCGTACTTCCTGCGTGGAGCGAAAATCGCTGGCATAAGGGAGCGCAGCGACTCTGGTTCGACTCGTTCTCCAAGACCGGGGACCTGGGGCAACCGGCTGAGTCTGTTTCGCCCATCGGTTCCGTCTCCATCCGGAAAACCATTCCTGCTGGCGAGAGCCGCACTTATCGTTTTCTGCTGTCGTGGCATTTCCCCAACCGCACGCCTGAGGGCTGCGGGTGGGAAGCACCAAAGGGCGAGGAGAAAACACTGATTGGCAATTACCACTGCACTCGATTTAAGGATGCCTGGGCAGTTGCAGCCTACGTGCAGAAAAATTTAGAAGAGATTGAATCCGGCACACGAGCCTTTGTGGAGGCCCTGCAATCTTCGACTCTGCCCCCGGCCCTTGTGGAAGCAGCGACGGCAAATCTGTCTACACTGGTATCCAATACAAGTCTTCGCATCGCGGATGGAAGTTTTCATGGATTCGAAGGTTGTAACGACAACCTCGGCATGGGATTTGGAAGCTGCACCCATGTGTGGAATTACGAGGTTGCTACACAATTTCTCTTTCCCTCGTTGTCACAATCGATGCGAGAAACGAGTTTTGGCTATGCAACGGACAAAGACGGGCACATGGATTTTCGTCATAAGTTACCGCTCGGCAAGGAACATTGGGGAGCAGCCGCAGCCGACGGACAGATGGGCCAGATTGTAAAGCTCTATCTTGACTGGAAGCTGAATGCCGACAACGTATGGCTGCGTCGGCTATGGCCGGCATGTAAGCGGGCACTCTCCTACGCATGGCGCCCCGGTGGCTGGGATGGCAATAAAGATGGTGTGATGGAAGGTGCACAGCACAACACTTATGACATCGAGTTCTATGGCCCAAATCCACTGTGTGAGACATGGTATTTGGCTGCGTTGAGGGCCTGCTCTGAAATGGCCACTGCAATGAAAGATGCCGACTTTGCAGCGGACTGTAGCCGGCTTTTTGAGCAGGGGAGCCGTTGGACGGATGCAAATCTGTTCAATGGCGAATACTACATTCAACAGATCCTCGGCATTCCCGAAAGTAAGATTGCAGAAGGCCTGCGCGAAGGCATGGGAACAAAAAATACGATTCATCCTGAGTTCCAAGCAGGAGCAGGATGCCTGATCGATCAATTGCTGGGTCAGTACGCCGCAGATCTTGCAGGGTTGGGACCGCTGTTGGATGAGACCCACATGCGCAAGGCACTCGCTTCAATTTACAAATACAACTACAGGAAAAACATGACGGATGCTCCCTCTGTGGAGCGCGCCTACGCAGTCAATGACGAAAGCGCTCTTGTGATGTGCGACTACAGTCAGAGCGAGCGGCCTGAAATTCCTTTTCCTTATTACTCTGAGAACTTTACCGGGAGCGAGTATGCCGTCGCGATCCTGATGATGAAGTACGGCATGGTAAAGGAAGGCGTGGAGTGCATCGAAAATATCCGTGCCCGCTACGACGGAGAAAAAGCGAATCCGTATAACGAAGCGGAATACGGTCGCCATTACGCAAGGGCAATGGCAAGCTGGGGTGCGATTCCCATGCTATCTGGTTTTTTGTACAACGGCCCGACCCGCGAACTTGAGATTAAACCGCTTCAGCATCAAAAGGATTTTCGCTGCTTTTGGTCGTCCCCCAGGGGATGGGGAACTTTTCAACTCACTTCAACAAAAGGCACTCCGGCCTTGCGGCTCGAGGTTAGCAGGGGCACGATAGAAATTCGTCAGCTCAAGTTGAGCGCGGCAGCGTATCCTGCTCTCGCCACAAAAATTACCGTCGGCGATCAATCTATTTCCTGCCATATTGAAACTCGCGGCAACGATAAGATTTTCTTGTTCGACGAAACAGTTCACGTTACAGTTGCGGCTCCGCTTGTTTTGTCGATGGCCTGAGGCTTATTCGGCGCTGTCAGAGCGGCTGCTCAGAAAACAAGTTCAGGATTGGAGACTTTTATGTTGCGAATGATTCTGTTGTTCTCATTGAGCGTACTTACTTTTGCAGGAAATGCTTTTGGAGAGGTGAAAGTGGAAAAGACCGTATACAAGGGATGGCAAAATTGTTACCGCGTAAGCAATGGCGAGGTTGAACTGATCGTCACCGGCGACGTCGGACCACGCATCATTCGCTACGGATTCATCGGTGGACAGAACATCTTCAAAGAGTATGCCGAGCAACTCGGCAAGTCTGGCGAAGAAAAATTCCAAGCACGCGGCGGAGACCGACTCTGGAAGGCCCCTGAGGACCCCATCGCTACCTGGGCACCCGACAACGTTCCTGTCGAGATCACAGCCACGCCGACTGGACTGATCGCCCGCGCTCCTGTTGAACCTCTAACGCATCTTCAAAAAGAGATCGAAATCAGTTTGGCTTCTTCGGGCAACCAGGTTACCGTAACGCACCGGATTACAAACCGTTCCTTGTTCACGCTTGAGTTTTCTCCGTGGGCATTGACCATGATGGCCCAGGGAGGAATGGCGGTTTCTGGTTTCCCGCCGAGAGGAATACATCCCATCAATCTTGAGGCTACAAACCCTTTGGTGATGTGGGCCTATACAGATCTTTCAGACAAGCGCTGGGCCTTCACGAAAAAGTATCTGACCTTGCGTCAGGATCCCAATAATTTAAACGCGCAGAAGCTGGGAATGTTCAATAAGGATACCTGGGCAGCATATTTGCTGAATGGCGAGGCGTTCGTCAAAGTCGCCAAGGCAGACCCCAGCAAAACCTATCCTGATTTTGGATGTTCTTTTGAAACCTTTACCAACAGCGAGTTTCTCGAAATGGAAACGCTTGGCCCTTTAACTAAGGTCGCGCCCGGTCAAACCGTTGACCAGGTTGAACAGTGGGGCATCTATCGCAACGTCCACCTTTCGGCGATCACGGATGAGGCACTCGATGCGACCGTTCTACCGCTGGTAAAAGCTACAGGAGCCTCGCACTAATGCTTGATCCACGCATGTTCTGCATTTTTTTTACAGCGCATACCGGGCTCCTGTCTCTGGGTCCGATTGATCTGACGATCATTGTTCTGTATTTCATACTGGTCCTCGGCCTGGGCATTTATCTGCGCCAGTTTGCCGAGACCAGTAATGACTTTTTTATGGCTGGCCGGGAGATGACCGCGTGGATTGCAGGTCTTAGTTTTATTTCAGCGAATCTAGGCTCGCTGGAAATGATGGGCTATGCCGCTGCCGCCTATCAATACGGCATCATTGTTGCCCACGCATATTGGATTGCCGCGATTCCCGCCATTCTTTTTCTTGCATTGGTCATGCTGCCGTTCTATTACATCTGCAAGACGCACTCGGTTCCCGGCTACCTGCGGCTTCGTTACGGAGAGGGCGCGCGTACAGTTTCCGCAGTCTCATTCGCGATCATGACTATTCTGATGAGCGGCATCAATATGTACTCGATGGCCATCATCATGAAAGTCATTCTCGGTTGGAACATCCATTTCAGCATCTGGGTGTCCTCGCTCACTGTGGGCATCTACGTCATGTCGGGCGGCCTGCTGTCAGCCATATTCAATGAGGTGCTTCAGTTCGTTTTGATCTGGCTGGGATGCCTTGCGATCCCGATTGCCGGTTTGATTGAAACGGGAGGATGGCACGGCTTGGTTCGTCGCATCAATGCCGCCATGCCCGGACAGGACTTTACTCATCTGTGGCACAGCCTCGGCTCAGCCAATTCGAATCCAATGGGTGTCCACTGGACAGGTGTTGTCTTTGGCTGGGGCATCGCCATTTCCTTTGGCTATTGGACGACGGACTTCCTGGTGGTGCAGCGTGTAATGGCCGCCAAGGATCTGCGATCTGCTCAGCTAGGCACAATATTAGGGGCCTTCCTGAAGATGATGGTGCCATTGATCGTCATCGTTCCTGGATTATTGGCTCTGGTGGTCTTGCCTTTCAAACTTGTGCCAGAGACGATGGCAGGTTTGCCGGGAGTTCATACCTATAACGAAGTGCTGCCCCTCATGCTCGCTCGCTATTGCGGTCCCGGGCTGCTTGGCCTTGGAATAACTGCTCTCATCGCTGGATTCATGAGCGGGATGGCGGGAAATGTAAGTGCGTTTGCGACAGTGTGGACCTATGACATCTATCAGCCATTGATCCGAAAAACAGCATCGGATCAGCATTACCTGAAGATGGGACGGTGGTGCTCCCTGCTGGGTGTAGTCGCCAGTATTGGGACCGCGTACCTGGTGATGGATTTTTCAAGCATCATCGTTTACGCGCAAATGCTCTTTGGATTTTTCATCGTTCCCATGTTCGCGACGGTAATTCTTGGAATGCTTTGGAAGCGCACAACACCGGCTGCCGGCCTGTGGGGATTGGTTGCAGGAATTCTTTCGGCCTTCGGGCTGTGGGCCTGGGTCAAGCTCGATCCAGCCGCACTCCGCTACGTTGCGTTTTCGTCCAATGCCAGGGACATGGCAGAGAACGTATATCGCGCCATGTGGACGCTGATTATCGGCCTGACAGTTACCGTTCTTGTGACGTTCTTTACTAAGCCAAAGCCAGATGCTGAGCTTCATGGGCTTGTGTATGGATTGACTCCCATGCCATCCGGCGAGGCAATTCCCTTTTTCTATCGGCCAATTACCTGGGCGTGCATCGTTGGCGCAGGGTTTGTCGCGCTGAACATAATCTTTTGGTAGGGAGAACAACGCATGCGACAAATGATTCCAATTTGGTTTTTTGTAGGGAGCCTGCTCACTGCATATGGTGTGCTCATCCTGATTGCCGCTATTCAAGGCGAAGCCTCCAGTGCAAACGCCACCCTTGCAATGGGCAATCTACATTTGCAGTTTTGGTGGGCAGGTGCCCTTCTCATCCTCGGACCAGTCTGGATGATCCGCTATTATCCCGGCCACAAGAAGCATAACTAACAGCCTGCGCCGACTATGCCGGTTCTGACTCAATCAACATCAGAGGAATATCGGGAGAAATATATACGATGTCTACAAAGGGAGCCATGAAGGAAGTTGTCCTGGTTACAAGCGGAGATCTTCGGTTATCCGCAAACCTGGCCTGCTGGCCTGCACAGCAAGAGATGGAACGGCAATTAACAGAGAGCTTTGCGCGGGAAGATATTCGCGTGGTGCGCGCATTTGAAGCGGACCCTTCAACCGGGCACGGTTTTATCTCAAGCCAGCGCATGGGCATGGACATATTTGAGAAAATCGATCCAGAAGCGAATCTGGTTTTTGCCACGGCGGCCTGGCAGTATACCCACCATGTCTTGCCGGGAATGCGGAGTCATCGCGGACCCATCCTGACCGTCGCCAATTGGTCAGGACAGTGGCCCGGGTTAGTTGGCTTGCTGAATCTGAACGGCTCGCTGGTTAAGGCTGGTGTCACATTCAGCACCCTTTGGAGCAAAGACTTTAATGACGAATACTTCTCGCATTCGCTTCAGACCTGGATCAAGGACCGAATTATGGTTCACGATACGAGCCATGTCCACGACCTGGAGCCTGGAAAACTTCCGAGCGATGCCAGCCATCTGGGTAAGACACTCGCCAGTAAGCTCCTGAAGCACAAAGCAATCCTCGGCATCTTTGATGAAGGCTGTATGGGAATGTACAACGCCATTATTGATGACGAGTTATTGAACCAGGTTGGCGTCTTCAAAGAGCGTCTCAGCCAATCGGCATTGGTCGCAAAGATGCGCACAATCAAAGAAGAAGAAGCGCTCCAGGTTCGGCAATGGATGGACAAAAAAGGTCTGCACTTCGTGACTGGAACAGACGAAGCCACTGAGCTAACCAATAACCAGGTTCTCGAACAATGCAAGATGTACATTGCCGCGGTTCGAATGGCGCATGAGTTTGGTTGCGACGCGATTGGCATTCAGTATCAGCAGGGATTGAAGGACATGGCTCCAGCGTCTGACCTGGTTGAAGGATTGCTCAACAATGCAGAACGTCCCCCTGTCTATCAGGAGGCTTCAGGCGAAGAGTTATACGCCGGTCAGCCACTCCCGCACTTCAATGAAGTGGATGAGTGTGCAGGGCTTGATGCCCTCGTAACTAACCGCTGCTGGACCGCCCTCAATCTCGATCCAGCAACGACACTGCACGATGTGCGTTGGGGCGAGCACTACACGGGCGATAGTCTGAATGATTTTGTGTGGGTCCTTCAGATTTCCGGGGCCGCTCCCGCCAGCCACTTTGTAGGAGGCTACAGCGGAGCCATCAGCGAACGTCAGCCTGCCATGTATTTTCCGCTCGGTGGAGGCACCCTTAAAGGAGTTGGCAAAGCAGGCGAAATTGTATGGAGCCGCGTCTTTGTTGAGGGCGGTGCATTGCATGTTGATATTGGCCGCGGTTCCGTGGTGGAGTTACCTGCCAAGGAAACCGAACGCCGCTGGAAGAGCACTACCTCTCAGTGGCCACTGGTGAGCGCTATTTTTCATGGTGTCTCTCGCGATGCTTTCATGGCGCGTCACCGTGCAAACCATGTGAATATCGCCTACGCGACAGATAGCATCACGGCAAACAACGCTCTGGCCGCCAAAGCTGCGATGTTTCACGAGTTGGGCGTTAAAGTTCACCTTTGTGGAAACACCAGCCTGTAATCCAGAAGAGCGACCTTAGGAGAGGAACCGATTGCGGCAACGCAATATAAATATGCACACAATGGGCTGCACCCGTGCAGCCCGTTGTGACGGAGAAGCTGGGATTAAAGTTTTGTACTTTTCCAAGACTACGCTGGGAAGTATTGGCCTTGTGTTCGGTATCGAACCCAACTCGCACAATCGGACGGCTAAATTAGTTGCATGCTACCCTCCCCTATAATCCCGGTGGCTGGTAAAATTCACTCAATCTCCTGCAAATTCCCATGAACAGGAAATACATTCGGGGCCAGCATCCATGACCACCCCACTCAAAAAAACCGTCTTTGTGGTCGATGATGAAGAAATCATCTCCACCACTCTTGCAATCATCCTGCAAGCTCAGGGCTTTGATGCAATTCGATTTTCGCAGCCGTTAGAAGCTCTAAGGGCTGCACGCTCCACTACTCCAGACCTGCTCCTGTCGGATGTAGCGATGCCCTTGCTTTCAGGCGTTGATTTAGCAATTCAGATACTAGCTATCTGCCCAGATTGCAAAGTTCTGCTCTTTTCAGGACAAGCCGCAACCGCTGATCTGCTCAAAGTAGCGCGCCAGGACGATCATAAATTCGAATTGCTTATCAAACCAATCCACCCCGTAGAATTACTGAAGTACATTGACGGGTTGATGGGCCCTCCTCCCCTTGCAGAATGACCTGGAGACATAGACCTTCCAGCAGGTAATTTAACTAGTTATAATGGACACGGAGCGGGCGAATTCATAAGCAGTTCTCTGTTCTAAGCCTTTCTTCTGAGGGAACCCATGGCCGCATTGATCGAAGCCATCAACGTCAAGCGCAAGATGTTTTTCGAGCTTGAAAATACTCCATTCCACTGTCTGGAAGTCGACATTTCCACCCCAACAGCTCGCGGTGGCCAGACCCTGGTTCGCCTGAAGATGCGCAACCTTCTCACACGCGCTGTCTTTGATAAAACCTTCAAAGCCAGTGATAAGTTCAAGGAGCCGGACCTGGAGATGGTGGACGCATCCTATCTCTACAGTGACGGAGAAGGTTCTCACTTCCTGGATCAGGAGACCTACGAGACCCTTACCCTTTCAAGCGAAATGGTCGGGAACGCTTTGGACTTCCTGGTAGAGGGCGCCTTAATTCAGCTTCACAAGTACAACGGCAATCCCATTGGCTTAGTGCTTCCAGTCCAGGTCGAGTTGAGTGTTGCCTACGCAGAACCAGGTGCACGGGGAGATACATCCAGCGGTAATGTAACCAAGCCAGCCAAGCTGGAGACCGGCATTGAAGTCCGTGTTCCTCTCTTTATTCAGGAAGGGGACAAGATCAAGGTCTCCACAGAAACGCGGGAGTTCGCAGGGCGCGCCTGATTTCCTCTTAGAGCTATCAACATAAAAGCCCAACCGATATCGGTTGGGTTTTTATGTTGATAGCAGAACAACACTCACTATAGCCATTGGTTTGTCCTTCCGCAGCAACGGCGAAGGAATCTGCTGCTTGCTGCTTCTTACGGTTGCGGCAATACCAGTACCTCCACCGCAGAAGCGGCCTTACTGCTGTGATAAACGCGCTCAGTTGCGGGCTTGAAATCTTCAGGCCGCGCATTCGGTATATCAGTAAACATCTGTGGGTTGCGGTCCGTTAATGGGAACCAGCTACTCTGCACCTGCACCATGATGCGATGACCACGACGAAAAGTATGGAAGAGGTCCGGCATGGTGTAGTTAACCGCAGTCATCTGCCCCGGAACCAACGGCTCAGGCCTCTCCAGACTATTCCGAAATTTAGCGCGGAAGGGTTCCCCGCGGACCATCTGCTGATAGGCGCCCATACGAACCGGCGGCGCATCAAGAATTCGCTTGTTGGCCTTTAACGAAGTGTCCCCATCAGGATAGTCATCCGGGTACACATCAATCAGCTTGACGTCGAAGTCAGAATCCGTGCCACTTGAAGAAACAAACAGCTTCGGAGAAATCGGACCAGCGATGGTAACGTCGTCTTCAAGAGCAGCGCTCTCAAACACCAGCACATCCGCGCGCGTGGCAGCAAAGCGCTGGTCATCCACCATATAGCGCTGCGGCACGGTGTCTGTCACATAACCCACAAAAGGAACTGGATGGCTGGGGTCGCTGGTGTACTCACTGGAGCCTTCCTTTTCCGTCGGAGGCTCAAAGCTCAGTTTGCTTCCAGCATGGAAATAGAGCTTGCGCGGTGTCGCAGCCATTGGCGGCCACTCAGCAAAGCTTCTCCACGTATTCGTGCCCGTCTCAAACATATTTGCGGCAGCCAGCGGTGCGCCTTTGCCTTTCAGGTAGTACTCGAAGAAAGGAAGCTGAATGTTCTTCTTGAAGTAATCCGACGTCTTTGCATTGAAAGAAATGTCGCCCAGATGATCGCCATCCTGGCGCGCCCATCCCCCGTGGACCCAAGGCCCCTCTACCAGAATGTTTGGCGTAGCCGGATTGAATTTTCCGATGGCCTCATGCGTCTGCAACGGGCCAGAGAGGTCTTCCGCGTCATACCAGCCACCCACGGTCAGGACCGCACAGTGGATGTTTTTCAAGTGGGGCGCAAGGTTGCGGGCCTTCCAGTAGTCGTCATAGGTGGTGTGGTTTACCTGGTCATTCCACAGCCAGTTGGTACCCTTCAGAATTGTTTTGTCCAGATTGGCCAGTGGCCCCATCTTAAGGTAGAAGTCGTAGCTGTCCGGCGTGCCCATATCGAACTCCCGTTCATCCTTGGGGCGGGCTGGCTCTTTGAAGGGACGGAAGAAGGTGTAGAAGCCGAAATTGGCACCCAGCATAAAAGCTCCGCCGTGGTAGGCATCATCTGAACCGGCAAAAAGATTTGTCATGGGAGCCTGGGGACTTGCTGCCTTGATCGCCGGATGGGAATCAATAATCGACGCCGAAGTATAAAATCCCGGATAGCTGATGCCCCAGATGCCAACCTTCCCGTTATTGCCGGGCACATGCTTCAGCAGATATTCAATGGTGTCGTAGAAGTCGCTCGAATCATCTACATCCTGTGGAGATTTCTTGTCGTCAATATGCCTGCGCATTTCCTCGAAGGTACCCTCAGAAAGATAGCGCCCCCGCACATCCTGATAGACAAAGATGTAGCCAGCCTCTTGAAACTCCTTACTCGGTCCGAGCGCAGGCTTGTACTGGTCCTCGCCGTAGGGAGCCACGCTATAAGGGGTGCGATCCACCAGAAAAGGCCATCCCAGTGGCTGTGACGGAAAAGCCTCATTTTTGGGCACATAGACCGACGTAAACAGATGGATACCATCGCGCATTGGAATACGGAACTCATACTTGGTGTAATGGACGCGGACAAAGTCCTCAGCGGGCGTTGCAGGTAGAGGCACTTGTGCGCTGAGACCAATTGTGACAAAGGCACTCAGGCCCAGCACTACAAAATTAATAAGTCGGAAAAATATGCGAGGGTTCAAAGCAGAAGGTTCTCCTCAAATGAGATCCAGGGGACAACAAAATCGTAACAGGAGGCAGCCCCTGATTTGCTTTAGGGTGCCCTTAGCCGCTGGCATGTCAATTTGCAACAAATATGGTGCGTTATCGGCCAGGCTTTCTCCAATTTTCGCTACTCCCTATGAAATCTTTATGTCTTGCATAGGTCTCAGGATTTAGTCTTGTGTTCATCAATGAATTCAGTCAGGCATGCGCCGGAACTTTCTGGTTCTGGTTAGGTTATGCCTCACCCCAAGTTCACAAAGGAGATCCATGTCAAACGAATTGCGGAATTTTCTCTCTCTGCCCTATGACGAGCTGGAAGAGCTGAACCTGGCGATTAAGTCCGACCGACTGAATCGTGTACCTGCGGATGAGATTCGCGAGAAACGCTTAAAGGACCTGAAGGATGCAAAGAACGTAAAGGCAGTCACGGTTCTCTTCAGTGATCTGGAAGGCCGTCTTCACCTTTTGGATTATGACAAGAAGTTTCTGCTCGGCGCCTACGAGAACCTTACCTTCGACGGCTCCTCCATTCGAGGCTTTACAGCCCAGAAGGAAAGCGATCTTCGCCTTGGTATTGATTGGAGCGCTTTCTACTGGGTTCCCGCCGATGTTTTCGGCACCGGCAAGGTTCTGGTCTTCGGCACCGTTATTGACAAGGATGGCAGCCCGTACTCCGGCGACCTGCGTGGCGTTCTCAAGGCCTACTCAGACAAGCTTTACGCTGAAAAGGGATGGACCTTGAATGCGGCCAATGAGATTGAGGGTTTCCTCTTCCAGGGCATCGATGCGGAGAGCAAATTCAACGAGACGGGCAAGTTCGAATTTGTGAACAGCGGCGGCTACTACCACTCGCTTCCACTCGACCCCTTGCGCAAGTTCATTGACACTGCGGCTGAAGTTCAGCGCGCCATGGGCTTCCAGAATGAAAAGGACCACCCTGAGGTTGCTCCTTCGCAGTTTGAAATCAACTACGGTTATGGCGAAGTTGTAGCCGCAGCGGATCAGATTCAGCTCTACAAGCTGCTCTGCCGCCAGATTGCCAACAGCCAGGGCCTTACGGCCAGCTTCCTGCCCAAGCCAGTGGTTGGCGTTAACGGCAGTGGCATGCACACCAACGTCTCCATCTCCAAGGACAAGACAAACCTGTTCTGGGATGAGAAGGGTGTGGAGAAGGTCTCGACCTTCGCATGGGAGTTTGTGGATAAGATTCTGTCGCAGGCACTGGACATTAATTTGATCTGGAATTCCAGTGTGAATGCCTATCGTCGTCTGGATCCGCACTTTGAGGCTCCCAACCAGATCAAGGCCTCGGCCACCGATCGTGGTTCCGCCATCCGCATCCCGATTGGCAACTCGAAGTCAGCGCGTATTGAGGTTCGTTCGGTTGGACCGGATGCAAACCCGTACCTGGTGCTCTACTCCATCTTCAAGACCGGCGTCGATGGGGATATCTCCAAGATTGCGAATCTGCGTCAGGCGGAGCGTTACCTGCCCGACAACATCCAGGATGCAATTCAGGACTTCAAGTCTTCGCCCTGGGTGGCGAAGATTCTTGGTGCGGACGTGCAAGGCCGTTTTGTGGATCTGAAGCAGGCCTCAGCAGACCGTAACGCGCGCGCGCTGGGCACTTTTGTAAAGCCTGGCGAGGTGCAATACCATCACGAGGTTTACAATCAGCTGCTCTGGAACAACTTCTAAAAGAGCCGCACAAGCAAACGAAAAGGCCCACCGAAATCTGGTGGGCCTTTTCATCTCTGCCTTGATTTTATGGTGCTTAAGGTACGGGCTGAAGAAACATTTAGTGCGAAGAGGTTGATTTACCACTGCCGGCGGCCCAAAGGGTGCAAACCAGAAAAACGGCAAGGATAATGGGGACGACTACAAACGGTGAGCTGAGATGCATGGCGTTGGCCTCCTAACAGAAAATATCAGAAATTCGTTTTGATTTCCCGGTTTACCGCCCACTACTACCAAAACCTTTATCTCCCCGGGAGCTATCCTCGAGCAATTCGGCAACGGTCACTGCTCCGGTAAGCACGGGAAGAGGTATCAGTTGTGCAATCTTATCTCCTGCTTCAATTGAAAAAGGTTCCTCGCCCTGATTTGTAAGCAGAATAAGGATTTCACCGCGATAGCCAGCGTCAATCACGCCCGCAGTGGCAAAAACACCTTTGCTGGCAACCGAAGACCGATCCCGAACCAGCAATCCCAGAGGCTCGCCGGTATGTGGGTGTCGTGCCTCAAGGGCAACGCCGGTGCGGACCTTTGCATGGCTGTGCGGTGCAAGCAAAACTGTCTCCAGCGAAAAAACATCATAGCCAAGATCTTCACCCGGATGAGCCACCGTGGGAGCCTTGGCCCCTATAACAAGGAGCTGGACTTTGAGCATATGTTGAGTTTAGAGCATAAAGCTGATGGAGTGGCCGGTCTTTGTTGCGGGGGTGAAACAAAGACCAACCTGGAACACTCTCTGACTCACCGAAAGCTCTACTCTGAGGATTTTTTATATTTACCGGCTTTTTCGGTTTGTTCTGCTCGACGAACTCGCTGTGCCTGCAGAAGCTGCAATGCCAATAGCAGACTGCCATACTGGCGCCCATTACACTCCCGGCAGCGAACGGGATACTGCAATAACAGCAAATTCTTCAAATCGCTTGAGCGATAATGTGACAGTCGAAAATTTGAGTACCTGCAAATTCTACAAACCATGTACTTCTCCTAATGCCCCTTCATTACTTTTGGAGTCAGTATGGACTCTGACCCGTGCCCTAAACGATTCGAAACTGCTGTGCACCAAAGCCTCAAGGGACGATTTCTTAGAAAAATCCACCCTGGTAATCCCCAGATAGGGATTACCACTGAAGCCGCACTCAAGTGCGCCAGCATTGACCTTAATTGTGGTTAGTTGCTAAACAAAAGGAAATCCAAGTTGGCTCACACCCCATAAAGGTATGCAACGCCTAATTGGCTGGAATCTAAAGCTACCATGATTTCCTAAAAAATCAATGGCCGAAAAGCTTTCTAAACAAACATTAGAGGAATCTTCATCTTAGAAAGTTGCATTTAAAATGCTAATTTATGCGCGTCGTACCAAAGTACTGAAACAAGCCAGAAAATGCAGTTTAAGTTTCAAAGAGAGTAGGGCCCTTGGCTGTTTCCGTGCTCGCCCGTCGCCTGGCACTCGCTGCCGTACTAGATTCCTCTGAGAGGATGCCAAGAATCTCCCTCAGTTCCAACCGGACCCGGTTCAGGCCAACAGCAATGTCTTGTTGGGAACGGCCCAATGCGGTGGCTGGCGCTGGAAGCGGCAACTCAGGATGCTGTGCTCGGCGGCGCGTACCTTCGTTCAACACAGAACGCGCACCAGCAATGGTGTAACCCTCTACATGGACCAGTTGTTTGACACGAAGAGCTAGCTCGACATCTCGCCGACGGTAAAGGCGCTGGCCGGTTCCGCTCTTGTTTGGCTTTAACTGAGGAAACTCACTCTCCCAGAAGCGCAGAACATACGCAGGCACCTGACACAGGCCAGCTACCTCTCCAATACGGAAGTAGAGCTTGTCCGGAATCTCAAGGCCATTGCTGGGGCTCGGTTTTTCCAGATGAAAGGCCATATGCACCTGCAGGGTGGGGAAACCCTCCCACTTCATGGTTAAGTATAGGCGAAGTTATCTTGATTGGTAACAGTAATTTCCGGGATAAATTGCACTGATAATGATGCAGCCCAATGGATAGGATTGAAACTCTATTGACCCAACAAAAAATCTATGGTGCCGAAGAAGGGACTCGAACCCCCACACCCTTGCGAGTACGTGGACCTGAACCACGCGCGTCTGCCAATTCCGCCACTTCGGCACGATCTCTTACTGGCAGTTATTCCCAGCAAGGCAGCATATCCGATTCTACTATCGCAGGCGTCAATGTCAAACCTTGCAGCAAAGAACTCCCCCTCTGCCCGCAAGTTAAACTTGAACCTAAAAACTAACCCCCTTACAAGCAACGTTCGTATGGCTAAGCCCGTCTGATAAGTTGAAGTTGTGTAGAGACAGGCCCAACCTAAGCGTTGGATTTCTCGCTGAACGGGATTAAAAACGAATGAGTGAAAAGCAACATTACCCGCTAACTCCTTCTGGTGTCGAAAACGCTTCGGCGGTCCGCAAGGAATTTCATGCTCTAAGCAACGCGCTTGAGGTCATCGTTCAATCCAGCTATCTGCTCTCAACCTCCTGCAAAGAGGAGAATTCCAAGAAGTGGATTTCGCTGCTGAATGAAGGAGTAGATCGCGCGGTCGTATCCCAACGGACCTTGCGCCAGATTCTTGCATTGGGAGGCGAACAGCCGCCCGTCAATCCAGTCCCAAAATAATGCCTACCCCAGTTGAGAACGCTGAACATCGCGAACACCATTAATATGGCGAAGATTGGTCACCAGCCGGTTTAGATGGTGCAGGTCTTCAGCTTCGATCACGAACTCAATGCTGGCCTCGCCGGTATCGCTTTCTTTGTAATCGACGCCGCGAATATTTGTGTCGTCGTCGCTGATGACCGCAGTCAATTCCTTCAGCATACCCGCACGTTCATCACAGAAGATGCTCAGCTTGACGGGATAACGCTGCTTGCCGCCCACCTGCGCTTCCGGCATCTGCGCCCACTCCACTGCAATCCTGCGGTCTGCCTCATATAGAAGATTCTGCACATTCGGACAACTTCTGGCATGAACGGCCACACCCTTGCCGCGCGTTACATAGCCGATAATTTCTTCTCCCCGGATCGGATTGCAACATCGCGGCGATAAACCAGCAGATCATTCTGCCCTTCAACCTCAAGCGAATCCGATCCGCGCAGATGCAGCCTTTTTACCGCATCAGACATGGGCTGTTCGCCAGGCTTGGTAACTCCTGTGTCGCCCTCAGGCTGCAAATTTGAAGCACCGGGCGAAAGCTTGTTCAGAACCTGCCGCGCACTAAACTTTCCAAAGCCAATCGCGGCCATCAGGTCGGACTGGGTTCCAACGCCACTCTCGCCGGCCACGCGAGAATAATCAGCATCTTCAAAGCGTCCAAGACTCACCTTGTACTTGCGTGCATCGCGTTCCAGCAGCTTGCGGCCAATCTCAATCGCGCGCTCCCGCTGGTGTTCATTGAGCCAGTGCTTGATCTTGTTGCGGGCCCTGGGACTCTTGACGAAGGTAAGCCAATCGCGACTTGGATTATGTCCCGTCTGCGTAATAATCTCGACAATATCGCCATTTCGCAGCTTGGTCCGCAGTGGAGCCATGCGCCCATTTACCTTGGCGCCGGTGCAGGTATGCCCTACCTCTGTGTGGACCGTATACGCAAAATCTACCGGGGTACCGTCCTTGGGAACCACTACTACCTTGCCGCGCGGCGTAAAGGTGTACACCTCTTCTGGATACAGATCAATCTTGAGCGTGGAGAGGAACTCATTCGGGTCCGTCATCTCCCGCTGCCACTCAACCAGTTGCCGCACCCAGGCTAGCCGCTGCTCATCGCGCGCACTAATTGGCGAGCCGCCATTCTTGTACTTCCAGTGGGCGGCGATTCCTTCTTCAGCAATGCGGTGCATCTCTTCCGTACGGATCTGCACTTCAAACTGATAGCCCGCCTCGCCCATCACCGTCGTATGCAGGCTCTGGTAGAGGTTCGGGCGCGGCATCGCTATAAAGTCCTTGATCCGCCCCGGAACAGGCCGCCATAGCGAGTGAATCAGTCCGAAGACCGCGTAGCAATCCTGCACGCTTTTTGTAATGACACGAATCGCAAGCAGGTCATAGACCTGGTCTACGGTATTACGCTGCTTCTCCAGCTTTTGCCAGATGGAAAAAATTCTCTTGATGCGCCACTCCACCCGCGCCTCAATCCCTTCTTCGCGCAGGCGTTCCGTCAGCACATCCTCGATATTGTGCAGAAACGATTCGCCCTCAATGCGCCGTTCGTCGATGGACTCCTTGACCTGCTGATAGGCCACCGGGTCGGTATACCGGAAAGCCAGGTCCTCCAGCTCTCCGCGCACCTTGCCCATGCCAAGGCGATGAGCCAGTGGTGCGTAAATATCCAGAGTCTCCTGTGCAATGTCCTTTTGCCGTTCTGGCTTCAGGTGCTCCAGCGTACGCATATTGTGCAGGCGATCTGCCAGTTTGATCAGTACCACGCGAACGTCGCTCACCATAGCCAGCAGCATCTTACGCACGTTCTCTGCCTGACGGTCTTCGCGGTTGGCAAACTGAATCTTGTCGATCTTGGTCACGCCATCCACAATGTGCGCAACCTGTTCGCCAAACTGCTCTACGATGTCTTCGTTGGTGACCGGCGTATCTTCGACCGCATCGTGCAGCAGCCCTGCGGCAATCGCCGTCGAATCAAGCTTCATCTCCGCGAGTACCCCTGCAACCTCCAGCGGATGAATTACATAAGGCTCTCCAGAAGCGCGCAGTTGCCCATCATGATTTTTAAGGCAGTAATCCCATGCGCGTTGAATGAGATCGAGATCCTCATTGGGGCGATTCGCACGCACATCCTTGAGCAGCTTGGCAAACTTTTGCTGCGTCACAAGGGAAAGTGTTGGAGGGCCGCTACCGTCAGTCTCGACTTTGGGCTGAGTCGCCATATCTAATTATAGTCGCGAGCTGCAACAGGAGCTTGAAGGAATCGCGCTTCATGAAAGAGGAGGGGGCAGGAAGTCAGAAAAGCGGAGTTAATCAACCAGTACAGGAAAAATAAGGGTCCAGAGGATGAAAAAGCGCCCCACCCTCTGCGCAAATCCAATAAGAGCGAAAACGCAGAACGTGGGGTCTGGAGGAGGGAAACGCCCGGAGCATCCTCCGGGAAAGCAATACCAATGTGGTCTTAAAAACTAAGCAGTTACGCCAGGGATGAGCGGCTTAGGTACCAGCTCCCCATTATCAAGCGCAATGGACTCAGACTCCTCGTGAGCCTTGTTCGAGTGCTCCAATGCCTTTTTGGACAGCTCATTTGCACTTTCATGGTCGCCTTTTTCGTGCGACGCAGCCGCTGCTGTATGAGCATGGGCGGCCAGGTTATGTAGCTCTGCAGCCCGATTGTGTGAACTCTGTGTCATTGCATTCTCCCGGTACTGTTCCGCGAACCCTACAGAACCTTAGTCGTTCTGCTACAACTCTCCCACGACAATAAGGGGAGTGCTGTGCAATCCGATACAAGCCATTGACCCCCATCCATATCGTCAATTTAAGTCCTACTGAGCTAGTCCCAGACCGGTGCTGCGAAAACTGGTCTTTATTGAACAGTTCGACTGGATGCACCTTGTTACGTTGAATATCGATCGACCGTAAGCAAGACCAGCCGGAACCTGGCTGGAACTAAGGTCAATCCCTACAACCTATCTGGAGGACATCATCATGACCGCTGAAATCGCTTCTACCACAACGAAAAAGATCACCCGTAAAGAACTCGTCAAGCTACTCAATGAAGACTTGTCCCGTGAGTATCAGGCCATCATTGCTTACACTGTTTATTCGCAGGTGCTGAAGGGTGCCGAGTACATGAACATTGCAGCCGAATTAGAGGTACATGCTACAGAAGAGCTAAGGCACGCCATCATTATTGCCCAGCAAATTGATTATCTTGGAGGAATGCCGACGGTTGAGCCTAAGCCTGTTCGCACCTCAGAGAAGGCCACGGACATGTTGCAGTTCGATCTGGACAATGAAACAGAGACCATCAAGAACTATCGCGAACGTATTCGTCAGTGCGAAGAGCTTTCTGAGTTTGCGATGAGCGAACAAATTCGCAGTATTCTTATGGATGAGCAGGACCACCAGATTTCGCTGGCAACGGCGCTCGGCAAAAACGTTCCCTCTCCAAAAAACACCAAGTAGAAATTAGGTTACGAACTGGAGTCAGATCCAGGAATCCCCTTCAGGACGGCTCTTCCAACGGCGGTGCACCCAACGATTAGCTGGTCTCGCTCGCAGGCAAAGGCGCTGGAGTGGGTTTAGACCTTAAGGCCCGTACTAAAGCCTTGCCCATGTTTTGACCTGGGATCTCAATCAGCCTATAAGACACATAAGCAAAAATCAGACTGGCAGCTAAACTGACGAGTATGCATAAAGATGCCGAGTGCGTTCGAGGATACAGAATTGAACCTACCGTAACCAGCACCGGAAAATGGATTAGGTAAAAGCTGTAAGAGATATCCCCCAGGAAATCAATCGGTCTGAATGTAGTTACCCTCTTCAGTAAATCACTGGACATAAACAAACAGAGGATGATTCCTACGCCCAGCATAGACCATGGCTCGAAACCCCATGCTTTCGGCATGATCCATCTCGATGCATAAAGCAAATAGGCTACTACGCCCATTCCAGCTTGCAGCCACCGGGAAGTACGAAGAACTGTGACGATAGGGAGCCTGAACTTTGCAATATAACTTCCAAACAAAAACGGCAGGAAAAGCCCCAAAACATCTAAATATTTAGCACAAAAAAATGTACACAAAAGAACGACGAGGCAATACCATACATTCTTTGTTTTTTGGACCAATAAGAGGACGACAGGGAAAATAAGGGACACTTTAACTTCGGTGGCAAGGCTCCAGATCACCCGATCTATGTCATTACTCTTGAGCCCCGGCGCAATCAGAAAGAAGTGTTTCACAAGTGAGATAGATGTAATCGGCTGATCCCAAAACGTCCATCCACTCAGGCTTTGAAGCCCGCTGGACGGATTAAAAATGAAATACCGCAAGCCAAGCGAAGCCAGGATCGCAACCCAGTAAGCAGGATATAGGCGAAAGATTCTCCGAATATCAAATGTTAGAAACTCGACCTTCTTCGATGTAGGGCCTGTATAGGGTAAGGTCAGCACAAATCCACTCAAAACAAAAAATAAGATTACCGCAATGAAACCATCCCAAAGTGGACGAATCAGCGGGAAATCAAGAAATTGCCCAGCACCTCGATCAGACGCCATCATCCCAAATGCATGGGACAAAAAAACCGAGAAGGCAGCTAAACCTCTTAACCCATCCAGCTGCTTCAAGCGCAGGTTTCCGTGATGCTCTATCAAGGACATTATTCTCCTACTTTGTCCGTCAGGACGTTGGCCAATATTGGGGAACAAAGGTGGCAAATATTTCCGGCGCGCTTGATACGGACTAACCGAATAGACACCAGAAATCTATTCCGATGTTAACTGCGATACAGCTCACAGTCCAGTCAGTCACTGGGATCGCTATGAACGGGACTGATAGAGTGACCGCTCCTCTTCAGGATGACTCTTCCAACGGCGGAGGCGAAGGACAAATCCGTAAGTCGCCAACAGCCATGCCCACAGAACCAGAGAACCTTCCTGCCCGCTCCACAGTGCTGCAAACTTGTACGGCGAGGCAGCGCGTGGTTGGAGCGATGCAGGATGTACGCGATAGAAAAGTCGTCGTTGAGCGCGCACCAGACCAGCGCAAAGGCTGCGGCTGTAATTGCCACAAAGCCTGCGGTTCCTGCGCGACGGGCGGTCTCTGCCAGCCGTTCTGCCGAGATGCGGGCCTGAGTACCGGTTGCAAGAAGACGCCGGATTCGGCGAAGCGGCAAGGGCTGTCGAACTTGTCGCCATGTTCACGGTCACGGTTTCTCTTCCCGTCGAAGACAAATTGCTTCCGTCGCCGCTGTATTGTGCCGTCACCGGGTCCGATCCTACCGGAGGAGTGGAGGGTCGTGAACTGGTCGCACACGTGGCCGCAGCACATCCGAACGTACATGTAATTGACCTGCAAAGTGCTCTTTGTACTATGGCGGGTTGCCAGTTTGTTGAGGGAAATCAGGCCCTCCATATGGATCAGCAGCATCTATCTTTCCGAGGGGCGCAGGTTGCCCTTGCCGGCTTCCAGCTTCCTTGAAATTCCCACAAAACCGATAATGAAATCGTGACCAGACAATGAGTGTGGCTTCCTTAAAGCGTGTTTCATAAACAACTTTCGTGACAAAAAGAGCGCGTGGGCCCGTCTTATTGCCTGCCCCCATTCTTGCCCATTCCTCATCCCAATATTTGTGAAACACGATCTGGCTCAGCGACGTATTCAAGTATTTTGATCAATGCTGTGTGGGCTGACGCTTTTACATCCAATCCTTCTGATCTCCGTGAGAATGCGGTAATCTCAGCCCTTACGCCACCTCACAGTCTTCCCTGAACCTGCCTGTTCGTGGAGTGCTATGAAGCTCGACCTCAGATAAAGCAATTGACGAAGTTCCCTTTATT
>Ga0207048_10175_pt1 | contig 20886 bp, 19 predicted proteins | sample Alteio_BWMinCont_65_FD_153301 | JGI IMG/M metagenome (GOLD analysis project Ga0207048, IMG submission 153301) | Enriched cells from forest soil in Barre Woods Harvard Forest LTER site, Petersham, Massachusetts, United States -... | ecosystem: Environmental > Terrestrial > Soil > Temperate forest >...
GATAGCATAACACCAAATCAGCACAAACTCGCAAAAGATTTTTTATTGCTTGATAACTACTATGCATCGGGGAAATGCTCCGCGGAGGGACACCAATGGACCGATGCAGCGATGGTGACGGACTACGTGGAAAAGAATGTGCGGGCATGGTTCCGCAGTTACCCTCACGTGCAGGAAGATGCCCTCGTTTATGATAAAAACGGCTTTATATGGAATGATGCCGCTGACCACGGGAAAACCGTAAGAATATACGGAGAGGCCTCGATACCACATTTTGATGAAAAACTAAGCTGGACGAATATTTATGATAGTTTTAAGGCTGGGTTACCTTTTAAGTTTTATAATACCAGTACCATTTTTCGTGTAAGGCCTATGTTATCACAAAATTATCCGGGATCGGATGAGTTTAAAATAAGCGACCAGATGAGGGCCTCTGCATTTATCAAGGAGTTGAAGGAATATGAAGACAAACCGGGCGATGAACTACCTGAACTGATGGTTATGGCTTTATCCCTCGACCACACCATTGGCACACGGCCCGGGTACCCTACGCCAAATGCCCTGGTTGCCGATAATGATCTCGCGCTTGGCCGCATTATTGAAGCACTGTCCAAAAGCCGCTTCTGGAAAAATACTGTAATATTTGTTACAGAAGATGATTCGCAGTCGGGGTGGGACCATGTATCAGCGTATCGCACAACGGGCTTTATTGTAAGCGCTTACAGCCGGATGCAGAAAACAGTGTCAACTAATTACAATCAAACGTCCATAGTACGGTCAATTGAGCAAATATTAGGCATACCGCCAATGAATATTATTGATGCGACAGCATTGCCTATGTTTGATTGCTTTACTGACACGCCATCAGACTTTACTTACCAGGCAACGCCGAACCGTATTGCGCTAAATCAAATAAACCCCAAATTGGCCGCGCTTAAAGGAAAAGCATTATACTATGCAAAGGCATCATTGAGACCAGAATTTGATCATGTCGACGGGGGCGATGATGACTTGCTGAACCACATTTTATGGTATGCTGCAAAAGGTAAAAAGCCTTATCCTGCAAAATTGGCGGGGAAGGATGATTAAATTGGCTGAGCAGTTGAAATATTGTAGTGGGTAAGGTAATTTCTGAAAATCAGATTGTAGGAGCATTGCATAATGTCAATCCAATTTTTCTACAACTAATAACATGTTAGCACTAAAGAAAAACAAATGATATTATTAACCCGGCGACAATTAAAATGCCGAATCCTGCGATCAACTTTGGCCGCAACGATTTATCACTGAGCGTAATTCCGTAAATCATTTTCAAAAGGTTATTGCTTGTTGCCGCATTCACAACAGCCACGACGAGAAAAGTGTCGGCGATATTCCATTTGCTTTGAAAAAGGTTAATGATAAATGGATCGATATCTGTTACACCAACTACAAACGAAAGTATATTTATTCCACCCGTTCCGTAATTTTTGTTTACATACCCGGTAATAAATGCAAAAAGGATAAAAAGCGTACCGAATAAAATAGACGTTTTAAGCTCTAAAGGATTGTTATGGGGCTTGATAGGCTCCGTTTGATCTTTCCCCGGATTTCCCGCATTATCGAATTTTGAAAAATACAATGCGATTAACGAGGAGAGCACTATCAACGCACCAAACGAAGGTGCCAAATGAAACGCAAGACTTCTATTAAAAAATAAAGCGAGCAAAAATATTCTTAAGTACATCATGGTCGTTGCAAGGATAATCGCGGAAGCCACCCCCGTGTCGTCGGGCATTTCTTTACTTTTTTTCGCCAGGATAACCGTTGTAGCTGTACTGCTGTAAAGCCCTCCTAAAATCCCTGTGAGTATGATGCCGGATTGAGGGAATACAAATTTTTTGAGGAGGTAGCTAAAATAAGAAATGCCCGATACGGCTACTATTGCCAACCAAAACCTATATGGAGAAATATTTATTTCAGCGGAAATAGGTTTATCCGGGAGCAACGGAAGAACCACTCCGGCAATTACCAAAAATTTCGCAAATGTAATGAATTCATCATCGTCAAACTTCTTTGAAAACTCGAGTAGCCTTTTTTTTATTTCAGTTAGCATTAGCAGAGATACTACAATCAATAGTACAAGCCATTCAGATTGAGTGTAAACTAGTGGTGCGAGGCAGTACGTTATAATAGCAATGACAAGGGAAGTAATGCCAAACTCTCGCCGTGTTTTGATTTTCCCTGAATAATAAATGCAAAGTAAGGCAGCCATAACAGCTCCGCCGCCAAGAAACGGCAATAATGTCTGGGGACTAATGACATAAAGAATATATCCTAAAATTCCGATAAACGTAAAAGTTCTGTCGGTTCCGAACCTGCTTTCGGGCTCATCATTGATATGGTAGCGTCTTTGCTCGAGTCCAATTAAAAAGGAGAACAATATGACAAGGAAAAACTTAGCAATATCGACCGGAATGTAATGTAATAATTCTTCGGACATCTTTATCAGATCATAATTTTAGGCAGTAATAAGCATGGTTTGTACAACTAAGATAAGGTTTTATTGCAATTGTATAAATTTATGGTTGATTATTAGCATTCTGGTACTTGATATAAGGAGTATATCCACAAGGTTATGAATAATTGAAATATAATTCTGTGCGACTATTCGTTTAAAAATTCTTCAACGAGCGTCGCAGTTACCTCAGGTAATTTACTTCCGTTGGTAACAGTACACACTTCTCCGATAAATGAGCCATGAGTGCCTGGCAATATCACCAGCCTTGCACCCGGTATTAAGTGCGACATTTTTACCGTATGTTCAATTGTTATTACATCCTGGTCAGCTGCCATTAGCAATGTCGCAGCATTTATGGAGCGCAGATCATCATCGGTCATATCTTTAAAGTTTAACATCCTGTCTCTATCCTTATTAAACATTACCTGTAAACGGTTTTTATCGGGTGTCACCTTTAAATAAGCTGTTTTTAACAGGGCTGGCATATCAGCGAGCGTGGCATTTTGTAAGCCGTCAAAAAAACCGGGGATCATCCCCCCTTTTTTATAATTAGCCGATACAACAACTATTTTGTTGATTATTTCCGGATGCCTTATCGCAATTTGCATAGTGGTGGTTCCCCCATTGCTAAAACCTAAAATATTGGCTTTATCCACTTTGAGATATTTGAGCAGGGCTGCTACGTCATCAGCATCCTGCTCAAAAGATTCTGGTGTATTCCTATCATTTGTACGGCCATGAGCCTGGAGCTCAACCGCTATCACTTTACTATAACCCGAAAGAAACGGCAATATAGTACCGAAAGAAGTTTCAATGGTTGAGCCGCCTCCGTGTATCAGCACTAAAGGCATAGCATCGTTACCATAAATTTCATAATACATATTCAGGCCGTTTACTGGTGCGTAACCCGATGTTTTTGATTTTTCCATTGGAGTAATTTGTTGTGCGTTTGCCTTGTTAAAAAAAGGGTCGGGAACCAAGAGCCAAGAATCAAGATAAAAACGGCTTTATTCATGCTATAAAATATGCTTACCTTTTTTTCTATTTCTTCTCGCCGTCAATATTTTGTCCTGACTCTTGGTTCTTGACTCTTTCAGCCAGGTACACGCTTAGTTTCTCAATATTTTGCTTTAGCCCTTCATCTGCCTTAAAGGTTTTTACTACCCGGATAAATTCTTCGGCTGTTTCAAAAAGCATGTGCCAGTTAATAAGTGTTTGTTCACCCTGCTCTTCAAAATCAATAGTCGCAACGAACCTGGGTGAAATGTGTTCATAAACTATTTTTTTATAGAGGATAACTTCCTTAAATATGCTTTTATTTTTATAATCCGTTCCGTCGGGGCCATGCATAACCAGGTTCCATTCACCACCCGGCACTACATCCATTTTGGTGATGGTATTGGTAAATCCGTTGGGGCCCCACCACTTAACGATATGTTCTGGTTTGGTCCAAACTTCCCAAACCAACTCCACCGGCGCATTCAGCTTTCTTGATATCAAAAGTTCCCGGTTGTGCGTGTTGCTATTTTTGTTTTCCATAGCCTTCTTTTTTTAATTTTTCTATATATGTTTCCAAAGAGTCTAATTTGCTTTCCCAATGCTGCCTATACTGGTCAACAAATGCAGACACTTCGCTTAGCCGATCTAACTGTGCCTCGCAAAACCTATCCCTGCCACGCTGTTTAATTTTGACGAGCCCACAATCTGTCAAAATCTTTAATTGAAGTGATATAGCCTGGCGGGTAACGTCAAACTTTTCGGCGATGGAGTTTACATTATGGGGCTGGCCGGCAATCATGTTAATGATGGCCCTGCGGGTAGGGTCGGCTATTGCCTGGTATACATCACGTCGCGCTTTCATAGTATGCAAGTAAGTGCTTGCAAATATAAATGCAAGTATTTGCTTGCGCAATAGTTTAAGGAAGTTTTTTTTGATCGAAATAATAGCTTAAATTCATTAACTTAGCTTTATTATAAACCACTAAACCTTCGAAGTGAAAAATCGAGTAGTATATTTTATTTTAGTTTTTGGCCTCCTAAATTCATTTCTTTTAAAAGCCCAAACCACATCTCCCGATTTAAGTTTAATCGGACAAAAACTAACGACTGCATTGTCAGATTACTATAAGAGGTACCCGCAGGAGAAGATATTTTTGCACACTGATCAAAGCGTTTACCTGGGCGGCCAAACTATTTGGTATAAGGCTTATGCCCTGGCCTATGGCAAACCGTCACTGCTCAGCAAAATTTTATATGTGCGCCTTTCCGATGCAAACAGCAAGCTGGTTAAACAAGATATGTTGTCGCTAAAAAGTAGCACTGCCTATGGCAACATAGATTTGCCCGACAGCCTGCCCACAGGTAGCTATCATCTGCGGGCATTTACAGCCTGGATGCTGAATTTTGACGAGGATGGTATTTATCGCCAGGATATTTATATTCAAAATATACATGATACCGTTAACCGGGCTTCAATTGCTCATACCGCTAAAACCTATCACATTAATTTCTTCCCCGAAGGCGGCGACCTGGTTGAAGGTGATATTTGCAATATAGCTTTTAAAGCAACAGATGAGGATGGACTGCCTGTGAAGGTTTACGGCGATGTGCTGGAAGATAACAAAAAACCTGTAGCAATGTTGGTAACCGTACATGACGGCATGGGTAGTTTTGAACTGGAAACTTATGCCAATGCAAACTACAATGTACAGGTTCATTTTCCGGATAGTAGTGTGCAGCAAATTGCTTTGCCAAAAGTTAAAAAAACCGGTGTAAGCATGCGTATCATTGCATCAACCGCGGCAGAATTAGAAGTAAAAATAGCATATACCGGCCAGCCGGAGGAATATAAGAATATCATAGTAGCCGCAGTCCAAAATAATGGCTTGTGTACTACCTACCCCCTGCAATTAAATCGCGGCATAAATGTTTTCAGCTTTAAAAAAAATAACTTTTCGACAGGAATGCTCCGTTTAACTGTTTTTGATGAAAGAGTATTACCCCTTGCCGAAAGAATAGTTTATATTAACAATAACGACCAGCTAAGCCTTTTGTTGAACAAAGACACGCTGGCTTTCGATCCCAAAAGCAAAAATGTATTTACGCTGAATTTAAAGGATAACCACGATCAGCCTGTAAAGGCAAATCTATCGCTTGCTGTAACTGATGCCAACAACAGTAGTGAACCAGACGACAATATTTGCTCTTACTTTTTAATGAGCTCAGAATTGCATGGCTACATCCATCATCCTGCTTACTATTTTAAAAATAACAGCGATACGCTTCAAAAACAACTCGACCTGGTAATGTTAACCAGCGGATGGCGTCATTTTAAATGGGATACTGTACTTCGCGACAAGGCAGGCTCTTTAAAATACGCTGTTGAACGGACACTGATTGTTGCAGGTAAAATTGAAAACTATCACGATAAAGACAATCTGAAGTTAAATATGCTTATCACAAACAGAGATTCAAGTAAAAAGTTGATTATGATAGAGCCTGATAGTGCCGGTGTTTTCATATTAAAAGATTATGCCGGGACCGGCACTGCAAACATAAGTTACGAGGTAATGAATAAAAAAAATAGAAGGCAGGCATTAAAAGTCACCTTTTTTAAGCGGGACATAGACACAGTGCATTTTATGACGGATGCGTTAAGCGGGCTTATCGAAAAGAAACCCGGTATCAACAAAACATTTTTGGATAGTGTTAAAATTGACCGAAAAGGGCGTTTTATTTCTAAAGGCATTACCTTAAAAACAGTGAATATAAAAGCGAAGGAATTAAGCCCTACAGAAATACTAATCAAAAACCACGTTCGACATCTGGAGACCGACAATGCATATACGTTCGACCTGGTGAATAACCCTCCCCCGCCGCTGACTTCCAACGATGGGGGCGTCATCGCATATCTGCAGGGAAAAATTCCGGGTTTACAGATGTTTCAAAAAGCAGATGGCACTTGGCATTTTGCATATCATGGACAAAGCAGTCTTCACGACACCCTGCCTGTTTGTTATATTGATGAAGCAAATGTCGGTTTGGGTGACTTAATAGATATCCCCATAACTGAAATTGCATTGGTACGTTTTGCGCCGCCCCCCGTTTGGTTTGCCCCGCTCAATGGCGGCTTTGTTGGGGCTATTCTGGTTTATACTAAAAGATTCGGCGATGAAAAATATTCATATAGCAACGGGAAGGGTTTTGAGCACTATACTTTTAACAGCTATAGTGTAACCCGCGAATTTCCATCACCCGATTACAGCGTTATCAAACATAATCAAGCAGTTGACTACCGAACCACTTTGTATTGGAACCATGATTTGGGCACAGATGATCATGGAAATATCAAAATACATTTTTATAACTCCGATAAAGCAAAAAAATACCGCGCAATAATTCAAGCAATGGATGCTGAAGGCAGAATTGGTTATTTAAAGGAGGAGTTTTAATGGATGCAGGATTCACCTGTAGTTTGCAGAAATTCGGCTGGTTCATCCGCGATGGGTTTACCCCATTTTGAAACATTAAACCAATCTTCAACCAAGGTTTGTTCCTTTGCCTCGATGCCCTTAAAAGTATATTCATTGGATTCAGGATCATAGGTGTAATCTTTCATCCACTCCTGAAAATGGTATGCCGTGGACTCAATCGCATCCATAATAAAATCAATTTCTGTATTGGTCATGGTTGGATGGACTGATAACCTAACCCACCCCGGTTTGCATGAGAGATTTCCTGAATGGATGGAATTCAATATTTCATAAGACCTGGTTTCATCAACTTGCAGCAGCATGTGCCCATAAGTGCCTGCGCAAGAACAGCCACCTCTTGTCTGAACGCCAAACCGGTCATTCAAAATTTTAACTATCAAATTATAATGCGCCCCTTTTACGATAAATGAAATAATGCTCAACCTTTTTTTGACATTTTCTTCGAGTACCAGAACATTTTTCATTTTTGAGAACCTGTCGAAAATGACCTGCAACATTTCTTCTTCCCGCTTTTGCATATTTTCAACGCCCATTTGTTCCTTCAAGCGTATACACATCGCCGCTTTTATCCCCTGCAAAAATGGTGGTGTGCCGCCATCTTCCCGCTGCTCTATATTTGTGATATACTCATGAAACTTCCATGGGTTGCTAAACTCTACAGTACCCCCGCCCGGCTGATCGGGGATTGCATTTTTATAGATTTTTTTATTGAAGATCAAAACTCCAGACGTTCCAGCCCCGCCCAAAAACTTATGGGGCGAAAAATAAATAGCGTCTAAATGCGCGCCTTTTTCTTCGGGGTGCATGTTGATGTCAACATACGGAGCGGAACAGGCGAAATCAACAAAACATAAGCCGCCATATTCATGGATCACTTTTGCAATTTCATGATATGGGGTTTGAATCCCTGTCACGTTAGAACAAGCGGTTATCGCGGCTATTTTATTTTTTCTATGTTTGAATTGTTCCAATAAGTTTCTGAAGTTTTCTAAATCAACGTTACCATTGTCATCAGACCCAATTATTTCAACAGTCGCAATGGTCTCCAGCCAGCTGGTCTGGTTGCTGTGGTGTTCCATGTGTGTTACAAAAACAATGGGTTTTAATACCTCGTCGAGTTGGAAGGATTTACCTCCCTTTTTCATATAATCCTTGATCCGCTCGGGTACCCTAAGGCCTAATATTCTTTGCAGCTTATTTACAGCACCCGTCATTCCACTCCCGAAAAAAATTAATGCGTCATCGCTGTTTGCGCGAACGTGTTCTTTAACAATAACCTTTGCCTCTTCATAAGCTTTGGCCATTAGTGTGCCCGTAATAGTGGTCTCTGTATGCGTGTTAGCGAAAAACGGCATTATATTTTTTTGAATGCATTCTTCAATGGGTAGGTAGGCCCTGCCGGTTGCAGTCCAATCGGCATAAACTATTTCTTTCCGCCCAAAAGGAGATTCAAAAAATTGTTGATGGCCGATAATTTTTTTTCGGAAAGCAGAGAAAAACTTTTCCAATTCACTTTTGGGGGCTACCAAACTGATCCGGTTATCGTGTATGGAATATGTCGGCGCTTGAATGTCCATGGAATTTCTTCATTGTCGGATGACGCAAAATATGGCATCTCTACTTTTTAGCTTGTGCAGTGCTATTCATCCCAAACAAGTCATACGGTTTTTTATTAAACTGGCCATTAAATAGATAAGCTAAAAGGACAATGTACCCGATCAATCCAAAAACAATGAGTAGCTGAGTCCTGGACGTTTTCTGAATATTCTGTTTAGTCTTTACATCGCAAATTTCACCGGGGCAATACTCAGCCTTTTCCTTAAAAAACATCCCGTAAAACTTACACCCCAAACAAATACCAAAAACCGATTCAAAAAACAGGAAAATAAGGCAAACCAGGCAGATAATGCCAGTTATTGGGCTATAGGCATTTACAATAACCAGGAAAATTAACATAATGGCCGACAAAGCCACACCAATTAACCATGCCACCTTTTTTTGTTTGGCCCCAACATATTCCGGTACCTGGTTCCTTACTATTAAACGCCCGAGGATTAAGGTTGGAGCGAATCTGGGATTGACAAACACACGTATGATAAAATCGGTAAAGAATATAACTATCGCATATTTTACCAGTACAAAATCACTATTAAACAGGATGAGCATCAAAGATGTGTACATAAGTAAAAAGAGAATCCCCGCCGCTGCCCTTATTTCTCGTTCATTTAAAACAGGAATGTTATAACCCTCTACTGTTTCTCCGAATTGTATAACGTTTTTCATGGTTTTATTGATTTAGTGATAATTAGATGATTTACAGCCATTTTTGTTACAATACAGCCTTTGTTCAAATAAAGGTACGGGAAGCGTTTGGACGCGGAAAATATATGTGACAGCTATCGTGATTTTCTACGTAATCGGCCGGTTTTGCGTGAAAATTGTGTACCCGCCTCACCTAAATCCTCTGCAAGGGAGAGGACTTAAACTTCATGCTTTTTAAAGCGCTCTCCCTTGGGGAGGGTTGGGTGAGGCAGATATGAAGTTGCAAGTATTAAAAAACTTATTTGACAACCTGCACAATTAACGGGATAACTGTACCATTTTTCGTGAAATCCGGCAGGGGTAAAAAGTGATATTTCCGGTTATCAAATCAATGCGATATATTTATTCTATGAAAGGCTGAAACAGCACTATGCATTTAAAACGCTATACATATTATTTGCTCTTTTTTGCTGCGTATATCGGGGCTCTGGTCATCGAAAAACCAACTTATTCGGTAAATACTGTCCAGGCCTGTTTTTCTTACATGTTTACCGTCATCGTTCACTTTTTCATTTTTGCGCTGATGATTACCGCAAGCAGCTCATTATTAATACCCTACCTGCTGGAAAAGAGACGGTTCGGCTTGTATTTTGCCGGCCTTATCGCTTTAACTTTGTTGTATACCTTCTTCATAGGCCACTACAACCAGTTTATCCATGGCGTGCTTATACATGATGAGCCGATTGATACAAGCTCCGGCTTTTGGGAGAATTTTGTGTATGCGCTCTGTTGCAGTGTAATTACGTCGATGCTCTATATCACCCAAAAATGGGCGGAACAAGAAGAGCAGGTTAAAAACAGCAGGATCAACCAGCTTCAAACGGAATTGAAATACCTGCGGTCGCAGATCAACCCGCATTTCCTGTTTAATGGCCTGAATACAGTTTATGGTTATATCGATATGGGAAACCGCCAGGCACGCGACATGATGGTGCAATTTTCGGACCTGCTTCGGTATAATTTGTATGAGGCCGATGTGGATTTGATAGCCTTGGAGAAAGAAGTAAAATACCTGCAAAATTACGTAGCTCTTCAAAAGGCAAGAAGCAACGATAATGTGGAGGTTTCCCTCAAGGTAAACTATCAAAACGGAGGCACTAAAATAGCGCCACTGATTTTCATGGCTTTTGTTGAGAATGCTTTTAAGTATGCCTCAAGGGGCGATAATGGCGCCAATACGATTAATATCAGTTTACGTGAGGAAGCGGGACTGATCGATTTTACTTGTGATAATTCATATGATGAATCGGAAGAAGCAGTTTCGGGGGGAATCGGCCTGAATAACGCCGTGAGGCGGTTGGAATTATTGTATAAAGACCGTTACCAGCTTGATATAAAAAAGGAGCTGAACGTTTATCACGTGCATTTAATGCTCCGGCCATGAAGAAACTCAGCTGCATAATTGTGGACGATGAGCCGGTCGCCCGTAAAATACTGCACGAGTTTGTGGACCAGGTGCCATTTATGGACCTGCAGGGCAAATTTGAAAATGCCACAAAGGCTGAAGTGTTTTTAAAAAGTACGGCAGTCGACATTATATTCCTCGACATCGAGATGCCGAAGGTTTCAGGCTTACAGTTTTTGCAGAAAATGCACATCGAATCGATGGTGATACTCACCACCGCTTTTCCCCAATACGCACTGGAAGGTTATGAGCTTGATATTATCGATTATCTTTTAAAACCCTTTGCCTTGAGTCGTTTTCTTAAAGCCGTACATAAGGCGAGGGACTACTATCAGATGAAAACCAGGACGGTCGGAGCCCTGCTGCCTTCGTACATCTTTATAAAAAGCGAAAAAAGGATCGAAAAAATTGAACTGAATGATATTCTATATGCCGAAAGTGTAGGCAACTATGTGGGTATTTATACAGATAGTAAAAGGATCATCGCCTATCTCACTATGAAAAGCCTGGAATCACAACTGCCACCAGAAGAGTTTATCAAGATACACCAATCTTACCTGGTAAATTGTTCGAGGATCCAGGCGATAGAAGGTAACGAGATCAAAATCGGCAGCAATTCATTGCCGATAAGCCGGAATTACAGGGAAATGGTGATGAAGATTGTGCAACAACGGTTGTTGAAAAGGTAAAAATGCGTTCATTGGTCACAGTTTGCATCTCAATGAAAGAATCAGGTTATCACAAGCAATTACAGGAAATACTGTCGCATATCCGGGGTCTGAAAGGGAACGTTCCTCTGCACCGCCGGGAATCCAGGCGCGGGTACTCTTTTTCTAATTTGCCGTTTACCGAACAACTAGCGATATGGGACGAGCTGTGGCGTAACGAAAATGATTTCTGGGTTAGGTTGCACGCTTATTTCTTTTTGGAGCGGCACCTGAAAAAAGACAGCGAGTTGTTGGAGATGTGGCCGGTCATCGTTCGCTGGCAGGACCAAGTGGCTGACTGGGGACTTTGTGATGCATTGGCCAAAGTCTACACCAAAATACTGGTCATAGCGCCGGACGAAGTTTATGCACAGCTAAAAGAATGGAACCGGCACGAAAACCTATGGAAGCGCAGGCAATCGGTGGTTTCACTTCTCTATTACAGTCGAACTAAGAAGCTGTACCCGTCCTTTAACGACGTCGAACAGTTAATCACCCCCTTGTTAACCGACAAGGCATACTACGTACAGAAAGGCGTTGGCTGGTCGTTGCGCGAATTGCATACAGTGTACCCGGAGGCGGCAGTTGCCTGGTTAAAAGAGCATGTAAAAGCATTGAGCAGCATCGCTTTCATCATCGCGATTGAAAAGATGAATGTGGCAACGGTGCAGGAACTCAAGGCGATCAGGAGGATAAAATAATTAGTCTTTTGATTCGGTTTGTCCGTATCGACATAACCTCATTTTTGACTACAACAAAAGTAGATTCGGTTACATCCATTTAGTTGTTCCTGCACAACTTTGTTATATCAAAGTAATAACAAAATGAAAATAATAGTAACTGGCTCATTAGGGCATATCAGCAAGCCATTAACAGAAGAGTTGCTGCAAAAAAGACATGCGGTTACCGTGATCAGCAGCAAGCCCGAAAGACAGACGGAAATTGAGGCATTGGGCGCCACCGCTGCCATCGGCACAATGGAAGACGCCGATTTTCTTGCAGCTACCTTTACCGGAGCGGATGCCGTTTATATTATGGAAACACTTGGCGCCAGCAGTTTCTTCGATCCCAATCTCGACCTCATAGCTACTATTAGCAAGATTGGCCATAATTACAAACATGCCATTCAACAGTCGGGCGTGAAGTGTGTGGTGCACCTCAGCAGCATTGGGGCTCACACCGATAAAGGCAATGGTATTCTTGCTTTTCATTACAATGTAGAAAACATTTTGAGGCAACTGCCGGACGATGTTTCTATTAAATTTATGCGGCCGGTCGGTTTTTACTACAATATGTTTGCGTTTATTCAAACCATAAAAACACAAGGGGCAATCGTTTCCAACTATGGAGGTGATGACAAAGAACCGTGGGTTTCGCCTTTGGACATTGCGGCTGTTATAGCGAAAGAAATGGAAAAACCTTTTGACGGCAGAAAAATCCGTTACATAGCAAGCGATGAAGTTTCGCCAAATGAAGTGGCAAATATTTTAGGCGAAGCGATTAGCAAACCTGATTTGAAATGGGTCGCTATTCCCGATGAGCAAATGCTAAATGGCATGACAGCCGCAGGAGTGAACCCAAACATTGCTAAGGGTTTAGTGGAAATGAACGCAAGCAGGCGTGGCGGTGTATTGTATGAAGACTATTACCGGAACCGGCCAACGTTGGGTAAAGTGAAGCTAACAGATTTTGCAAAGGAATTTGCCGCGGTTTTTAATGCCAAATAACAAACTTAATCTATTGTTAACGAAAGTATTAAACAAAAAACACAACAATGAAAACGGTATTAATAACCGGGGCAAACAAGGGTATTGGTTTTGAAACAGCCAAACAAATGGCTCTATTAGGCTATTTTGTTTATTTGGGAAGCAGGGACAAAATTAAAGGGTTAGATGCCATAAATAAATTGAAAGCCTCGGGGATTTCAAACATCGGGTTAATAGAAATTGATGTTACAAACATCAATTCTATTAACCAGGCAAAACAAGAATTGGAAACAAAAATTGAGGCTTTAGATATTTTGATAAATAATGCAGCTATTGCAGGTGAACAGCCTCAAACTCCTTCTTTCGTCAGGGTTGAAAATTTAAGAAAAATATTTGAAACTAATTTTTTTGGGGTGGTGCAGACAACTCAAAAATTTATTGACCTTTTAAAAAAATCAAGCGACCCAAGAATAATAAACGTTTCAAGTTCGTTAGCATCCTTAACACTTCATAGCAATCCTGAAGGCAATCCTGCTTCCTGGGGCGTTTATGATGCATACGGTTGTTCTAAAACGGCCTTGAATGCTTTTACGGTGATGTTAGCTTACGAATTCAGAGGTACAAATTTTAAAATAAACAGCGTTGCCCCCGGTTATACAGCAACCGATTTAAACCAAAACAAAGGGACTCAAACAGTGGGGCAAGCCGCCAGGATGGTTGTAAAATATGCTGCACTCCCCGATGATGGCGTAACGGGGAAATATTTTAAAGAAACAGGAGAAATCCCTTGGTAATTTAAAGATCTGTGACAATAAATTGCTAATGTTGCTTTGTCTCAGCAAAAAGAGGGATAAACTATAAAATGCAGCCTAAAAATGAACAGCAAACAAGTTCAACGGATTAAAACGATAAGCGAATATCATAGGCTTATGGAACTTCCCAAGCCGGAACATCCGTTAATCAGCGTGATAGACCTTGAAACCATTACTTATTCCCCGGGCAACGAGCCGAGAAGTTTGGTATTTGATTTTTATTCCGTCTCGCTTAAAAGGAATTACAATGCCAAAATAAAATATGGTCAGCAGGAATATGATTTTGACGAAGGCATCATGTTTTTTATTTCGCCGGGCCAGGTTTTTGGAATTGAAGTTAACAAAAATGAAAAATTAAAACGTTCGGGATGGTTGTTACTCGTCCATCCCGATTTTTTATGGAATACACCTTTAGCCAAAACTATAAAGCAATACGAATATTTTGATTATTCGGTGAATGAAGCCTTGTTTCTTTCGGAGAAAGAAGAAACCACGATTATAAGCATGATGCAGAATATTGAGCAGGAATACCGTTCGAACATTGACAAATTCAGTCAGGACATTATTATTGCCCAATTGGAATTATTGCTCAATTATGCGGACCGGTTTTATCATCGTCAGTTTATAACAAGAAAAATTACTAACCATAAAATCCTGAATCGTCTGGAAGATATCCTTACGGAATATTTCAGCAGCCCTACCTTATTGAAGAACGGGTTGCCTACCGTTCATTTTATTGCCGACAAATTAAATGTATCACCCAATTATTTAAGCGGATTGCTTAAAACGCTGACTGGTCAGAGTACGCAACAGCACATACACGACAAATTGATTGAAAAAGCCAAAGAAAAATTGTCAACCACCGATTTATCAGTAAGCGAAATTGCATACGAACTAGGCTTTGAACATTCACAGTCTTTCAGCAAGTTATTCAGGACAAAAACCAACCTTTCTCCTTTAGAATTCAGACAGTCGTTTAATTGACAAAATCGCTATTGCCTCCCCTGCCAATTCAAGCGTTTTTCGCTTGAATTGGCGTGATTAGTTCAAATTAGTATTTGCCTCGCGTAAGCACGACATGTTTTTACTTCTTTCACCGGGTCAGACCATGCAGCGACAGCGTACCCCAGTTCAATATCGTCATATTTGGGCCGGTCTTTGTCATTTGCATGCTCTAACGAAACCGATGTTTTCAGGCAATGGCAAGGCACAGTTCAGAGACCATCCCTTGGCAAAAATCTGTAGTGCCGGTTAAGCACGGTTACCCATTTGTAAACAATTGTCGCTACGATAGTATTTTTTTCAAATTGTTGTAGTCATTGGTAACATTTTCCATTGGTTTTGGCGGTCCGTCCTGCTCAATAAAAAAGTATTTCATGCCCGATGTGTGCCTGGCATCAAAAATTGGTTTAAAATCAATATAGCCGCTGCCAATTTCTGCGGGCTCTTTTGTGGTTTTGTCCATATCCTTTACATGCCAAAGCGGTATACGGCCATGGTATTTCTTAAACATCTCCAAAGGGTTCTGCCCGGCAACGGTTGCCCAGCCAAGGTCAACCTCGCTCTTTACCATATCTTTGTCGGTATTGGCCATTATGTAATCATAAGGCAATACCCCATTTATCGGCACAAACTCAAAGCTGTGGTTGTGAAACGCAAACTGCACTCCGGCTTTCTTGCATGCTTCCCCGGCTTTGCCAAACACATCCACGGCAATTTTAACATCGTCCATCGTTTTTGTTGGTATTGCTGCGCACACAAGGTATTCCAAACCACCCTCCGCCGCTTCGTCAGCTAATTGCTGTGCATTGTCCTGCAGGTTGGCCAATTTCGGCATGCGCTCAATCATGGGTGCATACTTCTGTATTTGGGCGGAGTCTTTTGCATTTGTGGCAAGCTTCATCAACGTGGGTAAGGTAAAAGGCACTCCCCCCACGTGTTCGCTGCGCCAGGTCATTCCCATGTCTTTTACCATACTGGCAAATTCCTTTGGTTTGTAGCCATAGTAAAGCCCTTTTTGGCCGCCGGCACTTTCCAGGTTCTTATAACCAATTGCCGCCAGTTTCTGCAGCGTGCCCTTAGTGTCGGCCTCCATCAAGCCGCCAACAGTGTACAATTGCAGGCCAATAGCATCGCTGATTTTGGGCATAATAAAACCTGCGGCGCGGCTAAGCCTCGGGTAAAGCATGCCTGCGGCGGCAAGCATGCCGGTTTGGTGTAAAAACGTTTTTCTGTTCATGTCAATTATGTTGAGTTTTTTAATTTTTAATGGCAGCAATAACATTGGGCTTGTTAAAGTCTGCATCTTTACTTTTAAACGTTGAAGGAACAAAGGCAAAGGCACCGGCTGCAAGCGCTGTGGTTCCGATAAATTTTCGTCTGGTTATCATGCGGTTTTAAATTAACTTGAATTTTAAACAAGAACCTTTCTGCAGTATTCAACATCGAATTTTACCTCTTCCACGGAACTGGCCATTGTGAGCGCGGTATCATCTATATCCGCGTGCTTAGGCCATTCATTATCCTTTGCGTGCTTTTTCAGTAAAAGCAGCACATCGGTGAGCGGAGTTTGGCCCTGACCCCAGATTTTACTTGTATCAGGCGCAGCAGACCCGGGTCCTAAATTATCATTCAGGTGAATGCTGAAAATACGATCGTGATATTTTGTTATGAACCCGCAGGGATTTTTACCGGTTGTGGCAAAATAATGGCCGCAGTCAAAATTCAGCATTATCGCCGGCGACAAGGCAAGTATTTTATCCACGTCAAACGTCACGTCGGCATATTGGCTGTGATTATGAAAAATAGCGTACAGCTTATGTTTTTCGGCAAAAGGCGCCAGCCGTTTGCAGGAATCATCCCCGATCTCATCTGATACACCTTTTGCTCCCAACGTCTTAGCGACATTAAATGCATAATCAATTTCTCCGTCGGACCAGGTAGACGGTTGAAGCTTCGCCATATGGATTTTTACCCCTGCATCGTTAAACATTTTTCGGAGCTCTTTAAACTTGGTCATTGGCACATTTGTTCTCCACTTTGTCTGTTCCTCTGTAGGTCCCACGATACCGGAAATAAATTCGCTCCACTCCGCGGGCTTCAAATACTTTTTCAGCTGATCAAGCGAGATTTTATAGGTTTTTGTTATTTTATCTAATCTTGCCTGTGCCTCGGGTGACAACGGACTACTTAACTCTGTTGGTCCGGGAGGAAGCCCTGCATAGGATTCAATAAGATTGCCCATAAGTTCCACTGAACTAATCCCGGAATCAACGCAGGCCTTCAGGATAGTTTCTGCATTCGCTGGAAGATCACGGAATGCCCAGGTAATAGCGCCAATCTGGATCCCGGCAAATTTGGAGTCTGGTATGTTATCACTACTTTTCTGAGCTTTCTTGCCCGGTATCATTCTGGCTTTGCCAATTAGGGGCAAAATTGCAAGAGAACCTGCTGCAAGGGCAGTGGTTTTAATGAAGTTACGCCTGGATACCGAACTGTTTTTATTATTACTTTCCAAAATTTTTAGTTTTAAGTCGTGTATATTTCTATCATGATAAAAAAATGCGTTCCGTATCTCACCCCGGAACGCACCACAGAGTGTTTCAACTAAATCTCAGATCGCACGTTTGTGTACCTAAGTTCTTTTTTGTCCCCGCAGGGCCTCCGACACATTATCGTATACTATTTTTCTTTTAAACGTACCGCAATAGCGTCAAACATGCCCATCAGGCTCCCCGTTGCATTATCGTCATCTTTCTTTGTCAAAAGCAGGCTTACATCATAACCCTGTGCACTAAAATACAGGGTGATCTTGTCGCCATCCGGTTCAATTTTGGTCAGCGGTATGTCCTTATGCGCGGCTGTGGTATCCAACAGCGCACCTTTCATGGTTCCTGCCGAGTCGGCAATATTAAACTTCATGTGCGTATCTCCATTTGGCAGGCCTTTTACCAGCACATCCCATTTGCCTATAAAATAATTTGTTTGCGTTTGCGCGTTTACTTTTATGGCGATCACTACCAGGATCACGGCCATTAAATTAATTAGTGTTACTTTTTTCATTTTTTGAATTATTTACTTGTTGGAAATATTGGAAATAAAAGAGAGGTGTTACTGATGAATGCAAGGTGCTGATTGTCGGGCGACCATGATGGGGTATTGATGGTACCCTGCCCACCGTACAGGTAGGCAACAACTTTTGAGGGGCCGCCGCCAACCGGCATAACCCTGATGTAAACGTGCTTATAGAACGGATGGTCGCCGGGCTTAACTTCGCTTTTTAGGAACGAGATGTATGATATCCATTTGCCGTCGGGCGAAACGTGCGGAAACCAGTTGTTGTAATCGTCGTTAGTAAGCTGGGTTTGGTTGCTGCCATCGGCATCCATGCGCCAGATCTGCATCAGTCCGCTGCGAACGGAATTAAAGTAGATGTATTTGCCGTCCGGTGAGTATTCCGGGCCGTCATCCAAACCTGGGGCAGTGGTCAGCCGTTCTTCCGGGCCACCTGCTGACGGGATTCGGTAAACGTCATATTCACCATTACGGTTGCCGCAGAAAACAATCCACTTACCGTCAGGCGACCAGCCGTGCATATACGAAGGTCCGATGGGCGTTAATCTTCTTGGCTCGCCGCCTTTTACGGACACTACCCAGCCAAAAGACATGAAACTTTTGCCAACCCCGCTGCTGATGGCCAGCCACTTGCCATCGAAAGAGATAACGTGGTCATTATTATTGGCTATTATCGAGCCGGTATTCAATTGGGTTGGCGTGTTGGTTTTCAGATTATAAGTGTACAACAAACCATCGCTGTTATATAAAAGGTGTTTGCCGTCCTTCATCCAGTTGGGCGCTTGTATCGAGTTCGGCGCCTGGTAAATGATGCGGCTGTTTTGAGTTTGCACATCCAGTATTTCCAGGTCGCTGCCAAGGTATTGACGGTAAGGTACCAATGTAGACGGCGCAGGCACCACGATGCGGATATTATTAAATACCGCTTTTTCAACCACATTCGGATTATGGGGGCAAATGAATAATCCAACATAAACATCATCGCCTAAGTCCACATCACTCAACTCCTGGCTTACAAAAAGTTCGCCTTTATGAGCGACGGACATGATATAAGTATTACCCTTGCGCTCCAGTTGGATAACATCAGGCAGGCTGATGTCGAATTTCTTTTCAGCCATCGCGCCGTTCGTTTCCTTACGAAACTGCAGCGAAGTTAAACCTGCGCCATGTACCACCGCACAGATATTTTTTGAGCCGGTATCCAGCGACGAGCGTACCATCCAGCCTATTTTACGGTGTGCCTCAACACCTTTGCCTATAAAAGAGGCGGCGCAGCGCAGGATGAAATCGCCTTTCATCTTTTTCCAGACAAAATGAAACTCATCATGCGTTCCCCAAATATTGGTACCGGAACCCGAAATGGTGTAAGCTTGCATTTTATCATCATAGGCACCGGTACCGGCGGTTTTTACACGACCGACGTCACTTTGCCCGTCGAAAATACCTACAGATGTTTGCGCGTTTACTTTTGTCGCGATCAATATCAGGATCATGGCCATTAAATTAACCAGTGTCGCTCTTTTCATCTTTTGAATTTATTTGTTTGGGTGTCTACAATTGATCTAATGATTTAATTTTCAAGGTATTTTTTAGCTGATCCAGCGTAGCCTGGCTTTTTATGCTGATTGAAAGCGGCTCGTTTGGCAATACATCAATATAGTTGTCCGAAAGCCAGACATGTTCATCGCCAAACGTAACGCCCACTCTTGGTGCCAGCACACTGCTCGTTATTTTCAAGACATAGTGATCGCCTTGTTTGGTTAAGTCAGTTTGGATGGTCGATTTAGAATACTTCAAGTCTTTTGGCCGCTTAAAATAAAGGTCATTTGATGATAATACTTCTCCCTTTTCATTCACCAGCTTTGCTGAAACAAAGGTTTTTTCAGGATCATAATATGCTCCCGCCAATTCATCTTTCGAAATACTTAATGCTATTTCGCTGGAAAGCGCTTTCACCTTATGATCGATCTTTTTGCTCCATAATACTTTGCCGGCAAAGTCCATCAGTCTCACTTGCAGCGATGCTTTTTCATCTATAGGCCGATCAGATACGACATAGACGTTCACCTTTCCGTCTTCCTCATACGGCGATACCAATACCGGCTCAAAAAAAATGCTTTGCCATATACATAGCTGCTTTCGGCCGGCCATAATAATCCATCGTGGCCCATGAAATTACCGGCCAGCTATCGTTTAACTGCCAGTAAAGGAATCCCATCGAGAATGGCCTGCGCCGACGCATGGCTTCGGTGTAAATCTTCAGGCTTTCACCCTGTACCAGCTGGGCCAGGTAATCGAATGTGGCAAAGTCGGCGGGCTCCTTATATTCGGTTTTGGCAATCTTTCCGATAACAATATTGCCGCTCACCATGGCGTTTTTTTGATGCGCATTCATGATAGGCGATGTCGCCGAACGGTCGCCCGGCTCGGTAAAGGCATCGATAGTGGCCATATCCGGGAAACCCTGGATACCTGTTTCGCTCACAAAGCGATCTTTATAATTAGCCTGTTCCTCAATCGTCTTATTGTTCCACCACACACTGTAATTGTGCCTGTCGCCGGAAATGAAATTGGACGACTGGTGTTCGAAATCTGAAGTCGGTGAACTGGACGTATAAGGTATTTCGGGCGTAATCCTGTTTACAATGCCCGGGATGAAATAGCCGAATATCTCCAGGTAATCAATATATGTTTTTGGGGTACGCGTTGCGGCCATTTTCGCAAACAGGGTTTTAAATGCGTCCGGGATGAATTCCGGATCGGGATTTTCGAGGAAAATACTGATCTCATTATTGCCGCACCACACAGCGATGCAGGGGTGATTGCGTAGTCGCCGCACCTGGTAATCTATCTCTTTGGCAATATCC